>Ga0302320_10010942_pt1 | contig 19284 bp, 16 predicted proteins | sample Bog_T0_3_FD_202130 | JGI IMG/M metagenome (GOLD analysis project Ga0302320, IMG submission 202130) | Peat permafrost microbial communities from Stordalen Mire near Abisko, Sweden - Bog_T0_3 | ecosystem: Environmental > Terrestrial > Soil > Wetlands > Peat | place: Sweden: Abisko, Stordalen Mire... | reverse complement strand
TGCAGCAATGCCGAAAAATGGGCTTCAGCCCCCGAGGGATACGGTTGAAGAAGGCAGACTTGTGCGAGTTCAGTCCCTCAGGGGCTAAAGCCCCGCCGATTTTGGCTGCATATGTACGGGCTAAAGCCCGTACCCTTCCAACCTTTTCGCCTTTTTCAAAGAATGATCCAAATGCGATTGCCCTGTCCCCAGAGCAGGGCAACCACATTTGCAATTGTAAACATGAACGGTTGTGGCTCTGAAGGGGCGTTAGTGATCGGGATTCGTGGCTTCCCACCCATGAATCAAAAAACGATTCATGGATGGGGCGCGGGATGCGTTCACTCCGAATCCAAAGATGCTTCAGTTCGCGGGAGAAAGTTGGCCAGCCAGCTTGAGGTCGACTCCTACTTCTTTGGCTACTTTGAGGATGAAGATGCTGGGGTCTTTGAGTCCCCATTGAACATAAGGGACCGTGAAATGAGTTTGCGCTGTGAGGCTGGCGCCGTCGATGTGGATCTGCATGGGAACCGTCAGATCGTGAGGCGTTCCGTGCAGGGTGAAGACTCCTGTCACTTGAATCGTGGAGTCGCCGGAGGGCGCGATCGTTCCCTGATAACTTTTCGGTGCGAAGGAGACATCGGAGAAATGGGAAACATCCAGGACATCGTTCTTCATTTTCTTGTCGCGGCCCGCCTCCCCGCTGTCGCCGCTGCCTGCGGCGACGATGACGGAACCGGAGATCTTGTTGGCCGTGCGGTCGAATTCGATGGAACCGGTCTGCACATGAAAGGTTCCATTCACTGCGTGCGATCCGGTAAGAGCGAAGGCCACCTGACTGGCATCGGGGTTGACGGTGAAGGTCTGGTGTTGCGCAAAGGCATGGCTGGCCATCAACAGCGGCAAAGCGACGAGGAAGGATTGGGCAAGAGTCTTCATAAACTTTCTCCTAAGGTAGTGGGTAGGAAGCTATCTGCGAAGGCTGCGCGATCTTTTGCGACAACCAAAGGCTGAGGGAAGCAATGGCTTTTTCACTGAGGTATTCGTGGCCCGGCATGTCGGTTCCGGGAATGCCGAACCTGGCAATTTGAGCGATGTTCGCGACGGTCTCTGCCGGGTCTTGCGACCGCCGCAAGTGGAGATAGGGTCCTACGGTCAAGTCCGGCGGAAGACGCTTGAAATGGCCCTGCCAACGAGTAGCGCCACCCGCATCGTGACAGGTGCGGCAATAGCGTTGAAAGAGGCGTTCTCCGACTTTGGGGTCGGCTGCGGCAACGGCCTCTTTGCTGGGACGCCACGCGGACTCTTCGTCGAGATGAGCCTCGCTTCCCGCTCCGCGCAGACTCGCCAGGTAGGTGACGAGATCGTCTCCGCGCTGGTCATGAAAGAGAAAACCATAGGGCGGCATGATGGATGCTCCACTCACTTCCGGAGGGTCGTAGAAGTGCATTTTGAGCCAGAGCGCCGACCGTCGCAAGCCGACCTGCGAGAGGTCAGGCCCTTGACGACGGTTGCCAATCAGAGGCGGTCGTTGCCGGTGCACTTCCTCAAGAGATTTCACCGGCCCCCACATCAGCTCATCCTGCGAATTGGGGCGAACAAATTGGGAGTGGCAGTTGATGCAACCCTCCGAGATGTAGACGGCACGGCCTCGTTCCACCTGGGAAAGCTGCGCCGGTTGCGGATTGGCGGCAAGGACGCGACTGATGGGGTAAGCGACAACCAAGAGCAAGACCGGCAGTGCGAATTCGCGCTTTCGCAGCAGGGCAATTCCCACGGGCGTGGGAAGCAGCACAACCGCTCCTGCGACGAAGACAAAAGCCACTGGAACGTGGCCCAGATTCTGAGCCATTCCGATGCCCATGACCGAAGCGATCCAGCCGGCGATGGCATAGATCCAGCCTGCCTGACGGCCACGTGCGGCGTCGGATTGAGAGGGAGAAAGGAGCGACGGATAGGCGACCAAGGCGACGGAGTAGAAGGAAACTCCGATGGGATAGCAGACGGATGCGAACACAAGATTCGAGGGGTTAGAAAGCAGCACACAAGCGCCGCCAAGGGCGAGAAAGGCGGCAAGCAAAACGAAGGAGAGTCCGCGCTTGCTGAGCAACAAGGCACCGACCAGCGCCGCGCAGAGATGAAGGCAAGCGTTGATCCAGAGATGAGTGTCTCCCGCCCATGTGCCTGATTTCAGCACGGGCGATTTCTGAATGATGAGAAAGGCCGCGGAATCGAGCCAGATGAACGCCGCAAAACAGCCCACGACCGAGAGGAACGGAATGGAGGACCACGGCGCAGGCTCAGGGCGTTTCATTGCAATCTGTATCGGAGTTACAGATGATTCGCCGAGCGGCAGGAGGATCCCTACAAGACACAGCACCCCTGCGAACCCTGCCTGATGCGTGGGCGACGCAGTGAACAGGGCGGGCACGTTGCAGATGAAGTAGCCGAGGCCGGTTCCCAGTCCTACTTTCAGCAGAGCATTGCGTGCTCCGATCCAGTGGCGGAGGTGGGTGACAAGCGTGACGGTGAGCAATCCGGTTCCCGCGCCGATGAAGAACGAAACCGCGAGGCAGCTCAACCGACTCAGGGGAAGTAATGCGAGAAACGCAGCAGCGCTTGAGATCCCCAGGCCCATGCGCAAGCGGAAGACCGGGGAGGGGCCGATCGTGATTCGCGGCGGAACCAGGCTGAAGAGGATTCCTCCCAGGACCATTGCCGCCATCACCGCATTGAAAGCGGGTCCCGCAATGCCCCATGCGGCGAGGCGACTCAAAAAAGCGAATTGCGCGAAGATCAGGAAATAGACATAGGTGATCGCAACAAGGCTGACGCCTTGCCATCCCGACCTTCGATCGTTACTTTGAGGCACTTGTTGCAGCATTGTTCAGCCAACCCCTGCGCAAGCCGATGGTTTGAAGCACAGCACAGCCTGCATCCATGATGGCCACGGTCATCCAACCGACCGCAAGCGCTCCGGTCAATACGTTGCCGGTTACGAAAAGCGCCACCGTGGCGCGGGTCACGGTCGTGAGGAGCCACACCGTCGCCAGCGTGCGTGTCCAGCCATCACAAGAAGCGATATAAGCCCCATAGAGGCAGGCAATGCCTACCGAGAAGACAAAGGCCCCAATGAACGAAAGGTACGGCAGTGCATCTTCGGGCGCATGAAGGCCCATCATGCGCAGAGTGAATTGCGGCGTAGCCATCAGCAATAAACCTGTCGCGAAATCGGAGAAGCCGATCACGCATTGATAGGAGGTGAGGATGGGACGTTTCATGCTGTCTTCTCCAAGGTGAGAACAGAACGAGAGTGAGGTTGGACTTCGGACGTACGCTGGACACGAGAGATCTGCACGGCGCTTCTGAACCAATCCGCGGAGGCTGCCAGCATCGCAAAGCCCGTCAACAGGCGCATTCCGTAGAGAAGATTGCGGGCCGCACTGGGGACTATGGTGAAGGCGGGGTTGGAGCCTTCGATCCAGCCGGCAATCGTCATGGTTACAACATAGGCAAGCACGCCGAAGTTCCACGCATAGAACGACCACGTCCGGTTGAAGACCGACGCGTCTTCGGCGAGCAGTTGGACCATCACGAAGAGAAGCAACGCGGTGACAAAGCCGGCCAGCGCGGTGAGGGAATGAGCTACCAGTCCATCGGTGAATTTGAAATGGTCGAGTACTCCAGGCAGGAAGAGAACCCAACCACTAACCACCAGTATCGCCCACCACCAAAGGAAAGCATTACGCCATCGTCGCGCTGCAGGACGCCACGCAAAGGCCGCATAGTAAGCGGGCGTGAGGGGAAGCCAGAGGAGCAAACTGGCAAGGCTCATGAATTGCATGGGACGATGATGGCTGATGTCTTGTCGGCCCAACGCAGCACAAAGAATAGCCTCCGCGACAAGAAGGATCCACGATGCGTTGATAGCCCAGGAGGGCTCTGTCTTGCGCTTGGTGAGCCCATAGGGAAGCATCAACAGAATTGCAACGACCATCAGCGACGACTCAAGCTGGCTTGCGCCGGTGGGTCCGCCGGTATCTGGATTGAAGGCCGGATAAATGCCGGGACTCGATGCCACGAAGATCAGCGCAGGAACAGCCAGCAACAACAGCAGGCCCACGACCTTCGCGATGCGTGCGGCCTTCCCTTCCCTCTTCCAGGAGTGCATCAAGGAGAGGACGAGCACGCACCACAGAGCCATCATCGCAAGCGGGAAATAGACACGCGCCAAGCCAGACCAGTCGAGGAAGAGCTTGCCGCTGGAGTGTCCCGAGAGCCATGAGAAGGAACCGAGCGCGAGTGCCGAGGACCATGCCCACACGGCAGGACGCGCCCAGCGAGCGGCGATGCCGCGATCAGTGCGATACACGCCGAAGAGGAAGGCGAGCAAGGGAAGGCTGCACCACCCGTAGAGTGCGAGGTTCAGATGCACCATGATCCAGCGGCCGTAAGTCAACGCCCCAAGAAAGACATTAAGGCTCGGCACCAACAGTAAGAGGGCTATCATGACGCCGATGGCGTTGCCCACCACGAGCCAGAAGAGGGAATGCACGACGGCTGCGTCGACTCCCTCCCCTGCGAGCCAGGAGCGCGACACCTCATTCGCGACGACGCGTTCAGCTGGGATTGTGTTCATGAATCCTCCCGCTGTGCATCTCGAACAGACGGTCGCAACGTTCGGCAAGGCCGCGGTCGTGTGTCGCCATCAGCAGAGTGACATTTTCGCTGGCCGCCTGATCCAGCAATAGTTCGAAGACCGAGGCGCTGGTCTTTTCATCCAGGGAACCGGTGGGCTCGTCGGCGAGCAGGATCTTCGGCTTGTTCATCAAGGCGCGGCACAAGGCGGTGCGTTGACGCTCACCGCCGGAGAGTTTTTGAATGCGCTGGTTGAGACGATGGCTCAGGCCCATGCGCTCCGTGAGCTGGTGCAATCGCGCCTGCGCAACGTTGCGCTCGACGCCGGCGGCAACGGTGGGAATGAGGCAGTTCTCTTCCAGAGTGAGGTCGGGAATCAGGTTGTGAAGCTGAAAGACAAAGCCGACTTCGTGGCGCAGGAGTTTGAGCAGGTCGCGGTGACGATTGACTTCAACGCCATTGACAGCAATGCTTCCCGTGTCCGGCAGGTCGAGACCACCGAACAAATGTAGCAGGGTGCTCTTGCCACAGCCAGAAGGGCCACAGAGCGCAATCGTCTGCCCTTGCAGCGCTTCGAAGTCGACACCTTGGAGCACGGTGATCGCCCCTTGTTCATAACTCTTCCAGACGTTTTGCGCGCGCAGCACAACGCGTCTGGTCTGGTCGGATTGCAGGATTGGCTTGTTCATTCGAATCGAAGCGCCTCCACCGCACGGACGCGCATGGCGTAGATGGCCGGATAGAGGGCTCCGGCGACTCCGGTAAGCAAGGCCAGCACAATGACGATGAGCATCACCAGTGGGCGCATCGATACATCGACATAGCCGTGCAGGGCCGGAATCAGTTTGAGCGCATAGAGCAGGCATGTTCCGGCGATCAGTCCCGCGACCGCGCCCACCAAGGAAACAACCGCGGACTCGCCGAAGATCATTGACGCAATCTGGGTGTTGGAGAAGCCATTGACGCGCAAGATGGCGATCTCGCGAATGCGGGTAAAGACTGACATGATCATGGTATTGGCAACACCAAGGCCGCCCAGAACCAATCCGCAGCAGCCCACAGCCCAGGCCGTGGCCTTGAGAATTCGAAATTGCGAATAGGAGCGATTGAACTCTGCATCTTCAAGCCCGATGAGATTCGCGTATTTTTGCTTCACCAGGCTTTTGAAGGCTGCGGCGTCATCTCTATGGCGCAGCTTGATGGTGACGACCGAAGAGCCGTCTTTGTGAAAGAAGTTCTGCGCAACGGAAAGAGGCATGAATACGCCGCCGTCCTCAAATCCGTTGGCCGTTTTGAGAATTCCGATGACGTGGAATACGCCATGGCCGATGGGTACGTGGCCATCCATCGTAGCGTTGAGAAATTCAGCGGCACGCTCGCCCAGTACGACATCGTCGTCGTGCTGTGCAAAGCTGTTTCGGTCCCCTACCACCCAGGCAGCCATGCGAATGCGGGCGTCAGCGGCGGTGACACCGAAGCAGGTAATGATCGGATGATCTGCGCTGGAGACGACGCCGAAGAGCACCGGGTCGGCATGGTCCACCATCGGCCAGGCGGCGATTTCACTTGCCACGTTGCGAGGTACATTGCTGAAGAACAAGTCGGAGACGTTGCGTTCAAAGACGATGATTTCGCTGTCGCTGGACAGGATTCCCGAAAACATGCCGATAGCGCCCTGCAATACGGTCACCACGGTGAGCATAGCGGCCACACTGAAGGCAATGCCGGCGATGCTGATCGACGAGCGTACCCGGTGGCGAAGCAGATTGGTCAAGATGAGTCGTACAAAGATCATGCGATCGGGTCCAGGACTTGTTGGGTGTTCTCGGCGACATCGGCGATCACGCGATTCAATTCACTCTGCAGATCGCCGCGGAGTTGAACGAGAAACAATAAACTCGGACGGTGTTTGAGAAGCAAAAACAATGCCCGGTCCCCCATCCGAATGAAACGGGTTAGCCGTCTGACTGCGGCTGGGACTCCGACAGCTGCGGCGATGTTGGGCCGGTCGAGTAAAGCGTCTCGCGCTGCGGTTTTGCCTGTCTGAGCCGAGCTTTGAAGCACGTCTTTTAGATCGTCGACAATCTGATAACTTAGACCCCAACAAACGGAGACGCGTTCCAGCAGTTGAATCTCGCGCTGTGAAGCGGCGCCGAGAATGGCCGGCAAGACGAGGGTGAGGCGAATCAAGGAGGCGGTCTTGCCGCGCGCGATTCGTTCTGTGGTTTCCTGTGTATGCGGCAGAGAAGCATAACTGAGATCGAGGCTTTGGCCGTTGAGTAGTCCGGCCACGCCAAGACACTTTTCGAGATAAGCCATGCCCGCATTGCGCGCCGGCTTCGAACTGTCGGCGATTGCCTGCCAAGCGAGGGAGTAAGCGCGATTGATCAAGGCCAACGCCGCGAGGATGGCTTCGTGCTCTCCGAATTCCCTGTGGACACAAGGGACGCCGCGGCGATCCGCAGCATCGTCCATGCAAGGCAGGTCATCGAAGATTAGAGAGGCGGTGTGGAAGTACTCGAGCGCCACAGCCAGGTTGCGTGCGGCGTCTTCGGCAAGCCCGAAGGCAAGCCCCACTTGATGGACCATGCGCGGCCGCACCAGACTGCCGGGGTTGTCGAGGACGTGCGCGAGAGCATTCCTGAATCTTGGATTGATCTCCGCAGGAAGCGGAAGCGACCCGGAATATGCCTCGACCAACGAGATCGCGCTCGCAGCGCCGTTGCCGCGGAGGGCCGTCGGGTTCGACCATGCATCTCTTTCACTGTCGATGTACACAACGCTGGATTGAGCCAATTGAATTCTCCGGATGCAGCTAACACCTATATGGTAGGACTGCAAACCGTCTCTTTGGCGAGCAGGGAGACAATCCTCTTTCATTTGAATGACAAATTCTTCATTTTCGCGAAGCGTACCCGCAAGTGCCTGGAAGCTTCGGGGAGTAAGTACAGCATACGTAGTGTGCATGACACAGGAGCAACGCCAGAATGACGTTTTGTTCATAATGGCGAAGGAATTGACGGAAAAGGCTTCGAGGGACGATCCCCAAGGCAATCAGAGGCTTTCTCCTTGGCTTTCTCGGGTGATCGGAGGCGCATGAATGGACTAAGATTCCTTCATGCGAATTCTGCTGGTTGAAGACGAACACGATATCCGCTCGTTCCTGCTGCGCTCGCTGGAGGAGGCTGGATATCTGGTGGATGCCGCGCCGGATGGAAAAGCTGCCGAAGAGCTGGCGCAAGAGAACGTCTACGATGCGCTGATCGTGGATCTGGGCTTGCCGGACCAGGATGGTTTCACGCTGATCCTTCGTCTGCGTCAGATCGGCGTGAAGGCGCCGGTGCTGATCCTTTCGGCGAGGCGTTCGGTCGATGACCGGGTGCGAGGTCTGGAGCAGGGCGGCGACGATTATCTGACCAAGCCATTTGCCTTGGCCGAACTGCTTGCCAGGCTGCGCAACCTGCTCAAGCGCAATAGTCCATCTGACGGTGAAGCGTCGAAGTTGCGGGTGCTGGATTTGGAGTTGGATCTGCTGCGCAGAGAAGCCAGGCGAGCGGGTCAGGTGCTGCAGTTGACGCAGCAGGAGTTTGTGCTGCTGGAGTTTTTGTGTCGCAGTGCGGGGCGAGTTGTGACCCGCTCGATGATTCTGGACAAGGTATGGGGTATGCGCATCCAGCCCGACACCAACGTGGTGGACGTGCACATCTATCGTTTGCGCGGGAAGGTGGATGGCCCCGGCCAGCTACCGCTGATTCGGACGCTGCGAGGTGTGGGCTATGTCCTCAAGGACCGATAACACGGTACTGAACAGCGCAGCCTGGCGCATTTCTCTTTGGGCAACGCTTGCCTTCGCCTGTGGCACGATGCTGGTGTTCGTCGCATTGCATCAATTTGTTGCGGGCGATATTCAGCGGCGCAGCGATGCGTGGCTGTCTGGAGAGGTGGAAGTGCTGGGCGATGTGGCGGAGCACACGCCGAAGAACGCTGTCTATGACGCAGTGGTGGGCGAAGTGGCGGAGCTGGCCAGCAAGGAAGTCCCCAACAAGCTGCGTACGGAAGGCGCCCGCAATGACTCCGTATTCTTTCTGCAAACGGGCACAGATGGTTCTCTGAAGCTCTGGGTTGGCGAAGGCGCGGGGGAGTTGCGACTGCAGGCCATTCAGAAGGTGCGGATACTTCCCGACCGGCCTTCGGACCTGCATGTGGAGGGAGTCGCGATTCCATTTCGTGTGGCAACGATGCGCACTACGGACGGCAGTTCCATTTATCTAGGGCTCTCGGAGCGCGATGAGTTGCGCGTGTTGGGGAACCTGAGGGCGCGGTTCATCCTGCTGTGGGTTCTTCTGGTGCTGCTGGGATTTGCGATTGTCTTTTATACAACCTGGCGCATGTTGAGCCTGGTGCGCCAGATTACCGAGGCGGCATCGGGAATTGGGCACTCCGATCTGACGGCCAGAGTGCCGACAACGCAACGCAACGATGAAGTCGGTCACCTTGCGCGCACCATCAACAAGATGCTGGATCGCATTGAAAGCTCGATGCACCAGTTGCACACCATCACCGACGCGCTGGCGCATGATTTGCGGAGCCCTTTGACGGCGATCCGCGGAAAGCTCGAGATGTCATTGTCCGCAGCGCCGAATGTCGAACAGACGGAACCGATTGTCTCGGCGATTGAAGAAGTGGACCGGCTGACGGAATTCCTGAACACTTCACTGGATGTTGCCGAGGCGAAGGCGGATGCGCTGCGATTATCGCGCAGTGAAATTGATCTCGATGAATTGCTGCGCATCATGATTGACCTGTATGAGCCGTCGATGTCGGACAAGGGGCTGAGCATCGAGATCAAGAGCGGCGGTCCGGTGCGCATCGATGCGGATGCGGGGTTGATTCATCGCATGGTCGCCAATCTCTTCGACAACGAGATCAAGCATCTTCCTTCCGGAAGCCGGATTGCGGTGGGACTTCTGGTCGACTCCCCGGCGGCATTGCTGACCATCGAAGACGATGGTCCGGGCTTCACGGACGATGTTCTGCCCCATCTTTTTGAGCGGAGAGTCAAGGGGAAAGAGTCCAAGGGGCACGGATTGGGAATGGCCTTCGTTGATGCGGTCACGCGTGCCCATTGGGGAACGGTGGAAGCGGAAAATCGAGTGCAAGGGGGAGCAAGGATCGTGGTGACTCTGCCGCTTGCCGCACCGCAGAGACGAAAGTGATGGGGCGTGGGAGTGTTTCCGACTGCCGGCTTCGCGCTGACGACGGCGCGACGAGGTTAGGAGCACACACGGCCTTCCGTCCTGATTCCTCCTTGAGGAAGTAGCCGTTGGGGTTAGAGCGAAACAAGAGTTCCTGTGACCCGGTGAGTTTTGTACAAGGTCGCCGCTCGCCGATGGTCGCATCGACTTTGATGTCCTGCCTTCGAGATACACCAACTCTGGTTTCGCTGTGATCGGCTCGGTCGGATTGCTCGGTTCGAGGGTGCGGGCCTTGGGGAAAACGAACAGCAGAGATTGAACTTATCGGGTCGCACCTTGGCTGTGATGACGATCACGGGCAGACGTACAACACGAATGATATACGCCTCCACTGTGCTCAGTAAGACTCTTCGGCGCGTGGCCGGAAAAGGCTGGCGGTTTGTTGCGTAGGATCGATGGCCTGTTGATCTGAGAAGTATTCCGTGTTTGAGGTTTCACGCCCTGACCGCAAGAGCAAAGTCGCGACGCGGGCGAGGCGCCGACAGTATCGATTCGCCGGATCAATCCGCTTCCCGAAGGGCTATAAGAGCTTGGCTGCAGGCGCGGCCTATTCGGTGGACGCCAGTAGATTCGTTTTGACCTGCGGCTACGGCCGATGGGTGGGCCACAAAGCCCCTGAACAGGCTGCCATCTCTTTCAGGGGGAGGCGACTATGCTCACAAGGAACGATCCGGCCCTCATCCTTCTCGCGCCCTGCTCGCTTCTGTTGGGCGCATTGCTGCAGATGGTGATCGCGAGACTCTGCGGGGCGCGCACCAAGGGAATCGTTGCCGTGGTCTGTTCGCTGCCAGCAGTCCTCGCCGTGGCCTCAAGTATTCGCGCAGTCCAGGCCGGTCGTGCGATTGAGTTCAACCTGCTGCATTGGGATCGGGGATTTGCCCTGACCTTCCATGTGGACGCGCTGAGCGTGCTGTTCGCGTTGATGGGCTCCGCTCTGGGCGCGATTGTGCTGCTCTACTCGATCGGCTACATGGCGCAAGACCGCGCAGCCAGCCGCTTCTATGCAACCATGCTGCTCTTCATCGGCGGTTTCATCGCCCTGGTGATGAGCGCGAACCTTCTGTTCTTCTATTTGTGCTGGGAAGTGATTGGGCTTTGCTCGTTCAGTCTGGTTGGCTTCTGGTACGAGAACCGCGAAGCTGTGCGCGGGGCACGCAAGGTGCTGCTGATGACGCACATTGCCGGATACGGATTGCTGGCGGCCATTCTGGTTCTCTATCACCGCACTGGATCGGTCTTATGGACCGATCCTCATGTGGCGCACAGCTTCACGGGCGGTGTTTTTGCGCTGACCCTGATCGCGCTGATTGCGAAGTCCGTGCAGGTTCCATTGCACACCTGGATTCCGGAAGCGATGGCCGCGCCAACGCCGGTCAGTTCCCTGCTGCACGCGGCTTGCTATGTGACCGCCGGCGTGTACCTTGCGGCGCGCTTGCACAGCTTCGGCGCGTGGCCGGCAGCCTGGGCAACCGTGCTGATTGGCGTGGGCACGCTCACCATGGCACTGGGTGTGATGTATGCCATGGTGCAGACGGATTTGAAGCGCATGTTGGCTTTCTCCACGGTGAGCCAGATCGGGTACATGATGCTGGGTCTTGGCATCGGGACGCCGCTGGCGATCACCGCGGGTTTGCTGCATTGTCTCAATCACGGATTCTTCAAGGGCGGGCTGTTCCTCAATGCCGGCGCAGTGCAACACGCCGCGGGGACCCGCGACATGAACGAGCTGGGTGGACTGGCGCAGCGGATGCCGCGCACCACTGTCTGTTGGTTGATCGGCGTGGGCAACATGGCCGGGATTCCGCTGATGAGCGGGTTTGTCAGCAAGTGGATGCTCTACGCGGCCGCGCTGCAGGCGGGATGGGCGATCCCCGCCGTGGTGGCATGGATCGTCAGTCTGGGCACTGTCTTTTTGTGCGCCAAGGCGACGAGCGCGGTGTTTCTGGGATCGCTGACGGCGAAGACTGAAGATGCCCACGAGGCTCCCGCGACGATGCAGTGGGCAATGGGATTGATGGCTGTGGGGAGCATCGTTCTGGGTGTTGCGCCGCAGCTAGCTGTGCAGTATCTTCTCAATCCGATTCTGAATGCGTTCGCTCTCGGAACCGGTCTGCAGGTGACATGGTTTGGGCTTTTCTCCGGCGCAGGCAGCTTTTCCACGATGGGTGGCTTAGTGCTGGCTCTGGTTTCTCTGGTGGTGGGTGGTGCCATCTATGCGTTGGCGTATGAGTCGCGCACCGTGGTGGCAACAGCGGGTGGCGGCGCGGCACTGGCGGGAGGCGGAATCTTTACCGGCGGCGAGCCCTTGTCGGATCATGCGCAACTCACTGCGAAGGACTTCTCCGGCATCTTCGAGCAAGCCTGGCATCCATTCTTTCGCTGGTCCGACGTGGACCGAATCTATCTTGAAGTCTGGCGCGGTCTCCAGCTCCTATCGCGCGAGCTCGGCATCATGGTCCTGTGGCTGGAAGAGCACGCGACCGCTCTGGTTGTCCTCATTGCCGTGGGGTTCTTTCTTGTCGTTCGCTGGATCGCACCCGCGCCGGGCACGGTTGCCGCCACGCACGCAGCGGGTGGGCCTCCGATGCCTCCGCTATTGATAGCAGCCTGCATTCTGGCCGCGGTTGCACTTCTCCTCGCGGCACTCTCCAACGTTGAAGGCCGCAATCAGATGCCGCTGATGCTGTTGATTGCCGCTTCAACCATTGCCGGCCTAATGACTGCCGCTCCTCTGTTGCGGATCGGGCTACTGGAAGTGGGTGCAATGTTGACGGTGGTGTTGGTGTGGCAAGTGGCGCAAGCGCGGGCCGCCAGACTCACCTATCTCACGGTTGTCGCTGTGTCGGCGGGGACTTTGATCGCGGGCGAATTCTGGAGCGGCCCGACAAGCGTACCGTGGACCCGAGCGCTTCTGCTGACCAGCGTTTGCGTCAAAATGGCGGCAGTGCCGATGTTCTTCTGGCTCCTTAGTCTGGCCGATGAATTGCCTGCCCTGGTGCTGGGCCTCATCATCGCCGTGGTCGATGTGGCGGCATTCGGCGAGTTTGCACAGTGCTCATCCCATGGGACCGTCCTGTTGACTCCGCAAGGTTTGTGGCTTTGGAGTGGCGCAGCGACGTCGCTGCTTGCAGCCTTGCTGATGCTCACACAACGAAGCCTCAAGCGACTGCTTGTACTCTCAACCGTTGAGGACACCGGATTCCTTTTGCTGGGACTGGCATCGGCAAATGTTCTCGGCATGCACGGAGCGTTGATTGCCGCGTCCACTCATGCGTTGGCCAAGGCATTGCTCTTCTCTTCTCTCATCGCACCGGAAGCAGCGGGCATGTTGACGGAAGGGCGGTCTGGCCTGGCGATCCGCTATCCATTCTGCGCATTCGGCTTTCTGTTTGGAATGCTGGCAATGCTCGGCGTACCTCCAACACTGGGGTACATCGGCCGTTGGAGGCTTTATGAATCCGCGTTGCAGAGCAGCCCCCTGCTTCTCGCGGTGTTCCTTCTTTCCTCAGCGTTCGCACTGATTGCTTATGTGCTGGCGTTGACTCGGACGTGGTGGGGACCGGCTCGGGAGATAAATGCGGAGCTTGCCAAGGCTGTGACTCTCAAGCACCGCGTACTTCATCCGCCGGTGGTTGAACCGGTGGTTTTGCGAGCCACAATTGTTGCGCTGGTTCTTGTGCTTTTGACCGCGGGAATTTGGCCGGACCTGACATTGCGATTATTGCAGGGAGGCAGACCATGAATCGCTGGAAAAGGTTGCTTTGTGCCTGCCGTCGGCGCGGCCCCTGGCTCTTTCACATGAACTCGGGCAGTTGCAATGGTTGCGACATTGAACTCATTGCTTGCCTCACGCCTCGTTACGATGCTGAGCAGCTGGGTGTGCGGCTTCAAGGGAGCCCGCGCCATGCCGATATTCTGTGCATCACCGGCCCAGTCACCAAAAACTCCGTCGATGCCATTCACACCGTCTATGAGCAGGTTTGCGGGCCCAAGGCCGTGGTTGCGATTGGCTCCTGCCCGGCGACCACAAATGTCTTCATCGACAGCCGCATGCTTGCCGGCCCACTGCATGAGCACATTCCGGTCGATGTGTTCGTGGCTGGATGTCCGCCGCGACCCGACGCCATTTTGCAGGGCATCGCCAAGGCGGCTGAAATCCTTGGGCAGAAGGGCACTGGCGAAACCACCAACAAGCAGACGGCCGGACCTGCTGCGCAAACGAAATCGAGCGAGGTGACGGCATGAACCTCACCACGGCTCTCGCTCGCCTGCTGATCTTTCCTGGGCTTCTCTTCGCCGTACCCGCAGCCTGGCTGTTTCTCTGGATCGAGCGCAAGTCTGTTGCGCTGATGCAAGGGCGCATCGGGCCTCCGTTCCCGCAACCCTTCTTCGATTTCGTCAAGCTGGTAGGAAAAGAGACACCGGAGCGCAGAGGCGTCAGCGGCGTGCTGATGCGGGTGTGGCCGCTGCTTGCTGTGTCGGCAGCGGCGGGATCGGTGGGACTTCTGCCGGTGCTTCCTGCATCCGGTGGCTTCCAAGGGGACCTAATTCTGCTGCTGGCACTGATGGAACTCCCCTCCATCTGCATCATCGCCGCGGGCTTCTCTTCGCGTTCCTTGTTCGGCGAAATCGGCTCGGCGCGTGAAGCGGTGCTGAGCGTTTCCTACAACGTTGTTTTTCTGCTGGCCATTCTTTCCATCGCCGCATCGCAACACACCTTCCGGCTAGAGGAGTTGGCTCACCTTCCGGTCACACCGCTCCGCTATCTGGGCGTGCTGGCGATCCTCGTGTGCCTTCCCGCGAAGCTGCATATCAATCCGTTTTCTCTTCCTAACGCGGAGCAGGAGATCTACTCCGGACCGCTCACTGAATATGCAGGCCCCGAACTGGCGATGTGGGAGTTGGCGCATGGATTGGAGTGGGTTGCTGCCGCGGGTCTGGTTGCGACTCTCACAGCTCCTCACGTCCCAAATGGAGGAGTTAACGTCCTGTTTTTCGTATTGCTTTCGTTTGCAATTGTCTTGCTGTTGTCGATTCTCGCGGCTGCAACTGCGCGGCTTGCCATTGACATTACGGTGCGATTTTATTGGCAATGCGCGTTGATCTTTGCTTGTCTCGCACTGGTACTGACGGTTACTTCTACATACTTCGTGAAGGTGCAATCATGAGCATCCTTGACTTGTTGTGGAAACACCTTCGGCACGGCTCCATGACGATTCCATATCCCGAGCGCCCCCCCGCGAGGGAGGGATTCCGCGGAATGGTAACTCTCGACCCCACGCTTTGCATTGGATGTGCGATGTGCCGCTTTCGCTGCAGCGCGCGAGCCATCACCTTCTCGAGTTCCAAGAATGAATTTTGTTGGAGCTACGATCCCGGACAATGCACCTTTTGCGGACGCTGCGTGGATGGCTGCAAGGAACATGCGTTGCAGCAGGAGCGCGCCTGTCCTCCGGTTTACCTGTCGATTGGCGTATTGAAGAAGTCCTACACAATGGCCCGCAAGCCGCCCGCGGCGCGAGCAGAAGCGAAGAGTGCACCCGTCGTCGACGCGGCCTCGGCGAAGTCTTCCACCGGAGAACCGCAATGAGCGTGACAGATGAACAGACAAGCGTTCTCGACGAGGTCTCGCGGGAACTGGGAATCGAGAATCGATGGGTCGAGCACGGCCGCGTTTCCTGGCTTGCGACCGACAAACTGAAGGTGCGCGAGGTCGCCTTCGCGATGAAGGCGCGGGCCGCACGCTTCGTCACCATTACCGCGACCGAACTGCCCGGCACAGAGGGATTTCTTTTGGAATACCTCTGGGATTTGAAAGGAAGGCTGCTGGGATTCCCCTTTCACGTCACGGACAACTCCATCGAAAGCATCTATGACATTTGCGAGGCCAGTGACTGGATTGAGCGCGAGATTCACGAGGGTTACGCCCTGGAAATCGTGGGCCGCGAATATGAGCCGCTGCTTCTGCGCGCAAGAGACAAACCGGGTGTGAATCTGCGTGAGGGGGTCAAATGAGCTACAAGATGCCGATGGGGCCGTACCACCCGGCTCTGGAAGAGCCGTACAAGCTGGAGATGATCTGCGAAGGCGAAACCGTTTGCGAGGCCAAATTGCATATCGGCTTCAACTTTCGCGGCATCGAGCATCTGGCGGAGACGCGGAACCATATCCAGGTGATTGCTCTGATGGAGCGCGTGTGTGGTATTTGCTCCAACATTCATACGCTTACGCTGTGTCAGGCGATGGAGGAGTTGACGGGCCTGCAGCCGCCGCCGCGCGCACTCTATATCCGGGTTGTGATGGCGGAGTTGGAGCGACTGCACTCGCACGTGCTCTGGGCGGGCATTGCCGCCAAGCTGATGGGCTTCAAGACCATGTTCATGGAGTGTTTCGCCTTGCGCGAAAAGGTGATGGATGTATTGCAGGCGATCTCGGGAAACCGTGTCAACTATTCGATGAACCGCATCGGCGGAGTCAACCGAGATATTTCGGATTCATGGTCCATTCTGGTGATGGTTGAGTCCCTGGAGCGCGAGATCCTCGACACGATCGTGCCCATCTTCACCACCAGCAGGACGGCACAATCGCGCTGTGCGGGCATTGGCATTTTGTCTCATGAGAAGGCCGTCTCCTGTGGCGTTGTGGGGCCAACCGCAAGAGCCTCGGGCGTGCCTCAGGATCTTCGCCGGGACGCGCCTTATGCCGCCTATTCGGAGATGAAGTTCAACGTACCAGTCGAAGAGGCAGGAGACGTGCGTGCACGATTGCTGGTGCGCGCGCTGGAGATGATTGAGAGTTGCAGCATCCTGCACCAGGCCCTCGCCAAGATGCCAACCGGGCCGATCCATACAGGCGATGCCAAGATCGCCTTCTCTGCTGGTACTGCGGTGAGCCGCGTCGAGGCACCGCGCGGCGAGGTCGTGTACAGTGTGGCGTGGAAGGAGAACTCCAGGAACCCGGCGCGGGTCCACGTGCGCACGCCAACTTATGTCACCATGCCTGCGATCCGCTGGATGGTGGTTGGATCGCGGCTCGCGGATACACCTCTGATCCAGGCGTCGATTGATCCCTGTTACTCGTGCACGGACAGGTAGGAAGAATTCACTGCGGGTTTCAGCGGGGCAATGCGCGGCTTCGATGGTTGGTTGCGGGCGCTCTTCTGTTTGGTCGGCAGGACTTTGAACGAATGAGTTTGTTTCATTGGGATTTGTGGCTTCCCACCCTTTCGCAAAAAACGCGAAAGGATGGGGCACGGAATCCCTTCAAAGACATGCGGTCAGATGCCTGAGACGCTTCGCGAACTATTCGGGTTCGGCGAGCGATTTGATGGCTCGGCTTTTGGCTGCAACGCCCTGGAGCATCCCTTTGAAGACGAACTGATGGATTGGGACCAATGCGTACCAATAGGCTCGGCCCAAGAGTCCTACGGCATCGAAAGTGGCAGTTTGCCGAATGACGGAACCTGTCGCGTCGCCGGTGACTTCGAATTCGAGCCAGGCATGGCCAGGCATTTTCATCTCCGCGATCAGACGCAGGCGGCGGTCAGGCTCGAAGGCTTCGACGCGCCAAAAGTCCACGGTGTCTCCCACGTTCAGTGAGTCGGCGTCCCGGCGGCTTCTTCGCAAACCTACGCCCCCGATCATCTTGTCCATCATCCCGCGCAGTTGCCACAACCAGTTTCCGTAGTACCAGCCGCTGGCCCCACCGATGCGACGGATAGGCGCGAAGGCATCTTTTGGAGGGGCGGCGACGTGGATGGTGCGGGAGTCGCTCTTTAGATGCCGATTGTCGGCGTGGATGGCGGCAGAGATCGCTTGGCGATACCCGCATGGCTGAATTTTGAACGCGCTGCGCGCTGTCTGATCTTCAACGACCGTGGAGTGACGAATGCTGTCGATCAGCTTGCGGCCCACGCGGACGTAATGGGGGGTGATCAGTCCGAGCCAAAGGCTGGAGAGACGAGGCGTGAGGAAAGGGACCGAGATGACCAGACGCTTCAAGCCACGTTGCCGTGCGTACTCGCTCATGAGGCCACCATAGGAGACTTGATCCGAACCTCCAATCTCGAAGACCTTGCTGCCAGCAAGAGGCAGCTCTGGAGCGAAACCAGAGTCCCAGTGGCCCGGGTGAGTTTCGTGGTGGGTCGCCTCTCCCTGATGGTCGCGTCGACTTTGATGCGTTGCCTTCGGGATACACCAACTCTGGTTTCGCTGTAAGACCGCGACGAGATAGGAGAGAAGGTCGGCGATCGCAATCGGCTGCGCGGCAACCGAGACCCAGCGCGGCGCAATCATGATGGGAAGCCGTTCCACGAGCGCGCGGATCATCTCAAAGGAGAGGCTGCCCGATCCGATGACGACCGACGCACGGAACTCGATGACCGGCACTCCTGTTGATTTGAGAATCTCGCCAACCTCCTGGCGGCTGCGCAAGTGTGCGGAGAGTTGATCGGAACTGTGGCCGAGGCCGCCGAGATATACGATCCGCTGGACCCCGGCATCGCGCGCGGCATCCGCGAAGTTCTGCGCGCCAATCCGATCCTGCTGCTCAAAGGATGCAGTCGAGCCCATGGAGTGGACCAGATAATAGGCGGTCTCAACCCCGTCCATTGCCGCGTGCACCGATGCCGCATCAAGGACGTCCGCGGCGACGACTTCCAAACCGGAGTATCCCAAGTCCGTGATCGCACGGGGACGCCGAGCCAAGCAGCGAACCGCGTACCCCGCAGCCAGCAACGACTTCAACAACTCTCCGCCCACGTATCCTGTAGCGCCTGCAATCAGAATCAATCGCTTCATGTTGCACTGCCTCTCTGCTGTCCAAACAACCGGTCTATACCTTGGCGGCGGTAGTCGAAGATCTTCCGCACGTCGCTGCGCACTTTCCAGGTATGAACAATGCGGCCCAGAATACCGAAGGGCAGCTTGTATCGCAACCCATTCTGGTTCGATCTCCGTGCGCTTCGAAGATGTGCGTAGGCGCCAGAGTCGAAAGGCCTCCAGGCTTGCACGTCAACGAAGCGATGAGGCGGATTCCACGCACGAATTGTGGTGCGCCAATGCAGTGGGATGCCATAGACCGCAGACGGCGATGGTTCCGCTCAGGAGTGCATACAACACAAGAGCCATCATGAAATCACCTCTTGCGGGGATCGGACGAGCCTTCGCAGCACTGGAACCAGCAGGATGTACAAGAGCAGCGTAGCCAGCGATCCGAAGAGCATCCACGCCACCAGGGCATGAAGGGTCGCGGTCCAGAGCAGTTGGATCGCAATCCAGGGATAGGCATGGATCATGCCCGCCATCATGGCCAAAGATAGAGTCGTAGGCGTGGCGGAGAAGATCCATTCGCCTGCCCGGATAAACGGAATCAACAAGACGAACTGCAACGGGTAGACCAGATAATTGACCAG
>Ga0302320_10010940_pt1 | contig 19285 bp, 14 predicted proteins | sample Bog_T0_3_FD_202130 | JGI IMG/M metagenome (GOLD analysis project Ga0302320, IMG submission 202130) | Peat permafrost microbial communities from Stordalen Mire near Abisko, Sweden - Bog_T0_3 | ecosystem: Environmental > Terrestrial > Soil > Wetlands > Peat | place: Sweden: Abisko, Stordalen Mire... | reverse complement strand
CGTGCCGGCCTCAATGGCCACCACCGAAGGTTCGCGCAGGACGATTCCACGATCCCGCACATAGACGAGGGAGTTGGCAGTGCCCAAGTCTATTCCAATGTCATTGGAAAACAGGCTTTTGAATTGTGCAAACATGAATTTACCTACTAACGGGGACAGCTTAAGAGTTGTCAAGCCGGTGGGTCAAGATATTAAATAGTCCTACAGTGCGGCGAAGCTGTGGACTAAAATCAGATCTGCCGCTTTTGCTCGAGCAAAAGCACTGCCTAAAACCCTTATCAGGCAATGGGGAAAAATCGAAGAGTGGTGTCTCTCATTGATGCCGCTCGAACTTTTTGATGAAATCCATCTGTTTAGGGCATCCACACAGTGGGAATAACCCTTCATGGACTTTGTGACATATTGTGGCAAGTCATGCAGGCCGATGCTGTAAATCATTAAAACGCGGATATTGCCGGAGATGACGTCTTTCAGTTCCTGCAATTTGATTAAAGCGATTCGAAGGACGGATGATCTGCTTGCTGTAATCGTAAAGCGCCCGGTCTTCGCGCGTGAGCCGGAATTTCGTTTGTAGCTTTCAATGAGCAGCGACTTGAAGATGCGTTCCAGCGAACTCATCTGCCGGCTGACGTCCGATTGCGCGCCTCCGCTGATCTGGGCGGCTTAGTGAAAAGCTAGACCGTTTGCAAGTGGGAACGCTTAGTTGTGGAGCTAGAGCAATTCCTTGTTGCTTGATGATCTGTTAAATTAAATGATGATACTATGGCCAATTCAGTCCCAGAAATTAGGCGTGGAGCTTGGTGATTTGATAGCAGGATGTGAAACGAAATTACTTTGAACGGATTGGAGCCAAAAATTCAGGTTCAATTCAAAGTGGTCATCGTTGGTGACTATGCTGCGGATTTGCTAGTGGCCGATAAAATCATCGTGGAACTTAATACAGACGCCGTATATCAATCAGCCCATGAAGCCCAGCTGCTCAACGAGCTTCGAGGCACGGGAATAAAGCTAGGTTATTTAATTAATTTTGGCCGGGAAAAGGTGGAATATAAACGGATGGTCTTTTGATTCAAATCTGTGTTTCATCTGTGAGAATCTGTGGCTAAAAAATTATGAAAGCAAAACCAGACCTCAAAGACCGATTCGTCATCATCATGGCCGGCGGGCGTGGCGAACGCTTCTGGCCGTTGAGCCGCGAGAAGATGCCCAAGCAACTGCTCGCCATTCTTGGCAAGAAATCCTTTTTGCAGGAAGCCGTCGAGCGCGTGCTGCCGCTGGTGCCGGCGAAAAACATTTTCGTCATCACCAACACCGCGCAGGTCACCGAGGTGAGGAAACAATTACCCAAGTTGCCGAAAGATAATGTCGTCGCCGAGCCAATCGGCCGCGATACCTGCGCCGCCGTCACGCTCGGCGCGGCGCTGGTCGGCGCGCGTTCCACTATGGGCGTGATGGCCGTGCTGCCGGCGGATCACGTCATTCCCGACGCAAAAAAATTCCAGCAAGTTTTGAGCGACGCCTTTGATGTCGCCGCGCAGGGCCAGGCAATTGTGACCATCGGCATCAAGCCGACCGAGCCGGCGACGGGCTACGGCTACATCCACACCGGCCACGAACTGCCGACGCCGCCGGGCGCGAAAAAGACCAAGACGATTTTCTTCAAGGCCGAAAAATTTGTCGAGAAACCCAATTTCGAGACGGCGTTGGATTATGTCAACAGCGGACAGTATCGCTGGAACGCCGGGATGTTCGTTTGGAGTTTCATCACGGTCACGAACGGGCTGGAGAAACATCAGCCGGAAATGTTCGCCGCGTGCCAGCGGTGGTTCAAGGTCGCCAATAATCCGGCGAAGCTCGCGAAAGTCCTGGCGAAGGAATATCCGGCCATCAAAAAAATCTCGATTGATTACGCGTTGATGGAAAAGGCGCAGAATGTCATCGTGGCTGACGGCGCGTTCGAGTGGGACGATCTCGGCGCCTGGCCCGCGCTGGCGCGGCATCTCAAGGCCGACGCCGAAGGCAACTGCGCCGTCGCCGATTTCATCCATGTGGACGCAGCACGGAACATCATCTACGACGCGCGGACAAAAAATCGCACGCCCATTGCGGTGGTCGGTTTGCGTGATTCTATTCTGGTGCAGACGGATGACGCGGTGCTGCTCGCGCACAAAAGTCAGGCGCAGAAAATCAAGGAACTAGTCAAGAAGCTCGCCGAGGATGCGCGGTTGAAAAAGCTGGTTTGATTTCCGCATTGTGCGGTTGCAGTGGCATCCAGGTCGGCGATGTGGCATTCTGTCCCAGCGATTCCAACGAAAATTATTTATGGCCCAGGCAATCATGGATCCCGAAAAGGTGCGGCGGTTCGCCGAGGAACTGCACCGCTTCAACACGGAAATCGTAAACCGCATGACGCTGCTTCATGCGCGGTTCACGGCGCTGGGCGACACCTGGCAGGACCAGGAGCACGAAAAGTTCGCCGAGGAATTCCGGCAGGCACTGAAGGCTTTGAAAAAATTCACCGAAATGTCCAAGGCACACACGCCTTACCTGCTCCGCAAGGCGCAGCGCATCGAGGAATATCTGAACCAGCGATAAATCATGGCCGGACAAGCCCAGATCACTTCGGTGGAGGCGCTCGAAGCGTTCCGGGCGGACTTGATTGTCTATTTGAGCCAGATGCGACCGGTCATAGACGAAGTGGCGAGCGAAATGATGCGCACGAAATTCTGGCTGCAAAACGAGCAGCGCCAGGCTCTGGAAAGCCAGGCCCGCCGGCAACAACGCCGGCTGGAGGAGGCGCAGGCGGAATTGTTCAACGCCCGGCTTTCCACGCTGCAGGAATCCACGATTCTCCAGACCATGGCGGTGCAGAAAAATCAGCGCGCCATCCAGGAAACCGAGCACAAGCTGGGGCAGTTGAAAAAATGGGATCGCGAACTGGAAAACCTGGCCGGTCCGCTGTTGAAACCGGTGGACCAGTTGCGAGGATTTCTGGCGTCCGACATGGCGAAGGCAGTTTCTTTTTTGAATCAGGCCATTCAGGCCTTGGAAGCCTACAAGAAAGTTGCACCACCGTCGGCACCAAACGCCGTCACCTCACCTGCGGACGACACCAAGACGACATCATGAGCTTGAAGGCAAACAAAAGCCGACTGACGGGACTGACCAAGGACATCTTGCTTCGCTGGGCGGACACGCAAGAATACTGGCGCGACGCGAAGGGCGCGGAGTTTGACCGCCGGTTCATGCGCGAGCTGTTTCCGCAGGTGAACCAGGCGACCGCCGCCCTCGAGAAACTGGATGAGCTTTTGAACAAAATCAGGAACGAATGTGAATAATTTCACCGGGTGTAAAGATTTGCTGGTGCAACTGGACACGCTGAAAAATCTGGCGCGGGATTTTTCCGCTCGCGAGGAGCAGTTGAACACCACGTTCCGCGTCCAGTCGGCGAAGGAACGCGACGCCTTCGACATGCAGGAGCATGAGCAAACCGCCGACACCTCCATTCGTCAGGGAGCCGAGGTGGACGGTTTTGCCGAAGCCAAAGACCAGTTGCAGTTGTGGTTTGAACGCCGACAGGCCAGGATCAACCGCGCGTACAACCGCGTCCGCGAACGGATGCTGGCCGAAGTCAGTGTGCAGGACGCCGACTGCAAAAGCCAGGCGCAACAAGACCTGGTGGCCGCCGAGCGGCGACGCGATGAAGAACTAGCCCAAGCTGCGGCGGCCCATGAAAATTTTCAGCAGCGCCTCGCCGAAGCCACCGGCGCTTTTCAGCAACTGGAAAAATCCGTGCGCAACGCGTTCGGCGGATACGGCAAATTCCGCCGGCTGCTCAAGGCAGATCATCCGTTGGATTTCACGGGCAGTGGAAACGAATCGCTGGACGAACTTCAACGCGTCAGTGAAAAGCTCAACGGAGATTTGGCTCGCTTCAAAAAAAATCCGCTACCGCTGGTATTCAGGTTTGTTCCGATCAGGACGGTGGCCGGATTGCTGTTGGGCTTGGCGGTGTTGCACCCGATTCTGGCGCATTTCAACCGACAAGACATTTCCGCGCTTCAAGCAGGCGCGTCCCTGGCTGGCCTGGCCGTCGTGCTGGTGATTTATGCGATTGGACTTCGCGCCGCCGCGCCGCTCGCCAAAGTTATTGCCGGAGATTTTGTCCGCGCGAGCAATTTGCTTCAGACCGGCTCGGAAAAAGCGGCCGCAGAACATCAATCCGAGCTGCAATGGATAGAGGAAGAATTTCAAGGGCGAAAAAACGAAATCAATCAGGAATGGAAACGGGCTTCAAAGGAAATTGGCCGCCGCCGTTACAGCCAGCCGACGGATCTGGACGACCGGGATGCGCGGCTCAAGGAAAAGAACGAATACTTCCGCCATTCGCAATTGCAACGGCTGCAATCGGCACATGAAGAAAAAATGTCGCGGCTGCGACAGGAAGCCACCGATCAGGCGCGGCAACTTTCCGAGGGACGTGATGCCCGGCTGGCCAAACTGGAAAATGACTTTCAATCCGGCTGGCAGACGGTCGTTTCCGAATGGCAAAGCCAGGTGCTGCCGCTTTGGGCCGCGATTCAATCAGCCAGTGCGACCGCGAATAAACTTTTCCCCGACTGGCTCGCAGCGGACTGGAGAGGCTGGACGCCGCCGCAAAAATTTTTGAACGCGGTCAAGTTTGCGCGGCTGGCAGTGATCACGGACAAGTTCATTTCCAACCCGCCGAAGGACAAGCGGCTGGCATTGCCATTGCCGCCGGCATTTTCGGTGCCGCTGCTGCTGACGCATCCGCAACAAGGATCGTTGCTGTTCGAAACCGGCAAGGCCGGCGGCGACGAAGCAATCGCCACGATCAACAACATCATTCTTCGCCTGCTCGCCACCACGCCGCCGGGTCGGCTGGAGTTCACGATTTTTGATCCGGTCGGGCTGGGACAGAATTTCGCCGCGCTGATGCACCTTGCCGATTACGAGGCCAACACCATCAACAGCCGCATCTGGACGCAGACGGCGCAGTTCGAGGAGAAGCTCGCGGACCTGAATGAGCACATGGAGAAAATCATCCAGATGTATCTGCGCAACGAATACGCCACGATCACCGAATACAACGCGCAGGCCGGCAGCATCGCGGAGAAATATCATTTCCTCGTTATCGCTTCGTTCCCGGTCAACTTTAGCGAAACGGCGGCGAAGCGGCTACGGAACATCGCCGCAAACGGCGCGCGCTGCGGCGTTTTCACGCTCATCCAGTGGGATCAGCGCAATGCCGCGCCGCAGGAGTTTGTTCCCGACGAGCTGCGTAATAACAGTGTTTGCCTGACGCGCACGGAAAGCGGTTTTGAATTTTCCGGCGGTCGCATCGCGGGAACGAGCGTGACGCTCGACCCGATGCCGCTGGCGGAATTCACTACGCAACTGCTGCACCGGATCGGCGACGCCGGGAAAAATTCCAACCGCGTCGAGGTGCCGTTTGAACAAATCGCGCCGGAAAATTTCTGGCTGGACGAAACGACCGAGGAACTGCGCGTTCCCATCGGACGTTCCGGCGCAACCAAGCTGCAATATCTCGCCGTCGGCCGCGACACGCGCCAGCACGCGCTCATCGCCGGCAAGACCGGTTCCGGCAAATCCACCTTGTTCCACATCATCATCACGAACCTCGCTTTGCGTTGCAGCCCGGAGCAGGTGGAATTTTACCTAGTGGATTTCAAGAAAGGTGTCGAGTTCAAGTGCTACGGCAATCATCGTCTGCCGCACGCAAAAGTTGTGGCCATCGAAAGCGACCGCGCGTTCGGCTTGAGCGTGCTGCAGCGCGTGGATGAGGAACTGCGCCGGCGCGGTGATTTGTTCCGCAAAGTCGGCGCGCAGGATCTGGCCGGCTTCAAGCGCAATGGTGGCTCGGAACCGATGCCGCGCGTGCTTTTGATGATTGACGAGTTCCAGGAATTTTTCACGGAGGAAGACCGCATTTCACAGGGCGCGGCGGTGTTGCTCGACCGCATCGTGCGGCAGGGCCGCGCATTCGGCATCCATGTGATTCTCGGTTCGCAGACGCTCGGTGGTGCCTATACGCTGGCGCGGGCAACCATCGGCCAGATGGTGATCCGCATCGCGCTCCAATGCAACGAGGCCGACGCCTACCTCATCATGGATCAGGATAATCCCGCGCCGCGTCTGTTGTCGCGTCCGGGCGAAGGCATTTACAACGACACCGCCGGTTCCATCGAGGGCAACTCGCCGTTCCAAGCCGTTTGGCTTTCCGACCGCGTGCGCGAAACTTATCTCGCCAAAATCCGCGCACAGGCGGATCAGTCCGGCCGCGACTATCCCGGCCCAATCGTATTTGAAGGCAACGCGCCGGCGGATGTGCGGGAAAATCTGCTATTGCAAAACGTGCTGAAAAATCCGGCGACAACTCCCCTTCCCGCTCGCATCTGGCTAGGCGCACCCAATTCCATCAAAGGCCCGACCGAAGCCGTCTTCCGCCGGCAAAGTGCTTCCAATTTGCTCGTCGTCGGCCAGAGTGACGAACGAGGTTTGACCATTTTGTCCGTCGCGTTTGTGTCGCTGGCGGCGCAATATCCAAAAAACGGCGCGGAATTTTTTGTTTTTCACAATCTTGCCGCCGGAAATCCTCAACTGGATTTTTTTCAGCGTGTCATCAAGGCCGTTCCGCAATCCATAACGCAATGCACCATCGCCAATCTCACCGAGGTCATGGGCGCATTGGCGGCGGAATTAAAACAAAGAACGGAGGCCGAAGCATTCGGCCCGGAAATTTTTGTGCTGATCCATGACCTGCAAAATTTCAAGAAGCTGCGGCAGGAGGATGAATTCAGTTTTTCCGCCAGCCCGGCGGAAGCGACGCCCGCCGCCACGCTGCTGGAACTCATCAACCAAGGCCCGGCGCGCGGTATTCACGTCATCCTCACCTGCGATTCTTACGGCAACGTGAACCGGTTTCTCGGCCGGAAGGCGCTCGGCGAAATCGAAATGCGCGTGGCGTTCCAGATGAGCGCGGGCGATTCCGCCAGCCTGATTGACGCGCCGGACGCCGCCACGCTCGGCCTGCACCGCGCCGTGCTCTTCAACGACCGCGAAGGCTCGCTGGAAACTTTCCGCCCCTACGCCCTGCCCGGCAACGACTGGCTGGAAGCCGTCACGAAACAACTGGCGGCGGAATGAACGGTGAAACACTCCATGCAGAAAATCTTTGTGGAACTGCCCATGCCGTGGAGCGAAGATGAATTCAAAACATTGAAGGCATGACCAACGGGCTATTTTGACCACGCGGCGACTGCATTTTTTCATGACTGACAGGAATTTTTTTCATCATGAAACTGCTGGCGCACGGGGCAGGCTTTTGTATCGTTGAGTTTCAAATTTTAACTGAATTTTAATATGGAACCGCAAGCTGACATCGCACTTATCGGTCTGGCCGTCATGGGCCAGAATCTCATTCTCAACATGAACGACCACGGTTTTACCGTCGTCGCCTACAACCGCACCACGGAAAAGGTGGATCATTTCCTCGCGAACGAGGCGAAGGGCACAAAAGTGCTCGGCGCGCATTCCATCGAAGAGATGGTTTCCAAGCTCAAATCACCGCGCCGCGTGATGATGCTCGTAAAAGCCGGCAAGCCGGTGGACGAATTCATCGAGCAGCTCATCCCGCACCTTTCGCCCGGCGACATCATCATTGACGGCGGCAACTCGCTGTTCGAGGACACGAACCGCCGCGTGAAATATGTCGAGTCGAAAGGTCTGCTTTACGTCGGCACCGGCGTGAGCGGCGGCGAGGAGGGCGCACGTCATGGCCCGTCCATTATGCCCGGGGGTTCGCCGGCGGCGTGGCCGCACGTCAAAGATATTTTCCAGGCCGTCGCCGCAAAGGTGGACGGCGTGCCGTGCTGCGACTGGGTCGGCGAAGGCGGCGCGGGCCATTATGTGAAGATGGTTCACAACGGCATCGAATACGGCGACATGCAGTTGATCTGCGAGGCCTACAACATTTTGAAGCATGGCTTGAGCCTGTCCGCCGATGAGATCCACCAGGTCTTCGCCGAGTGGAACAAAGGCGAACTGGATTCCTACCTGATTGAAATTTCGCGCGACATTCTGGCGTTCAAGGACACGGACGGGTCGCCGCTCGTGGACAAGATTCTCGATACCGCCGGCCAGAAAGGCACCGGCAAATGGACGGTCATCAATTCGCAGGATCTTGGCATTCCGATCACACTCATGGCCGAAGCCGTTTACTCCCGCTGCGTTTCTGCATTGAAAGATGAACGCGTGAAGGCCGCAAAAAAATTAAAAGGCCCGCGCCCGGCGCTCACGAGTATGGCCGCGAATCCCGAAAAGAAAAAACAGTTCATCGCCGACATCCGCGACGCGCTTTACGCCTCGAAAATTGTCAGCTACGCGCAGGGCTACATGCTCATGCGCGAGGCTGGCAAAGCCTATGGCTGGAATCTTAACTACGGCGGCATCGCGCTGATGTGGCGCGGCGGCTGCATCATCCGCTCGCGCTTCCTTGGCAAGATCAAGGAAGCCTACGACAATAATCCGAAGCTGACGAATCTGCTGCTCGACGATTATTTTCGCGGCGAAATCAAACGCTCGCAAAAGGGCTGGCGCAACATCGTGGCCACCGCCGCGAAGAGAGGCATTCCCGTGCCCGCGTTCAGCACGGCGCTGGCGTTCTATGACCAATATCGCAGCGCAGTTTTGCCGGCGAACTTGTTGCAGGCGCAGCGCGACTATTTCGGCGCGCACACCTACGAGCGCGTGGACAAGCCGCGCGGCGAATTTTTCCACACGAACTGGACCGGCCGCGGCGGCACGACGGCCAGCAGCACTTACAATGTGTAAGCAGCTTGCGTAGCAGCGGACGTAAGTCCGCTTAAATAATAAAAGAACCGACTCACGTCGGCTGCTACAAAGTTTTAAAGCGCGGGCTTTGGCCTGCGTATTTTTTTAGAAAAGGTTTTGTTGACGCTTCAACACTGTGTGACGAAAATCTGGCATGGCAAAACCTGAATTGAAAATTGAGAAGCTGACGACCGGCAACGGCGCAGCTCCAAAAAAGGGCGACACCGTGTCGGTGCATTACACCGGCACGTTCATGGACGGCAAGAAATTCGACAGCTCCGTGGACCGCGACGAGCCGTTCGCGTTCGTCCTCGGCGCGGGTCAGGTCATCGCCGGCTGGGATCTCGGTGTGGCGACAATGAAAATCGGCGACAAGGTGAAAATGACCATCCCGCCGGAACTCGCCTACGGCCGAGACGGCTATCCTGGCGCGATTCCGCCCAATGCCACATTGATTTTTGAAGTTGAATTGCTCGGCATTGGCTGACTTCAAAAGTCATTTTTGGACTGGCCAGCCGAATTTAGTCCGCATAATCTTCCTTCCGCAAAAAACTGATTATGAAAAAATATCTGGTTGAATTCATCGGCACGTTCTTTCTCGTCCTGGCCGTCGGCATGAACGTCATTGACTGCGACGCGCACAATTTTCTTCCGCCGTTAGCCATCGGTGCCACGCTCATGGTGATGGTATTCGCGGGCGGCCACGTTTCCGGCGCCCATTATAATCCCGCGGTGACGCTCGCCGTCTGGCTGCGCGGACGTTGCGCGACGGCGGATGTCTTGCCTTACTGGATTTCCCAAATCCTCGGCGCGCTGGCGGCTTCCGGAGTCACCATCTTTCTGAAGGGCAATCCAACCGTCATTCCCGACAACATCAGCACCGTACCCGCGCTCGTCGCGGAATTTCTGGGGACTTTCGCGCTCGCCTATGTGGTGCTCAATGTGGCGACCGCCAAGGGCACGGCGAACAATTCCTTTTACGGCCTCGCCATTGGTTTCACCGTCACGGTCATGGCGTTCGCGCTCGGCGGCATTTCCGGCGGCGCGTTCAACCCCGCCGTCGCCACCGGCATCACGGTCATGCACATTGAAAAAGCCGCCAACTTTTGGATTTATGTCGGCGGCGACCTTGCCGGCGGCGCACTGGCGGCGCTGGTGTTCAAGTTCGTGAATCCGGAAGACAAATAGGATTCTGCCGTTAAAATTGTTGACAGAATCGGCCGCAAAAAAACTTTCCATTTCCGCGACGTCTGCTTTAGTGGAGGCATGAAATCCTATTTCCGGATCTTGCCGTTCATCCTGTCGTCGGCATTTTCAATACTTATTTTAACCACCGCCACCGCCGCGCCCGTGGACAACGCGCACATCGGCTTGCAGCTTTACAGCCTGCGCAATCAACTCGCGACCAACATTCTGGAGACGCTCGCCGAGATCAAAGGCTGGGGCATCACGAACGTCGAGCTAGCCGGCACCTACCATCTCACCACCGAACAGTTCAAGGAGCAGCTCGATGCGAACGACTTGCGGCCCATCAGCGCACATTATCCGTATGACGCTTTCCGCACCAATCTTGATTGGATCATCAGCGACGCGAAGATTCTCGGCATCAAATACGTCGGCTGCGCGTGGATTCCGCACAAGGGTGACTTTGATGAAAAAACCTGCCGCGAGGCGATTGAAACATTCAACCATGCGGGCGAAATTTTGGCGCAGCATGGAATGACATTTTTTTCGCACACGCACGGCTATGAATTTGCGCCCTACAAGGACGGCACGCTTTTCGACCTGATCATGGCCGAGACGAATCCAAAATATGTCAGCTTCCAGATGGACATCTTCTGGGTCGCGCACGCCGGCCAGGATCCGGTGAAGCTGATGCAAAAATACAGCCACCGCTGGAAGCTCATGCACTTAAAAGGCATGAGGGACAGCACGCCTACCGGACTGTTCACCGGCCATTCGGATGTGACCAATGACGTGCCGATCGGTGAAGGCAAAATTTCTTTTCCGCCGCTGTTGCGTGCCGCCGAAAAGGCCGGCGTGACCTGGTATATCATCGAAGACGAATCACCGGTGTCGGAACAGCAGATTCCGCAAAGCCTGAATTATCTCAAAGCGCATAAGTGGTAAACCGCGACTGCTTCACGCCATGAAAAAATTTGCCCTGTTCACCGGCGTCGCTTTGTTCCTCACCGGCAATTTGATTTTTGGTCAGACGCCACTCGGAATTTTTTCCGACCAGGCCGACATCGGCAAGGTTGCCAAGTCTGGCACGGCGACATTTGATTCCGCCAAAAACGAATACATCGTTTCCGGCGGCGGCGAAAACATCTGGTTCACCAACGACGCGTTCCATTTCGTCTGGAAGAAAATGTCGGGCGATTTCACGCTCACGGCGGACATCAAATTTCCCGGCATCGGTGGCAACCCCCATCGCAAGGCCTGCCTGTTCGCCCGCCAGTCGCTGGACGCCGGCTCGGCTTACGCGGATGTCGCCGTCCACGGCAGCGGATTGACGGCCCTGCAATTCCGCGACGCCGACGGCGAGACAACGCACGAAATCCAGTCGGAGATTTCCGCGCCGACGCGCGTGCGGCTGGAAAAGCGCGGCGATTATTTTTCCATGTGGGTCGCGCCGGCGGGTGGCGAACTTAAACTCGACGGCGGTTATCAGAAGATTCCGCTGACGGGGGATTTTTACGTCGGCCTCGGCGTTTCGGCGCACGACAACAAGGCGATTGAGACGGCGGTTTTCTCCAACGTCGAACTCACGCCCGTCGTCACGCCGACCAACGCGACGCCCAAATTGGAAAGCACGCTGGAAACGATTGGCGTGTCGTCCACCGACCGCAGCGTGGTGTATCACACCCGCGACCACATCGAGGCGCCGAACTGGTCGCACGACGGGAAATTTTTCCTCTTCAACAAAATTGGGCGGATTTACAAGCTGGCGGCCACCAACGGCACGCCGCAACTGCTCGACACCGGCGCGGCAATCAAATGCAACAATGACCATGGTCTTTCGCCCGATGGCACGCAGTTCGCCGTGAGCGACCAGACCGTTGGCGGCAAGTCGCGCATTTATCTTTTGCCGATTGATGGCGGAAAGGCGCTACAAATCACATCGAACGCGCCGTCGTATTGGCACGGTTGGTCACCGGACGGCAAGACGCTGGCCTTCTGCGGCGAGCGCAACGGCGAGTTCGACATTTATACAATTCCCACCGCGGGCGGCGAAGAAACCCGTTTGACCACCGCGCCCGGTCTGGACGACGGCCCGGATTATTCGCCGGACGGACAATTTATTTATTTCAATTCCGAGCGCACCGGCTCAATGCAGATCTGGCGGATGAAGGCGGATGGTTCAGAGCAGACGCAGATCACCTCCGACGATTACAACAACTGGTTCGCGCATCCGTCGCCGAACGGCCGATGGATCGTTTTCATTTCCTACGCCAAGGGCGTGAAAGGTCATCCCGGCAATCAGGATGTGCTCCTGCGACTCATGACGCTTTCGGACGGCAAAATCCGCGTGCTTGCCAAACTGTTCGGCGGACAAGGAACAATCAATGTCCCGTCGTGGTCGCCGGATAGCAAGAACGTAGCGTTCGTCAGCTATCAACTGGTTTATCCGTGACCACCGATGCCGCTGGAAAATTTCTCCGCGCCCACGCTGACGGAGTCTTGCTGTCGGTGAAATTGCAGCCGCGCGCTTCCAAAAATGAAATCGGCGCTCAGCTCGGAAGCGAATTGAAAATCAAGGTCACCGCGCCGCCGGTGGACGCGGCAGCCAACGAGGCGCTGGTGAAATTTCTGGCGAAAAAACTGGATTGCCCGCGCAGAAGAGTTGAGTTGATTCGCGGCCACACTTCGCGGCACAAGACCATCTTGCTGCACGGTCTCAAGCCGGAAAATGTGCTACCAAAGCTCACCGGCGGGTAATCTGGTTTTCGAACTGGAGACATTTCCGGTAAAACTAACGCTTGCCATTTCCCCCATGTAAAACTATGGTTTACCTGCGATTGTTTGCTTGAAAGAAAACCCGCCGGTGCAGCTTCGAGTTCATCTGTTCGGTCATTCTGGTTTTCAACCGCAACCGGTTCGGATAGCGGGCGGTCATTGTTGGTTGAATTATCATGGCACATCCACAAATCATCCAGGGCGGAATGGGCGCGGGCGTCTCCGATTGGCGGCTGGCGCGCGCGGTTTCCCGGACCGGCCAACTGGGGGTGGTTTCCGGCACCGCTTTGGCCAGCATTCTTGCTCGGCGGCTGCAAGTCGGCGATCCCGAAGGCCAGATGCGCCTTGCGCTCGCACGATTTCCCGTGCCCGGCATCGCGGAAAAAATTCTCGCGGATTATTTCATTCCCGGCGGCAAGCCCGCCAGCGCGCCGTTCAAACTCACGCCGCTGCCCGGCCTGCAACCCGGCGCGGATTATGTGGCGCTGACCGTGGCGGCCAATTTCGTGGAAGTTTTTCTCGCGAAGGAAGGCCACGCAGGATTGGTCGGCATCAATTTTTTGGAAAAAATCCAGTTCCCCACGCTGGCCTCGATTTTCGGCGCGATGCTCGCGGGTGTGGATTATGTGCTGATGGGCGCGGGCATTCCGCGCGGCATCCCTGGCGTGCTGGACCGGCTGGCGTGCGGCGCGGCGGTGGAGTTGAAAATGGACATCGAAGGCGGGCTGCCCGGAGAAGAATTTTATTCGACTTTCGACCCGGTGACATTTTGCGGTGACCACGCCCCGGCGTTGAAACGCCCGTTTTTTCTCGGCATCGTCGCCTCCGCCACTTTGGCAATCACCTTGGCGCGCAAATCCAGCGGCCAGGTCAACGGCTTCATCGTCGAGGGCGAAACCGCCGGCGGCCACAACGCCCCGCCGCGCGGCGCGCTGCAATTGAATGACGAAGGCGAACCGGTTTACGGCCCGCGCGATGTCGTCGAACTGGAAAAAATCCGCGCCCTGGAACTGCCATTCTGGCTGGCCGGTTCCTACGGTGGTGCCGGCAAACTCGCCGATGCATTGAGCCTCGGAGCCGCTGGCGTCCAGGTTGGCACCGCGTTTGCGTTCTGCGAGGAATCCGGCATTCGCGCCGACTTGAAGCAGCAGGTTTTTCAATTGAGCCGCGAAGGCAAGCTGCGCGTGTTCACGGATCCGCTGGCGTCGCCCACCGGTTTTCCATTCAAGGTCGTGCAACTGCCCGGCACGCTGTCGGAAGCCAAATCACTTCCGCCACGGCAACGCTGCTGCGATCTCGGCTATCTCCGTCATGCCTATCGCAAGGCGGATGGCACGACGGGTTATCGTTGTCCCGCCGAGCCAGTGGAGGATTTTATCCGCAAGGGCGGCACGCTGGCGGAAACCATTGGCCGTGAATGCGTCTGCAACGGCCTGACCGCGACCATCGGCCTCGCCCAGGTGAATGCGGAAAATGAATTGAGCCTGCCGCTGGTCACCGCCGGCAATGAAATCACCAACGTCGCGAATTTTCTGCCGCCGGACCGCGATTCCTACACCGCCGCCGAAGTCGTCCAACGGCTGCTGGCCAAACTGGAAAAAATGGTTGCGTCGCCAGCGGAACTGCTCGCCCAGCATTAATAAATTTCCAAATGCTTCGCCGGTTATGGCCGACTCTCCGTCCGCGCTTGTGGAAAATGTGTATCATTTCTCCGCATGCCCGTCCTATTTAATGGCATGGAGCCGATTGTGTTTTGAAAACAGACTCATTCTTTGACGTTATGCGTGCAAGGCACTTAACCTGCTTTCATGGTCGGCAAGCCTTTGTAATGGTCAGACAATCTAGCAGGAATGTCACCGTTGCCGGGGCCGTTTTAGATGAAAGCAACCAATTTAGAAAATCCGCGGCGGGCCGGAACGGATCGCTCATCCAACAACGGTCATGCGACGGAATTTTATTTTCGGCCGTCCCGCAACACTGCGCCGGTTGACGGCCTGCCGCACCGGCTGCTGCTGGCGGTGGTGCTGGTCATGGCGGTGGTGTTTGTCTGGGCCTGCTGGAGTCTGGTCAAGACACCACAGGAATTTTCCGCCAAACCATTGGTGGCCACGGTTGGCTCGCTGGCGGTCTGCCTGCTGGCCTTGGCGGTGGGGCTGGGCGCTGTGTTTTGGAGCCGCCAGTCCTCGACAAAAACCGCGCGGCTGGCGCAAAATCAGGATCATCTGCTGCGCACGCTGATTGATGCCTTGCCGGATTATGTTTACGCCAAAGACACGGAAGGCCGTTTTATCACTGCCAACGTGGCGGTGGCGCGACAGCTCGGGTTCTCGTCGCCGAAAGAGATTATTGGCAAATCTGATTTCGACCTGTTCCCGCAGGAGCTGGCGGCGCGTTATCGTGTCGAAGAACAAAAAATCATCATGTCTGGGCAGGAGTTGCATAATTACGAAGGCCCTACGGTGGACGAAAGCAAACTGGAAAAAAACCGGTGGGTTTCAACCACCAAAGTGATCTTGCGAAATCCGCAAGGCAAAGTCACCGGACTCATCGGCCTCGGCGTGGACATCACCGAACGCAAACAGGCGGAGGCGGCGTTGCGGGAATCCCAAGCGCTCTATCATTCACTCGTCGCGGACATGCCCATCGGCATTTTCCGCAAAGACCAGCATGGTCGCTTCGTTCTGGCCAACCCGGATTTCTGCCGGCTCAAAGGCATGAACGAGGAGGCGTTTCTCGGCAAAACGCCCGGAGAGGTCGGCGCGGCGGCGGCGGCGGCCAAAAAAGGCGGCCCGGAACTGGTAAGCAAATATGCCGATCAGTCTGAAGACCATCACCGCCTGATCATGCAATCCGGCAACTGGGTTGAAATTGATGAGGAATATTTGCTGGCCGATGGCCAGAAACTGTTTGTGCATGCCACGAAATTTCCGGTCATGGATGCAAACGGCAACATGATCGGAACCCAGGGAATCCTGGTGGACATCACCGAACGCAAGCGGGCGGAGGAAGCGCTGATCCGCGAGCGCACCTTGATGCGCACACTGATTGACAGCTTGCCGGATGCCATTTACGCCAAGGATACCGCCGGTCGAAAAACCATGGCCAATCCTGCCGACCTCAAAAATCAGTGCTGCCAGACCGAGGTTGAGGCAATCGGCAAGACAGATTTTGATATATTCCCCAAGGAAGTTGCTGAAAAATTCTGGGCCGACGACCAGATGGTGATTCATGGTCATCCGGTCATGAACCGGGAGGAGCATTTCTTCGACAAAGCCGGCCGGAAAAGCTGGCTGTTGACCAGCAAGCTGCCGCTCCGCGATCCGGACGGGAAAATCACCGGTCTGGTGGGCATCGGCCGGGACATCACGGAACGTAAAAACGCGGAAGACGCCTTGCGTAGTAGCGAGTGGAAATTGCGCCAGTTCACCGCCCAGCTGGAACGCAGTAACCGCGAGTTGCAGGATTTCGCCTACGTCGCCTCGCACGACTTGCAGGAACCGCTCCGAAAAATCGTGGTCTTCGGCGAGCGGCTCAAGGAAAAATGCGGTGATGGGCTCGGTGAAGAGCCGCGTGATTATCTCGACCGGATGCAGAAGGCCGCCGCACGGATGCAGACGCTGATCAATGATCTGCTGACATTTTCACGGGTCACGAGCAAGGCGCGCCCGTTCTCGCCGGTGAACCTGGCCGAAGTGGCACGCGAAGTCGTCAGTGATTTAGAGGCGCGCATCGAGCAGGTTCAGGGACGTGTCGAAATCGGCGCGCTGCCGGTGATTGACGCGGAGGAATTGCAGATGCGCCAGTTGCTGCAAAACCTGATCGGCAACGCGCTCAAGTTCCGCCGTCCCGAAGTGCCGCCGGTGGTAACGGTTGCGACGCGCACATTTGCGGACGAGTCCGACCGCGAGATGTGCGAACTGACGATCCGCGACAACGGCATCGGTTTCGATGAAAAATATCTGGACCGGATTTTCAACGTCTTTCAGCGGCTGCATTCCCGTGCCGAATTCGAGGGCAACGGCATGGGGCTGGCCATCGTCAAAAAAATTGCGCTATATCACGGCGGCGACATCACGGCCAAAAGCCAGCCGGGTGCCGGCACCGCTTTCATCCTTACTTTGCCAACGACACATCCCAAAAACAACGAAACAGACAATCCAGGAACACACCATGAAAACTGAAGGAAAAATGATCTCAATTCTGCTGGCGGACGATGACCCAGACGACCGGAAGCTGACGCAAGAAGCCTTTTCGGAAAATCGCCTGGTCAACAGTCTTGATTGCGTCGAGGACGGCGAAGAATTGATGGACTACCTGCACCGGCGTGGAAAATACAGCCATCTTCGCGGCGAGGCGCTACCGGGGCTGATTTTGCTCGACCTCAACATGCCGCGCAAGGACGGCCGCGAGGCGCTCAAGGAAATCAAGGCCGACCCGGAACTCCGCCGGATTCCCATCGTTGTGCTGACGACCTCCAAGGCCGAGGAGGACATCGTGCGCACCTATGACCTGGGCGTGAACTCCTACGTCACCAAGCCGGTCACGTTCAAGTCGCTGGTCGAACTCGTGAAGGTTCTAGGCCGCTACTGGTTTGAGGTCGTCGAGCTGCCGCCGGAACAAGCCTGACACCATTTATGACCGATGCGCCGGCAAAAATTCTTTTGGTGGACGATGATGAAGACGATTTCATCATCGTTCGCGATTTGATTTCCCGGATTCGCGGCCGCCAGTATCGGCTGGAATGGATCAACAATTACGGGGCTGGGCTGGCGGCGGTTCAGCGCGCGGAACACGATATTTGCCTGCTGGATTACCGCCTCGGCGAACGGACAGGACTGGAACTGCTGCGCGCCTCGCAAAAATTCAGCCACCGGCCGCCGATGATTTTGCTGACCGGACAGGGTGATCGCGAGATTGACGTCGAGGCGATGGAGGCGGGGGCGTCGGAATACCTGATCAAGGGCCAGCTCAACCCCGACATGCTGGAACGCGCCATGCGCTATGCCATCGCCGGCAAGCGCGCCGAACAGAATCTCCGCCGCGAACGCGACCTCATCAGCCGCATCATGGAAACCAGTCCGGTGGGCATCGTGGTCACCGACGACGCCGGCAAGATTACCTTCGCCAACCATTGCGCGGAAAAAATTCTCGGCCTCACGAAAGAGATCATTGCCGCTGGCACCGCCAGCGTATTGGACTGGCGTCCGGCTGAAGCTGAAGGTGCCCTGCCCGGGAGAAAAACGCCGCCGTTGAAAAAAACCATCGAATCCGGCCAGCCCGTTCAGGATGTTTGCCACGAGCTAAATTTTCCAAACCAACGCCGCCTGCTTTTGTCGGTGAACGCCACGCCGATTTTTGACGCCGTCCGCAACATTGACGGGATGATTGTTACCATCGAAGACATCACCAAGCGGTTGGCGCTGGAATCGCAGTTGCGCCAGTCACAAAAGATGGAATGCGTCGGACAGCTGGCCGCCGGTGTCGCGCACGACATCAACAACATCCTCACCATCATTCAGGGCCACGCAGGGATTTTGCTAAACTCCCTGCCGCCAACTGCGGATGCCGCCCGGTCGTTGGCACAGATTTCCACTGCCGCCGACCGCGCCGCCGGTTTCATCAAGCACCTGCTTACGTTCAGCCGCAAGCAGGTTTTCCAGACCAGGGTTCTCGATTTGAACACCGTGCTGCGCAACATGGAAAACATGCTGCCACGGATGCTGGGTGAACAGATCACGCTGGAAACCCGCTATGGATCCGGCCTGCTGTCGGTCGCCGCCGACGTCAGTATGATCGAGCAGATCGTCATGAATCTAACGGTCAATTCCCGCGATGCCATGCCCAAGGGCGGCAAACTGCTCATCGAGACGACGGCGGTTAAAATCGGCGCCGAACAAGTCCGCAAAAATTCCGAGGCGCGCCCCGGTCAATTCATCTGCCTGACCGTCACCGACACCGGCTGCGGCATGGAACTGAAAGTCTTGCAGCGAATTTTTGAGCCATTTTTCACCACCAAGGCGGTCGGCGAAGGCACCGGGATCGGGCTGGCCACCGTTTATGGCATCGTCAAACAGCATCACGGATGGGCCGAAGTCACCAGCAAAGTCGGCGTCGGCACCATGTTCAAAATTTTTCTGCCGGTTGTTCACGCCGAAGCTGCGGCAACACCCGTCGCCGCGCCCAAACCCGAAACGATTGTCGGAGGCAAGGAAACCATCCTGGTCGTCGAGGACGAGAACAACCTGCTGGAACTGGTGCGGACGATTCTCGAACATTATCAATATCGCATTCTCACCGCATCATCGGGTGCCGAGGCGTTGCGTGTCTGGGACGAGCATCGTGGACAAATTGATCTGCTCCTGACGGACATGATCATGCCCGGCGGCATGACCGGCAGCGACCTGGCAATGGGATTGAAAAAGCGGCAGCCCAACCTCAAGGTGATTTTCAC
>Ga0302320_10010939_pt1 | contig 19286 bp, 15 predicted proteins | sample Bog_T0_3_FD_202130 | JGI IMG/M metagenome (GOLD analysis project Ga0302320, IMG submission 202130) | Peat permafrost microbial communities from Stordalen Mire near Abisko, Sweden - Bog_T0_3 | ecosystem: Environmental > Terrestrial > Soil > Wetlands > Peat | place: Sweden: Abisko, Stordalen Mire... | reverse complement strand
CACCGGCATCCACGTCGCGGCCCGGGCGCCCGCCACATCCACGTCGCTGCGGTCGCCGACATAGGCCAGTTCGTCCGCCTTCAGGCCCAGGGCTTGCTCGCTGTAACGGAAGATGCCCGCATCGGGCTTGGCCACCTGCACGTCCTCGCTGACCAGCACATGCTCCAGCAGGGCGTCCAGGCCGGTGGCCACCAGCTTGGCGCGCTGCTGCTCGCCGTTGCCGTTGGTGATCATGGCCAGGCGGTAACCCCGCGCCTTGGCCGCCGTCAGCGCGGGGATGGCGTCCTCGAAGGCCCGCCATTGGCCGCGGTAATGGGCGGCATAGGCCAGGTGCAGGCGTTCGGCCTCGGCGCGGGTGCAGGTCTGGCCGTACTTCAGGTAGAGGCTTTGGAAGCGCAGGATGCGCTGCTCGTCGAAGCCCATCTTGTTGTCCAGGAAGCGCTGCAGGAATTCGTCGGCCACGTTGCGCCAGTCGCGCAGGAACACATGGTAGGCCGGCTTGGGCTCCAGCCGGAAGTCCTGCTCGTACAGGCGTTGCAGGGCGTCGCGTTCGGCGCCTTCCTGGTCCACCAGGGTGCCGTCCAGGTCGAATACTAGGGCTTTGATGGGCATGCGCTTTCCCATGGGTCAGGGGCCCCGAAGGGCCGGGATCGTGGGGACAAGATAGCAGGAGGGCTTAGGGGCGGCAAGGGCCGCTTAGGGGCGGCCGGGGCGGGGGCGGGGCGGCAGGTCCTGCAGGACGAAGAGGGCGCGGGTCAGCGCCTTGGGCGCCGGATCGAAGCCCAACTGCGCCACCTGGTCGCAGAGGGGGGGCGGCAGGCGGTAGAGGGCCTTGGCCCAGGGGTGCTGGCGGCGGGGATGCAGCAAGGGCATCCGCCAATACGCCTCGAACGCGGCGGCTTCCGCGTCGGCGAAGCCCCAGCGCCGCAGGTCGGGGAAGGCCGCCGCCTGGTCATCGGGCTGCAGGTCCAGCGTGGCGCTGGCGCCCGGCTTCAGGGCCTTCCATGAGGCGTAGCCCAGCTCCGAGCGCAGCCAAGAACCATCGTTGGTGGAGACGCTGATGGGGCCGATGGCCGCGGTGCCGCGGTTGCTCAGGATCAGCCGCTGGCCGTCCCAGCGGGCCGTGAGCGGCGCCTCCAGCTCGGCGAGGGCCTCGTAATACAGGAAGCGGGTGGCCTGCCCCCGGGCCAGCAGGGGGGCGGCCGCGACCTGTCCCAGGGCCTGAACCAAGCCGGCGGCGCAATCGGGCACGGGCGCGGCGGTCGGGGTCGCCCCCTCCCCGACGAATTCCACCCGCGTCCAGGCCAGCGAGGCCGCGGCGGTGAGCGCCTGGGGGTAGGTCTCCAGGGGGCTGCCATGGGGGAAGCTCACCGTCAGGCTGAAAGGCTGGCGGTCGCGGGTCGTGAAGTAGAGCACCGGGGCTTTGACGATGCGCTCGCGCGGCTGCGGCGGGGCCTCGGTGCGCAGCGTGCCGCCCCCGTCCTGCAGGTCCAGCACCCCCCATTCACGGGCGTCGTAGTCCGCCGCGTGCGCCGAGGCGCCGGCGCCCAAGGTCAGGGCCCCCGCCGCCATCCAGATCCCAAGGCTTGCCCGCATCATCGCTCCTGGCCCCCTGGCCGCCACCAGACCCCGCCGCCCTATTCCGCCGCCCGCGCCGCCGCATCCACTTGGCCTTCCAGCGGCCGCGCCTCGCTGCTGGGATGCGCCCGCAGGTAGTCCACGATGGGGTCGCGCCAACTGGGCCGCAGGGCCAGTTGGGGCCGGCCCTGCAGGGCGGGGTCGTGGTCGCCCAGGTAGTCGGTGCTGACCATGCGGTACGTGGCCGCGGGGTCCAGCTTCCGGCCGGTCTTGGCCAGCACCCAATCCGCGCCCTGGGCCTTGAGGCCGCCGGTGACCAGCGATTCGCCGCTGCGCTGCTCGAAGGGCCGGTCGGCCGGGCCCAGGAAGCTGAGCAGGTCCCGGCCGGTCAGCGTGAAGGCCACCAGCTTGTCCTCGAAGGGCAGGACGGAGAGCAGTTGCAGGTTGTTCACCGGCCCCGCCGGCAGGTCCTGGCGGATGCCGTGGAAGTTGCACACGGCCACGTCGGCGCCGGGGTCGGCGGCCAGCCAAGCGTCGGTGATCATGTTGCTCAAGGCCCAGCGGCGCGGCAGGCCGGCGGCGCTGTAGCCCAGCACCGGGCCGGCCACGCCGGCCAGCCGTTTTTGCCAGTGCGGCAGGTTCAATTGGGCCCGGGTCTTGGCGTCGGCCTGGGGGCCGCGCAGGTCCACCAGCCGGGCGCTGAGCACGCGGGCCTTGTCCCCGTCCACGTCCAGGTCCACGCGGGCGTAGCTGCGCCACCAGCATCCCGGGTTGACCACCCAGGCGCCGCCGGGGGCCCGGCCCAGGCTGGTCTCGTGGCTGTGGCCGCCGAAGAAGACGGGGACGCCCAGGTCCTTCACCGACTCGGCCGCGGCCATCAAGTCGCGATAGGGGACATGGCCGATGACCACCACCGCCTGCGCGCCCTGGGCGCGGGCCAGGGGCACCCATTGGCGCAGGGCCACGGCGTAGTCGGTGCCGTCCCAGCCTTCGGCGTCGGCGAGGCCCGCCAGCTGGCGCAGGGTCAGGCCGATCACCGCCACCTTGACCCCTTGCACCTTGAACAGCTTGAACGTCTGCACCGGCAGGGCCGGGGCCGTCGCCGCCGTGCGCGTCAGGTTGCAGGCCAGGAAGGGGAAGCGCGAGGCCAGCGCCAGCTCCATCAGCTTGGGCACGCCGAAGTCGAATTCATGGTTGCCCAGGGCGCTGGCGTCGTAGCCCATGCCGTTCATGGCGTCGGTGACCGAGTCGCCCTTGAAATAGGTGCTGATGGCCGGGCCGGTGTAGTCGTCGCCGCACGACAGGATCAGCGCGTCGCCTTCCTGCAGATGCTCCTGCTGGCGCCAGGCCGCCAGCATCTCGGCGGCCCCGCCGACATAGGCGTCCCCGTCCTTCGCCGGCTCCAGCCAGCCGTGCATGTCCGCGGTGACCAGCAGGGTCAGCGCTTGGGCGGGCAGCGCGGCGGCCAGGGCCAGCAGGCCGGCCAGGGCCCCATGGCGGATCGAACGCTTCATCATCCCCTCCTCAGATAGGACGTGGCGCGCGGAGCGCCTTTGAGCTGCGCCCTTAGAACAGGGCATCTTTGAGGATAAGCCCCTTAGGGATGGCAGGCAAGGGCGGGACGCTTGAATGGACGGGCCAAGGGGTGGTAAGATTCTTATAGTCTTACTCTTACGGAGGCGCCATGCGCCTGACCAGCAAAGGGCAACTGACGGTGCCGCAGGGGCTGCGGAAGAAGCTGGGCTGGACCCAGACCACGGAGCTGGAGGCCCTGGCCACCAAGGACGGGGTCCTGATCAAGGCCAAGGCGGGCGCGCCCAGCCGCGGCCAAAAATTAGTGCAGCGCCTGGCCGGCAAGGCCGACGCCGGCTGGACCACCGACAAGCTGATGGCGCTGACCCGTGGCTAGCGGGCGCGCGACCCTGGTGGACACCAGCGTCCTGCTGGATGTGCTGACGGAGGATCCCCAGTGGTCACAGTGGTCGGCGGGCCGCTTGGCCGAGGCGGCGGATGGCGGCTTGCTGGCCATCAACCCCATCATCTACGCCGAGCTGTCGGCGGGCTTCAAGCGCATGGAGGACTTGGACGCCCTGCTGAAGGACGAATTCGAGCGCCTGCCCCTGCCCTGGGAGGCCGGCTTCCTGGCCGGCCAATGCTTCCATCGCTACCGCCGCCAAGGCGGGGCCAAGCGCAGCCCCCTGCCGGACTTCTACATCGGTGCCCACGCCATGGTGGGCGGGCTGACCCTGCTGACGCGGGATGCGAGCCGGTACAAGGCGTATTTCCCGAAGTTGACCATCATCCATCCGTAAGCCGATAGGCCGATGGAATGAAGAAGCCGTCGTTCCGGCTCCTACTGCTTCAGCGCGGCCTTGATGGCGGCCTGCACGTCCGGCTCCTCGACCTTGGTGCGCGGGTCGAAGCGGGCGATGACCTTGCCCTTGCGGTTCACCAGGAACTTGCCGAAGTTCCAGCCGATGTCGCCCTTGAAGTCGGTCTCGGTGGTCAGGTACTTGTACAGCGGGTGGATGTCGTCGCCCTTCACGCTGATCTTGCCGAACATGGGGAACTTCACGCCGTAGGTCAGCTCGCAGAACTCCTTGATCTGGGCGTTGTCGCCGGGCTCCTGGTGCATGAAGTTGTTGGCGGGGAAGCCCAGGACCTCGAAGCCTTGGCCGTGCAGCTCCTGGTACTCGGCCTCCAGCCCCTTGTACTGGGGCGTGTTGCCGCATTTGCTGGCCACGTTCACGATCAGCAGCACCTTGCCCTTGTATTGGGACAAGGACACCGGCTTGTCGTCGATGTCGGGCAGGCTGAACGTGTAGAGCTTCCCGCCGTCGGCGGGCTCGTCCTGGAAATGGCTGAAGTCGGTCACGGGCTTGGCTCCTCGGCAGGCGGTAAGGGTCCAGGCCACGGCGATGAGGGCGAGGCCTGAGAGGATCAGGGGCTTCATGGGGGCTCCAGATGGGGGGCCGACAGGGGCCCAGCGGATATACGGGGCGAAGGGCCGTATGGATGGCGATCCTGCCCGGCAAAGCGAAGTAAGCCGCCCCTTTCGAGGCGGCTTACTTCGCTTTGCAACGGCGATGGGGCGCCTTAGAACTTATCCGTCACGGCCCCCAGGCTGGCGCTGCTCACCAGCTTGGAGTACTTGGCCAGCACGCCCTTGGGGTAGCGCACGGCCGGGGCCTTGAAGGCCTTCTTGCGCTTGGCCAGCTCGGCCGGGCTCAGCTCCACGGTCAGGGTGTTCTTGACCGCGTCCAGCTTGACCATGTCGCCGTCCTTCAGCAGGCCGATGGGCCCGCCCACCGCGGCTTCGGGGGTGATGTGGCCCACCACCAGGCCGTGGCTGCCGCCCGAGAAGCGGCCGTCGGTGATCAGGGCCACGTCCTTGCCCAGGCCCTTGCCCATGATGGCGCTGGTGGGGCTGAGCATCTCGCGCATGCCGGGGCCGCCCTTGGGGCCTTCGTAGCGGACCACCACCACGTCGCCCCGCTTCACCTTGTCGTTCAGGATGGCCGCCAGGGCCGCCTCCTCGCCGTCAAAGCAGCGGGCGGGGCCGCGGTGCTCCAGGCCCTCGTTGCCGCTGATCTTGGCCACGGCGCCCGTGGGGGCCAGGTTGCCATAGAGGATGCGCAGGTGGCCCGTGGCCTTCAGGGGCTGCTTGAACGAGCGCACGATGTCCTGGTGCTTGGGCAGCGGCTTCACATCCTTCAGGTTCTGGGCCAGGGTCTTGCCGGTCACGGTCAGGCAGTCGCCATGCAGCATGCCAGCGTCCAGCATGATCTTCATGATGGGCTCCAGCCCGCCGACCTTCCACAGGTCGGCCATGACGTAGCGGCCGCTGGGCTTCAGGTCCACCAGCCAGGGGGTCTTGTCGCTGAGCTTCTGGAAGTCGTCCAGCTCCAGCTTGACGCCGGCCGCGTCGGCCATGGCCAGCAGGTGCAGCACGGCGTTGGTGCTGCCGCCCAGGACCAGCACCACGCGGATGGCGTTCTCAAAGGCCTTGCGGGTCATGATCTTCTTGGGGGTGATGTCCTTCTTGACCAGCTGCAGCACGGCTTTGCTGGCGTTGGTGCAGTCCTGGCTCTTCTCCTTGGTGGCCGCCGGCTGGCTGGACGAGCCCGGCAGGCTCATGCCCATGGCCTCGATGGCGCTGGCCATCGTATTCGCCGTGTACATGCCGCCGCAGCTGCCCTCGCCGGGGCAGGTCTTGCATTCCACTTCCTTGAAGTCCTTGCGGCTGATCTTGCCGTTGGCGATGGCGCCCACGGCTTCGAAGGCGCTGACGATGTCCAGGTCGCGGCCCAGGCCGTGGCCCGGCAGGATGGTGCCGCCGTAGACGAAGACCGAGGGGATGTTCACGCGGGCCATGCCGATCAGGATGCCCGGCATGTTCTTGTCGCAGCCGCCGATGGCCACCAGGCCGTCGAAGGCCTGGGCGTTGGCCACCACTTCCACGCTGTCGGCGATGACCTCGCGGCTGACCAGGCTGAACTTCATGCCTTCGGTGCCCATGCTGATGCCGTCGGACACGGTGGGCGCGCCGAAGATCAGGCCCACGCCGCCGTGGGCGTCCGCGCCGCGCTGGGCGTGCTTGGCCAGCTCGTGGATGTGCATGTTGCACGGGGTGATGTCGCTGAAGGTGGAGCAGACCCCCACGATGGGCTTCTTGAAGTCGGCGTCCTCAAAGCCCACGGCGCGCAGCATGGCGCGGTTGGGCATGCGTTGGTCGCCTTGGGTGACGCGGGCGGAGCGGAGCGGCTTGGGCATGGGGATGTCCTCAGTGAAGGCGATGCTGGGGGCGGTTCAAAGCTCGGGGTCAGCGGTCTTGGAACACGATGTAGTCGGCGTCCAGGTCCAGCGCTATCAAGGGGGGTCGGCCGTCGCGCAGCCAGCCCTCCGAGCCGTAGGGCTGGAAGCCCGCCGGCAGGACCACGTTGTGGGGCGCCCGGGCGATCAGGATGCGGCGGCCGGGGGGCAGGGCCCCCACGCTGATGGCGCCGCCGCCATGCACGCGCAGGCGCGCGTCCACGGGCAGGTCCAGCGGCAGCGACAGGCGCGATTCGCCGCCGGCCCACCAGAACCAGCCCCGCAGGCTGCTGCGGACGCGCACGGCCAGCGTGCGCGGGCCGGGGCTGAACGCCCCGCCGGCGAGCAGGGGCTGGATCTCCAGCGGGATGCGGCTCAGCGGCAGGCCTTGGCCGCGCTGCTCCAGGTCCAGGCACAGCGGCTGGGGCGAGCCCGGGGGCCGGTCGAGATCCAGGCTCAGGCTGCCGGCGGCCAGCTCCACGTCCGCCATCACCTCGTCGGGCGCGCCCTGGGCGGGGCCCGCCACCGTGTGGACCTGGGGCGCCGGCTCGCCGGGGGCGGCCGCCCCGCCCAGCACGCGCACCCCCTCGTAGGCCACGCCCATCAGGCTCAGCGCGGCCAGCAGGCCCACGCCCACGGCCCAACGCAGGCGCGGCTGGCGCAGGCATGCCGCCGACGGCTGCCAATGGATCAGCGGCGACAGGCCGGCGGCGATGGCCCACAGTCCGGCGCCCGACAGCAGCGTGTCGCTGAGCCAATGGGCCCCCTGGGCCACGCGGATCCAGCTCATGAGCAGGCCGAAGCCGATGCTGGCCGCCCAAGCCCAGCGCCGGCGGGCGCCCTGCAGCAGGAAGGGGATGCCCAGGAAATACCAGGCGGCGCTGGCGTGGCCGCTGATGAAGCTGCGGCCGCGGCCCGGCAGGCCCAGCTGGAAGGGCCGGTGGAACTCCCACAGGCCGCCGAAGCCCAGGGTGTCCTCGGGGCGCGGCCGCCCCGCCAGGCCTTTGCCCAGCACGTTGCTGAAAAGGCCGGGCCCCAGCAGCAGCAGCAGGGCCAGGTAGAGCCCAGGCCCGCGCCAGGCCCGCCGCTGCGGCGCCCCGAAGCTGAGGGCGAAGGCCAGCAGGCCGCCCACGCCGACCAGCGTGGCGGGCGGCTGGCCCCAGCGGTACATCCATTCGCCGATGGGCCAGCTGAGGCCGGGCCAGGCGCCCACGCCCTGGCGGTAGTAGAAGCCCGAGGCGGCCTGGTCCAGGCCGCCGCATTGGAAGGCCAGCGTCAGCAGGGTGAAGAGGGCCAAGGCGCCAAAGAAATGGCCGCGCGGGAAGGCGGGACGATCGGCGGGAAGGGGCAAAGGGCGGGTCTCGAAAGAGAAGCGGCGCCCAGCGTGCGGGCGCCGCTTGGCGGATGCCATGGGGGCAGCGGGGCTCAGCGGGGCTTGGGCACGCCGCCGGTCTCAACGGGCATGTTGTGCTGCTGCCACTGCGGCCAGACGCCGAAGAAGCTGCCCACGTTCTTCAGCTTCTTGTCGTTGTAGAGCTTCTGCGCCACCTTGTTGCTCAGCTGGCAGCCCACGCCGTGGCAGTAGGTGATCAAGTGCTTCGCGTGCTTGATCTTGCCCTCGTACATGGCGAAGTATTTGTCGAACTCGCCCACCGGCATGGGGATCGCCCCGGGGATGTGGGCCTGGTCGTACTCGCTCTTGGCGCGGGCGTCGATGAACAGGGAATCCTTGGCGTCCCAGGCGGCCTTGGCCTCCTCCCACTTGTAGTGCTTCCAGGCCTTGGCCCATTCAGGGATGGCCATGGCGTCGAAGTCCTGGGGCTGCTGGGGCGCCTGGATCTGGGGCTGGGCTTGGGCCTGGAACTGGCCGCCCTGGCCCATCTGGTTCATGGGCACCGGCATGGGCGCGGGCGCGTAGGGCAGCTGGCCGGGCTGGGACTGCTGGATCTGCGGGGCCTGGCCGTCGGCGGCGCGGCCGTTGTTGTACTGGTTGGGGCTGACGCCATAGGCGCCCAGGCTGGCGGCGGCGAACAAGCCAAGGCAGGCGGACAGGATGCGCTTCATGGGCTGGGGGCTCCGTGTTAAGTGGTGAAGGCCGACATCATAAGGCGCGGACGGCCGGCGATAAAGCGTTTTTGGGGGCGTCAGCCCGCCCACTGGCGGCCGCCGTCGACCACCAGCTCGGTGCCGGTGATGAAATCGCTCTGGGCCAGGAAGGCCACCGCGTCGGCGACCTCCTGGGGGCCGCCCAGGCGCTTGAGCAGGCTGCGGGCCTCGCTGGCCTTGCGCTGGGCCGGGCTGGCGCCGTCGGGCATCAGGATGGGCCCGGGCAGCACCGCGTTGACCAGCACCGTGGGCGCCAGGGCTGCGGCCGAGGCGCGGGTCAGCTGCAGCACGCCGGCCTTGCTGAGGCTGTAGGGCAGGGCCCCCGGCCAGGCCAGGCGCCCGCCCACGTCGGCGATGTTGATGATGTGGGCGCGCCGGCGGGCCTTCTTCCAGGCCGTGCCCAGCACCTGGGTCAACAGGGCCGGCGCGCGCAGGTTCACCGCGTAGGGCTCGTCAAAATCCTTGGGCGTGGCGCGCTCCAGCGGGACGCGCGGGAAGATGCTGGCGCAGTTCACCAGGATGTCGCAGCCCGCCGCCTTGGCCACGCGCCCCAGCGCCAGCACCGAGCTGGAGCGGGCCAGGTCGGCCTGCACCAGGTGGCAGGCCACGCCCAGGGCCCGTATCTGCGCGGTGGTGGCCTGGGCGGGCGCCTTGGAGCGCCCGTAATGCAGCACGATGCCGGCGCCGCGGCGGGCCAGCTCCAGCGCGATGGCCTTGCCGATGCGCACGGCGCCGCCGGTGACCAGGGCCTGGCGCCCCCGCAGGGGCTGCGGGCTCACAGCTTCATCCGCTTGAAAATGGGCTCGGGGATGCAGGCGATCACGGCCATGATCAGGCGCCAGAAGCCCGGAAGGTAGGCCACATCCTTCCTCTTATCAATGGCCTTCACGATCAGGCGGCCGGCGGTGGCGGAGCTGACGAACAGCGGGCCCTGGCGCAGGTGGGCGGTCATGGGCGTGGCCACGAAGCCGGGCTTGATGGTGGTGACCTGCACGCCGTGGGGCGCCAGGCGGTTGCGCAGGCCGCTGCTGAAGGCCGTGATGGTGGCCTTGGCCGCCCCGTAGACGTAGTTGCTCTGGCGGCCGCGGTCGCCGGCCACGCTGCTGATGAAGGCGATGGCGCCGTGGCCCTGGGCCTGCAGCGCGTTGGCGATGGGCGTGGCCAGGGTCACCATGCTCAGCGCGTTGATGTTGAATTCGCGCACCGCCACCGCGGCGTCGGCCTGGGCCGCGGCCTGGTCGCCCAGGATGCCTTGGGCCAGCAGGGCCACGTCCAAGCCGCCCAGCGCGGCCAAGGCCTGCTGCACCAACGCGCCATGGCTGGCCAGGTCCTCGGCCTCGAAGACGGCGGTGCCGGCCATGTCGGCGCCGCGCAGGGCCAGGTCGGCGGCCAGCGGCCCCAGGCGTTCGCCCTCGCGGGCCAAAAGGTAGAGGCGCGCCCCGCGGGCGGCCCACAGGCGGGCGGCCGCCTCCACCATGCCGCTGGTGGCGCCGGCGATCAGGATCCTTGGTCGCTGCATCTAGTCCAACCCCAGCCGCTTGGATTGCAGGGAGGCGAAGCGGCCGATCGCCCCCACCTTCTCACGCACGCCCTGGAACTCGGCCCAGCGCGGGTAGCTCTGCTTGAACGTGGCCTCGCTCATGCGCGCGTCCTTGGTCAGGTACAGGCGCCCGCCCAGGCCCAGCACCAGGGCGTCCAGCTCATCCAAGAGCCCGAGCAAGCCGGGCTGGACCTTGAAGTCCAGCGCCAGCGTGTAGCCCGCCAGCGGGAACGACAGCGGGTTGTCGTTGGCCGCGCCGGCCACCTTCAGCACCGCCAGCGGCGAGCCCATGCCCGACGCGGCGATGCGCGTCAGCACCGTGCGCAGGCCCTGCCGGCCCGCGGCCATGGGCAGCACGAACTGGTATTGGGTGAAGCCCGGCTTGCCGTACAGGCGGTTCCAGTGGGTGGCCACGTCCAAAGGGTAGAAGAACGGGGCGTAGTGGATGCGGCTGCGCTTCACGGCCTTGAATTCCTTGCCGTAGACCAGGGCGTTGAAGGCCTTGATGGTGAAGGGGTTCACCGCGTTGAACGGCGGGTCGAAGGGCACCGTCAGCTTGGGGGCGCCGTGCGGCGTCAGCGGGCCCTCGGTGGCATGCTCGCCCACCGTCAGCACGCTGCGGCCCAGGCTGGCGCCCGTGGCCACGCAGTCGATCCAGGCCACGCTATAGGTCACCTGGGCTGTCTCGGCCAGGCGGTCCAGCACGGCGTCCAGGCCGGGGCACTTGTAGGTGACCTGGTCGAAGTAGGCGCTGGTGATCGGCATCAGCCGGAGGCTGACATCCAAGATCACGCCGGTCAGCCCCATGCCGCCGCAGGTGGCGCGGAACAGCTCGGGGTTCTCGGAGCGGCTGCAGTTCCACACCTGGCCCGACGCCAGCAGCAGCCGGAAGCTGTCCACGCACTCGCTGAAGCAGCCGGTGGCGTGGTGGCTCTTGCCGTGCACGTCGCTGGCCACCGCGCCGCCCAGCGTCACGAAGCGGGTGCCCGGGGTGACCCGCAGGAACCAGCCCCGGGGGACGAAGCCGGTGAGGATCTCATCCAGCGTCACGCCGGCCTGGGCCGTCAGCATGCCGGTGGCGGGGTCGAAGGCCAGCAGCAGGTTCAGCCGGTCGGTCTTCAGCACCTGCGCGGCCAGGGCGCTGTCGCCATAGCTGCGGCCCAGCCCATGGGCGATGCCGCTGGGCTGGCGCGCCACCCAATCCTGGGCGGCGCTGGTCATGGCCGGGTGGGCCACGTCGGATCGGATGATGGGGTAACGGCCCCATCCTTGCAGGGCTTGGGTCATGGGTCCCTAGGGCGTGCCGGGGTCGCTTGGGTTCGGGCAGGGGCATTATGCGGGATGCGGGCGCGTTGCGCTACCCGGCGCGGGCCGGCGACCCCCCGCGGCTCAAGGGCGGGGCGGCTTGGGCGCCAATTGCCCCTTGATGATCTTCTCGTAGGCCGCCCCGTCCCCATAGGCCGTGAAATTGGCGTAGCAAGAATGCGGGTTCTTGCGCCGGGTGGCGTTGCGGATCGGGCAGAAGTGGCGCTCGGTGTGGGCGGCGACCTCGGTGGCATAGGCCAGCACCCCGTTGAAATAGGCGCAGTAGTCGCAATTGATGCGCTCGATCCAGTTCAGGTAGGGCAGGCGGTGGCGGTCAAAAAGGATGAACCCTGCGCGCGGGACCCTTTTCAGGCCGAAATCGCGGAAGCAGACGACCTGGTAGCAGGTGACGAAGAGGTCCATCAATAGGATCGGGACGATGCCCAGGTAGATCACCGGGGCCGTGACCAGCGAGGAGATGGAGCAATCCAGCAGGGTCCGCCACCAGGTCCGCAGGGGTGGGAGCTTGCTGGCAGCGGGACGGGTCATGGGAGGGTCTCCTGAAGCCCACGTTGGCCTGGGCGGCCATCCTGGCTTGACGGGTGACCCGGTCCAGACAAAGGTCGGGACCCATAGGGGATGGGTCGGCCGCCTGGCTTTATTCCGGCCCCGCGCCCGGCCCGGCATCGGCCTCTGTCATCGGCGCAGGAATGGGGCTAAGCTGGCGGGGCCTTGAGACTCATCGCCCTCCCGCATCCCCTGGACCGGAGCCGTCCGTGGCAGTCTCCCCTCTCCTGACCCTGGCCTTGGCCCTGTCGCTGGGCCCGCCGCTGGCCGCCGCCGCGCCCTTCGGCGCCGGGGACGCCCTGTTCATGGGCCCGGCCAGCCAGCAGCATTACCGTGACTACCATGCCAGCTGGGTCCTGTGGGGCGACCAGCACGGCGCTGCCCAGCTGCAGGAAGCCCACGCCGCGGGCGTGAAGCTGGCCCCCAGCTTCTGGTGCCTGACGGCCGGGCCCGAACGCCTGCACGATGACCCCGCCCTGGCCGAGGCCGTTTGCCGCGACATTGAAGGCCAGCCCATCGAGGTGCCGTGGCAGGCCGACCACAGCTACCAGGGCACGCCCACCTGGTTCGGCTGCACCAACGCGCCCGCCTTCCAGGCCCTGCTGGAGCAGCGCGCCGACGAGGTGGCCGCCCTGGGGCCCGACGGCGTGCAGGTCGACGACCCCCTGGGCACGCTCAACCCCGTGGAAGCCGGCACGGGCTGCTATTGCCGCCATTGTGCCATCGCCTTCCGCGCCTGGCTGCAGGCCCACGACAGCCCCCAGCTGCGGAGTGAGGCCGGCGTGGGCGATTGGACCGGCTTTGACTACCCCGCCCTGGTGCGCCGCGTGGCCACAACCCGCGCGCAGACCCAGGCCCATGCCCCGCGGATCCCCCTGCACCGGGCCTATGTGCGCTTCCAAGTGGAAGCCCGCGTGGCCGGGCTGAAAGCCCTGCGCGACCGGGTGCGGGCGCGGACCCGGCCCGACCTGCCCTTCAGCCTGAACGCCTACTTCGACCACCCCGGCGGCCCCTTCGTGGCCCTGTTGCCGCTGACCACCCACCAGGTGGCCGAGGTGGTGCACTACGCCAACTTCGGCACCCAGCGCCTGTGGGAGGCCGCCCAGGCCTACCGCCAAGCCGACGCCTTGGGCTGCCCCCTGGCCGCCACCGCCAGCGGCGAGGATTACGCCTGGGTCAAGGCCCACGACGCGGTGGACCTGGTGAAGGTCTGGATCGGCCTGGGATTCGCCATGGGCCAGCGGCTGATGGTGCCCCATCCCGAGCGGCAATGGTGCCACACCGGCTTGCTGGGCACCCACTGGTATGCCGCCCCGGTGGCGCCCTTCGCGCCCCTGTACCGCTTCGCCCAGGCCCACGACGCCTTGCTGGAGGGCTTCCAAGCCGTGGGGCCCGCCGCCGTGGGATCCGCCGCCGGCCTGGACCTGCTGGACGCGGATGCCCGCCAAGCCCTGGCCCAGCGCCTGCAGGCGGTGGACGGCCCATGGATGGCCGGCGACCATGTATGGGTCCTGCCCCGCCGCCACCCCGACGGGCGCCTGGTGGTGCATCTGTTGAACACCCAATACAGCGTCGCCTTGAACCTGTTGGCCCCGGTGGTCGACCAGCCGGTGAGCCTGGCCGCCGACCTGTGGCCGCCGCATAGCCGTCATGCGCTGCTGCACCGGCCCGACGGCCCGGACCTGCGCCTGCCGGTCCAGCGGGCGGGTGGCAGTGTGCGATTCACCGTCACCGGTTTCGACGCCTGGGCCATCGCGGAAGCGGCGGATTAAGGCCGGCGTGGCCGCGCCGGTCGATAGCATGGCCCCGGGCCAAGCCCGGGGGCCGTCAGCCGGCTCATCCCTCCCTCAACTCAAGGACCCCAGCCATGACCCTTCCTGTCCGGAAATTAGGCACGCAAGGCCTGGCCGTTCCCGCGCTGGGGCTGGGCTGCATGGGCATGAGCCAGAGCTACGGCCCCGCCGACGAGGCCGAGTCGCTGGCCACGCTGGATAAGGCCCTGGAGCTGGGCTGCAATTTTTGGGACACCGCCGAGGTCTACGGGCCGCACACCAACGAGGCGCTGATCGGCCGGGCGCTGAAGGGCCGGCGGGACCATGTGGTGCTGGCCACCAAGTTCGGCTTCAAGCTGAAGGACGGCAAGCAGGTGGGCGGCGAGCGCGACAGCCGGCCCGAGACCATCCGCGCGGCGGTGGAGGGCTCGCTGCAGCGCCTGGGCACGGGCCACATCGACCTGCTGTACCAGCACCGCGTCGACCCTGCCGTGCCCATGGAGGACGTGGCGGGCGCCGTGGGGGCGCTGGTGAAGGCGGGGAAGGTGCGCTATTTCGGCTTGTCCGAGGCCGGGGTGGCCAACATCCGCAAGGCCCACGCCGTGCATCCGGTGTCGGCGCTGCAAAGCGAGTATTCGCTGTGGGAGCGCAACCTGGAGGCCGAGATCATCCCCACCCTGCGCCAACTGGGCATCGGGCTGGTGGCATTCAGCCCGCTGGGCCGCGGCTTCCTGACCGGGGCGGTGAAGCGGGCCGAGGACTATCCCGAAGGCGACTTCCGCCGCAACGACCCGCGCTACCAGGGCGCCCATTTCGACGCCAACGTGGCGGCGGCAAGCGCCGTGCGCGACATCGCGGCCACGCTGGGCGCCACGCCGGGCCAGGTGGCGCTGGCCTGGCTGCTGCACCAAGGCCCCGACATCGTGCCCATCCCCGGCACCAAGCGGCGCGCCTACCTGCAAGAGAACGTGGCGGCGGCCTCGCTGCGTCTGGATGCCGGGCAGTTGCAGGCGCTGGGGGCGGCGCTGGCCCCGGGCCGGGTCGCGGGCGAACGCTACGCCTCGTGGATCATGGCGACCATTGACCGGTAAGGCTGGGGCGCAACGGCCGCTGGCGCCAGGGCCCGGCTACTCACGTCTTTGATGACCCTCACGGCAAACGCAGACTGTCTACTAACGTGGTAAGCCGCAATGGCCCAGAAATGGGGATGCATTTCTTTGATGGCTTTCCCGTCAAGCCGTACCAGAAGCGGCGAACTCAGACAGGGGACCGCGCCGAACTACGACATCTTTTCGTATCCACTACACTGTGGTGTGTAACGTAAATATGTCGTAGCCCCTCGGGCATAGCAGGACTTTGAGTTCGCCTCAGAACAAAGCCATATTTTGGACTCAAGGAGGCGGGGATGGAAGAGCAGAAAGCTGGCACCGGGAGCCCTGGCCTGACCGTGAAAGCGTCATACAGATCGTAGTCGAAAGAGCCCAAGGCCTCGGTGACAGCCCCATCCCGCGCCCCATAAGCTGCCGACGCCCGGCCCCATCCAGCGTATAGTCTTATCAGGATCCCCCAACTGGAGCCGACCATGCGCCGCCCGCTCATCTGCCTCGCCCTGCTGACCGTCCTGGCCGCTTGCGCCTTCGAGCCCCGCCGCGTCATGGACCCGCTGGCCAAGCCGGCCTTCCAAGCCCGCGTGTACATCGACGCCGCCGGCAACAGCCTGCCCTACCGCCTGTATGCGCCCGCCGGCGTCACGGAGACCGCCAGCCTGCCGCTGCTGCTGCTGCTGCACAGCATCACCGAGCGCGGCGCCGACAACGGGGCCAACCTGGCCTTTTTCCAGCCCGAGTTCAAAGAGGATTTCTTCCGCGCCCATCCATGCGTGGCGGTGGTGCCGCAATGCCCGGCGGGGAAGATGTGGTGGGACAAGCCGGTGTCGGCGGCGGTGCAGGGGATCGTGCGCCAGGTGGCCCAGGCGGTCCCGGCGGTGGACACGCGCCGGCTCTATGTCAGCGGCGCCTCGCTGGGCGGCTACGCCACCTATGGGCTGCTGAAGGTCCAGCCGACCTGGTGGGCCGCCGCCGTGCCGCTGTGCGGGGACCCCACGCCGGTGCCGCTGGACCTGAAGCTCTTGAAGGAGCAGCCGCTGTGGATCTTCCATGGGGCCAAGGATCCGCGCGTCCCGGTGAAGGGCGACCGGCTGCTGGTGGGCAAGCTCAAGAGCCTGGGCTCGGCCGTGCGCTACACCGAATACCCTGACCAAGGCCACCGCATCTGGTCCAAGGCCTATGCCGAGCCGGGGCTGTGGGACTGGGTCTTCGCCCAGCAGAAGGCGACGCCCGCCGACCTGGCGGCGAGTCCTATTTGGTAAACCAAAACGCCGAAAGCGTTTTTTAGCAAAAATAAGTCAGGATGGGCGCTTTTGTGCCTCCCGGCCGCCGCTCTGTCGCTATACTTTGAGAACGTTCTCTGTCGCCGCCCCTTGGGTGCCCCATGCGTGCTCGGATCCTTCTCGGCCTCCTGCTATGGCCCGTCTTGCTGCCGGCGGCGAACTGGCAGTTGGTGTGGAGCCAAGAGTTCAACGACGCGGCCGGCACCGCCATCGACCCCACCTGGTGGAACCAGGAGACCGGCGGCGGCGGCTGGGGCAACAACGAGCTGGAGTGCTACACCGCCGGCACGAACAATTGCTTCGAGGATGGCGCCGGCAACCTGGTGCTGCGGGCCAAGAATGAGAGCGCCTGCGGCGGCGCCAACAGCTACGACAGCGCCCGCCTGACCACCCAGAACAAGTTCGAGATCTACTGCGGCCGCATCGAGGCGCGACTGCAGGTGCCTCCGGGCCAGGGCCTGTGGCCCGCCTGGTGGATGCTGGGCCGCAACATCGGCTCGGTGGGCTGGCCCGCCTGCGGCGAGACCGACATCATGGAGACGGTGAACCAGCCCAACAATTGGAGCGCCGGCTCGCTGCACATGACCGGCGATAACTACACCTGGACCGCCCAGTATGACCTGCCCAGCGGCAATTTCTCCGACGGCTACCACGTCTTCACCTGCTATTGGACGCCCACGTCCATCACCTACGCCATCGACGGCAACAACTTCTCGACCACCAACAGCGGCCAGCCGCCCAGTTGGCCCTTCAACCAGCCCAGCTTCCTGCTGCTGAACCTGGCCGTGGGCGGCAACTGGCCCGGCGCGCCCAACGGTTCCACGCCCTTCCCGGCGGACTACAAGGTCGACTACATCCACATCTACAAGGACCAGGACCTGGTGCAGGCCTACAACGGCGCCACGCCCAACATCCCCGGCCGGGTGGAGAACGAGAACTACGACGACGGCGGCTACGGCCTGGCCTACATGGACAACGACCCCGCCAACAAGGGCGGCGCCTACCGCCTGAACGAATGGGTGGATATCGAGTCCGACGCCAGCGACAGCAACGGCAACAACCTGTGCTGGACGGACGCCGGCGAATGGGAGCAGTACACCGTCAACGCCACGGTGGCCGGCAGCTACCAGGTCAGCTTCCGCGTGGCCAGCGCCGGCAACGGCGGCACCTACCACCTGACCGCCGATGGGGCCAACGTGACCGGCACGCTGACCGCGCCCAACAGCGGCGGCTGGCACACCTGGGCCGCCCAGGTGGCGGGGCCCTTCAGCTTGAGCGCCGGCACGCACGTGATCCGGCTCTACCTGGACGGCGTGGGCGCCACCGGCAGCGTGGCCAATTTTGACTGCATGGACTTCTCGCTGGTGACCCCCACCAACACGCCCACGTTCACGCCGACGCCCACGCCCTGGCCCGCGGGCGCCGGCAGCGGGGTCTGCGGCCAGTACTTCAGCAACGCCACCCTGAGCGGCCTGCCCTGCAGCTACCAGAGCGACGCCCAGATCAACAATCCCGGCCCCAGCATCACGGCGGCCGGCTGCGGCACCATGGGCACCGATTATTCGGTGCGCTGGCAGGGCCTGCTGGAGGCGCCCGTCAGCGAGGCCTTCACGCTGTACACCAATTCGGATGATGGGGTGCGGCTGTACATCACCAACCCCGCCACGGGCGTGGAGACCCTGATCATCGACAAATGGGTCACCCAGGGCGCCACCGAGTGGTCCGGCTCGCCGCCGTTCAACTTCGTGGCCGGCACGCGCTACCCCTTCCGCCTGGAGTATTTCCAGGGCGTGGGCGGCGCCACCATCAGCCTGAGCTGGGCCAGCGCCGACACGGCCAAGCAGCTGGTCCCCGCCAACCGCCTCTACCAGCCGCTGACCGGCTGCGTGCTGCCCACGCCCACCACCACGCCCGGCACCTGCGCGGCCTGGGTGGTCAACGGCTCGGCCTTCAGCAGCGCCAATGGCGTGACGCTGACGCCCGCCGGCGGCGGCCTGGGCTCGGCCTTCAGCCCCAACTGCGTGAACTTGGGCGCCGACTTCAACCGCACCTTCATGGTCTACTTCGGCGTGCCGGGCGGCGCCGACGGCGTGGACTTCGTGCTGCAGCAGGACCCTCGCGGCACGGCGGCCTTGGGCGCGGGCGGCGGGGCCAAAGGCTATGTGGGGCCCGGCGCCATCACCCCGTCGATGGCGTTCGACCTGGAGACCTACAACAGCAACGGCGTGCTGCAGGTGCTGGAGGACGGCAGCGCGGTGAACACCTGTTCCCATGCCGTGGGCAGCTGCCCCTACACCTTCCCCAACAACCTGGCCAATGGCGCCGAGCACAGCTACCAGGTGGCCTGGAGCGCCGCCGCCAAGACGCTGCGCCTCTACGTCGACGGCGTGCTGGTCAGCCAGTACCAGCGCGACCTGGTGGCCAGCGTCTTCGGCGGCAACGCCTGCGCCTACCTGGGCTTCACGGCGGCCACGGGCGGCTCGGTGAACCTGCAATACTTCTACGAGGTCGGCTGCGCCGCCCCCACGGCGACCCCGTCGGTGACGCCGTCGCGCACGGCCACGCCCTCGCTGACCTCCAGCCCATCCGCCAGCCCCAGCCCCAGCCCCACGCTGACCGCCACGCCCACGCCCAGCGCCACGGCGTCGCCCAGCGGGACGGCCACGCCCACGGTCACGGTGCCGGCGCAAAGCCCCACCGCCAGCCCGGCCTTCAGCGCCACCCTGTCGCCCACGCCATCGGATAGCCCCACCGCCAGCCCCGCGGTCACGCCCAGCGCCACGCCGACGGCGGCGTCGGCCACGCCCACCAGCAGCCCCACCAACGCCCAGTCGGCCACGCCCAGCGCCAGCGCCACGGCGGCCGCAGCCACGCCCACGCCCACGCCGACCGCCAGCGCCACCGCGGCGTCGTCGGCCAGCCCCAGCCCGCTGGCCAGCAGCAGCGCCACCCCGGCGGCGACCGTCACCGCCAGCGCCTTGGCCACGGCCCTGCCGTCCGCCAGCGCCACGCCCACGCTGACGGCGACGCGCACGCCGACGACGGTCCCTGCCACCGCCAGCCCCACGCCGACCGCCACGCTGCCCAGCGGCGCGACCGCCAGCCCCAGCCCGCCGCCCCGGCAAGGCGGCGGGGACGGATTGCGCGTGGACCAGGTCCTGGGATCGCCCAACCCCAATCCCGGCGCGCTGTGCGTGCATCTGACCGACGCGGCCGA
>Ga0302320_10010938_pt1 | contig 19286 bp, 8 predicted proteins | sample Bog_T0_3_FD_202130 | JGI IMG/M metagenome (GOLD analysis project Ga0302320, IMG submission 202130) | Peat permafrost microbial communities from Stordalen Mire near Abisko, Sweden - Bog_T0_3 | ecosystem: Environmental > Terrestrial > Soil > Wetlands > Peat | place: Sweden: Abisko, Stordalen Mire... | reverse complement strand
TTCCGCCAAAATCTCGCTTTGACGTTCGCGCAGCGCGTCGCGTTCGGTGATCGCGGCTTGCGACTGGCTGCGAACGTCCTTGAGGTCCATTTCGCCATCGATGAGGAGGCGGCCGAAAATCTGACTCGAATCATCGAGCAGCAGGCGAACGTCGTCGAGCGTCGCCAGGGCGGAATTGGCTAAGGGATTGCGCCTCAATTCAAGCAGCGCCTGATAAACGCGCAGGACCCATTGGTGCACGTCGGCGCGCCCGGCGAGCGCGACGTCGTCGGTGTCGTGGTGAACCAAATCCTTGGTCAGGAAACGGTCGATTTCCAGCGACGCGCGATCCGAAAGCCGCGGCCAGGAGAGATGCGTATCGGCGGCGATCTTGTCGCAAACGCCGCGCCAATCCGATTGAAAGTCGTTCCAACTGAAAATCGACCGCGCCAGGGAGCGGGTCTGCGATTCGGCGTCGAGAACGTGCCGCAGCCACAGCAGCAATCCGTGGGTGAGCGAAAGCCCATGCAATGTCTTGAGCGATTGCGCGACGTCCAAAGGCGAGCGAATCGGCATGACGATATGAGGGGTCGCCGACATTTCGCGCAACGTGTCGAGCCAAAATGGCGCAAACCGGCAGATTCGCGGGTCCTTTAGGACCGGGAGCGGCGAACCCTCGAATTCCTCCGCGAACAGGGCTTTGGCGCGCCGACGAAAATCCGCAGCAGCGGGCGATTGATTCCATCCCGGATTGAACGCTCGCCAATCGCTCCATTCGCTGCCCGCCGAAGCCAAGAGTTCGTCGTGAAAGCCCATCAACGAAACGGACTCGAAAAACCCGCGCGCATTGCTGTTGTGCGCCGGCATCAAATGCAACGGCAGGGCGCCGCCAAGCTTCGCCACAGTCCCAGCTACGGCGCTCGTGCCGCTGCGATGCATTCCGAGAACCAAGACAACATCTGACATGTTGCTGTCGTTTCCTCTCTTCAAACCCCAACTCACCAAGCCAGAAATCCCGTTCCCCATTCTGGACGAGTTCTTGGCAAGGACGGAACCAATATCACGATGAAAATAGCCATGAGACAAATCGAACCCTGGGGTTCTTCAACTTCGAGAGTCGCGGCCGAGGTTCAGGGCGGCCCATTCCCCCTACTTTACCGTCGACGCCGCCGTCGCGATGCTGGCCGCGGATCCCGCCGTGCCGAGGCCGCCGCCGATGATTTGCATGACTTTGCTGACTTCCGTCATCGGCGCGTTCGAGACGTAGATCAGGTCGCGACTACGAATCTGGAATTTCTGCTCGACGAAGAAGCTATCTGGATTGCGTAGGTCGAGCCGGTAGACGACCGGGGTTGCGCCGCCCCGGTTCACCAGGGAACTATCCGGTCGCACCGCACGCACGATGCGCTCGGACTCGTAGCGGAAGATGAATACGCCCTTTGGGTCCGCGCGTTCGTCGAGCAGGCCGCCCGCCTTGGAAAGCGCCTGGGCCAGATTGACGCCATCGGCGTCGAACGGAATCTCGGCGTTGCGGCCGGTCGCGCCATAGGCGATGAATGTCTGCGGGTCGCGAACCAAGGTGACGACGTCGCCCGGCCGCAGATAGATATTTTCTCTCGGGTCGGCGATCACCCGACTCAGCGGCATGCGCGTCGTGGTCGCGCCACGCGACAATTCCACGAACGTCTCGTTGACGGGCGCTCGCACGCCGCCGGCCGCGTCAATGACGTCCATCAGTCTGTCGCCGCCGACGGAGAGCGGAACGCGCGCGCCGGTCGCCACTTCCCCGCCGACGCTGACGGTGTTGCTGAGCGGCCTGGTGACATTGACCAGCACCTGCGGCTGGATCGCCTTGCCGTCGAGGGCCTTTTCGATCACGCCTTGAACAGCGCGGGTGGTGTAGCCCGCCACATGAATACGCCCGGCATAGGGCACCGTGATGCCCCCGTCGCGTCCGACGATTTGCTCCGGGATCATGGCGCTGTTCGATCCGGCGCTGACCTTGTCGCTGAGCATCGGCGCGGAAAACAGGCCTCCTGCGCTCGCCTCCCAAATGGTCACCGCCACCGCGTCGCCCACCCCAATGACCGGCTCAGCGCTCATGCGATGATCGCCAAACCGACGGGCGAACCCATCCGCGGCGCCTTGACGGGTCAGGTCCGCGATTTCAGGGGTCAAGTCGGCGAATACATAGCGGCTTTGGAGATCGCCCGTCGACTGCTCGCTGATGTCGCTGGCGCTCGGGCCGGCATCAGGAAGGCCTCCGCAGCCCGACAAAACGCAAATCACCAAACAGCCGTACGCGCCGTGAAGCCAACGGATACCTGACCGAAACATTCAGCTCCCCCAACGACCGAGCGCGCCTATAGCATCTCAAGTCCGCCGACGCCATCAGCCAAAGACTTTTGGCGTCGTCATGTGACATAAATCCCACATTGGATGCGGGAAGTTTTCGCGTCGCATCCCTATGATCCATCGCGACGACAAGGCCGCTCGCCCGGAAAATGGGCGCGAAAGACATGCCGAAGTCGACGGACAATTCACAACCGCTGACGTCCGCGTTAAAGCTCAATAGATGAGCCCGTCGATCAAATACCCTATCCAAAGGGAATTTCATTAAGATGTCGTCTACTTCTGAACGCCATGCCGGAGCCGCGAATTTCACGCCACCCGAGCGCATCGAGGTGTATCTCACAGCCAGGGGCGAACGTCGGCTTCTGAACCGGCTTTGCCGCGCGCTGCCGGCCTGGATGATGCCTGACCATCTCAGCGCGATCGGCTTCTTCGGCGCTGCTGTAAGTGGGTTGAGTTACGTCGCAGCCAATGGGTCGCCGTGGTTCTTCTGGCTGTCCAGCGTCGGGTTGCTGATCAATTGGTTCGGCGATTCGCTCGATGGTTCGTTGGCGCGCTACCGAAAAACAGAGCGCCCCCGTTATGGGTATTTCGTCGATCATTCCCTAGATGTCATAAACTACTGCTGCTTATTCGTAGGCCTTGGACTCTCGCCCTACATTCCGATGAACGTGGCGCTGATCGCCCTAATCGGAATTTTGCTGATGCACGTTTACACTCTGATGTCGAACCACTTGTCCGAGAATTTCAACGCTACGGTCTTCAACCTAGGTCCGACGGAGCTTCGCCTCGTTTTCGTTTATCTGAACACGGTCATGTTTTTTCGCGGCCCCCTCAGGTGGGGTTTCCTGGGGTTTCCGTTCTCGCCCTATGTCGTCGGCGTGACCGTGATGGGCGCGATCTTCATCGGGATTTTCCTGGTTGACGTGTTCGTTCTGGCAAGAAAGCTCAGGCGGGAGAATGGGCGGATTTCACTGGATTCGTAAGCTAAAGATGGTTGCGAGCCGGCAATTCGCCGAGGAATTCTTCGATCGAAGCGAAGAACGACGGCCAATCGGGCGCGCGGTAGTCGGTCAGATCTCGGAGGGCTCGGATCCGTTGCGTGGAATCGTCCGCCGCAAAGCCCATGATGGCCGCGCGCCAGCCGGGTCCGTCGGTCGGATCCAGACGCAACAGCCGGTCGCCGCCGATCTCCTCGAACACAGGAATGCTCGAGGCGATCACCGGTACTCCGCTCGACAAAGCCTCCACGACCGGCAACCCGTAGCCCTCGGCGAACGAAGGCATCAGCAGCGCGCGCGCGCCCATGAGCAATTGTTTGACGCTTGGGGTGGGCAATCCCGCGACTTCGAGAACGTGATGCCGCAATCCCGGACAACGCTCGAGTAGGTCGATGATATGCTCGTTTTCCCAGCCCCTGCGGCCAATCAGCACGAGCTTGGGCGCGGCTTGGCCCAGACTGGCCACCAGATCCCGCCAAACATGCAGGATCAGCAAGTGGTTCTTTCTCGGCTCGATCGTGCCGCACATCACGAAATACGGATGCCCCTCAATGGCGACAGGCTCCGCCTGTCCCGTCGAGAAGGCGGGATCGACGGGCAAAGGCGCCACCAGGATTGGCAAATTGGTTCGGCCGAGCGTGGCGATCTGTCGTATCAAAGATTGCTTGACGACATGGCTCGAAACGATCGCCGCGCTGCCGCGACGCGCGAGGGTAGCCATCTTGCGCGCGTGCCTTGGACGCTCCGAGGGCGGAAAATATTCCGGTGTTTCCAATGGCAACAAATCGTGAATGAAGAACACGCAATCGAGTTCAGATCGAGGATCCATCCAACGGAAATAGCGATCGACGTCGAGAGGGAACTGGCTGCAATTGACATACAGGCCGTCAGAGGGAAGAAAATCGGTCGCGCGTTCACCAACACTGCCGCCGTAGGCTCGCAGCCAGCGTAGGATATCTCCGGTTTGACCTCTTCGCGGCCGGGATATGCGCTCCATCGGGGCCGGCCGATCGCAAATCGCGGCCAACAAAGCCTGAAACACGCTGTCCTCTGCCGGCGTTTCGTCTTCGCCCCAATGTTTGCGAACGATGTCGATCGCTCGTCGGGCGGCCTTGGGAGATAACACGCGAGGGCCCAGGGCGGTCATCATCACGCCCGAACGCTCCCTGCGCTCGGGGTCCAGGAAATAATCGGCAAAGGCGAAATCCACACGATCGATCCCGTTAGGGGTTCGATTGAAGACGCGGGTAATGAGCCGATTGATGTCGTAGGCGATTGCGCGTCGCGCCATCTTACTTGGCGGATGTGGGTTGCCGGTCGGCGCTGGCCGCCAGATCGACGCCTTTGTCCTGCAACGCGCCGAGAAATTCTGCCGTTTCGACTCGTTCGCTTGCGTCAAGATGCTTGGAGGCGAGGCTTTCGGCCAGCGTCGGCGCCTCGGCGTCCGGCATCTGCGAGGCCAGCAAGTGGCCCGAAAGCTCCATGGCGTTGAAGCCGCCCGCGGACGCGCCAATCGGCGCGTCAAGCCCGAAGCGCGATTCGAGGCTCAACATCAATTCGACCGCCATCAAAGAATCGAGCCCAATCTCCGAAAGCGGCTTCGACTTACTGACTTCGTCGCGCGGCAGCCGAAGGATGCGAGCCAGTTCTTCGATGACGATGTCGGCGACCGCTCGGCGCGCCAGTTCGGGACTCAGTCTCGCCGCCAGGTCTTTGAGGTCGACGACGCCGCGCGACGACGGGTCGGAAGTCTCGTTTCCGTTCACCAAGCCCGCGTAGGTCGGGGAATTGAGAAGCGGCAGGTTGCCGCGCGCCGCCGACCAGTTCACATCCGCGATGACGACCCAGCCGTTCCCCGCCGGACCGCCGTCATAGGCCAGGGCCTCGGCCATGAGTTCGAGAGCCACCCCAGCCGTCATGGCCTTGACCCCCGAGCGAGCCGCCAAGGAATCCTTGGTAGAGGTTGCGCGCGCAAGTATGCCGACGTCGGAGATGGCGCCCCACCCGATCGCCAGCGCTGGCAAGCCCGCGTCTCTGCGTCGCCGCGCCAGACCCTCGAGATATCCGTTTGCGGCTACATAGGCGCCTTGGCCCGGATTGCCGATTACCGTTGTCGCGGAGGAGAATAGGACGAAATAGTCCAGTTCCATCCCACGCACGGCTTCATCCAGAATTTCAGCCCCGGCGATCTTCGGTCTGAGCACTTCGGTAAGCCGCGGTTCGTCGATATTGGCCAGTATCGCGTCGTCGAGCACCATCGCGGCGTGTATGACGCCAGCCAATGGGGGCATCGTGCTTTTCAGATCCGAGAACAGGGCCAAAGCGGCTTCGCGGTCGGAAATGTCGATGGCCTCCGCGCGGGTCTCGACGCCCATCCGCGCCAATTGCGCGAGGCCTTCTTTCGCTGCGATGGAAGCGGGACCGGAGCGGCCCAGCAGAACGAGGTGACGCGCCCCGCGTTCCGCGAGCCAAAGCGCCGCGGCGAGACCGAAGCCGCCGAACCCGCCGGTAATGACATGGGTCCGACGGGCGTCGACCTTGAAGGCTCGTCCTATCTTGATCGCCTTGGCTGTTGGATTGGGAGGCCGGACCAGGATTTTTCCGATGTGGCCGGACTGTTGCATCAGGCGCATCGCCTCGATGACGTCTTCGCCCTCGAACACCGTGTAGGGAAGCGGCGTCAAGTCGCCGCTCGCGAACAACCCCAAGACCTCGCGGAACAGCCGCGTGGATGTATCCGGACGACCCGACAACAGTTGATCCAGGTCGACGCCAAAATAGCTCAAATTGCGCCGGAATGGGCGCAAACCCACCGGCGTGTTGGCGAGGTAATCGCGCTTTCCAAGTTCCACGAAACGCCCAAAAGGATGCAGAAGTCCGAGGCTTCGCTCCATCGCTTCGCCCGCGAGCGAGTTGAGAACGACGCTTACGCCGCGTCCGTCCGTGACCCGGCGGACATCATCGACAAAGGCGCTGGAACGGGAATCGAAGGCGTGGTCCGCGCCCAAAGCGAGCGCAAGGTCGCGTTTTTCCTGCGTGCCGGCCGTTACGATCGTGCGCGCGCCGCGCCATCGCGCAATTTGCAGCGCGGCGAGCCCGACGCCGCCGGCGCCACCGTGGATGAGCACCCAGTTGTCCGGCTGCAGATCGGCGCAGAAAATCAAGCTATAGTAAGCGGTCAGGACGGCGACGGGGATCGTCGCCGCCGCTTCGCACGAGACCCCATCGGGCAGCCGCGCAACGTGAGCGGCGTCCACGGTTACGTGGGTGCTGAACGCGCCGCCGCAAAATCCGACGACGTCGTCGCCGGGCTTCAAGGAGCCGACCTTATCCCCAACACGCACCACCCGCCCCGAAAACTCAAGGCCGAGCGTGGGGCCAGCAAAGCCATCCTCCAGCATTTCGTCGGGCAGAATGGACAGCGACCACATCACGTCGCGGAAATTCAAGCCCGTCGCGGTAATTTCGACCTCGATTTCCCGTTCGCCCGGCGACGAGCGCTTTACCTGCCGCCAGCTCAGACGATCGAGGCCGCCTTCGGCGGCCTTTTCCAGCCGCAGCGCCATCGGCGCGTCGGCGGGCGTGACGCCCTCCGAGAATTCGGGATAGGCGTATCGCAGGACGTCGACGCCGTCGGGCCGCAATACGATATCGGTTTCCGGCGTGTTCGACAGCGACACCTGCGCCAGCTCGTCGGCGATCTTGCTCGAATATTCCGGGATTTCGACTCGATGGATTTCGAGCGTCGGGCATTCATTGGCCAATGTTCGCAGAAAACTGAAGACGGCTTCCGCCGCGGGACGATCGCGAACGTCGACCGGGCAATAAAGCTTCAGCTTCTGTAGGCCGAGGGCTCGCGCGAGATCTCTGAGAGCGAGGCAATGCGCGGCCACTCGGGTCACGGCGTCGCCGACGGTTTGCCCCGGCAGATAAACCATTCTGGCCGACTTGCTGATCGGCGCCATGGCGATTTGGCTGGCTTTGACTTCGTGACAAACCGCGCCGCGCGAGGCCAGCGCGTATTTGAGCGACGAAGCGAACCGTGGGTCGGCGGACTCGGCGCGTACGATGAACGCCTCGCCGGCGACTTGCGCATTCTGCGCTCTGACCAAACCGGGATGCCCGGAACGCTCCGCCGATATCTCGATTACGCTGTCGGCCTCGGCCGTGGTCGCACGCACGCCGATCGGTGTAAATCCGGAAAGCGAGAGCGACGCCTTCCAGGATTCCGGTCCGCGCAACCGCCCGCCTTCCTCGCCGAACCAATCGTCCGCCAAGCCCAAGGTGAGGTCTTGGAACAGGGAGGACGCGGGCTCGATCGCCAATAACGTCGCGCTGGGAGCGAGCGTTTCGGCCAGTCGAGCCAGATCTCCACGCCGGCTCGCCAGAAGCGAAAGGCCGCCAGCGCTGACGACGAGATCGAAGTTCGCCCCGGCAAGGGTCTGCAGATCGGCCGCGAAATGGATTTCGCCGCGGTGTGCGAGAGATAGTCGCGCCCGTTCCAGTCGCCGCGGATCCAGATCCAGAAGCGTCAGGCGCGCGCTGCTGGCGTCAGCGAAACGCAGGACCCGCGAAGCCGCCGGCCCCCAACCGATTTGCAAAATCCGTAGCGCCGGCATTGCCGACCGGGAGTGAACGATCTCGTCCAAACGATCGCCCAGCGCCCGGGCCCGCGCCGCCGCAGAAGCTGAGCGCAGCTCGAAGGCGTCGCGGGCGGAGTCGGAAACGCCACAAAGCTCTTCGGCGCCCGAGCCAAAATTCCGTAGGATGGATCCCACGCGCGCCGCGATGAGCAGCTCCGCCGCGCGGTTGGGATACTGCGCCGCCAGGGCATTGAGGACCTTCTCCTCGCTCGGCATCTGCTGGCTCGTCAAACGATACGAAGCGCCCGTCCAAGTGAGCAGGGAGCTGCTTTCGAGGGCGCTGAGAACCGCCTTCATCCAGGTTCTGCGCCGCGCGGGCAGGCGCCCCGAAAGGACGAGTTCGTCGAGATCAAGCACGCCATCGACGCTGAGATTCTGCGCCAGATGGAGAGAGGCCGCACTTGCCCAGCCTTCGACGAGGAGGGTTTCCTCGCTCAGTTGCTCGAAATCGGCAGGCTCCGGCGCGCTGCGCCATTCGATTTTGGCCCCGGCGCCAAAAAGCTCTGAAGTTGCGACCGCGGACGTTCTGACGAGGCCGCTTTGGGCGAGGCTCGCGCCCGATCGCAATCGCACGGCCTGATAGCGAGCGCCGTGCAACACGGCCGCTACGTCTCCGCGGTCGTCGACGAGTTCGAAATCGGCGACGATGACCCGGGCATCCGCCCGTCGGATGCGTATCCGGGCGCCTGCCAACGAACGGGTCGATTCGCCGAGCCGAATCTCCTCGAACCGAACGGGCAAGAATGCGCCACCACGCGGACCGAAATCCTCGAAAAGCAGGATGAGGCCATGAAAGCAGGAATCGAGACGCGCGGGATCGAGCCCGTAGCGGAGATCGCCCAATGTCGGCGCAAGAATGACTTCGATCTCGCCGGGGCTCAATCGAACCGCCCGCTCGAGTTGCCGGTAGGCGGGCCCAAACTCCAGCCCAAGCCGTCTGGCGCGCTCGTAGATCGCGACCTCGTCTTCGCCGCCCTTCGCCACGACGGGACCGATTTCCACTGGGAGGAAACTGGGTTTTTGCAGGATGCCGCCGCGCGCGTGCAGAACGAATGCCGTTTTGCTCAGCCGGGGTCGGCTCATGATCTCCACGGTCGATGTGGAGGGCGAGACACGGCATAAAATCTCGCGTGTGGCGTTCGGCGTGAAGATCAGCGGCTGAAGAATTTCAAACCCGACGACCGCCACGCCCTCCTCGCCCTTCCAGTCGCGGGCGACGGCGAGAGCCATTTCGATGAAGGCCGCGCCCGGAAGCAGCGTTTGCCCGTCCACGCTGTGGTCGGCCAAATTGGGTTCGAGGAGTGTATCCAAACTGGCGCGCCATTCGAGCGCGTCGGGATTGTCTCTGGCGCCGATCAACGGGTGGCGCGTTCGAGTGCTATACGCGCCGGTCGCCTCAGTCGTTTCACCGAAGCGATAGGAAACGCGGCGCCAAGGATAAGCCGGCAGATCCACCCCGGCGCCGGGATCCCCGCCGAACACATGGGTCGGATCCAATCGAGCGCCTGCCGCCAAAAGCCGCATGGCCGAGTTTTCGAACGGATCTCCAGAGCCGGGTTCCGATTTTTCGTCCATCACGACATCGATGAACCCGGTGGCGTCGAGATGATCGATCGCGTCTCGCATGTGTCCACGCAGCGTCGCCCGGGGTCCGATCTCGACGAAGATCCTCTTCCCCATGCCGACGGCGCGCTGGATGCCTTCATGGAACAGCACGGGATCGCGCACATTGCGCCACCAGTAGCGAGCGTCGGCGTTCTCGCCGGGCATCAGCACTGCGGTGATCGTGGACAAGAAAGGCGTATGTTCGGCTTTCGGCGCAATCTCCGACAGACTCTCGAACAAGGGGCCTCTCACGGGCTCCATCAACCGCGTATGGAACGGATAAGCCAAATCCAGTCGCCGCGTCCGCAACTTGACCTTGGACGCCTTTACGGCGAGCGCGTCCAAGGCGTCGAGGGGCCCAGCCGCGACGATGCATTGGTGCGAATTGTGCGCAGCGACCGCCAACGCGGGAAACTGCGAAACCAGGGCGACCGCCGCCTCGCGCGGGCCGAACACGACGGTCATGCCGCCTTGATTTTCGGTGAGTTCCTGACTGTGACTGCGATGGAAAATCACTTTCACCGCGTCCGACAGCGACAAAGCTCCCGCCGCCTCGGCGGCGGCCACCTCGCCGACGCTATGGCCGATCGTCAGCGAAGGCCTAACTCCGAGTTTTGCTAGCGCGCGCACGGTGGCGACCTGGATCGCGAACACCAATGGCTGCGCAAAGCTCGTTTTGGCAAGGCTTTGCGACAGGCTTGGCGCGGCCAGTTCCTTGGCCAGGGACCAGCCCGCGATTGGCGCGAAATAGGCGTCGATCTGCTTCACCGCGTCGCGGAAGGTCTTGTTGCCCCGATAGGCGTCGCGACCCATGCCGGGCCATTGCGAACCGTTGCCTGAGAACACGAATACGATGTCGCCCTCGGCCGCCACCGCCGAGCCTTTCGCGCCCGCCTGTTGGACCCGCCCGCTCAGCGAATAGGCTTCCAGTGCGGGGCCAAGGTTTTTCGTGGGCTCCGCCGGAAGGATCAAGCGTTCCTGCAACCTTTCGCGTCGATAATTGGTCGCCGCGACGATGCGTAGCGTCTTCGCGCTCCCGGCCCCGTCGAGTTCGTCCGCGTAATTCTGCGCGAGCGCGCGCAAAGCCGCCTCGCTCTGCGCGCTTAGCATCAGATAACGAGGTTGGACCTTCTTGAATTCCCTGGCTTTCGGAGGATCGGACACGATCACGTGGGCGTTGGTCCCGCCGAAGCCAAACGAACTGACGCCGACGAAACGCGGCTTTCCGGCTCTGGGCAAGAGCTTCGGCGTCGCAACCACCTCGAGATTCAAATCGTCGAAATCGATGTTCGGATTGGGCGTCTCGAAATGTAGCGACTTGGGCGCCTGGTTGTGCTCGAGCACGAGCATCGCTTTGAGGAGACCCGCGAGACCGGAGGCGGGCTCAGTATGTCCGATGTTCGTCTTTATCGAACCGATCGGTAGAGGGCGATCGCGTTCGCGTCCGAGCACCGCTCCCAGGGCCGTCGCTTCCGCCGGATCGCCAACTTGGGTTCCCGTGCCATGGGCTTCGAGATAGACGACATCGTCGGGCGCAACGCCGGCCTGCCCGTAGACGGTTCGCAGAAGTTCCGTCTGATAGGCTTCGGCCGGAAGAGAAATGCCGCTCGTTCGCCCGTCCGAGTTCACGCCGCTGCCGCAGAGAAGCGCGTGTATGCGATCGCCGTCGGCGAGAGCGCGGTCGAGGGTCTTGAGCGTCAGAACCACGCCGCCTTCCGAACGCACGTAGCCATCGGCCTCGGCCGAAAAAGCCCGGCACAGCCCTGTTGGAGACAGCATCGTCGCTTGGGAAAAGCTCACGAACCCAAACGGGCTCACCAATATGTTCACGCCGCCGACGATCGCGCTTTCGATTTCGCCATGGCGCAGGGCCTGACAGGCTTGATGAAGGGCGACCAGAGAGGATGAGCACGCGGTGTCTATTGTCAGGCTCGGCCCGTGCAGGTCGAAAATATACGAAATACGATTGGATATAATCGACAGCGCGTTTCCCGTGCCATAATAGGGGTCGAGCAAAGCTGCGTCGTGAAGACCCATGATCGAATAGTCGAGCGCCGAGGCGCCGATATAAACGCCGGTCCGGCTACCCGAGAGCTTCGAGGGCATGAATCCCGCGTCCTCGCAGGCCTCGAACACAAGCTCGAGCAACAGACGCTGTTGCGGATCGATCTGCTCGGCTTCGCGCGGCGAAATGCGAAATACGCCGGGATCGAAGCCCCAAACGTCGTCGAGAACCCCCGCCGCCCAGGTGTAACTGCGTCCGCGCTCCTTGACCCGTGGATGACCAAAACGGCCTTTAGGCCATCTGTCGGCCGGAATTTCCGAAACCGCGCAACCACCGGAGATCAAAAGTTCCCACAACGCGGCAACGCTCGGGGCCCCGGGCAACCGGCAGGAACGGCCTACAATCGCGATGGCGCCCTGGGCAATCGGCGAAATTTTTTTCAACACACATTACCTATGTCGATTTCGTTTTTTGACGTCCGTAACCTATTATCCTTCACTTGACGGCTCGGCGATGACCTTTTCAACTCCATTTGTCTCATGATTTTAACGCCATTCCACTTTCTATTGAGCGCCGCGTCGAAGCCCTGAAGGTCTCTATCGCAGCGGGATTGCGACGTATCGCAGTCCTCATACTGACGCCTGAATGAAATTGTTGTCTTGCCATTTTACGCGAACGAAACGCTGCTCTCAGAAGTTCGTCCAAACATTCTCTTAGGAGCGCCGCGGCGGCCCGATTTTGACGAGCTAATGAACACTTCGCGGTTCTTTGTCAATCGCAGCGCAGGCGACCGGCAATTCTGAAAGCCGGCAGTTGCGCATCATTGGTGACTGCCAAGGTCGTGTGATTTCGATCTAATTCTTGGCGGCGAGCCAAATATATCTCGACTGCGGAATTCCGTTTTGCTTCAAAAGTGAAATGGGTGGCGAATCCCCCGATCGCGCCGAAGCGGGAAAAGCTTTTGGCGCTGCCGGAGAAAAATGCGGCGCTGAAGGCGCGGATCGCCGAATGCGAGCGGCAACTCGGATCGAACAGCTCCGACGTCGCGCGACAGCGACAGGTTGTCCTGAACGAAATCAAGGGTCACGCCGGCCAAGGCGAAAACCCGGCGATGGGAGACTTCGGAGAAGAACCCGCGCAAGTCGCCCGAGCGATTTGGCGTCAGGATCTTCACATCGAGATTTTCGGTTGCTTCGACCTGCATGGTTCACACCCTCGACAGTCCGAGAATTGCAATTATCACGCAGTTTCCGCTAGTGATTTTGATCAAATTCCAGATCGCGCCAACGAGATCGACCGCCTTTTTCCTTTGGCCGCGAGCGCCACGGTCGTGTCCTTGCCTTCGCCTCGACGGTGTGGGGCCCCTGTCCCGCACAGCACGAGCGTTTCCATTTGGGCGTGCACGATCAATATCGTATTGCCGAGGCGCGGCCTCTAGGACGCAAAGAGGCTGGGAAAGGATTGTATGACAGTGCCGACTAAGCGGGGGCCCCGCGATGAGGTCTTCCTGGCGCCCGAATGGGACGTCGCATGTATTGACGGGGAAACGACGTCGATGAGCGGCGAGCCCTGGATGCGATTGGTGGTCGATGCATCGTCATTGGCGGATCGCTGGGTCGAAATGATCTACGACGCCAGTCTAACGCGCGACGTGGCCCGTCCGGTATTGCGATGCTTCATGGGACAAGCATTCCAAGACTCCATCCTCCCAGGCCCCGTGCTTGGGCGAGCGATATGGCTTGGCAAGATACCGGCGTCGACGACGAAACTGTGCCTGTCTCCAACGAACCGCGTCGGACCGTTCCGTTTTCGGATTCGAAGCCTGCGCCCGATTTCGATTCTTGAAATATTGTCACGCGCGCGACGGCCCCGCCAGACCTGGCTCGGACTAGGCTATGCTGTCATCGGATGGGAGAAATTATCGGAGCGGATGTTTCGCCGCGCGGTCATGGCGACGCCCATGGAAGACTATTTGCCCTGGCGGGACGGGCGTCGACGACCGGCGGAATGGGAGGGGATCGATCGCTTGGACGCCAAGACGAGCGATGGACCACACATAAGAATTATGAATTTAGCCTCGGGCCCGTCCGCATCGAAGTCCTTGCTCGCCGTCTTGACGACTCAACCCTGGCCGAACTGGTCCGTCGTCTCGTCGACCCGAGATGAGGCGTCCGCGAGCGTGATCGCCAGCCAGCCGACGTCGCGAATCCGGGACCTCGTTGCCGATTTGCAACTGGACGATCTGGTGGTGGTCGCGCGACCCGACGACTCCTGGAAGCCAGAGGCATGGAGCATAATCGGCTCGACGGCGTTGCGCGAAGCGGCGGTCGACATGTTCTACGGCGATGAGGAGATTTGCGGCAAGTCCGTAGTTCCCCGACTCAAGCCGGACTGGAGCCCGATCCTCTCGGAAAGCCTCGATCTCATCGGCCGAGCCTGGGCGGTTCGGGTCCGCTATGTCCTTGAGGCGCTGGGCGATGTTACGATCGAAGGGCTACAGGAACAGACCCTAAACCCTGGCAGCGACGACAAAGTTTCGCATATCGCGCGAATCCTGCTGTCGACGCCGCCCTATCGGACCGCGAAGAGCCCGCCCCCGCGCCCGGTATTCGTTACGAATTCGCCCGCGGCGACGATCATTATCCCGACGCGCGACCGCGCCGCCCTGCTGCGCGCCTGCGTCGCCAGCATTCGCGGCGCCGACGCGCCCTTTGAATTGATCGTCGTCGACAATGGAAGCCAAGAGGAAGAGACGCGCGTCTTGTTCGACGAAATCGCGACCGACCCCCGCGCGCGCATCCTGTCGCAAAGCGGTCCCTTCAATTATTCCGCGCTTTGCAATGCCGCGGCCAGCCAGGCGCATGCGGATTGCCTGGTATTCCTGAACAACGACACCGAAGCCGTCTCAAAAAATTGGCTTTCGCTGCTGGTCGGATGGACGAAGTTACCGTCGGTTGGCGCCGTCGGGGCGAAACTCTTGTATCCCGACGGCCGCATACAGCATGCGGGCGTCCTGCTCGGTATCGACGGACACGCCAATCACTACGAGAGGTTGTTGTCGGCGAATGCCAAGGGATACTTCGAACGACTCCAGGCGCCGCATGAGATTTCCGCAGTGACCGGGGCTTGTCTTGCCGTCGCGAGGGATAGATTTGCCGCGGTCGGGGGATTTGACGCGATAAATCTTCCCGTGGAATTCAATGACATCGACCTTTGCCTTCGGCTTTCCGAGAGCGGCTTCGGTTCGGTGCTGGAGCCGGGTTCGGTGTTGATCCACCATGAAGCCGCCACGCGCAAGAAACAGATCGATCAAGAAAAACGCTATGCGTCGCAAGTCGCCTACTTCAAGAAGCGCTGGCTCGAGCGGTTGCGATCAGACGCTTATTTCCATCCAGCGCTATCGCTGAGCTGGCATGGCGCCGCGCTGGATTAGAACAGATCGGGCCCGGGGCGCTGGTCTCGACGAGAGGCTCGCCGACGGACCTCCGCGGAGGATGCCTGTCGAGCGCGGGCCGAAAGCAAAAATAGCGCGCCGCTCCCTTGACAGAAAAGCCCGCAGTCGAGCACGGCCATGGCGGCTCGCGTACAGTCCCAGACCGCCCGGCAGTCCTGCGCCGCTCTCCCGGAGTTCCCCGTCATTCCGCTGACTTGCACCCTCATCGCCCGCAACGAGGTCGATCGCGTCGAGCGCGCGATCCGCTCCGTCGATGGCCTCGCCGACGAAGTCGTGGTGATCGACTCCGGCTCGACCGACGGCACGGTGGAACTCTGCCGGCGGCTCGGGGCGCGCGTGATCTTCAACCCCTGGCCGGGCTTCGGACCGCAAAAGCGCTTTGCCGAGGATCAGGCGCGCCACGACTGGATTCTCAATCTCGACGCCGACGAATGGCTTTCGGACGCCCTTCGCGCGGAAATCGCCGAGCTGATCGCTTCGCCCATCCCGCCTGGGCGCGCGTTCCGGATGAGGCAGACGTTGGTCTATCCGAAACGGGAAAAGCCGGCGCCGTTCGCTTCGTTCCACAATTACATCAGGCTCTACAATCGCACCACAGCGCGCTTCCGCGATTCGCTCGCCCACGACGAAGTAGTGACTTCAGGCGAAGTGGTGCAACTCGAGGGCGCGATGCTGCACCGCTCCTATCGCGATGTCGCGCACATCATCGTCAAGACGCTGACTTATTATCAGCTTCAGGACCGCGAGAGGAAGCGGCTGGGTTGGGATCGTTACCTGCGCTTCCTGTTCGAGTTCCCGTTTCAGTTCGTCAAATATTACGTGTTCCGCCGGCATATTTTTGGCGGCGCCGACGGCTTCGTCTATTCCGCCGCGCTCGCCATGGGGCGATGGGCGCGGATCTTCATCCTGATGGGCTGGTGATCATTTCGGCTTCAGCCTGCGGCGCGCCTGTGCGACCCGGTCGGGCGCGCCCGCGGCGACGAGGCGCTTGCGGAATTCGTCGCGCTTCTCGTGAATCGAGGCGATGACGAACCCCATCGGCACGCCGATGTCGACGAGCACGGCCTCCGACAATTGCAGGCTGGCCTCGACGGTCTCGGGCACCGCGTCGGTGACGCCGAGCTGATAGAGTTTGCTGGCCTGTTCGGCGTCGCGGGCGCGGGCGACGATCGTCATGTCGGGCCGCAGTTTGCGCGCCGCTGAGACGACCTCCTCGTTCGCCTCGTCGGAATTCATCGTCACCACCAGCGCGCGCGCCGTCTCTATGCCGCATCGTTTGAGAAACTCCGCGCGCGTCGCGTCGCCGTAGAACGCCGGACGGCCCGCGCTATGCGCCAGCCGGACGAGGCGGGCGTCGGTGTCGACGCCGATGAAGGGGATTTTGTGGATTTCGAGCATCTCGCCGATCAGCGTCCCGACGCGACCGTAGCCGACGATGATCACCCGATGGTCGTCGTCCGCCGGCGGCGCGACCGGCGCCTCGGCGACCGCGACGATGAGGCGGCGCCGCGCGGCGCCGACCGCGACGAACCGGCCGATGACCGGCAATAGCAGCATCGACAGCGCCGCCGCGACGATGCCGACGCGCCCGGCGTGGGGATCGATGACGCCGCTGGCGCTCGCCGCGCCGATCAGCACGAAGGCAAATTCGCCGCCCGGCCCCAGCATGATGGCCGTGTCCCGCGCGGCGGCCGGGGTCGCGCCGAAGCCCCAGGCGATCGGGAACATCGCCAAGGTTTTCAGCGCCATGAAGGCCGCGAGCGCGCCAAAAACCTCCGTGGGGCTGGCGATCGCCAGCGACAGATCGAGCTGCGCGCCGACCGAGACGAAAAACAAGCCGAGCAGCAGGCCCTTGAACGGTTCGATCGTCACTTCGATCTCGCGTCGATATTCGGTCTCGGCGAGCAGCAGGCCGGAGAGAAAGGCGCCGAGCGCCATCGACAGGCCGCTCGCGGCGGCGATCAGCGCCGACCCCAGGCCGACCAGCAGACAGGCCGCCATGAAGGATTCGGCGTTTTTGGTCATGGCGACGGAATGGAACAAAGGCCTCAGCACGAGCCGGCCGGCGCCGATCACCACGCCCACCGCCAGCGCCGCCGGCGCCAGGGTCAACACCAACGTCGCGACCGCGCCGCCCGAAGCGCCCGTCAGCATCGCGACCAGGAACAGCAACGGCGCTACCGCCAGATCCTGAAACAGCAGCGCCGAGAAGCTGTAGCGCCCGACCTGGGCGTTCGTCAGTTTATGCTCCGCGAGCACGGGAACCACGATGGCGGTGGAGGAAAGCGACAAAGCCGCGCCGAGAATCAGCGCGGCGGCGGGCGGCTGGCCGACGAAAGCGGCGGCGGCGGCGATCACGGCTGTCGAAACGGCCATCTGGGCGGTCCCCATGCCGAAAACAAGCCGTCGCAGGCTCTTCAGGCGCTCGAACGAAAGCTCCAGGCCGATGGTGAACATCAAGGCCACGACGCCGAACTCGGCGAGCCGGTCGATCGCGCCGACATTGGAGAGCAGGAACAGGTCGACCCCCGGCCAGCGCCCCGCGAGCCGGCCGAGGCCAAAGGGCCCCAGCGCCGCCCCGGCCAGCAGATAGCCGAGCACCGGGCTGATCCGAATGCGAAAGAACAAAGGCGCGATGATACCCGCGGTCGCCAGGAAGATCAGCGTCTCGCGGTAAATCGAAATATCGAGGGTCGAGGTCACGGCGGTCTCGTCGCATCAACGATTCGCGCCGAGATTACGCGGAATTGGCGCAAAGGGAATGTGGGGGGGGCGTCGCCGCTCGAGATTCGAGGCAGGTTGACACGCGAATGTTGCGCGCCCGTGATCGCGTGTTGGGGAGGTCATGGGCGAGGGTCGAGAGGCACAGGCGCCAGGTTAGGTCTGACGCTCTCCGGCAAATTGCTTGTTTTCCAAACTTTTCGCCAAGCTTTTTCCAATTCCGTCCTTTTTTCTGCAAGCCGATCCAAACATTTCCTTGGCGGTTTTGAGCGTTTTCAAGGCCTTGCAAGTCCGCCAAGTCCGATTTCGTTTTCTCCAAATTTTTCGCCCCTCGGGGTCGCTGCGATCGGCTTCGCCTTCCGTGTTCCGCCGCGGGGGAGAAACCGGGATCGCGCCCTCCCGGCGCCCCGAATCCAGCCCTTTTCGCGCCGATTGGCGAAACGGGCGGGAAGGTTGAGTGACGCCACGGGCGGACCCTCTTTGCCGCGCGGAAGCGGAATTGCTAGAATAGCATGATTTCGTTAAATCAGAAAGAAAAAACAGAGGCTCGCCACTCCTCGCAGTTCCATTGCACGCACCTCCCCATCCGGGAAAGCCCGATGATGAACGCCCAAAATCGTTATCCTGGCGCGAAGGGGGGGTCGAGAGGCGGGAAAGCCGCAAATCAGGGCAGTTCGCCAGGGGAGCGAAGCTCGTCCTCAATTACAGCCCGCTAAGGAGTTGCGCAGAAATAACAGCTCCATGTCCGTCATGGCCGGGCTTGTCCCGGCCATCCATGTCGTGGATCATCAATACTTTAGTGTATTACCATAACCTGATCCAGCGCCGTGGCGAATTCCGTGCAAACCATCGGATTTACTTAAACTGAACGACGTCAACGGTTTGCTAGCAAATCGTGGGGATGGCCGGGACAAGCCCGGCCATGACGAAGCCGACTGATTCATTTATTCTTGAGCGTCTCCTAAGGCGGAAGGTCATTTTGCAACGTGTCCCAAACATAGCTGGCCGCCACATCCTCATAGTCGCGCCGGTAGACGTTGCCGGCGCCCGCCATGCGTCTCCGTGCGATCGACGGGTTCCGGTCTTTCAACGACGAAGGCAACGGGCGCGTTGCTTCGAAATGATCTCGAGGCCGCGCGTCACGGCATAAATGCCGCAAATCGGCGTGAAACGCGGATCTGTCAAATCCCGCAACGAATGTCTCGGCAAGATCAATAGGGCGTGCCTATCCGGTTAACGCAGACTTACGCTAGATATAGGGGGGCCGTGCGCTCGATTAAACGGCATAGATGGGCGGAGAGCGGACTGTCCGCTGTCCGCGCGGGCAACGCGGTAACCGGACGTTCAATTTATGGGCGAGATTGGCCGGGAGCGGACTGGCGGGTTTGGGTCGAATGATAGTTACAGCGGACATTCGTCGCAAACGCAGGCTCGGCTACTTGGGCGCATCCCGTGGAGCTGCCTGAAGAGGCTAGGCACATTTCCTGATATATGGAACACGGGCGGGGCGTTGATAAAATTGGGCT
>Ga0302320_10010937_pt1 | contig 19287 bp, 16 predicted proteins | sample Bog_T0_3_FD_202130 | JGI IMG/M metagenome (GOLD analysis project Ga0302320, IMG submission 202130) | Peat permafrost microbial communities from Stordalen Mire near Abisko, Sweden - Bog_T0_3 | ecosystem: Environmental > Terrestrial > Soil > Wetlands > Peat | place: Sweden: Abisko, Stordalen Mire... | reverse complement strand
GTCTCGGACGGGCGGAGTTTCGGGCATCGGCTTCCCATTTACGAAGTAGAGAACGTCGGCGAAAGCGGATAGGTCGTTTCTTGGCCGGGTGTCATTCAGGTCCCATACATAAAGCCAGACATGATCGTGGCCCGCCCGCCAGGCCGGATCGATATTGATATGCCGGCGAAAGACCGCCGGGTTGCGCGGCAGGGAAAGCGTGCAGGCGTTCCCCGGCGCGGGCACCGTGGGCCATGCGGCGTCATCCAATTGCGGCGCGGCGGAAGTTTGATCATACGGCGCTTCGAAACTCACGCGCCAGTCGCCGGTGAGATCGATGGCGTCCTTATCCCAGCCAAGGAATGAAGCCAGTTCGGGTACGCGGACATCACTCCAGGACTTGAGCGCGCCGGGATCGCCGAACCAACGCAGAGCCAGCACCCCCGGTTGCTTATACTTCAACTTGAGATAGTCACGATAACCGATGTCGGCCAGAGGACCGTAATCTTCGAGGAGGTCGGGAGGCGGATGACTTATCTCTTCGTGAGGCTCCATCCAACTTACCACGTTATCGGAATCCTTGAATCGCCGGACCGTCTGCTGCAACTCTTCCATGAGCAGGTTCTCGGCTTTCGAAGCGCTCCAGGATAGAAGGGACGGGCTGAACGGAAGCAGGCCGTAATCGCCGCCAATGTATTCGGGATGGCCCTGCCATTGTTGGTCCCGCTCGCGGTTATAGAGCCAACAAACGCTGCCGACCCCAAAATTAATCCCGAACGGCAGCCCTCGTTTGGCCGCCTCGGCCTGGACCCAATCCCAGCGAGGTGTCGTCATTATCCCCTCGGCCGTATCTTGCGTCTCCGAGTTCTCCCACACAGCCAGCCCGGCGTGACCCGAGTCCCTGGCGAAGTCAAAGTCGCGCGTGGGATCGTAATCGGCATGTATCTTCGTGCCGGGGGGCTCGCTCGGTTTGGTCAGCGGCTCGTAATAAAACCGGAAGCCATACTTGTCCCAGCGATCGAGATACATCGGAACCGGAACCTCTGCTTCTGTCGCATCGACTTTCAGAGAAGCGGGCAGGTTCTCATCCGCGAGTGATTGAAGCTCGGACGGCTGGGCGGCGGCCAGAATAAAGACTTCCGGCCCCGAGCGGAGAGCAAGCACCGAGCCTTGCCCAGCGGCTTGCCGGCCGGTCAGCGAGCCCCGTTTGGCGCTGACTGTCAAAGGACTTACACCGGGAAGCAGCCCAAAATCCGAAAGATACTTCGCCAGGACAAGTTTGGCCGCCGCTTCGTCCCGGCAATGGATTTGGAGAATCGAAGCGGAGGCTGACTTATCCGAGGCGTTCCACAGCGCTGCCGAAAGCGCGCCGTAGCCGCGCAGCTTGATCTCCGGATAATCCCGCTGCCGCAAAAGCTGAAGCCGTCCTCCCGCGGTGGGCGCATCAGCCCCGCGTGTCGCGAACGGAAGCGAACTCAACAAACAGAGAAACGCAACATATCGAAAATCAATCATGTTCGTCGATTCTATCTCATTGCCTCGAGCGCCACCGTGTCCGGCGCGCTTTTGATTTTTTCTTTGACGCTGCTATTGGGCGGGATTCGCAACTCCTTCCGGTAACCTTTCAACGGCGCGAAACCGGGGGCGCCGGTAAAGACAACAGAAACTTCCTTTCCGGTGGGATTATGCGCTTCCATGGCGAAATCCACACCGTCCGTCACCAGGCTGGCGCGGACCGCGTCATTGTCCCAGCTTAGCCACTCGCCGACATAGAGCCGGGTGTCCTTGAGTTGCGTCTCGATGCTGGTGGTCACGCTCCCGTCGAACCACGGAAGCGGCCGCACCCGTTTCGTGTCCAGGTCGTATTCTCCGAGCGCCGCGTTCCTGCTTACCCCGGACACCCGCACGGGCAGGGGCTGCGGCAGGTCGTACTTGCCAACATCAATCGCCGCTCCACCGTCCTTCTGGTCGAGATCGACGATGTAGTTGATACCTTTGAGCGCCCCCTGCGTGACTTTGTACGAATACGCCGGCGCGGTTGCGATCCCGTAGTCTTGCAGAAATTGCTCAAGCCAGGCGTTGCTGCCCTGCTGCGCTTCGTAAGCGCGCGAGACGCGCAGCATGCGGATCGATAGCTTGTCGCCGGCGCGGTACTTGCCCTGGTATTTCTTGCTTAGGACAAAGTCATGCGAGCGCGCCTGCGAATTACAAGCGACCTTGTCGTCCAGGGCGATGAACCCCAGGGTCCCAGCCAGGGATTTGGCCTGGTAAAGGTAACCACCCGGCGCGAACTCGGTATACCGCGAGAACTTCTCCCCCGGATCGAAATCCCAAGCCAGAGCCGGCATGCCCTGGCCGGGCTTGATCGTAAGTAGGTTGAACTCCCCTGGCGCGTCCGGGCCGTGGTAAGTGCCAATGGAAAGGCCGTTCAGGTTGACATCCTGCTTGAAGGTCACGTTGATCTCATTGACCATCATCACCACCGGCGCCATGTAGCGCGTGCGAATCTCCCAGATGCGGGAGACAATATCGGCGATCTTGGTGTCGTGCGGAATGAGCGGCGGGCCGGCGAAATCGAAGATCTGGCCGGCGTCGTACTGCTGGTCGCCCACGTAATCGATCACAGTAAGGTCGTGGCTCGCCAGGCGCCGGGTATAGCGCATGGCCGGATGAACCGGTTCCCGGCCCCGATCCGTTTCCACGACCGGGCCGATAGCGAAGGCAGGCGGATAAATGCCGCTGCCCTCGATGCCCTGGAATTTCAACGCCATAAGATGGTCGGTGGTAAACTCGCCCCCGCCTCCCGGAATGCCCTTGTGATAGGTGATGCCGGCGGGCGCGCCATGTTGGACGAGGTGCTTGCGATCCTGGTCCCAGCTCGTCGTGTGCTGCATGCCCATGAGCCGGTCGCCCATCTCCCAGACGCGGTTTGCGCTCTGCCATGTGTATATCGGCGGAGCAATCGCCGTGCGGCCATTGACGTCGGTTACGATCAGGCCGAGCACGTACTGGTCGCTGGTCTGTTCATCGATCGTAGCGGTGAACTCCTTTTGGCCGGCTGGTTTCCAAAGGCGGTAGTCCGAGCCGTCGGCGGCGTTGATGATCCGGACTTCCGCCAGACCGATGGCGCTCGTGGTCTTTAGCAGGATGCGAAACCGGCCGGAATTGGGCCGAAAAGGTTCTCCAGGGCTCCCCTGCATCGTCCAAACCGGCAACTCCGGTCCGTTGGAAAGATACGACGGCATTACCCCACCGCCCGCTCCCGTGCGCGCAAAGTTGCGAATTTCGTCCACCCGGTCGGTTCGCAGGAATGTCAAATGGGCGCTCTTTACCGCCGAGCCCAGCGCGTCCGGGCTCCTTACATGAACCAGCGACATCGGCAATAAGTTGGTCTGGTTGGCTTCACAATCCAGCAGCCAGCGCCGCACCCCATCGTCGACCAACTTATCCCCGTCGTAAGTAAGTGGCGCGCAAGCCATGATTACATGCTCCCACCACGGGTTATATGGCAATTTTCCCATGCCGGCAAACACCTGGCCGACTTGCCAGCCGTAATCCACGGTGGCCCCCACGGGCGTCTTCATCCGTCCCATCGAGTCGTAATGTGCGCGGTCCGGAAGATTCGGCGCACCGGGAAAGAATCGGTACACGCCGTTGATATCGTTGACGCCAAATCCCGGAACGATCGCAAACTTATCGTCGCTGTTAGCCTTGCACTGCTCGACCAGGTCGGCATAAGTCGCCGCGGTATGCGCGTTTGGATCATCGGTAAAGACGATGTAATCCAGCCCCGCCGCCCGGGCCGCCTTTGCCCACTCGGCGACCGTCCCGCTGCCGCCGCCCCGCTGGCTCTGGGCGCCGAAGATGCCGCGGATTTGCGGCTCCGGCTGGATTTGATTCCAATCGACATCCTTCCATACCACCGGCGAGAGATCGACCGCCTTGGCGGCTGTCTCTTTCTTCGGCGGTTCATACCCGCCAAATCCGCCGGCCGCCAACGCCGGCTCCGCCAGCCAGCGCCAGGAGTTCAGAAGAAAACACTGGCCGTCGCTCGGATGCTCTCCGTCGCCATTGAAGAGATATGCCTCCTTCATTGCCGGATGGCCGTAATTCCCCCACGTCCAGGTCGTATAAACCGGCTGGAGCATCATTCTCCCCTTGCCGCCATCGATGGCATCGCGCACCGCGATCAGCGGCGGCCGCGATGCGTAAGTGCCCTGTTTATCAGTGTAAGTGAACTGGCGCTTGCCGGTCCCGATCGGAGTTCCGTTGAGCGTCGTCCGGGTGGTATCCATGCCGTGAACCACAGCAGTCCAGGAATTGCCAAACTTCATCGGAATCGTGCCCGGCCAGCCCCACTCGCCGTCGCGTCCGAAGAAGAGGCCGCGCACGCCCTCGGTGACCGGATGCGTGGCAATATCGGTCGTCCAGATGTAGCGCATCCTTTCGCGAAAGGAATACAACAGGGCGACCCGCACGCTTTTGACCGAATCGTCGAGCGCCTCGTCCAGCGCGACGGCGTCGATCCGCTTGCCGATGCTCTCGGTCCATGAATCCGCGCCGTAACCCGCGCCCAGCGGAGTCCAGACCAGCCCGCCGCCCTGGCGGTTATACTCGAGCAAATTCGAAACGATCCCGGGCTTGATGCTCCCATGGACGACCGACGGGTCCCACGGCTTCTCGAGAGGGCCGCTGGCTACGATGACGTGAAATTTCTTTAGAAACTCGACAGGGTAATGCGCGGGATCGGCCGCGCTGGCATCCTCCGGCATCGTGTAAAGGTTAATGCCTTCCTTGCGGCACAACTCGACATATTCGGGCTTCGCCCAGATGTAATAACCCAAGAGCAGAACATCGATCGGGGTATGCCGGGGTTGCTCGTCCGCGGCTGACGCCCGGGTCAAAACTCCCGCCGCGGTAAATAAAATGAGGGCCAGAAAAATGCCGATGCGCTGCTTCATATCTAAGTTCGGTCCTGGAAGGTAGGCGGAGAGGTTGTTGCAAAGGATGCAACTCCAACTCATGAACTCCGTTGCACGAAATGGGCTGAAACCGAAAAATCGGTTACATGGATTTCGTAAGCCCTATAGACCCCATCTCTACATCCCCAGCTTCCTCGCCCGCCCCCGCTCCGCCTTCAGCGTGCCGATGCCCGCTTGCGCAAACGCCTTGAGATCGCCGTCGGCCGAACCCGCCCCCGTCACCAAAGCCGCCTCCAGGATGTCCTGCGCATCCGCCATCGCATCCAGGCAGCACTTGTCAAACTTCTGCCCTTTCAGCTTCGCGAGCTTCTCCATCAGCTTCTTGCCCTGGCCGTCCGACTCCTCCGGCAGCTGCACTTGTTTGCGGCCCGCCAGATCCTTGAGCCGTCTCACGGTATCTGTCTGCTCCTTCCACACCGCCGCCGCCAGCGCCTGCACCTCGGGCGTCACCGCGCGGCCCTTCGCCATCTCAGAGAGCCGCACCAGCAACGCGGCCTCCCGCGCAGCCCCGGTCAAAAAAACAATGTCGCTGCCGCTTAGTTCCGTGCTCACAATTTGCGCCGGCGGCGGGCTCGCATACTCGGCATCGTTGGTCGTCGCGCATGCCGCGGCCCCGCCGAGCATCACCGCGAACGCTGCCATCGACGCCAGGCTCTTCATGCTGCCAGTTTCCGCGCCAATACCTCGCCGACGACATTCGGGTTCGCCTTCCCCTTGGAAATCTTCATCACCTGTCCTTTCAGGAAATTGATCGACGCCATCTTGCCGCCCTTGAATTCCTCGACCGCCTTCGGGTTCGCGGCGATCACCTCGTCGCAAATCGCCTCGATCGCCCCGGTGTCGCTCTCCTGCCTAAGCCCCTTCTGCTCCGCGATCTCCGCCGCCGTTTTTCCCGGCGCCGCGAACATCCCCGCGAACACCTCCTTGGCCTGCGTGCTGCTGATCTTCCCGTCCTCGATCAGCGCCACCAGCCCGTTGAGCGCCTCCGGCACAATGGGGCAATTGGCGATGCCCAACTCCGCGTTCTTGAGCGCGCTCTGCAAATCGTTCAACACCCAGTTCGCCACCTGCTTGGGCCGCGCCGCCCCTTTGGCCGCCTTCTCGTAATAATGCGACAGCGCCAGGTCGCTCGCCAGCACCCCGGCGTCGTACGCGCTCACCCCGTACTCCCGGACGAAACGCTCCCGCTTTTGCGCCGGCAACTCCGGCACCCGGCTCCTCACCTCCGCCATGAAATCCGCCGTCCGCACCGGCATCAAGTCGGGATCGGGAAAGTACCGGTAATCGTGCGCCAGCTCCTTGGTTCGCATCGCGAAGGTCTGCCCCGCCGCCTCATCCCAGCGCCGCGTCTCCTGCTGCAAACGGCCGCCCCCCAGCACGACATTGATCTGCCGCTCGATCTCGTACGCGAGTGCACGCCGCACCCCGGAGATCGTGTTCATATTCTTGATCTCGATCTTCGTCCCCAGCTCAGCCTGCCCCTCGGGGCGCACCGAGACGTTGCAGTCGCACCGCAACTGCCCCTTTTCCATATCCGCGTAGCTTACGTCCCCGTATTCGAGGATTTGCTTGAGCGAGGTCAGATACGCGAACGCCTCCTCCGGCGAGTCGATCTCCGGTTCGCTCACGATTTCCATCAGCGGTGTCCCCGCCCGGTTGAAATCGATGCCGGTGCTCGTCTCGAAGTGGAACGACTTCGCCACGTCCTCCTCGAGGTGGATGCGCACCAGCCGCACCAGCTTATCTGGCGCCGCGATGCTCTTTTGCGCATCCTTGGGGTAAGTCATTTCCGGCAGCGGCACGGCGCCGCCCAGGCAGATCGGCAGGTCGTATTGCGAAATCTGATAATTCTTCGGCATGTCCGGGTAGAAATAATTCTTTCGGTCAAATTTGCAGACCTCCGCCACCTGGCAGCCGAGCATCAGCCCCGTGAGCGCCGTCATCTTCAGCGCCTCCTCATTCATCACCGGCAGCGATCCCGGCAGCCCCAGGCAAACCGGGCACGTGTGTGCGTTGGGCTCCGATCCATATTCCACCGGGCATCCGCAGAACATCTTGCTGCGCGTCCTGAGTTGGACGTGAACCTCGAGCCCTATCGTAGCGACGTAGTTAGGCATTGATGATTGATGATAATGGACGGCGCTCTGCGCCGGGATAATTCAAATCATCAATCTTCGATCAGCAATCATCAATTCTTTTGCGCCTTCTCATTGCTGGCCAGCGCGAAATCGAGCGCCTTCTCGAGCTCGAAACTCCTCACCATGCCCTCGACCCGCGGATCATTCACCGCCGCGACGATCTTCGGATTTCCCAGCAGCCCCACGAAATCCCGCCGCGCCACCTGGCGGGTGATTTCCGGGTCCTTTTGCAGCGCCACGATTCGCGGGTTCTCGCTCAGCGCCCTGGTCCCCGGGAACATCACAAACCGCTGCATCGAGTCCACGCTCGAGATAACCTGCGCGATCTTTCCCAGGATGACGTAAAACCGTTGCGGCAGCGGGTCCGTCCCATTGAGCACCGCCCCCGTCGGCCCGGAATCGAGCGACTGTTTGAACTGCGCCAGCTCCACCGCCATCGGGCTGGGCGTCATCCCCGCGCGCCGCGCCTCGGGCGTCGCCGCCATGCTTACCTCCGCCTCCGCCACCGTTCCCAGGCAGCGAATCCCCAATACCGACAGCCACACCGTCACCAGAGCGCCCACAACCCCCAGCACCGATCCCCCGGCGCCGTACCCCAGCCGCAACAGCCCCAGGCTTTGCTCATCGGTGCGCCGGAACAGCAGCGCCCCCGCCACCGTCAGCGCCACGTAGACCACGCCGCCGAAAACCGAGCCCGCGATCACCGACACCAGCAAATCCGGGTATCCGAGCGGATGCAAAAGCGGCATCGCCATTCGCCCCGAGAAAATCGCCACGCCATAGGCCAGCATCAACGCCACAATATTCGCCAGTTGCCGGACGACGCCGAGCCGCCACCCCCGAATGCTCTGCACGAGCACCAGCAGCCCTGACCCGCCTAGAAACAGGAGCTGAAATCGGTCCATAGTACCTGGATTTGGATTTTTCCACAGATATGGCCTGGGGGCAAATCCGGAAAAATTCGAAACTCAAAATTCGAATTTCGAAAAGGATGCGCGCCGAGCGCGCCGTTTGGTGAAAGCCACCGCTACACGGAATTCTGGTTTCGAATCTCGAATTTCGAATTTCGAATTTCCGCCCCCGCCGCCTGCCTGAGCGCATGGTCGCACAACACCAACGCCGCCATCGCCTCGACCATCGGCACCGCGCGCGGCAGGACGCACGGGTCGTGCCGCCCCCTCGCCTCGAGTTCCGTTTCCTCATGCTCCCGCGTCACCGTCCGCTGCGCCTTGGCAATCGTCGCCGTCGGCTTGAAGGCCACTCGAAAGAAAACCGGCTCTCCGTTCGAAATCCCACCCTGCACCCCACCCGAGCGATTCGTCGCCGTCCGCACCGCGCCCTCGCGCATCTCGAACGCGTCATTGTGCTGCGACCCCGTCAGCAGCGTACCCGCGAACCCGCTGCCAATCTCGAACCCCTTGGTCGCCGGCAGGCTCAGCATCGCCTTCGCAAGGTCCGCCTCCAGCCGGTCGAACACCGGCTCCCCCAGCCCGGCCGGCACGTTCCGCGCCACGCACTCGATGGTCCCTCCCACCGAGTCCCCCTCGCTTCGCACCGCCTTGATCAACGCGATCATCCGTTCCGCCATCGCCGCGTCCGGGCAGCGCACGCTGTTCGCCTCGACCGCCTCGAGGGTCACCGTCGCCGGATCGACCTCAGCCGTCAGCTCCCGGATGCTCTTCACATAAGCAACGATCTCCAGCCCCGGCGCCAGGCGCTCGAGCACCTTCTTCGCCACAGCCGCCGCGGCCACCCGCCCGATCGTCTCCCGCGCCGACGCGCGTCCTCCGCCCCGGTGATCCCGGATGCCATACTTCGCCTCATAGGTAAAATCCGCGTGCGAGGGCCGGTACGCCGCCACCATTTCGGCGTACGCCTCCGGCCGCGCGTCCTTGTTCCGGACCATGATGGAAATCGGCGTCCCCGTAGTCTTCCCCTCGAACACCCCCGAGAGAATCTCGCACCGGTCCTCCTCCTTGCGCGGCGTCACAATATCGCTCTGTCCAGGCCGGCGCCGGTCGAGGTCTTTCTGGATGTCCGCCTCCTCGAGCGGGATCAGCGCCGGGCATCCGTCGATCACCACCCCCACCCCTGGTCCATGCGATTCCCCCCAGGTTGCGATGCGAAAGATCTGGCCTAGCTGGCTCGACATGGAAGCACTCAAACGGAAAAATTCGAAATTCGAAACTCGAAATTCGAATTTCTTCCCTGGCGCGTTATAAGACCCTTTATGAAAATCACGTACTTGAGCCACTCGTGCTTTCTCCTCGAGACATCCTCGCACACCCTCATCATCGATCCCTTCCTCACCGGCAACCCGCTAGCGCCGGTGAAAGCCGCCGATATCCGCTGCGATTACGTCCTCGTCACCCATGGCCACGGCGATCACGTCGGCGATGCCGTCGACATCGCCAAACGCAACGACGCCACCGCCGTCAGCTCCTATGAAGTCGCCGACTGGCTCTCCCGCCAGGGCGTAAAGGCGCATCCCCTCGGCCTTGGCGGCGGCTTCAATTTTCCCTTTGGCCGCATCAATCTCACCATCGCCTTCCACTCCTCCGGCCTCCCCTCCGACACCGCGAACGGCGGCTTCCAATACCTCGGAGTCCCGGCCGGCCTGCTCATCCAGGCCGACGGCAAAACCATCCACCACGCCGGCGACACCGCATTGACGCTCGAGATGCAATTGCTTGGCCAGCGCAACAAAATCGACGTCGCGATGCTCCCCATCGGCGACAATTACACCATGGGCCCCGAGGACGCCGCAACCGCCGCCGAATTCCTGAAAGCCGGCCTGATCCTGCCGATGCATTACAACACCTTCGACCAAATCAAGCAGGACCCGCACGCGTTCGTCTCGATGCTGGCCGCCAAAGGCCTCCGCGGCCAGGCGATCGCGATTGGGGAGACGATTACCGTATAAATTTGGGTTAAAGGCGCCCATCTGGCATGCCAGCACCAAAAAAGGAATTCGCCAGCGTTATCCCCGCGGTGATAAGGTGTTGGTGTGGATACCATTGAGCAATTGAGCAGCCCCTCGCTTGCGCAACGGATTGGCGATACCGTCCATGTTTCGCCCTTGCTGCGGAAGGTTTGCCAGATGAGCGGTTGCACTGAAGATCGTGTCGGCGAATGGCTCCTCAAATGTGCCGTCCGTCGCGGCGCCAGCCACTATGAGCGCGATTTTTCCAACGATCTTCCGCCCGACAACCCTGGCCTGAGCCATGAAGAACTGGCGGTCGCTTTATGTCTCGGTCAGCATCCATATAATTCCGTGTTCATCCGCGCCGCGGCTCAACTGTTGAGTTCGACGAGCATCGATGCGCGGCGGCTCACCAGACTTGCGGTGATGGAAAGAGTTGAACCGGTCTTGCTACACATCGCCACCATTGCGGCGCGTTTCGCCCCGGAAGCAGAGCCCTGGGCCTATCTGCTCCGCCATATCCCGCGACGGCTGTCGTGCCCCCCGGATGCTCTGCCACACTGGTCTCGCTTCGTCAGCCAAACCGGCGTCACTTCATTCGGCGGCGGCCCGGATATCAAATGGCTCTGGCGTCGCTAAACTGCCGGAATGACCCGTGGGAGCAGGAGGCAGCATACCGCTGCCACGATCAGCGGAACCTCGCCCATAATAAAAATGGGAACGCTTCGAAACCACCCCAACCCCTCGGGATCACGGCCAATAAGGGCCAAATGCCAAAGCCATACGTGAAAACCAAGGACCAAGAATAAGAAAATGCCGAGTCCAAGACCCCATCTGCGAGGCCGTTTCTAAATCTTCCATATCAGGAAGCACCAAACGACGACGGCAAGTTCAGCACTCGGACTGCGAATATTAGTAATCTTCACCTTCATTGTGAGGTCAGTGATTACTTGCAGCGCCATCACAATCCCTAGTGCGCCCAAGGCGACGCCATGGACTACCTTCGCGTTGAATTTCGACGACTCATTCATTCACCCCGCCGACTAGCTGGAAAGCGCGCCAAGAACAATTCAATTTGTCGTGCCTGCAGTTCAAACCATTCGAACTGCCCGAATTGTCGCTCAACACAAAGAATCGGCACCAACGCCGATAAAACCGCCCCCTACCCGTGCCGCCGTCGCTTGACGTGCAGTTGGGCCAGGGACTTCTGCAATGAGGCTTCAACCGCCGCCACTTCCTCGGCGGCGAGGTGATTGCCTTTTAACGCCTCTTGCGCCCGCTTCACGGCCTCCTCGGCCGCGGTTACGTCGATCTCTTTTTCCTCGACGGCCATGTCGGTCAGGATCGTAACGCTCTCGCCGGTCACTTCGACAAAGCCGTCTCCGACGGCCATGTAGGTCTCCTGGCCGCTGCTGCTTACGCGCAGCTCGCCCGGCTTGATCATTGTCATCAGCGGGATGTGCTTTGGCAGGATGCCCAGCTCCCCTTCGACGCCGGGCACGGATACCATCTCGACGTCCTGCGAAAATATCTTCGCCTCGGGCGTGACGATCTCGAGCTTGAGCGTGGCCATGTCTTGATTTTTCGGAAAGTTACTACCCTCGGATCTGGTCGATCCCGCCCTTCATATAGAAATTCGTTTCGCCCACGTCGTCGTGCTTGCCATCGAGGATTTCCTTGAAGCCGCGGATCGTCTCCGCGGTGCTCACGTATTGCCCGGGCGTCCCGGTGAATACTTCGGCCACGTGGAAGGGCTGCGAGAGAAAACGCTGTATTTTCCGCGCCCGGTATACGGTCAATTTGTCCTCCGGGGAAAGCTCGTCCATGCCCAGGATGGCGATGATGTCCTGCAAATCCTTGTACCGCTGCAGCACGCGTTGCACGCCGCGCGCCACGGCGTAATGCTCGTCGCCCACGATCTCCGGCGCCAGCGCCTTCGAGGTCGAGGCGAGCGGATCCACGGCCGGATAAATGCCCAGTTCCGCGATTGACCGCTCGAGTACGATGGTCGAGTCCAGGTGCGCGAACGTATTGGCCGGCGCCGGGTCGGTCAGGTCGTCCGCCGGCACGTACACCGCCTGGAAGGAGGTGACCGACCCCTTCTTGGTCGAGGTGATCCGCTCCTGCAGGTCGCCCATTTCCGCCGCGAGTGTCGGCTGGTAACCGACCGCCGATGGCGTCCGGCCCAGCAGCGCCGAGACCTCGGAGCCCGCCTGCGAGAACCGGAAAATGTTGTCAATGAAGAGCAGCACGTCCTGGTTCTTTTCGTCACGGAAATACTCGGCCATCGAGAGGGCCGAGAGCGCCACGCGCAAACGCGCGCCGGGAGGCTCGTTCATCTGGCCGTAGACCAGCGCCACCTTGGACTCGCTGATGTTCGCCTGGTTGATCACACCCGCCTCGCTCATTTCGTTGTAAAGATCGTTGCCCTCGCGCGTCCGCTCGCCCACGCCGGCGAATACGGAATACCCGCCGTGCCCCTTGGCGATGTTGTTGATCAACTCCATGATGACGACCGTCTTGCCGACACCGGCGCCACCGAACGCGCCGGCCTTGCCCCCCTTGGTGAACGGGCAGATCAGGTCGATGACTTTGATGCCCGTCTCGAGAATTTGCGCCTGCGTATCCTGGTCCACCAGCGGCGGCGCCGGGCGATGGATCGGGTAACGCTTGACCGCGGTTACGGGGCCTTTTTCGTCCACGGGATCGCCGGTCACGTTAAACACGCGGCCCAGCACCCCTTCGCCCACGGGCACGGAGATAGGCGCGCCGGTATTGAGTACGGCCGTGCCGCGCTTGAGGCCTTCGGTCGAGGACATCGCGATGGCGCGCACCCAGTTTTCTCCCAGGTGCTGTTGCACCTCGAGAGTGAGCTTGACGTCGCGCCCGCTGACGTGGAAGTCGATCTCGAGCGCGTCGTAAATCTTCGGCATTTGCGCGCCGGTGAAGTCCGCGTCGATGACGGGACCGATCACCTGCACGACGGTGCCGGTCATATTAGTGGCAGTTTCGGTGGGCATGGCGGTGGGTTTGGAAAGGGTTTTGAAAAACTATCCCAGCGCCATTTGGGCGGTGGAGATTTCGAGCAATTCGGTGGTGATGCTGGCCTGGCGGACCTTGTTGTACTCGAGGGTCAGGTCCTTGATCAGTTGTTTCGCGTTGTCGGTGGCGCTCTTCATGGCAACCATCCGCGCGCTGTGCTCGGACGCCCGCGCGTCGAGCGTCATCTGGTAGACCTCGAAGTGGATGTAATGCGGCAGGATGCCCGCCAGCACTTCCTCCGCGTTCGGCTCGTAGAGGAACTCGAGGCCGTCATCGGCCATTGGCTCGGCCGGCTGCGGCAGGTCCGCCGCGGAGATGGGCAGCAGCGTCTGGATCGTTGGTTTGAGCGTCAGCGTGTTGATGAACTTCGTATAGAGCACGCTCACCCGGTCCACCTCGTGTGACAGGAATTTTTCGATCAGAAATTTCGAAACCGGCTTCGTGTCCAGCAGCCCGGGCGCATCCGGCAGATGGAAATCGGCGAGGAGGTCCTTCTTCGTCCGCGCCAGATATTGCACCGCCTTGCGCCCCGTCGCCACGTAAGCGGTGGGCCGTCCCTCGAATTGGTGGGTCTCCCGCAGCAGGTTGGTGTTCAGGCCGCCGCAGAGTCCCTTGTCCGTGCTCACGACCAGCAGCAGTTCCTTCTTCACCCGGCGCACTTCGAGCAGCGGGCTCAATTCCGGGTTGGTCCGCCGGCTCAGCGAGACCAGCACGCGGTTCATCAGCTCCGCGTAGGGACGCCCGGCCATCGCCACGGCTTGCGCCTTGCGCATCTTCGACGCGGCGACCATCTGCATCGCCTTCGTGATCTGCGCCGTGTTCTTGATCGATTTGATCCGGCGCCGGATATCTCGCGTATTTGCGGCCATTGCTTATCGCCAGGTCGATTTGAATTCGTCCGCCGCCGCGCGCAGCAGCGCCTCGACATCCTTGTCGATCTGCTTCTTGTCCCGCACCGCCTTCAGGGCGGACTCCTTGCGCGTGACCATGAATTCGTTCAATTTCGTTTGGAACTCCTTGACCCGGTCCACCGGCACCTCGTCGAAGTAGCCGTTCTGCATCGCCCAGAGCACGGCGACCTGCTGCTCGACCGGCAGCGGGTTGTACTGCTTCTGCTTGAAGAGCTCGACGATCCGCTGGCCGCGATCCAGTTGCGCCTTGGTCTTCGCATCGAGGTCCGAGCCGAATTGCGCGAATGCCGCCAGCTCCCGGAACTGCGCAAGGTCGCCCTTGATCTTGCCGGCCACCTGCTTGATCGCTTTGATCTGCGCGGCGGAACCGACGCGGCTCACCGACAGGCCCACGGAAATCGCCGGGCGCACGCCCTGGTAAAAGAGATCGGTCTCGAGGTAAATCTGCCCGTCTGTGATCGAGATGACGTTGGTCGGGATGTACGCCGATACGTCGCCGGCCTGCGTCTCGATGATCGGCAGCGCCGTCAGCGAGCCGTTGCCGTTCTTCTCGTTCACGCGCGCGCTGCGCTCGAGCAGCCGCGAGTGGAGGTAAAACACGTCGCCCGGGTACGCCTCGCGGCCCGAGGGGCGCTTTAGAATGAGCGAAACCTGCCGGTAGGCGACGGCGTGCTTTGACAAATCGTCGAACACGATGAGCGCGTCCATCCCGTTATCCATGAACCACTCACCTATCGCCGCGCCGGCGAACGGCGCAAGATACTGGTTGGTCGCGCTCTCGGCTGCGGGGGCGGTGACCACGATGGTGTAGGGCAGCGCCCCGTGCTCCTCGAGTATCGCAAGGTTCCGCGCGACGTTCGAGTTCTTCTGCCCGATCGCCACGTAAATGCTGTAGATCGGGCGGAAATCGGTCTTCCCCTCATTGTCGCGGTTGATGTTCGCGTTATTGATGATGGTGTCGATGGCGATGGTCGTCTTGCCCGTCGAACGGTCCCCGATGATCAACTCGCGCTGCCCGCGACCGATGGGGATCATCGCGTCGATGGCCATGATGCCCGTCTGCACCGGCTGGCTCACCGGCCGGCGCTTGATGATCCCCGGCGCGATGTTCTCGACCGGGTAAGCCGCCTCCGCCTTGATCGGCCCCTTGCCGTCGACCGGCTGCCCCAGCACGTTGACCACGCGCCCCAGCAGGCCTTTGCCCACCGGGACTTGCAGCAGCCGGCCCGTGGTCTTGACCTCGGTCCCCTCGGTGACTTCCGTGAAATCGCCCAGCAGGATGCAGCCGACCTCGGTCTCTTCGAGGTTGAGCGCCAGGCCGAAGAGGCCGTTGGGAAACTCGATCATCTCGTTCAGCATCACGTCGCTGAGGCCTTCGATCTTCGCGACGCCGTCGCCCGCCTCCCGCACGACCCCGGTATTGGTCTGTACAGTCGTCGTTTTCAGGCCGGCGATCTGCGATTCAAGTTCTTGGAGAATGTTGCTCATGTCGTTGTGGTAATCAGTATCAAACGCTCGCCAGCTCCCGGTCCAGCCGGTCGAGACGTCCGTGGACGCTGCCGTCCCAGACATCGCTGCCCACGCGGATGCGCAGGCCGCCGATCAGCTCCGGGTTCACACGAAAATCAGTCGTCAATCCTTCGCCGTATTTGCCCTTGAGGTCCCGCAGCACGTGCTCGCTGGTCTCCGGGCTGAGCGCTGCCGCGCTCTCGATGACCGCATGCCGCTTGTCGAGATCGAGCCGGATCAGCCGGTGGTAATTTTTGAGGATATCGACGTAATGCCGCGGCTTCGCGGCCACTATCCGCGTCACGACGTTGTTCACCTTGCCCGGATCGAGTTGCCCGTCGGTAAAGCTAAGCTGGAACAACTCTTTGGTAACTTTGCGCACTTCCTTGGTCAATTTCATGGGGGGGAGTCAGGGGAAATTATGAATTGTGAATTATGAAAATCAGGCGGCGATCTGGGTCGCCGTCTCTTCGTTGATGCGGTTCTGATCGTCAGGGGTCAATACCTTGCCGGTTACCTTGGTTGTCGTCTCGATCACCAGGCGGCCCACCTCGCGCTTCAGCTCGGCAAGCATCCGGTCGTGCTCGATCCGCGCCGCCTCGTGCGCCTTGGCGACGATCTGCTCCGCCTCGGCCGTCGCCTGCTGCGTCTTGCGCTCGGACACCGCGGCGGCGCTCGCACGCGCCTCTTCGATCATCCGCTGCGCCTCGCTGTTGGCCTGCGCCAGGATGTCCGCCTTGGTCTTCTCGGCCTCCGCCAGTTCCGCCTTGATTTTTTCGGCGTTCCTGAGCCCCTCGGCGATCTTCTCGCGCCGGGTCTCCAGCATGGTCACGACCGGCTTGTAGGCAAATTTCTGAAGCAGGACACAGACGATCAAAAACGAAATGCAGTTGGAGAGGAACGGCATCCAGTCCAGGCCGAACTGCTCCGCCGTCGCCTTCGCCGAGTCGACGATGCTGGGGGCTTGCGCGAGGATAATGAGCGGGGTCATAAAATCGGTGGGGTGGCGCGGGGCCGCTTCAATGCCGAAGCGGCCCCGCGCCGGACAGGATTAGTGGGCCAGGTAAATCGCGAAGAAGACAATGCCTTCCGCGAACGCCGTGCTCAGGATCGCCTGCACCAGGATCTGCGTGGCAGCTCCCGGGTTGCGTCCGACAGCCTCCGACGCCTTCATGCCGATCAACCCTACGCCAAGGGCTCCGCCCAGGGCCGCAAGGCCGACGTGCAGGTTACCCGATATTTCTCCCAGGATTGGTGTGATCATTTTTTAACTATTTGGTTTGTTGTGGTTTCTTCAGGCCCCCGCGGTTTGCCCACGGTCAGACCGGAAAAGTGTTTTTAATTTCAGTGGGGATGGACTCCGTGGCCTTCGTCTTCGTGCTGGCAGATCAGCATCGTGAACACCGAGGTCAACAGCATGAACACCAGCGCCTGCACCAGGCCCACCAGCAGTTCCATGAAGTAAAACGGGATCGGGATCAATATCGAGCAGATGATCTTCAGCCACAGGGGGTGGCGCACCAGGTGCTCCATCGCATCCAGCATGTTCTCGCCCGCGAAGACGTTCCCGTAAAGACGGAAGCAGAGCGAGATCGGGCGGAAGAGGATCGACACCGACTCGAGCACTCCGACCACGATGAAGATGAAAATCATCAGTACTTTCATCATCCCCTTGGTCTCTCCCTTGGGTCCGAACAGGTGCATGATGAACCCGCCAAAGCCGTTGGCCTGAAACGCCCAGATCGTCCAGAGCAGGAAGAACACTATCGCCATCGCGAACGTCATGTTGATATCCGCGTTGGCCCCGCGGAACAGCGGCTCGGTCACGCGATCGATGCTCCACGGTCCCGTCGGCGTTCCAAACCCGATCGTGCCCACCCCCGGGATGAGTCCGAACCAGTTCGAAAACAGGATCAGGATGAAGATCGTCGCGAAGAACCAGAAGGTCTTCTTCACCAGTTGATGCCCGATGATGTTCTCGAGAAAATTGTACAACCCCTCGACCAGCCACTCGCAGAAATTCTGCGCCCCCTCGGGCACTTCCTTCATATTGCGCGTCGCGATCTGCGCAAAGACGATGATCCCCACCGCCACGATCCACGTCACCACCATCGAGTTGGTCACCGCCACCGGCCCCACGTGAAAGAGGACCGGCGCATTCAGCGGCAGGCTATGCTCCTCGGTCTCCTCCGCCCCCCGGACGGCCATGGGCGCGAAAAGCGCGCCGGCGGTCAGCGCCAGCGCAACGAGCAATAGGATCAGACGGCAAAGCCTTTTCATCATTCTAATTCAAAGGAATTCGGCGGGAACCCGAGGATAGGAACCTGCGCCGGGGAGTCACGAACCATTTTCCGCACTTCACAATCCCGTCCACATCGTCCGCGCTGTCCAAGTCGTCGGGAAAATCACCAAATTCGGCATGAGCGCGATTGAATCATCGGCAAAAAAAGGTTGGCAAGCGCAATTTGTGAAAAATTTCACAAGCGCTCCCAATCCGCCGAAGAGCCTCGCCTTCCGATGGTCCCGCATCTGAATTCCATTTTACCCGGAATCCGGTTCACCTCGCATCCGGCCTGGCAAAATCCAGGGACTGCGAGAACTCCCTCTGCTGCTGCGGAAGCAAAAAACAGCATCCGCGTCGGGCAACGTCTCAGAAACGCCGGGGTTTCAGACGTGGAATTAAACCCCACTCAAATCCAAGCGACTATTGTCACACTCGCAATTATGAAGATCACGCTGCTTATTACGTTTGCCGCCGTTGTTTGCGGATTCCGGGCCGGTGCGGAAACGCTCAGTTACAAGAAACTGGCCGAGCGGGCGACAGACCTCCAGCATCTGGCGGTGCGGCCGCCGGCGGGCGAAAAGACGGCGCTGGCCTCCAGCTATGATCGGGCCAGCCAATACGACGCGGCGCAGGACAAATACATCGATTGGGGGGCCAATCGCGACGGCAGCGGCATCGTGCGCGACCTGGGGGACACGGTTCTCATGGCGGACATCAAGGGGCCGGGTTGCATCTGGCGGATCTGGTCGGCCGCCGCAAACCATGGCCATGTGCGGATTTACCTGGATGGCGCGGAAACGCCGGCGGTGGACCTGCCATTCAGCGATTACTTTACCGCGAAAGGGCCGTTCGGGGCTTGGAACAACCTGGTTTACGGTGCCGCCGGAGATGGAAGCACCTCGTCCGCGCCCGATGTTTTCATTCCGGGCTCGAATAATTACGTGCCAATTTCCTTCGCGAAATCGTGCAGGATCGTCGCGGATAAGGCGAAGCCCGAGGAGCATGGTTCGGGCTGGGGGGCGTACTTTCATTTCAATTACACCACGTTCGCGCCGGGGACGGTGGTGCCGACGTTCAAGCTGCCGCTCCCGGCAGAAGACGCTGCGGCTCTGGACGCAGCGAATGCGAAGCTGGGCAAGTGCGGCGAGAATCCGGATGGGGCTCTGACGGGTGAGAAGACAGAGAGCCGGTCGTTGCAACTGGCGCCGGGCAGTGCGGCCAACGCCATTGAACTGGAAGGCGCGGGAGCGATTACCGGGCTGGAGGTTAAGCTGGAACTGCCGAAGGACGCGGAAGCGCAACGCGCGCTGTTGCGGAAGCTGACGATCAGCATTGCGTGGGATGGCGAACGGGCGCCGGCGGTCTGGTCGCCGCTGGGGGATTTCTTTGCGACGGTGGGCGGATCGGGGAACTTTGCGACGCTGCCGGTGGGGCTGCTGCCGGATGGGACGTTCTATTGCTATTGGTATATGCCGTTCGCGAAAGGCGCGAGGATCGTGCTTGGCAATGACGGGGAGGC
>Ga0302320_10010935_pt1 | contig 19290 bp, 20 predicted proteins | sample Bog_T0_3_FD_202130 | JGI IMG/M metagenome (GOLD analysis project Ga0302320, IMG submission 202130) | Peat permafrost microbial communities from Stordalen Mire near Abisko, Sweden - Bog_T0_3 | ecosystem: Environmental > Terrestrial > Soil > Wetlands > Peat | place: Sweden: Abisko, Stordalen Mire... | reverse complement strand
TGGGCCGAGCGTGGAGGGCACGTGGCGTTCGTTCGTATAAGGATTGATCGCCTCGACCTCGCCCTCCTCGACGTAGATAAAGCTTGTGATCGGCTCACCTGACCGGGCGAGAATCGCACCCATAGGATGGGTGACCGTTTTTCCCGCATCGCGCAGCGCCTGAACGTGAGACGCGGCGAGCGGAGTGCGCTGCATTTGACGTAGATCGGCGCCTATCGATTCCATCGGCTATTCACCCCTTAAAAACACCGCTCCGCCGGCTTACTCGTTCAATCTGTCAGGGCTTCACGAACCGATAGGCGAAGCGATCGGTCTCGCCCTTGATCGAGGGATCGAACACCTTGATCGAGTGCAGATCGTCCTTGTTCGCGAGCATGGCGCTTTCCGCGTCCAGCAGGAAGCCGGCCGCCCCCACCTCCTCGCGGACGGAGGCAGGATCGATCCGATGCAGCGACTGGGCATGGCTCGTGCCCGCCCCGGCGGCGGCGGCGTGGTCGACGATCACGTAAAGCCCGCCGGGCTTCAGCCGCTTGTAGACAGCTCGATTGAAGTCGGCCGCCGTTGCCCCCCTGGCCTGGATCAGCGCGGTGTGGAGATCGTGGTAGAACAGGTGCAGCCATAGGACATCTGCTGGTTGGGTGGCCTCCGGCATCGCTACGAGGTCCGCCGAGACGACTTCGACGTTCTCTCGGCCCGGCTCCTTCGCGAGCGTCCGCATGCGGTCGACCGAATCGTTCTTCACGCGGGCGATCTCGGCCGGCACGAAGCTGTAGACCCGTCCTTGGGGTCCCACGATGTCGGAGAAGAGACGGGTCCAGTCGCCGTCGCCTGGGTAAACGTCAATGACGGTGGAGCCCGCATCGACTCGTGCGAACCGGATCAACTCGGACAGCTTGGATTGGTCGTACATCGCGATCTCCTTTACGGTTGGGCATTCGACGAGCGCGCGGCGTGCGAGGGAGCGATCCATGGCTGATCTACCGTCTACCCCGACCCGATGGCCGCAGATGGCCAGCGCTCGCCAGCCCGGACGCGTCCATCTGCGAGGCCCGCGCCAATTTACGGCCAGAAATGGGAATGATCGACGGTCGGACTCGCGCCTCATGGGACAAGATTAGCCTGAGAGGCGAACGGCCGCTCTGCGGCGGGGATTTTGGCTCATGGAATGTCTCCAAGTGGCCGCGAACTGCCGTAAGTGATCGGTAACCGCCTGACCGACGCAAGTTGACCGATTCTGTTGAAAAACTCCTTTTCTCGGCCGCAACACTTTTGCAGTCGAACCACGATGCGACCGACAGCCGACAGGGAACTGTAAGCTAGGCGAAAGCAGAGCGTCGGTGGCGAATCACCGTCACGAGTTGCTACCCCCTCAGGTCATCCGATCTGCGAGCCGCCTAATGACCTGACAAATTTAGGCCACGCCTCTGAACCGAGTTTTTCAACAAAATAGACCTCAAGCAGTCGCTGATGAAGGTCTGCTTTTAGGAGCGCATGACGACGGCTTAAGCTTATTAGCTCGTAAGCTTTGGCATATCGTCGCCGTTATCAGTCCGGGTACAGTGGCTGCGATAGCGCGCGGTGAAACGTCGGCGATGGGGATTCCGTCGACAGCTCCACGATCATGTCTGCCTGATACCAAGTGTAGGCCGGTGTCGGTCCGATCTCTACGAAATGCGTATCGAGGTAAGCCCGCTTGGATTGTCCCGTGGGCACAGGGTCGGGAATCGCCTCACGCAGGTGCTTGAATCCGGAAGTTATTCCGGCCATGAAACGCGGATCCTGCTCATTCCAGAACGCCATCGCGATGCGGTTGGCGCCATTCTCCTCGACCCAGCTATTCGGCCGCACCTGGTGCCGACTCCGCTGCCACCAGTGACTGAGCTCGTGCACGAACACCCACCGATAGGTGCCGTTCTCGAACGCCTGCTCGGGGGTCTCAGCCCCACCATGTGCCTTGGCGATTCGCTCGAACATCTTGCGGTCATCGCTCGAAAGCGATGTCCAGGTCGACATATGCACCTCGTTCGACTGATCGTCGTAATTCCCGAATGACTCCGTGCGGCCAAGGACGATGCGCGGCGCAGGCAGGCTAGGTGTATAGCCCTCGGCGAGAATTTTGACGATGAATTGATTGCGCAGGGCCGTCAGGCGCTGCTTCACCACACGATCCGGTGTGTCGGCAGCGGCAGCACCGACTGCCAGTGCAGTCAACAACAGGCAGCACAGCGTCAAGACCGCAGTGCGCTCTGTGCTCGTCATATTTCGGCCTCGCATACTCACCTCCGTGCGCTTCCGAGGGCGGATTGTAATCTGAGCGAGCGGCCAGTTTGAGTGGGTGGCCCTGGGCAATGGTGTGCGTCTCCTGTGGGCCTGCGGCCGGCTGCTTCCAGGGGATCAATGCGGGGAACTCCATCGACCGAATTTGGCCGAGAGCGACATAAGTGACCGCTCGATCCCCTCGTTTGGGGGGTTGTTCAGAGCCGAGGCCGTCGGTAGCGTTTGAGTGTAGTTTTTTGGTTCAGGACACGCAATCAAGCAAGATCATTCAAGTGCGTGGGCGGCCTTAACAAACAGTCGTTGGGAGTTCTGAGATGAGACTCGCAAACAATGAAGGGAGAGAGCGGCGACTGCGTCAGGCGGCTGGCGTGAGTCTGATAACCGCTGTTCTAATTCTTTTCACCGGCCCAGGGAATGCGCAGTCTACGACCGACCCGTACCAGGCGTGCCTTAATACGCTCGGAATGGCAGCTTGCAACGGCGCCGGGCGCGCTCCGATACCAGATGTCGTCAATGACCTATGGAACGCGATCGCCTTCTCACCGTCGCGTTACAAGGCGGCTTTCGCGGGCAGTTTCACCGCACCAGAGAACGCGAAAGCCGCAGCGCTGAAAGCCTGTGCAGCGCAAGCCTCCGATTGCCGCATCGTCGCGGCGGCCCACGACATCTGCATCGCCGTTGCCTTTGAGCGCATAGCCGGCGGCGCCTTTCGCATTGCCAGCGGCCGCTCGAAACAGGACGCTGAAGGGAAGGCTTTACCCGTCTGCATGGCCCAGGGCCCGAAACGCTGCACCGTATTGGCCGAATGTTCGGGTCAGCCGCCGCTTCTGCTGGTGACAAGGTAGGCTTCCAGGATTCAGTGGCTGACCCAGCCGATCTCCCGGGCGGTCAGAGGCCCGACGCGCTCATCCTCAAGGCTGTCGGGCAGGCGTGCCTCCGTAGCGGCGAGCGGCATCCGTCCGGCCATGATCTCGGCCAGCTGCTGCGGGTAGCGCGGTATGAGCTGCGGCTCGGCGAAACCCTCTGGGTACAGTGGCAGACCCGTAGACAGATCGTACTTGTCCGTGGCCCCGAAGGTGTGCAGCAGCTCATGGGTGATCACGACGCGGTTCTGCGCTTCCTGTGAACGGCTGGCAAACAGGTGCACCACGGCGGTCAGCCCGCGCTGTAACCCCGCAGAGTGCGGGAGACTTTGGGTTAGCGCCGGATCATGGTAAAGCAGGAACAGCACAATTTTCGGCCGGGAGCGGGACACCGTTGCGAGTGCGCGGGAGCGGTAACGGCGCAGCTTCAGACTCCAGAGGATGCGCGTGAACACACCCGCGTCCGAATCGAGCGTCGGGGGCGCCAATGTCAGGGTCGGGTATAGCTTCAGCTCAATAGGCTCATCGACACTTACTCCGTAGTTCCGGGCCTCGGCCTTGAGGAAGCCCTGGACCTCATCAATGTTCCCCTGATCGAGTTGCGCGAGATAGCGCTCCGTGGCCGGGCTCCCATCGGCACTAACCGGAAACGCGCCGACGTAAACCGTGCGCTGCCAGCGGGTGGTGTTGAATCGGTCGAGCCATGTCTGCCCAGCCACGATGAGCAGAGCTAGCAGCAGGACGCTGATACGCAGGGCTCGCCACATGCATCGATAATACGGCAAGCGATGAAAAGCGCACGAGCGGTGTCTTTGAGACGTAGAGATTTGCGAGTCGAACGTCTGGAAATGGCCGAGGCTGTCCGATTGTCCACTCAGGGCTAGCCATTCGGTTGAGGGGCCAGAGGGAGCCGTGAACAGGATCGGTAATCCAACTCGCGAAGGACGGCTTTCGGGTTACTGATCAGGCAGTTGTCGGACAAAACCTGTCATCGACCACCGTCCGCTTTCGAGCGGCCTCATCGCTTGAACGCGGGGCGGCCTCATGCACGCGCCGCCCCTCTCTTTGACTTTTCAATCGCGTCGCTGGACTAGGCCGCTTTCCCTGCCGCGAGGGCCTGAACGTCGGACGTCTTCAGTGCCTTCCCGCCGATCGCCCAATCTCCGCTTTCGAACTCATTGACGCGAACCCAGGTGACGCCGCGCATATTCTCGCCTTCGACCTCGACCATCGCTGCAGTAACCTTGGAGATAAGGTCCTGCTTCTGCTTGGGGGTGAAAACGTCCTTAATCACGTCAATGGTAACGAGTGGCATGTCATATCTCCTCGAATACTACGGTCGGAACCGCTCCGCCGCTGGTGATTGGATTTGAACACGGCGTTGCCGGCCCATGCTTGAAGGCCGCATGGAGATTACTTGGAGATGTCTGGGAGATTGCGCGGCGGTGCATTATCCTGACTCCCATGATTTACCGATTCGGCCCCTTCGAGCTGGATACGGCCAAGGTCGAGCTGCGCTCGGACGGCGAGGTCCGTGCCGTCGAGCCGCAGGTGTTTGCACTACTGGTATTGCTGGTCGACAACCGCGAGCGCTTGGTATCAAAGGACGAGATCATCGAGAAGATATGGGATGGGCGCGTCGTTTCTGAAGCGGCGGTCGCCAGCCGGATCAAATCGGCACGCAAGGTCCTTGGCGATGACGGCAAGACCCAGCGCTTTATCAAGACAATCCATCGTCAGGGCTTCCGCTTTGTAGCAGACGCAAAGGTCGCGCGGGCTGGAGTCGCAGGCCAAGGATGCGGGAAGCTGGCCGCCGAGTCGGCCGAGCAAGCCTCCCGGCCATCGATCGCGGTGCTGCCGTTCCGCTCCATCGGAGCCTCGGGCTCAATTGCGGCCATTGCAGACGCCCTGCCGCACGAACTGATCACCGAGCTGTCACGCTTGCGATGGCTTTTCGTTACTGCGCGCGGGTCCTCGTTCCGCCTGCGCGGGTTGGACGCCGACACAGGCGAGATCGGGCGCCTGCTCGATGTACGGTATTGCCTGTCTGGCGCGGTTGAAGTCGCGGGCGCGAGTCTTGCTGTGACGGTCCAACTCATGGACACGCGGGACGGTGGTGTCGTCTGGGCGGAACACCTTGGCGGCTCGATCGATGACGTGCACCAGATCCGCGAGGACATCCGCTCACGGATACTCGCCGTTCTAGAGATCCGGATACCACTCCACGAGGCGGCACTGGCGCGCTTCACGGTGACCGAAAATCTCGATGCCTGGTCGGCCTATCACCTCGGCCTTCAGCACATGTACCGCTTCAACCGCAAAGACAATGCTGCAGCTACCGCGCTGTTCCAACAAGCGGTTACCCGAGATCCCGGCTTTGCGCGTGCCCATGCGGGTCTCTCCTTCATCCATTTTCAGGCGGCCTTCATGCGCTATTCAGACGATCTCGCCGGCGAGATCGGCCTGGCGCGGCGCTTCGCGGAGCGAGGCCTCGAACTCGACCCGATCGATCCGTTCGTTAATTTCACGATGGGCCGCACCTTCTGGCTGGAAGGCGACTTGGAGAGCAGCCTAGCCTGGCTCGAACGCGCAACCTCCATCAGCCCGAACTACGCACAAGGGATCTACGCCCGCGGCTGGACCGAATCCCTCGCGGGGCGCGGTCTTGACGGCCGCAGGCATGTTGATCTCGCAATGCGCCTTAGCCCACTCGATCCGCTGTACTACGCGATGTTAGGAACCCGGGCCTTTACGCACATGGTCATGGGAGAAGACGCCGAAGCGGCGGTGTGGGCCGAACGAGCTGCGTGCTCACCCGGCGCCCACGTGCTGATCGCGCTGATAGCGGTCGCCGCTCACGCTCTTGGGGACAACGAGATCCGGGCCGCGTCGTGGGCGGCCAATGTACGCTCGCGCAACTCCGCGCTTACCTGTTCGGACTTCTTCCGCGCGTTTCCCATGCAGTCAGAGGCCACCAGAGCTCGGGTTTCGCACGCCCTCGCACGCTTCGGGTTTTGAGATTCAATTCTTTGTGTCACCTCGCCCATTCGACGCGGGGTAATGATTTTGCTCGCCTTAATTTAGTGACGTATACGTGCGCTGGACCTTCGTTCGGTTGCATTATCGACGTTCTACGACAAAAGCGAACGGCAGCTTTGCGGCGCCGAGATTGACAGCCTGTCCGCCCGATATAAAGGGTCAACTGCGGAAATTCGTGCGTCTCTGCGCCGACTGGCCGGCAGTCGAACCGGCGCAGATCGGTCAGGAGCGGAAATTCGGTAACTTGGATTCGTTGCCTGGATGCGGTCGTCGTTAATATCGAATCCGACCGATAAAGTTAAGCATCCGCAGCAAGTCATCGATGCTGGGATGCACCTTCGGCGCTCGGCGAGACGGCATCGCAGTCTGGGCGCCGAAAGTGAGCGTGTTTCTGGAAGCCACCGTGCGCTGAGTCTCGAATTCGAGAGGTGAGGCTGCGGGACTCATTCGGTCTGTCGCCAAGGTGCGCTCGCACTGCGAACAGCGTCGCGGGGCGGCTAGCCCAGTTCACGCTAAAGTGCGGGCATGAACACCGTCCTCTCAGGTACGGCTGCTGGCGTTCGTCGTTGGCGCCAAGCGCTTTCTATGACACTGCCCCTCCTTGTCTGGCCCACGACCCCATGGGCTCAGGAAGTCTACAAGTCCGTGGACGCGGCGGGTCATGTGACCTACAGCGATCAGCCGGATATGTCGAATTCAGCGGTGGATGCGGAGCCGGTTAATGACGAGAGTGTGCTTGCGGGCATGAGTGCCTCAACCGCACCGCCGCCGCTGCCCACTGCCGATCAACCACCCTGTCCCGAGGAGGGTGACCTGTGGACCCCAGGCTATTGGGCATGGGACGGTGTTGCGTACAATTGGGTACCCGGAGTTTGGGTGTCCCCACCGCGCGTAGGTGTATTCTGGACACCCGGCTACTGGGCCTACGCCAGCACCGTGTTTGTATTTCATCGCGGGTATTGGGGACCGCAGGTGGGCTACTACGGCGGCATAAACTATGGCTTCGGGTATGGGGGGCGCGGCTACGCGGGTGGGCGTTGGGTGGGTAATGTCTTTGCGTACAATCGTGCCGTGAACAACGTGAACGTCAGCGTTTTCCCCCATGTCTATGACGAGCCCGAGGTCAATCATGGAGGCCTCGGTCGCGTGAGCTACAACGGCGGCCCGGGCGGCACGAACAGTGTCCCGACCGCTCAGGAACGCCTTGCAACCCAGTCGCGTCTGCCCTCGCTGCCGCAGCGCATGCACTTGCAACCGAGCCCAAGCCCCGCGCCCAGCATTCCCTCCGGCACCCGTCAGGCCGCGCTCGCACCGCAGCCGGTGGTGTCCCACACGCCGACGGCATCGGCCCCGCGCAAGATTATGGCGAGTGCCGTAACCCCGCCGCGAGCGCCGGCCGATGCCGCCATCCGACCCGCGCCCGCGCCGTCGAACACATCGCGATCTCGGCCAGCGTTAGCGATCAAATCGATGCCGATCAAGTAGCCGGGCAGAGCCGCGTGCGCTTCGGCAACTTGTGACTTGCCGCTGGGCACGCGGTGGAATAGTCCTGGCGGGAAGGCTGTCCCTGAGCCCGAGAGCTACGCCGCTAGATACAACGCTGAACTTATGGAGCGACTTCGAGTGTCAGGGTCAGCTAACACTCCTCAGAGCACGCCGAGAGAAATAAAAGTGCCAAGCGAGCCTTAACTGGTCGCCACAAAGCCGTCGTTGCCAACTGGCAGCTATCGGGCAGTCGAACCGGCGCAGATCGGCCAATCGCGGTCCATGACCTTGCCGAAATGCATGCCGCAAAGCTGCCGTTCCTCATCGAAGACTACAGGTCAAGTTCGGGCGACTTGAACGCCGGCCTGATTGATGGTTTTCTCGTCAATAGATTCGGCATTGTGTGCCGAGCTACTAAAACCCACCAATGGGAGCAAGAACATGCTGCAGCGCGTCTTCTGCGGCCGAAGGGTCGCAATCCTCCTAGCGGCGCTCACGGGCATGGCGATATTCGTGCCACCTTCGTCGGTCGCGTTCGCCGCTGGGCTGGCCGAAAAGCTCGTCGGCACATGGCGAATCGTTCGCTTCATAGACACGGACGCGCGCGGGAAGGTGACCTACCTCTTCGGAGAGAATCCTAAAGGCTACGTCGTCTATGACCCCACCGGCCATCTCAGCGTCCAAATCATGCGAATGCCGGCCCGACCACCTTTTGCTGCCGGCGATGACGATAAGGGGACTGACGCCGAAGTGCGTGCGGCTTACGACGGCTACGTTGCATACTTTGGGACTTATCGCGTCGACGAGGCCAACAGCGTCGTCACGCATGTCGTGGAAGGCAGTCTCAAGCCAAGTTACACCGGGACGGATCAACCGCGGCCGTTCAAATTGGATGGCGACGTACTCGTCATTCAGGGCCGCGACAAAGACGGCAGCTCGTACGTTCGGGAGCTCCATCGGGTCAAGTAACCCGCGAGAGAACGTTGCGCAGCAGCGACACACCTGCGCAAGCGATTGCGTTTGCATGCCGGCCTCATCGGCCGCGCACAGATGCAGGACGTTCTCAACGCGCCAAACCGCGCTAGCCCGAGAGGGCCTGCTGCACTTCCCGGAAGCCGACGCTCGCGAACGGTAGCGTCGGGTCAACTTCAGACAACCGATGCAAGACGGAATTCAAAGCAATCCCGAGCGCAGTAGCGCAGGTGTAATGCTGACATATCCAACAGCCACGGCGGTGAAACAGCCACGGCGGTGAGGAGGCTGATACCGACCCCTCCATGCTTTGGCCGGATCCGCCCTGCTTATTAGACGCGATTGCTGAGTAGTAACCTATGCAGCAGGTGCCGATGACAGTGCTGCTGATTTTCAGCACAATGACACATCAAGGTCACAGATCCGCGGCGCGCGAGTTGCTTGATCAGGCGCAGCGTGAACTTCTGCCCGTGGTTCTTGATGGTTCGGCTGCGTCTGCCGTCGGCCGCGCCAGCCCCGCCGTGAGCACGCCGCATGCCGGGTCTGGCCTCCGAGCCGCCATCGCGGCACACTCCGTCACCGCACGCACGCACCGGAGCATTTTTATGACGCAAGTGATCCGCATACACCAGACCGGCGGCCCGGAAGTTTTGCGCTTCGAGGATCTGGCGGTGGGCGATCCGGGGCCTGGCGAGATCCGTGTGCGGGTGGAAGCGATCGGGCTCAATCGAGCTGAGGCGATGTATCGCGCCGGTCTGTACATGGGCACGCCCAAGCTGCCCTCGTTGATGGGCTTCGAGGCCGCGGGCATCGTCGAGGCGCTGGGTGAGGGGGTACAGGGATGGGCCCCCGGGGATCCAGTCTGCGTGCTGCCCACCTTCCGATTGGGGGAGTATGGTGTGTACGCGCAGCAGGCTATAGTGCCCGCGCGCAGCGTGATTGCAGCCCCTGCGGGGTTGACGCCCGAGCAGGCCGCCTCCATCTGGATGCAGTACTTCACCGCCTACGCGATCATCGAGGTCGCGAAGCTCGGGATCGGGGAGTTTGTGCTGATTCCCGCAGCCTCGAGCAGCGTCGGGCTCGCGGCCATTCAGCTCGCCAACTGGGCCGGTGCGGTTCCCATTGCCCTGACCCGACACAGTGTCAAGGCCGCGGCGCTGAAGGCCCAGGGCGCGCAACATGTGATTGCAACCGCCGAGAGCGATGTGGTGAGCGAAGTGATGCGAATCACGGGTGGAAAGGGCGCGCGCGCCGCCTTCGATCCGGTCGGCGGGCCGTTCGTCGAGACGCTCGCCAACTCCCTGGCCGAGGAAGGCATCCTCTTCATCTATGGCGGGTTGAGCGGTCAGCCCACGCCCTTCCCGCATTGGCCGGCGGCATTGAAGGGCTTAAGCATTCGCGGTTGGGTGGCCTCTTCGATCCTGAGCAAGCCCGAGCGCTTCAGTCGCGTGAAGGATGTGATCCTGCGGGGCCTGGCGGCGGGACATTTAAAGCCGGTGATTGCCAAGACCTTTCCCTTCAGCCAGATGGTCGAGGCACATCGCTTCCTCGAATCCAATGCGCAAGTGGGAAAGGTGGTGGTGAGGGTGTGATCCGATCGTCATCGCCCCCGCGGTCCTCCGGCGCTAGGCGTGGCCGCAGAGCGCCCTACTTCAGCTCCATCTACACGGCGCTCTGGCGCGCACTGGGAGTACCCTCGGCTCCGAAGTGCGTCCCCAACCTCTTATGCTGATATCGGCATCGACGGCCAACCGACCGATGAATAACAGCGATAGTCAGACCCTTGTTTAACCAAACATGGCCGCTTCGCATCTGGGAGCAAGATTGCGCTAGCAATCTCATCCGAGCCGAGCGTCAGCCGTACGCAAGGTCGGTGCTCTGTCCGACCTCGATAATATATCCGTCAGGATCGCGGATGTAGCAACGCGTCTCGCCGTACTTGGGTATCGGCTCCGTAATGAACTCGGCTCCTCGACTTTTCCATAATTCATAGCACGCTTGAATATCCGCAACCCGGAAATTCATAAAGCTGTTGATGTGATTCGGGTCGGGGACGCTGAGCGTTACCGTCGGTTTATCCGGGGTCGGTCCGCCTCCTACGTTCAGAATCATCCAAATATTCGCAAGCTGAAGGTACCCAGGAGCGTTGCCATCACCCAGGCTCAGAATGCGAGCGCCGAAGACCTTTTCGTAATAACGGGCCGATCGCTCGACGTCGGCGACGGTAAGAAAATGCGCGATGCTGATCCCCTCTCGCGGGGGCATCTCATAACTCTTCTGCTCGATTTGTACACTGCTCATTGACGACTCCCCTTCCGAACCGACCAGTATCACGGGTTGCACTACCTTCAATGTCTGACACGATAGCTGACGTTCGCGACAGTCAGCACGGGCCAGCAAAACCGGGCGCCCGGTCTCACTCACTAGCCGCTCTGACGCGGACATTCGGGGCTTTCGGTAGGCTCGACACTATCTTTAGCGCACTAGTGCGCTGGCGTCTTGCCATCGGGTTGCTCGAGAAACTCACGTATCGCCAGATTGACCAGATCGGGCCGACTATTGAACGTTCCATGCTTGCTCGCTGGGACAATAATCAGTTGCCCACGCGGTAGATCCCGAAACATCTCGGCATTGTCTTCAATCGATGTGAAGTCGTGGTCGCCGGCCATAACGAGCACCGGTATTGAAATCCTCTTGAGGTCGGCAGGCTCGATCACCACCGGCTGAAGCCACATGTCGTAACACTTCGCCATCAATGCCAGCCAGTGATCCGGGCCGTCGGGACTGACTTTCGCGTAGTCAGCCGAAAACCAGGGCGGGAGCGCTGCGGCCATCTCGCGGAGATGAGCATCCAATTGCTGTTGCGACCAATGGCTGCGCAGCTTTTGTTCTGGAGACAAATCCACCCGGATGTTCGCGCCTGAAATAACCAATCGACGGACCAGATTTGGATGATCCCGCACTAGGACCAGGGCGAGATCCGCACCATCACTGTGGCCCACTATGTCCACGGGGCCGAGGCCAATTTTATCGATGATTGCCGCGGTGTCATCGGCCATCATTTTATAGGAGAGCGACCACGGGCCGTCCGGGCTATGGCCGTGCCCGCGTTGATCGATGCCGACGACCGTGCGAAAGGCCGAGAAATAATCCCGCTGGTTGGCAAAGCTATTGTCAAAGAACATCATGCCGCCGTGCAAAAATACGATCGGCGGGCCGTGGCCGTAGATTTGTGTGTAGAGCTTAGCGCCCCTCACCTCATAGTAGCGTTGAGTACTACCGGAGCTATCCGCATTCGCAACCATGGAGCCGAGTGCAGCGACGGCAGCAATAACGGCCCGTGCGAAGATATTCACGATGCTTGTCTCGGGATCTGCGAAAGCGTAACTAGGATACGCGATGTCGAGCACTGTTGCCTGCCGAGCAGCAGACAGTCGCGAGTGACTCGTCAGGTTCAGCAGTCGTCCCTCGATGTTGCGGTGCTGCAGCGGCTTGAAGTACCCGCCCGATAGCCGCGGTTCAGATGATTCCAAAGACCTTTGTCATCAGCGGCGTGTCAACTATCACGTGCGGAGCGACGATGTGGTAGCTGAGCGCGTGAACCCAGGCGTTGCCAGTTCGCAGCGTCAGTACGCTTTTGATCATTCCTGGGCCAGCGTACTGAAGCAGCACGAAAATCAAGGACAGTGCCACGTCCCGAGGTGAATCAAATACTGACCAGCCCTCGACAATATGCATCGCAGCGTAGGTAAGCCCGCCTAGCAGTATGGTGCTTATCGGCGATCCCGTTAGCTTGAGATATCGAGGCAGCAAGATTGCATAGATCAAGACCATCGTCGGTAAAACCGTCCCCACGAAGAAGATTAAGAAAGTCAGCGGCGCACCGAGCAGCACTTGGCGCGGACTCAGGCCGAATATAGTGTTGTTGAAAACAGCCAATTCGAAGGCGGATTCAATGGCCAGCACGACAGTGATCACCAGCGCGTCGTTGCGGCGATTAGTGGAGCGAAGATTGAGCTGAGTATTCGTGTAACGACGCCGAAAGTAGAGGTAGGGTGCAACTGCGAAAATCACGAAATTGTAGCTGGCCCATATGAAGACTTCGGTAGGTTTTGGCAGCACGCTACAGCCAAAGACGGTGCCAGCGATGTGGAAGCTAAAGGCGCGATAGCCAAGAGCCGGGCCCACGATCCAACCTCCGACCTGGCCGAGAGCCGCGTAGGCGAGAACAATGACCGTCTCGCGCAACGCAATGCGCCGTTCAGGCGCGCGAGCTGCCATATCGGGAATGACACGCCTGCGAGTGAGCAGGAACACTAGCCCCATCAGCACGAAGATCTCGAGCAAGGTGATACTGGGGGCGGCCATCTGCAGGGCAAACGGCAGTTGGGCGACCGCCGGACGCTCGAACGGTAGCGATCCCTGCGCGAGCCACAACACGACCAAGTAGCTGACGACCCACAGGGCTGCGGTGGCCTGGACGCCGCGATGATTAACGATGGCTTTAAGCGCCGTCCCCATCGAGGGCACGGCCGCAGCTTTCGTCGGCGGCGAATGATTGCTGGCGCTGGTCACTGGCTCCAGAGAAAAGTTCAGAGAGTGTCGCCGGGATCGCCGGCCGCCCGATACCGGTCCGCCCTGTTGTCCCAAGAGACTGCTTCGGCTAACCATAGCCACTATAACGCCAAAAGGTGATCCGCATGTCGCCTTGCTCCTTCGGTCTGCCGCTGGCGGCCCAGCTTGCTAGGCTGACCGGGCCGGCGTTATCTGCACAAGCGCAATGCGAATCGAATACTATCCCGAATAATCGACCCCTTCCGCTTGCCTGTCGGCCCTCATCAATGCACCGGATCGAAACGCAGATCGATATCAACGCCTCCGCTGAGCGCGTTTGGTCCATCCTAATGGACTTTCAGAGCTATTCGCGCTGGAACCCTTTTGTCCGGTCGATTGAGGGAACGCCGAAAGTTGGCGGATCACTCGCCGTACACATTCAACCTCCAGGTTCGAATGGCATGCGTTTTCACCCTACCGTGCTCACTGTCGAAGCGACGCATGAATTCAGATGGAAGGGAAAGCTGGTGATACGCGGGATATTCGACGGCGAGCACTATTTCATCCTAGAGCCAAAATCGGACACCCAGGTCATCTTTCGCCAGGGCGAGACATTTTCGGGCTTCCTGGTGCCCCTGCTTCGCCGTTCGCTCGATGGTGCAACCAAGCAAGGATTTGCAGCGATGAACGAAGCGTTGAAACGGGAAGCCGAGAAACTTGGCCGCGGAGCCGCTGGAGAATAAATTGAAATGGATCGCCGGCCCGATCATCGCCTCGGCTGTCCTGCTCTAAGGAAGCTTCTATGGAGCCCGTCCCTACCGCGCGAAAAATGGTGTTACTCATTGGCGCCTCGCGTGGCCTAGGTTATGCCATGGCCGAGGAGTTCCTCGCGCGCGGCTGGAACGTCATAGGCACCGTCCGGGGCATGGCTCGAACCCGATTGCATGAACTCTCGGAGCGCTCGTCCGGGAGAATCGAGATCGAGATCGTCGATATCACAATGCCAGATCAGATCGGCGCGATGCGTTCGCGCCTCGCGGACAGGGTGTTCGACATGCTGTTCGTCAATGCCGGCGTCACCAACAATCCGGAGGAAACGATCGGTGAGGTCGCGACGGAAGAGTTCGTGCGCGTAATGGTGACCAATGCGTTGAGCCCGATGCGGGTGTTGGAGACTCTCTACGACCTAGTTGCCGTTGACGGCCTGATCGGAGTGATGTCGTCGGGACAAGGAAGCGTCTCGAATAACACGATGGGGAAGCGGGAGGTGTATCGTGGCAGCAAAGCCGCACTGAACATGTTCATGCGCAGTTTCGCGGCACGCCATACCGCTGATCACAGAAGCATGGTCCTGATGGCGCCGGGGTGGGTGCGCACTGAGTTGGGTGGCCCAGACGCGCGACTCAGCATCGAGGAAAGTGTCCCGAACATCGTCAGCACACTCCTGGCCACCCAGGGCAAACCTGGGCTGCATTACCTGGATTATCTTGGCCGGTCGATTCCCTGGTAGCAGAAGGCACTCGTATGGTCGCTATGACATGCAGCTTTGAAGTAGATTCAGCTGGAAACCCGTCCGTGCGCTCTTGGAGCGGTTGCTCCCGATAGCCCGCAACGGGTTTGAGGATGTACATACGACGAGCCGGTCAAATAGCGACGGCGAAGCCCGGGCCGAGACACGCGACCGACAGACCACCCACAATAACGGCGGTAACGATCCAAGGAATAGAAACGTCGAGATAGCTAGACGCACCGTCAGAAGGCGATGATCGCGCTGCACGTGCCGGCGCGAATAGCAGCCCGATGTGGAGCAGGAGGGATTGAGGCACGGCGCCTCGCAGCATGACGCTCGAAGCATTGTGGTCGAGCGCCGCCGTCAGTATTGCAATCCCGCCGGCGGTGCCCCATGCCGTAACGGCAATGACTCTGGCTCGGACGAGCGGTTGAGCGAACGGTGCCAATTGATGCCCGACTGCACGCACGGCAAAGGTATATAGGGCGACCCCTAAAACGATCATCATATACCGTACCGGTTCAGCCACGTGATACTGCTGAATCGCCCAGGCCCAATCATCGGTCTTGGTCGCGGCACTGTAGACAAGCTGCATACCAAACCAGAAGAGGTTGAACGCAGCCGCCAGGGTACAAAAGAGATGGGTGGCAACCAGCCGGCGAGAAGAAGAAAAATGGGCGCCAAGCAAAGTGCCCACACCGACTATCAGGTTCGCTACTGGCCCGGCGAGGTCAACGGCGCTACCGGTCACTGAGCATTTCACGTGGACCGAGGAGAGTGACTCGACCTGGCCGCGCAACGCCAGGCATGCACCGCCATGACCGAGGACATGATGGGCGACATCGGCCGATACGTATGCGACCAAGCTGATCGCTGCGATCGTCACGATGCTGTCCCTGCCCATGACTGAAGCATACCCGCCCGAGATCGCCGGGCGTAGCGCTTGCGTTAAGTCGGGAGGAACCACCGGGTGTGCGGCATGTTCGGCTGCGCGAGCAGCGATACGGTCGCCGTGCGCGACATCGCGAACACGCAGTTACACAAGATCGCAGCCGCGCAACTTGCTGTCGAGCGCCATATTGAACAGCGCGAGTTTGCGCTTGTGAGCGGCGATCTCGAGGCGAACCCGAATTGCCCAAATATCCCTGAGTTTGAGCGGTGCTTTTTGCCCGGCCAGCTTACCTTTGTTCCAGGGATCGCGGCCGCCACATACAACGGGGGATGGCAGCATCTTGAACTCCTACGGTTTGAAGGGAGTTCAAAGGGTGAAATTAACCGACTGGAAAGCCACGACCAACATCGGTTCCGCTCAGCGATCCAGCATGTACGCACGGGTTCACTGATATTCCTCTTCGCGTTGATGGCGTACGGCAGGCACGGTCACTGTATGAGTGTCATCAATCTCAAATAGCGCTACATAGCCCGAGTGACCAAACGAGATCAAAAGCTCGCGCCAGCGCAGATTCTTCCGGTGCAGCGCCCTTCGGCACGAGAATGGCGAGTAAGCGAGTAGATCAAGCGCACGTTCAATGACTTCAAGTGCTCGTTCTGCCGCACCCAGATCCCGTTCGACAAGAAACTCGTAAAGTCGATCGAAGTCCTCAAGAGCCTCCGCAGTCAGCCGAACTTTATATGTCACGGCCGGGTGCGCTGCGCGCGCGCCAGCCGCTTGCGAAGTCTGGCGGTGGCCTTATCGGCGGGCACATAGCCGCCTACCGACCGCGCACGTTCCGCGCTCGCCATGCCTCGCGCAAGGAAATCCAATTGAGTCTTGCGAAAATCGATGCTGCGCGAAACTGCGTCCATGACAAAGGCGGACAACGTTTCTCCGGGACCAAGCACGCTTTCCGCATCGGCCCGCAGCTTTTCCGACGCCCGCAGCGGCGGAATGGTTCGCGATTTAACGCCAGTCATAACGACCTCCATTTGCATCGCACTTGCGATGCAACCTGACGTAAGGCAACCTGAAGTTCAAAGTCGCCCAGTGGCCGGTCTATGGCCCCGATTTCCCGATGGCGAATGTCCGGGTTTGGCCGATGAGCGACAGTCGTCCCGGCGAGGTCTGCTGTTGACACCAAGCCGCCCGACGCGGCCGGTCGCTTCAGAGAAAGTAGGCTGCGACTTTCCACCGTCAGTGTCTGAAGGGATTACTTTTATACCACCTCGGTCTTATGTCGCCGCCGTAAATCAATTGCAGCGATACACAACTCCCTCCACGACTCCTTGTGACTCCTGGAATGCATTCGAGGTATCAAATATGGTATTTCCGCCAAGGCCGATAGCTTGATTTCTCGCAATGCGCTGTCCGGCGTCCGTCACGTTTCCCCCATTTACATTGCTGAGGTTGCCAACAGCCTTACAGTTCGCGACTTCCCCGGCAGTTTTAGTGACCTTCACTTGTTCCGCTCACGGCGCTAGCGGGATACCAGAATTGCTAATCCCCGGGGCAACGGATATCCCAGCCGGAGCGAAACATCCCGTCGCAACCAGACATAGAAATGTGACAAGGAAGAAAATTCTCCGTGGCATAGAGACTCCTCAATTTGCGCGACCATTGTCGCTAGCTTGAAAACAATGTGAAACTCATATCTATCGCGTTCATAGCCTACCCCAGCCCACGAACGGCAGCTCCAGGGGGTCAAGTTACGGCAGCGATCGGCAGCAGTTGGCCTCCGGCGCCCGGGTTTACGCACTCATATATTCCCAGTGGGGTGATAAGCAGTCTGCATTGGGATGGCTGGCCACTGCTGAGCGATTGCGCGATCCCGAGTTGGCTCAAATCCAAAACGATAGGCTACTCGATCCGATTCGCAATGAGCCGGAATTCAAGGCGATCGAGACGCGGATGAATTTTCCGCCTTAAGGGTCTCGGCGCTCTGCCAGCAAGCAGTGGCTCGCGACGGGCAGGCAGGGGTCGGCTTCAGACGTTCCCTGTAGGAGGTCGGTCGCAAGCCTCGGACCATCTCATTTCGATCTATCATCAGAGAATGTCCAAGAGCGCCACCAGGATTCGGTTCAAAGCAAAACTGCTGCTGCCCACTTCAGCGGGGAAGGACACCTCTTGGACCTTTCTGACGTTGCCAAAGACCGCCAGCGCGAAGCTCCCCTCGCGGGGCATGACGACGGTTGAAGGCACACTCAATGGCTTCCCCTTTCAAGCGACGCTTGAGCCGGACGGCCAAAACGGTCACTGGCTCAAAATCAGCCGTAAGTTGCGTGAAGCTTCGGGCGCAATCGTTGGCGATGTCGTAGCGTTGGATTTCGCTTTGGCGGGAGAGGAGCCGGAGCCGAAAGTGCCGGCAGATCTCCGGAGGGCGCTCGTGAGCGCTCCGAAGGCGCATGCGGTATGGACGGACATTACGCCCGTTGCTCGGAGAGACTGGATTCACTGGATCATCTCAGCCAAACGGCCTGAAACGCGCGCGCGCCGTATCAGGAATGCCTGCGCGATGCTCGCTGATGGAAAGCGGCGCGTTTGCTGTTTTGACCGATCTGGGTTCTACAGCAAGAGCCTAAGCTCTCCCAAGGCGGCGAGGGAGTGATCCCGGCCAGCCGTTCCGCGTTATGCTTTTGACGGTATGGCTGCCAGAATACCGGGCGCCACGGATATCGCGTCCGCAATAATCCAAGATTCAAGGTGGAGGGGAGCGTGCACCACGTTGCGACTACCGCATGGTCACCAGCCAGCGACCGAAAGATCTACGTAGTCTGGATCGGACTGGTCTGGGCGGCCATATTGGCGGGATTCGGCTTGGACTTCGCCCGCTATCTGGGCGAGGCGCCCCCACCACCCTTCATCCTGCATGCTCATGCCGCGGTGTTCGTTCTCTGGCTCGGACTCGTCGCTCTCCAGATCCTGTGGGTCGAGATGGGGAACGTGCGCAGGCACAAGCAACTGGGTTGGTTGACAGTTGCCGTGTCGGTTCTGATGGTCCCGCTAGGCCTGGCCGCGGCCCTGGTGGACCAAGCGCGGCAGGTTACTCATCCGGACTACGCACCACAGTTTCTCGCACTCGAATTTGAGGAGATGATCACCTTCTCCGTTTTTATGACCGCCGGCGTCATTTTTCGGAGGAACCCGGCTGCACACAAGCGACTGATGATCCTCTCGGCGGTTGCCATTTCCGACGCTGGGTTTGCGCGCATCTGGCTTATGGGGATCAAGACAGAGATTCCAGGTCTTTTTGGCTGGTGGCTGCAATACTTCTGGGGCATCTTTCTTATTCTCGTTGCCATGGGGATTTGGGATCTTTGGCGCCGGCGACGCATTCATCCAACGGTGCTGTTCGGCGCGGCCCTGCTTTGGACAGGCGAAATCATCACCACCATTCTCAACTTCTCGCCAACATGGCGCGATTTAATGGTTCGGCTAGTCAATGCCTGGGGCTATGCCGGCTGAATTCCGATTTGTTGTTAAGGCAACGGACTTACCAGCCGGGGCCGTGGTCCACTGAGCAACTTTACGCTCCTCCGGGTCAATTTGAGTCGGGTGGTCTGCTAAAAACGGTCGGACCATGGTCATAAGTTCGACTGTGAGCAGATGCCGATCTGACAGTAGCGTCCATCCTACAGACTGCCCGGGGAGTCTTG
>Ga0302320_10010932_pt1 | contig 19292 bp, 18 predicted proteins | sample Bog_T0_3_FD_202130 | JGI IMG/M metagenome (GOLD analysis project Ga0302320, IMG submission 202130) | Peat permafrost microbial communities from Stordalen Mire near Abisko, Sweden - Bog_T0_3 | ecosystem: Environmental > Terrestrial > Soil > Wetlands > Peat | place: Sweden: Abisko, Stordalen Mire... | reverse complement strand
TTGCGCGGACCGGTCTGCGCGCCCCGGAATGACGGCTCAAGATAACAACGACAGAGGAATCCCCCCATGCCTTACGAAACCATCACCTACGAGGTCGCCGAACAAATCCTCACCATCACCCTGAACCGGCCCGACAAGCTCAACGCCTTCAATGCCACCATGCAGCGGGAATTGATCGACGCCTTCGACGCCGCCGATGGGGATGACGATATCAGGGCCATCATCGTCACCGGCGCCGGGCGCGGCTTCTGCGCCGGCGCGGATCTTTCCTCCGGCGCCGACACCTTCGATCGCGACGCCAGGCGCGGGCCGGTGAAGCGCCTCGCCGACGGCAAGGTCGATTACAGCGATCCCAATGTCCGCGACGGCGGCGGACAGGTGACGTTGCGCATCTTCAAGTGCCTGAAGCCTGTGATCGCCGCGGTGAATGGACCGGCGGTCGGTATCGGCGTCACCATGCAGCTGGCGATGGATATCCGCATCGCTTCCGAAAATGCGCGCTTCGGTTTCGTGTTTTCCCAGCGCGGCATCGTGCCCGAGGCGGCATCGAGCTGGTTCCTGCCGCGCCTCGTCGGTATCTCGCAGGCGCTGGAGTGGTGCTACACCGGCCGGGTATTTCCGGCGCAGGAGGCACTCGCCGGCCGCCTCGTCAGCAGGGTGGTGCCGCCGGAAGAGTTACTGCCGACCGCGCGCACGCTCGCCCGCGAGATCGCTGCCAAGACCGCGCCGGTGTCGGTGGCGCTGATCCGGCAAATGATGTGGCGGATGCTCGGCGCCGACGATCCGATGGAAGCGCACAAGATCGACAGCCGCGGCATTTACACTCGCGGTCGCTCGGAGGATGTGAAAGAAGGCGTGGTGTCGTTTCTGGAAAAGCGCCCGGCCGTGTTCAAGAACAAGGTATCGACGGACATGCCGGATTATTTCCCGTGGTGGGAAGAGCGGGTGTATGAATGAGGCGAACCGTCATTGCGAGGAGCACTTGCGACGAAGCAATCCATTCTTCTGTATGTGCTGAGAGATGGATTGCTTCGCTGCGCTCGCAATGACGGAACTCACCGCATCATCAGCGCTACCCGCCCGATGACCTTGCGGTCGATCAACAGCCGCATCGCCGGCGCGTAGTCTTCCAGCGGCAATCGATGCGAAATGTTCGGCCGGATTTTTCCGGCTTCCGCCCATTCTAGCAGCGCCTTCAACCGCGCTTCGCCCAACGCCGGATTCCTTCGCGCCGCCTCACCTGCGCGGACGCCGAGCACGCTCGCCCCTTTGATCAGCAGCAGATTGGTGCGAGCAAGCCCAATGCCTCCGGTGAAACCGATCACGAGAATACGCGCGCCCCAGGCGATGCAGCGCAGGCTGTCTTCGAAAATCGCGCCGCCGACGGGATCGAACACCACCTCCGCACCGCGGCCGTCGGTGATGCGCTTGACGGCGTCACGGAACGGTTCGCGTCCGTACAGCACCAGATGATCGGCGCCCTTCGCCCGCGCCGCGGCAAGCTTCTCCTCGCTGGAGGCCGCGGCAATCACAGCCGCCCCCAACAGCTTGCCGATCTCGACTGCGGCCAGCCCGACGCCGCCGCCGGCGCCGTGCACCAGCAGCACCTCGCCAGGCCTGATCCGGCCGCGATCGATCAGCGCGTGATGGGCGGTGCCGTGCGCGGCGAGAAATGTCGCACCCTCGGCGTAGTCGAAGGTCGATGGCAACGGCGTCAATTGAGACGGCTCGACAACGACTTCGTCGGCATAGGCGCCATGGCGCATTTTTACGATCACGCGATCGCCTACCGCGACGCCGCTGACATCATCGGCCACTTCGCTCACCTCGCCCGCGGCTTCCACCCCGGGCGTGAACGGCAACTCCGGCTTGAGCTGATACTCGCCCGCCGCCATCAAGATGTCGGGGAAGTTGACGCCGGCGGCATGAACGGCGACGCGCACCTCGCCCTGTTCGAGCGGCGCGGATGCAAACGTCTCCAGACGCAGGCGCTCGGGCGGGCCGAGTTCGCGGCAGACCACCGCCTTTGGCATCAGGCCGCCCGCGCTTTGCGCCGCTGCAGCGCCTCGCGCACCAGCGGCAGGCGGTCGTTGCCGAAATACATGTCGGTCTTGTCGACAAAGATAGTCGGCGAGCCGAAGCCGCCGCGCTCCATCACTTCATCGGTGTTGGCCTTGAGCGCGTCCTTGATCGCCTGCTCGCTGATCCCCGCAAGGAATTTTGTGGGATCGACGCCGACGCGTTTGCAGACTTCCGCCAGCACGCCGTCTTGCGAAATATCCTGATCCTCACCCCAATAGGCTTCGAATACCGCGCGCGCGAACGGCACCATCTCGCTGCCGAGCCAGATGCAGCCGCGCATCGCCTTCACGTTGTTGACCGGAAATACCGTCGGCCGCATCTTGATTGCCAGCCCCGCCGAGCGCGCCCAGTCCGCGATGTCCTTCTTCTCGTGGGCAAGCTTGGCGGGTACCGGGTGTTGGCGCGAGGCATAGACGCTGGGGTTGATGGTGTTGAAGATGCCGCCGACCAGGATCGGCCGCCACGAAATCTCCACGCCGAACTCTTTTGCCAGCGGCTGGATGTTGTGGAAGGCGAGGTAGGTCCAGGGGCTGGAGCAGTCGAAGAAGAATTCGATCATGATGGCGCTTTCCCTTGCAATTTTGCGTGAGCGGTTCGACTGAGGTCCCGACGTCCGTACCGAGACATCCGACGCCGCGCCGTCCGCCTTCCGGGACATATTGAGTATTGTTTTGAGTATTTTTTAAAGAGCCGGCGCCCTCGACAATCGATTTAAGTCGGAGAGCCGCATTGTGCCGGGCGCCACCCGATGGGGGCACAGCACTCAATTTCAACGATCGATAAAGCAAATTCCTTGACCCTCGGGACCAGACATACTTAAGTAGCTTTTTGACAGTCGGCAACCAGAAGGAAGGGGAGCGGCTGTGGCGGATATTTTTATTTCTTATGCGCGAGATGATGACGTTCCACCACCGGACCAGGCGGACCGGAAAGGTTTTGTGACATTCCTGGACGAATCTGTCCGCTATGAGTTTCGGGATCTGGGGCCTGAGCGTCCCACGATATGGCGAGACACCAGGCGCATTGCAGATGGGGACCAGTTCACCCCCGAAATCGAGGAGGCATTGAAGAACGCTTCGTTTCTTCTGGTTGTCCTTTCGCCGAACTGGATGGCCAGCAAGTGGTGCCGCCGCGAACTCGATACGTTCGCCAAATATCACGGCAGCGACGGGCTTCGCGAACGAATTATCGTTGTCAGCAAGCGCTATGTCGATCCCGACCGGCGACCCTCGCTGCTGCAGGGTCAATCGGGCTTCGCTTTCTTTGTCCGCAGCGCCGATGTCGGAGAAATCGTCACCGATCTCGAGTTTTTCGACCGCGGCGAAGCCCGCGACAAACGTTATTGGGACAAGCTCAATGAGCTCGTAGCTTTCTTGCTGCGGCGCAAACCGCCGGCGCCGCCACCACCCCCATATCAACCTACAGGCCGGATCATCTATGTCGCCAAGCCTGCCTCCGATATGCGTGCAGGGTACGATCGTATCGTGTCAGAACTTGTCGGCAAGGGTCACACCGTCGTTCCCGCGCCGTCGGATGAAATTCCACTCGGCTCGGCGGTCGCCGTCATCGACGACGCGCTTTCCAATGCCGAGATATCGGTTCATCTGTTGGGCGAGAAAGCGGGCGAAGCGCCGGAAGACCAGGCCCCGTTAGTGAAACTTCAACTTGAACGCGCGGCAGCCAAAGCGGCCAAGGACAGCGGCGCGACGTTTCACCGCATCATTTGGGCGCCCAGCCTTTGGCCGGTCCAGCCGGACGCGGCCCCGTCGCTGCGCGAAACCACGCGGCGACCGCTGGATGTATTGGATAAATTTGACAGCCAGTTCGCCGGCGACAAGGTCGAAGGAGACAGTCTCAGCAAGTTCGTCGATTTTCTCAATCAGCATCTGATCGTCATTGTTCCGCCGCGAGCGTCCGTAGCGGCGTTTTCGGAGATAAACGGCAGCGCGCGGCTTTATCTGTATCATTCCCAGGAAGATACTGAATATGCGCTAAATCTTGCGCAGGCCCTGCAGCAACGGCAGATGGAGGCGCTGCTTCCAGCATTCGACGGCCCGGATGCTGATATCAAGAGCTTCAACGGCAAGCAGCTGGCTGAGTGCGACGCCGTGATCCTTTGCTGGGCATCTGCATCGGAAGTCTGGGTTCGCGCTTATGCGAGCGGATTGCGCAACTGGCAGAATCTTGGACGAACACAGCAATTTTCCTACCGCGCCGTCGTCGCGGCTCCGCCGCCAGGCTTCCGAAAGAAAGCCGGCAATGTGCTGTTTCCGCGAAGTGAAATCGATCTTGTGGTTGACCTTTCCGACAAGGACGTCCCAACGGCGGACCTTCTGGATCGGCTGGTGCCCGCCGCCCACGCAGATGCTCCATGAATGCCCTGCTGAAATTACCGGGCGTCAACGCGGAACACCCATTTCCCGGCCTGCGGCCTTTCGCCTACCGGGACCATGAATATTTTTTCGGCCGCGAAGAGCAGACCTTCGCGCTTTATCGACTGGTCGACCGCTCCCGCTTTGTCGGGGTTGTCGGGAGTTCCGGGAGCGGGAAGTCCTCGCTCGTTCGCGCCGGGCTGTTGCCGCTGCTCGACACCGAGACCCGCGAGACCGGAGGCCGCAGCTGGCTGTGGCGCGAAATGCGCCCTGGCGACGCACCTCTGCAGCGACTGACTGTCCTGCTCGCGAGTCTGGCCGTCGATGACGACCCGGTCGTTGCTTCGGGCCGGCTCGACCGGATCGCAGCGCAACTGCAGCGATCGAGCTTCGGTATATCGGAAGCGCTGGCCGAGATGAAAGGCGTCGCCGACAAATCGCTCGTACTGGTTATTGATCAATTTGAAGAATTGTTCCGCTACTCCAGCCTGGCCACCGGCAAGGCCGGTCCGAGCGGTGACGAGGTCCGTGCACGTGACGAGGCGACGCAATTCGTCCAGCTTCTGCTGGAAGCTAGCCGCGCTCCGTTGAACAAGATTCAGATCATTCTGACCATGCGCTCGGACTTTATCGGCGATTGCGCGCGCTTTCACGAGCTGCCCGAGGCCGTTTGCGCGGCGCAATTCCTGGTGCCCTCGTTGACACGCGATCAACTGGACGAGGTTATCCGCAAACCAGTCACGCAAGCGGGAGCCACGATCGACGCGGACCTGGTCGAAAGACTTTTGAACGACTGCAGCACCGAAATGGATCAACTGCCGGTTCTGCAACATTGCCTGTCGCGGCTGTGGGACGAGGCCGGCAAGGCATCTGAGGCGGCCGCTGTGCCATCGGATGCAGCGCCGGGCGGGCAGTCAACCGCCCCCGGCAAGGGGCCCGCCCGGAAATTGTCGCTGAGGCACTACCGCGATATCGGGGAGTTCACCGATGCACTGTCGCGACATGCCAACGAAATTCTGAGGGATTTGCCAGGACCCACGCTACAGCTCGCGGTCGAGCAGACCTTCAGCGCACTGTCCGAACTCGACAAGGAAGGACGGGCGATCCGGCGGGCGTTGAAGTTTTCTCAGCTGGTTGCCGAAACCGGCGTCGGCGAATCGGCCGTGCGTCAGGTGCTCGACCGGTTCCGCGCCAACGACTGCTCTTTCCTGACACCGCCGCCTTTCGAGGTGAACGAGATAGGCGACGCAACAAGGATTGACGTAGGCCACGAAGCGTTGCTGCGACGATGGGAGAAGGTAAGCGGTCGCGGCGCGGAACCCGGTTGGTTGCGCGCCGAACAGCAAGCCGGGGAACGTTATCGCGGTCTGCTGGCGCTCGCCGAAGGCGACGACGCGGTGCTGCCGTCGCACCTCGTCGACGAGCGCTGGGCATGGTGGACAGCCCGCCCACGGACGAAGGCATGGGCAGAGCGTTACGGCGGCGGCTTCGAGCGCGTTCAACACCTGCTGCAGGCGTCGCGGCGGTGGCAGAGCGCCAAACGGTGGGGGGTCGCCGCGGCATTTGTAATAGTTGCGGGAATCGCCGGTTTGATGGCGTTGCTTTACTTGGAAGCCACCGCCGCCAAACGCGAGGCGACCAAAAGCCTGCAAACGGCGGTGCTGGCGCAACAGGAAGCCGAAAAAGCGCGGGCCGAAGCCGACAAACGTCGAAAAGAAGCGCTTCAGGCGACACAAACTTCGATCAGCCGGTTGGCGGGCTTTTTGAATGACGGCACCTTGAGAGCCGCCGGCGCGCAACAATTCCTTGAAGACGCCAAAGCGACGCTGGACCAGCTGTCGAAAGCCGGAGACCATTCGCCCGACATATCGGCGATCGAAATATCGCTGTTGCTTGCCGTTTCAGATGTCAAAGACAGCCTGGGAGAATCCAAAACCGCATCGGCCCTTGCCGTCGACGCGGAACGGATTTCGCAAGAACTTGCCAACAAATATCCCAACGATTCCAGGTTCAAGCATCTGCTCTATGCCAGCAAATTCCGGGTAGGCGATCAGCTGGCGAAGAACATTCACGACGAGACGTTCGTAGCCAAAGCCGAAGAGGAATATGTCGCCGCCGTCGCCATCGCAAAGCAACTGGCATCAAGCGATCCGGGAAACATGCAGCGTCAGCACGAGCTCGCGGTGGTGCTGGACAAGGTAGGCGATATCCATAAATCCCGTAAGGATTGGCAGGGAGCACTGGATCTCTATCAAGCCGGGCTGCAGATCGCCCAGTCCATTGCTGAAAAATACCCTGGCGATATCGCAACGCAAAAGAACAGAATCGGGCAGGTTTACAGCGAAAGAAACGGACCTGGGGACGGCGCGGCAGCCCTGACGGATTATCGCGAGGCACTGGCGATCCAGATGGGGCTATTGAAGGATAAACCCAACGACGCGACGCTGATATCGAATATTGCATTGGGTCATCGCCGTATTGGCGGAATATTGAAAGACAAACCCGATGAAGCGCGGGTCGAATACGAAGCCGCGGTTGCAGGCCGCAAAAAACTTTATGAAGGCGACCCCGGAAATATGGACTGGCGAAACGGTTTGACGAGGGACTACACGTTGCTTGCCGATCTGCTGATGCAGGAGAAGGACTGGCGGGGCGCTGCTCAAAACTACAATAACGCGCTTCGGATCGTGGAGGGCATCGTTCAACGAAATCCGACCGATAATGGATGGCAGAAAACGCTTGCCGTCCTCGATGTCAAACGAGGCGACGCGTCGCTCAATCGGGGCAACGAAGCGCTGAATCTACCCGTCCCCGACGAATCTTCGCGGCGGATTGACGAATCTACACGACGGATTGAGGAAGCGCTGGAACGTTACCGGGCTGCCGCCGAACTCTATCAGGGCCTGTCGAAGGCAGGGGACCCGCGGTACCAGGACTTATTCGACGTAAGCATCAAGATTGGGGATGTCCTCGTTCATCAAAACAAGTACCAGGATGCGCTGGCCGCCTATCAAACGGCCTCGGCGGCCGCCGACCAGGCCGCGCCGACCCAGCGCGTCGTGGATTGGAAGGTCAAACTGGCTGTCGCGCTCGAACAGGCGGGCGACGGTCTCTATCATCTCGCCGGTCCGGCTGGAGGCGATCCGGCCTTTTATCAAAAAGCGCTTGAAGCCGTCGAAGCCGCCGCGGCCAAGGAGCCGGACAATCCGGATTTGCAGACACGAAAGGCGGCGCTAACCGCGAAAATCGAAGCGCGGAAATCGGCACAATGAGTTTTGACGTTGCGGGCCGTGACTTCGCCCGCCGGGATCAAGACCTCACTTCCTTCGCCTTCTGTCCGAACATGTTCTTCCTCGCCTCCTCGTCGAACGGCTCCTTGACGAATTTGCCGATCGCAAGGCCCGCCTGCACCTGCGGCCGGGCGCGGACTTCGGCGTACCAGCGTTTCACGTTCGGATAATCGTCGAGCGTAAAGCCTTGCGCCTTGTGGGTCATGGTCCAGGGAAAGCAGGCGATGTCGGCGATCGAATAATCGCCGGCGACGAAGCGGCCGGTCTTGCCGAGCTGGGTGTCGAGCACGCGGTAGAGCCGCGCTGCCTCGTCATGGTAGCGCTCGATCGCATAGGGTATTTTCTCCGGCGCATACAGCGCGAAATGCCCGTGTTGGCCGAGCATCGGGCCCAAGCCGCTCATCTGCCACATCAGCCATTGCATCACGACCGAGCGTGCACGCGTTTCCTTTGGGAGAAAGCGGCCGGTCTTGTCGGCGAGGTAAATCAGGATCGCACCGGTCTCGAACACCGAAAACGGCTCGCCGCCATCGGCTGGCGCGCGGTCGACGATCGCCGGAATACGATTGTTGGGGCTGATCGCCAGAAACTCCGGCTTGAACTGCTCGCCGGCGCGGATGTTGACGGGAACGACCGTGTAGGGAACGCCGAGCTCTTCCAGCATGATCGAGATTTTCCAGCCGTTCGGCGTCGGCGCGTAATAGAGGTCGATCATGTTTTCCCCTGATGGCGCGAGGCCGGCGCTGGGCGACTTTTGTTGTTCTGTACCTCGATCATAAGACATGGCAGAGATGCACTCAATCAGAACCGACCCCGGGAGGCCCCCATGCTGTTTCCGACCACGATCGCGGGCTCGCTGCCGAAACCGGAATGGCTGGCCGAGCCCAACAAATTATGGGCGCCCTGGAAATCGTCGGGCGACGAGCTGGCGCGCGCCAAGCGCGACGCCACCCTGCTGGCCATCAAGCTGCAGGAAGACGCCGGCATCGATATCGTCACCGAGGGGGAGCAGGCCCGGCAACATTTCGTCCATGGCTTCCTGGAGAAGATCGACGGCATCGATTTCACGCACAAGGTCGAGATCGGAATCCGCAAGGATCGCTACAGGGCGATGGTGCCGCAGGTGGTGGCCCCGTTGCGGCTGAAGGGCCGCGTCCATGCCGAGGAGGCCCGCATCGCCCGCACCCACACCGCGCGCCAGCTGAAATTCACCCTGCCCGGCCCGATGACCATCATCGACACCATCGCCGATCAGTATTACGGCGACCGCGTCAAGATGGCGTTTGCCTTTGCCGAGCTGCTCAACGAGGAAGCCCGCGCCTTGCAGACCGACGGCGTCGACGTCATCCAGTTCGACGAGCCCGCCTTCAACGTCTACATGGACGAAGTCTCCGACTGGGGCATAAGAGCGCTGGAGCGCGCCGCCGAGGGGCTGACCTGCGCAACTGCAGTCCACATCTGCTACGGCTACGGCATCAAGGCCAACACCGACTGGAAGGCAACGCTGGGCAGCGAGTGGCGGCAGTACGAAGAGATATTTCCGGCGATCGCCAAAAGCCGGATTCAGCAGGTCGCGATCGAATGCCGCAACTCGCGCGTGCCGCTGGAACTGCTCGGGCTGCTCACCGGCAAGGTGGTGCAGGCCGGCGTGATCGATGTCGCCAGCGACACCGTGGAAACGGCGGAGGACGTCGCCGATGTGATCGAGGCGGTGTCGAAATTCGTGCCGAGGAGCAACATCGTCGCCACCACCAATTGCGGCATGGCGCCGATGCATCGCGATATCGCGGAAGCCAAATTGATGGCGCTCGGCGCCGGCGCCGAACTCGCAAGGCAGAAATTCGGATGATGGCCTCACCGGCACCGTCCGCGCTGATCATGATGGCCTCGCTGGCCGCGACGGCGCTGCCGGCGCGCGCCGACGGTCGCGCCGAACTCGTTACCTGCCAGGCCATGATCGATCGCGCGGCACAAGTTGCGCAGGCAGGCACGAGCGCGGCGGTTCCCCCGCAGGTCGAGGCGGCACTGCAGCGCTGCCGTCAGATCGTCCGCGACTGGACGCTGCGGGAATCGCGCATGACCGTCGACGAGCAGGGCCGACCGCTGCGATAGCTAGCCACGAGTCATTCCAGGCGCTCGTCATCGAGCGAACCCGGAATCCCGAGATTCCCCGATGTGCAATTGCACATCTGTGGTTCTCGCTGACGCGCGCCCCGGAATGACGCCGTGTAATGTCACGCCACCCGGAGCGTCGAACTCGGATGCAGCGCTGGCCGATAGCCCGCCGACATCGCCCGCAGCGTCGAGGGCGGCGTCAACAGCAGGGCGTCCCTGGTTACGTTCTGGGCCTTGCGGTAGCCGGCTGGCGACCACAGCAACGCACGGCCCTGCACGATCAGCAAATTCTCGGCGCCATCCTGAAGCATTGCCCCATCCGGTAATTGCCGCCACGGCACCGGAAGCGCATGCAATCGCTTCTTGCCACCCGACAGCCGCTCGCGGTGAAGCACGGCGTCCATATCGCGCGCGCGCAGATCACTGACGCCGTTGCCCGCCTCCCACGCCGCGCGAAACCGGCTGGCATCTTCACGGCGGCAGAAGAAGCATGGCCGGTGCCCGGCCGACAACGCGGTGGCTTCGTCGAGAAAAAATAATTCGGTCCAGCTCCGCCCAGCCATCACCTCGCGCCGTCTTCCCCTGAATTCGCAGACGCAAGTGAGCCACGCCTTGCCCGCCCAGCGACGAGTCAAGGTTTTGGTAGCGGGATCGTGAATGATGCCGCGATTGCCGGTGAATAGGCCGCGATCCGGCGTGGCGATGATATCGCCCGATGGCGTGACGCGGTTTTGCAGGGGCATAAGGGCTCTCTCCGCGAGTTCGACTCGTCGAGAGTCCCTCACCCGCCCGGCTGCGCCGGACGGCCTCTCCCCGCAAGCGGGGCGAGGCTTGGAGACATCACGCCGCGCCTTCGCGGATCGGGGGCTGGAACGACAGTGCGGTATCCCAGGGGAAGAAGATCCAGGTGTCTTGCGACACTTCGGTGATGAAGGTGTCGACCAGTGGCCGGCCCATCGGCTTGGCATAGACGGTTGCAAAATGTGCGTCGGGGAGCATGTCGCGCACCAGCCGCCCGGTCTTGCCGGTGTCGACGAGGTCATCCACGATCAACAGTCCCTTGCCGGTGCCGCCGCCGAGTTTGGCGGTGTCGGCTGAAATGCCCTTGAGCACCTTGAGGTCGCCCTGCTTGGTGTGATCGTAGCTGGCGATGCAGACGGTATCGATGACGCGAACGCCGAGCTCACGCGCAACGATCGCCGCCGGCACCAGCCCGCCGCGGGTGATCGCGATCACCGCGTGAAACGGGCCGACTTCGTTGAGGCGCCAGGTCAGCGCCCGGCAATCCCGGTGAAACTGGTCCCACGACACGGGGAAAGCCTTGCCCGCCCGCTCCTGCGGGCTCAATTCCGGATGTTCGGCCATTATTCTCTCCTGGATTCTTCAGATGACCGCCGTTGCTAGCGGATGACGTTCAATCCCGCCAGCATCTCCTTCACCGCGGCCATCGCGGCGCTGAGCTTTTCGGGATCGCGCGAGCGCACCACGAGATTGGTGTTCGGCTTCTTGTCCTCGTCCTGAAACGGGTAGCTGCCGATCATCGTGTCGGGATGGGCGTTGGCGATTTCCCGCAAGGGACCGCCGATATCGCCTTCCCTCGCATTGGCGCGGACCGTCTCCGACAGCATCCGCACCCCGGATTTCAGCTTGGGCGCGACAATGTCCATCATCGCCTGCATGATCGACGGCACCCCCGCCATCACGATGACGTTGCCGATCTTGAAGCCGGGCGCCAGGATCGTCGCGCTCTGGATCAGTTCGGCGCCGTCGGGAATCCGGGCCATGCGCAGCCGCGCCTCGTTCAACTCGCCGGGGTTCTGGAACCGCTCCTTGAAGCGGGCCACCACTTCCGGGTGATAGTCGATATCGACCCCGAACGCCCTGGCGATGCTGTCGGCGGTAATGTCATCGTGGGTCGGGCCGATGCCGCCGGTGGTAAAGACATAGGTGTAGCGGTGGCGCAGCGCGTCCAATGCGGCGATGATCTCGGGCTCCTCGTCGGCGACGACGCGCACCTCCTTGAGGTCGATCCCGATATTGGTCAGGTATTCCGCGATGAAGCCGATGTTCTTGTCCTTGGTCCGGCCGGACAGGATCTCGTCGCCGATCACCAGAATTCCCGCGGTGATGATATCGCTCATGTCCTGTCCCCGTCCTGCTTGCCAACTTTGCCCAGACACCGCATTGAAGTCATTGGGTTTTGCTGCCGAAATGAGCACCCGGCAGCCATTTTTTCAGGCATTCCGGGAACCAGCCGTCCCAAACGACCCCAACCGAATGCATATCGCGCTGGCCCGGGCCTTGCTACCATCCCTTTCAGTCATGCACTGTCCAGCATGACCTCGAAAAAGCGTCGGGATATATGGCACTTGCGTTCGATGAAATGAATTTGCCCGGCGGCGCACTCCGCCCGGCCTACCTGGAGCTCTCCCGCTGGCTCAAGGAGACGCCGCCGGACGCGCTGGAATATCGCCGTCAGGAAGCGGAGCTGCTGTTCCGCCGGATCGGCATCACCTTTGCCGTTTACGGCGACGCCGAGGCCCAGGAACGGCTGATCCCCTTCGACGTGATCCCGCGTATCATGTCGGCGAAGGAGTGGGCCATTCTCGAAAAAGGCCTGAAACAGCGGGTGCGCGCGCTCAACATGTTCCTGCGCGACATCTATCACAACCGGGATATCCTGCGCGCCGACATCATTCCCGACGACCTGATCTTCCAGAATCCGGTGTTCCGCCCCGAGATGAACGGCCAGGACGTGCCGCACGACGTCTACGTTCACATCGCCGGGATCGACATCGTCCGTGTCGATTCGGAAAACTTCTACGTGCTGGAAGACAACGCCCGCACGCCCTCCGGCGTGTCCTATATGCTGGAAAACCGCGAAATCATGATGCGGTTGTTTCCGGATCTGTTTGCCCGCCACCGCGTCGCGCCTGTGGAAAAGTATCCGGACGAGCTGTTGTCGGCGCTGCGCTCGGTGGCGCCGCTGAGTGCCGCGGCCGAGCCGACGGTGGCGCTGATGACGCCCGGCGTCTACAATTCCGCCTATTACGAGCATTCATTTCTTGCCGACAAGCTCGGTATCGAACTGGTCGAGGGCCGCGATCTCATCGTCAAGAACGACGAGGTGTTCATGCGCACCACCGAGGGGCTGAAACGCGTCGACGTCATCTACCGCCGCGTCGATGACGACTACCTCGATCCCCTCACCTTCCGCCCGGATTCGGCGCTCGGCGTGCCCGGGCTGATGTCGGCCTATGCGGCCGGCAACGTCACATTGGCCAACGCGGTCGGCACCGGCATTGCCGACGACAAGGCGGTCTATTCCTATATGCCCGATATCGTGAAGTTCTATCTGAGCGAAGAACCGATCCTGAAGAATGTGCCGACCTGGCGCTGCCGCGAGCCCAAGGATCTCGCCTACGTGCTCGATAATCTCGGCGAGTTGGTCGTCAAGGAAGTGCACGGCTCCGGCGGCTACGGCATGCTGATCGGCCCGGCCGCCACCAAGGCAACGATCGAGGCATTTCGCGACAAGCTCAAGCGCGAGCCGGAGGGGTTCATCGCCCAGCCGACGCTGGCGCTGTCGACCTGTCCGACCTGCACCGCATCCGGCCTGGCGCCGCGCCATGTCGACCTCAGGCCGTTCGTGCTGACCGGAAGCAAGCATGTCACCATCGTGCCGGGCGGGCTGACGCGGGTCGCACTGAAAGAGGGTTCGCTGGTGGTGAATTCGAGCCAGGGCGGCGGCACCAAGGACACCTGGATATTGGACGAATAGAGAGCAGACATTCCCGCATGCTGTCGCGCACCGCCGAAAACCTGTACTGGCTGGCCCGTTATGTCGAACGTGCGGAATATCTCGCGCGCACCATCGAGGCGACGCTGCGCGTCACCGCGCTGCCGAACACCTATGTCGGCAAGACCAATGAGTGGGACTCGGCACTGCTGACCGCCGGCGTCAGCGCGAGTTTCTACGAGATCCACGACGAGGCCGACGAGCGCAGCGTCGTCGACTATCTGTCGTTCGCGCCGAGCAATCCGTCGTCGATCCGCAACTGCATCGAAAACGCGCGGCTCAACTCGCGATCGGTGCGAACCGCGCTGACCGGCGAAATGTGGGATACCATCAACGGCGCCTGGATCGATCTTCAGGAGGTCTGGGGCAAGGGCACCAAGACCCGCGAGGAACTGACGAAATTCCTGCGCTTCGTACAGGAAACCTCGCTGCGGTTCGACGGTTCGGCCTACCGCACCATGCTGCGCAACGACGCCTACTGGTTCTCGCGGCTCGGCCTGCATCTCGAGCGCGCCGACAATACCGCCCGCATCCTCGACGTCAAATACCACGTGCTGCTGCCGGAAGAGGAGCATGTCGGCGGACCGCTGGATTATTACCAGTGGACCTCGATCCTGCGCTCGGTTTCGGCGCTGACCGCCTATCACTGGGTCTATCGGGAGACCCTCAAGCCCTGGCTGATCGCGGATCTTCTGATTCTCAACGATTCGCTGCCGCGTTCGCTGGCCAGCTGTTACGGCAATTTGGTGCGCAATCTCGACCAGATCGGCGTCGCCTATGGCCGCCAGGGCGCCGCCCAGCGTCATGCCCGCGGCGTCCGCAATCGCCTCGAACACAGTCACATGGACGACATCTTCCAGCACGGCGTGCATGAATTCATCCAGGAATTCATCGGAGATAATTCGAGGCTCGGCGAAATCATCACCAAGCAATACCTGGTCTAGTAGCCAGCCTGCTCGCACCCAGATTCGGAAATGCCAGCTCATGCGCCTGCGAATTGCCCATTCCACCAGCTATCGCTACGAACCGCCGGCCACCGGCGTCATTCAGATCCTGCGCATGACGCCCGGCAGCCATGACGGGCAGTACGTCGCCGAATGGCAGATCGACGTCTCCACCGATTCAAGGCTTGATGTGCATCAGGATGCGTTCGGCAATGTCACGCATGTGCTGACCCATGGGCCGATCGCCGATCTCACCATCAAGGTCGAGGGCCTGATCGAAACCCACGATACCGGCGGCGTGCTCAGGGGCACCGATGAGCGCTTTCCGCCGAGCCTGTTCCTGCGCTCGACGCCGCTGACCGAAGTCAACCCGGCGATGGCGACCTTTGCCCGCGAGCTGCGGGCGGAATCGGAAGACGACGTGCTCGGATTTCTGCACGCGCTGATGATGCAGATCAACGAGCACATGACCTTCGACGAGGATCCGACCAACAGCGGAACCTCGGCGGTAGAGGCCTTCACCCTGAAGCGCGGGGTGTGCCAGGATTACGCGCACATCTTCATCGCCTGCGCGCGCTCCGGCGGCATTCCGGCGCGCTTCGTCTCCGGGCATTTCCTGCGCTCCGACGGCATGGTCAATCAGCAGGCCGGCCACGCCTGGGCCGAGGCGTTCGTGCCCGATCTCGGCTGGGTCGGGTTCGATCCGGCCAACGCCATCTGCACCACCGACGCGCACGCCCGCGTCGCCATCGGCCTCGATTATCTCGGTGCGGCACCGGTGCGCGGCACCCGCTACGGCGGCGGCATGGAAACCCTGACGGTGGCGGTCAGCGTCGATCAGGCCGGCGGACGGCAGGGCCAAAGCCAGAGCCAGTCGTGACCTAACGCATGACCCGTCATTCCGGGAGACGTCAACGGAATGACCGAAGAGCACGCCCGAATGGGGTTGGAGCCGCCTGCGAAATTGGTTACTAATTCCGGGCTGTCGGATGCGTCTGGGGACCGGGAATGACCTATTGCTGTGGAGTGCTGGTGCGGGACGGGCTGGTCATGATCGCGGACACCCGGACCAATGCCGGTCTCGACAACGTCTCGACCTTTCGCAAGCTGCACGTCTTCAGCAAGCCGGGCGAGCGCATCCTGGCAATCGCCAGCGCCGGCAATCTGGCAATCAGCCAGTCGGTGCTGTCGACGCTGACCGAAGGCCTCGAAGACCCCCATACCGGCGACATCGAAACGCTCTTGAACGCGCCGACCATGTTCCAGGCGGCGCAGCGCATCGGCCGGGCGATCCGCGCGGTTCACGCCACCGAAGGCACCGCGCTGCAGTCCGAGGACATCAACTTCGACGTCTCGTTTCTGTTCGGCGGCCAGATCAAGGGCGCACGGATGCGGCTGTTCATGGTCTATCCGGCCGGCAATTTCATCGAATGCACCACCGACACGCCCTATTTGCAGATCGGCGAGCACAAATACGGCAAGCCGGTGCTCGACCGCGCCATGCATTACGACGTCGAACTCTATGAAGCGCTCAAAACCAGCCTGATCTCGATGGACTCGACGATGCGCTCCAATCTCGGCGTCGGCCTGCCGATCGACGTGCTGGTGGTGCGCACCGACGTCTGCGACGCCGATCTCAATCACCGCATCGAGGCCGGCGAGCCGTATTTCCACGACCTGCGGTCGCGCTGGTCGGCGGCGCTGCGCGCCGCGCACAATAATATTCCAAGACCGCCCTACAAGGCGGAAACATAACCGGGGACATCGACAAAAACACTGGCAAGAACAACCGAAAGCAGGAAACAGATGACCGAGGCAGGAAAAAACAAGATCGCCGTCGTGACCGGCGCAGGCACCGGTGTCGGCCGCGCCGCATCGCTGGCGCTGATGAACGCCGGCTTTACCGTGGTGCTGGCCGGACGGCGCATGGAGATGCTGCAGGAAACCCAGAAGCTCGGCGACAATGTCGGCAAGAGCCTTCCGGTCTCCACCGATGTGTCCGATCCCGGATCGATCGCCGCTTTGTTCGCCAAGGTGATGGAAGTCTATGGCCGGCTCGACGTTCTCTTCAACAATGCCGGCATGGGCGCGCCGCCGGTGAATTTCGAGGATCTCAGCCTGGCGCAGTGGCAGGGCGTGGTGAACACCAATCTCACCGCGCCGTTCCTGTGCACGCAGCACGCGTTCCGGATCATGAAGGACCAGACCCCGCGCGGCGGCCGCATCATCAACAACGGCTCGATCTCGGCGCACGCGCCGCGGCCGTTTTCCGCGCCCTACACCTCCACCAAGCACGCCATCACCGGCCTGACCAAGGCCAGCAACCTCGATGGCCGCATGTACGACATCGCGGTCGGCCAGGTCGACATCGGCAATGCGGCAACCCCGATGACCGACCGCATGGTCAACGGCCCCGGCGTGATGCAGCCCGATGGCACGATGAAACAAGAGCCGCGCATGGACGCCAAGGCGGTCGGCGACGCCGTCGCCTACATGGCGAGCCTGCCGCTCGACGCCAACGTGCTGTTCATGACGGTCATGGCCAGCAAGATGCCGTTCGTGGGACGGGGGTGAATTGTCGCCCCGCATAGCACGTCATTGCGAGCGCAGCGAAGCAATCCATCGGCGGCGCGGTAAAATCGGAATTGGATTGCTTGGTCGTGGAGCCTTTCATCGGGCGCGCATTCGCGCGACCCGTTGGCTCCTCGCAATGACGCCAGTGGTAGCGTAACATGCTTCAGCTGCAATCGGCGTTCGGCGTATTCGCGTTGCTGGCGATCACGTGGGCGTTCAGCGAAAATCATCGCGCGGTTTCGCTGCGACAGGCGGCGATCGGCCTTGTCGTCACCGTTCTCACCGCCGTGGCACTGATCAAACTGCCGTTCGTGGCGCACGCCTTCGGCGCCATCAACGACGCCGTCGGCGCGATTGCTTCGGCGACGCGCGCCGGCACCTCCTTCGTGTTCGGCTATCTCGGCGGCGGCGCGCTGCCGTTCGAACTGAAAACGCCGGGCGCGGAATTCATCCTGGCGTTTCAGGCGCTGCCGATCGTGCTTGTGATGAGCGTGCTCACCACGCTGTTGTTCTACTGGCGGGTGCTGCCGCCGATCGTGCGCGGCATGGCGTGGCTGCTGGAACGCACGCTCGGCGTCGGCGGCGCGGTCGGGCTGTCGACCGCGGCCAACATCTTTCTCGGCATGGTGGAAGCGCCGCTGTTCATCCGGCCCTATCTGGCGCAGCTGACGCGCAGCGAATTGTTCCTGGTGATGACCGGCGGCATGGCCGGCATCGCCGGCACCGTGCTGGTGCTCTATGCCACGCTGCTGGCGCCGCTGATCCCGGATGCGGCGGCGCATTTTGTCATCGCCTCGGTGCTCGGCGCGCCCGCAGCCATCCTGATCAGCCTGATCATGGTGCCCGAGACCCGTGACATTACCGCCGAAGGCACGCTGGTCGATCCCGAGATGCACGCCACCTCCACCATGGATGCCATCGTCAAGGGCACTACGGCAGGTCTTGAACTGTTGCTCAACATCGTCGCCATGCTGATCGTGCTGGTGGCGCTGGTCTATCTGGCCAATGCCATCCTCGGGCTGTTGCCCGATGTCGGCGGCGCCGCGATTTCGCTGCAGCGGATGCTCGGCTATCTGATGGCGCCGGTGTGCTGGCTGATGGGGCTGCCATGGCCGCAGGCGATCACGGCGGGAAGCCTGATGGGCACCAAGACCGTGCTCAACGAGCTGATCGCCTATGTCGATCTGTCCAGGCTCGGCACCGACGCGCTCGATTCCCGCTCGCGGCTGATCATGCTTTATGCGATGTGCGGTTTTGCCAATTTCGGCAGCCTCGGCATCATGATCGGCGGCCTCGGCACCATGGCGCCGCAGCGCCGCGACGAGATCAATTCGCTCGGGCTGAAATCGATCGTCTCGGGCACGCTGACGACCTGCCTGATGGGCGCGATCGTGGGGGTGATGAGCTGACCCTCGGCGTCATTCCGGGGCAGCCGCAAGGCTGAACCCGGAATCTCGAGATTCCCCGATGTGCAGTTGCACATCTGAGGTTCGCTGCGCGCCCTCAGCGACAAGCGCGATGCGCTTGCGCGGGAATGACGGCGTAGCTCACGCCGTCAGTTCGACCGTCTTGAACTCCGCCGGCAAAATCACCTCAAGCAATTCGACGTCGTCGGAATAATCCATGATCAGATGTTTGATGCGCGGCGGCTGGGTCCAGGCGCTGCCTTCTTTCATCAGCGTCTCGCCCTGCCCTTCCATGTAGGTCTTCACCCAGCCCTTGAGCACATAGATCATCTGGAAATCGACATCGTGAAAGTGCAGCTTTGATACTTCCGCCGGATTGCACGGCCCGATCAGCCGGATCACATGCGCCCGCGCCAGGCCGCCGCTGGCCTCGACCATGCCGAGGTCGCGATATTGCGCGTAGGCGCGCAGTCCGTCGGCCTTGAAATCCTCGTCGCGGTGATGGCTGATGGCGATGCGCTGCTTCGGACGCGCGCGCATGGTGACGGCCGGGCTGCGCCCTTTGGACTTGAGTTTTTTTCGCGCGGTCGATTTGGCCGCGGTCCTCTTGACGACCGTCTTGCGCGTCGACGATTTCTTCTGCGCGGCGCTGCGGCCTTCTGGCCGTGATGCCGGCTTCTTCCTGGCCATTGGCGTTCTCCCTTTTTTGG
>Ga0302320_10010930_pt1 | contig 19294 bp, 18 predicted proteins | sample Bog_T0_3_FD_202130 | JGI IMG/M metagenome (GOLD analysis project Ga0302320, IMG submission 202130) | Peat permafrost microbial communities from Stordalen Mire near Abisko, Sweden - Bog_T0_3 | ecosystem: Environmental > Terrestrial > Soil > Wetlands > Peat | place: Sweden: Abisko, Stordalen Mire... | reverse complement strand
CCGAGCGTCCAGTTCACGCCGGTGTCGAACGCGACGGTCTTTAGCGGCGCGAGTCCCTGATCGTGATACATCGCCACGACGGCGTCAAAAGCACCTTGCAGCGCATAGTGAAAAACCGTGTCGCCGCTCAACGGGCCGACGACATCAAGCCCACGCTTCTGCGCGGCCAAAACCACAGGCGCGATGGTTTTGATTTCTTCGTCGCCGAATTCGCCGCCTTCGCCCGCATGCGGATTCAAGCCGGCGACGGCGATTTTTGCGCGCGGCAAACCCAGGTCGCGGCAGGACTGCGCGGCGAGTTCGATGGCGAGCGTGATTTTTTCCGCCGTCAATTTTTCGGAAACGGCTTTGAGCGAAATGTGAACCGTTGCCAGCGCGACGCGCAGCCAGCGGCCGCGTTCGTCCGTGCCGAGCAGCATCATCGCCGTCCGTTTGGCACCGGCGAGTTCGGAGAGAAATTCTGTCTGGCCGATGAATCTGTTTCCGGCGCGGATGATGGCTTCCTTGTTAACCGGCGCGGTGACAAGCGCGTCGAGTTCGGCGCGCAGGCAGCGCCGGCCGCCGTCGTGCAAGGCCGCCACGGCGGCATTGGCGGCGAGCGGCGAACCGGCCGGCAGATGTTCCGGCAGCGGTTCAGCCAGCGGATTGATGGTGAAAAACCTTCCGCCGGCGTTGTTGCCGGAGAATTTTTCCAGCGGCAACGCCAAGCCGAAATTTTGATTGAGCCGGTGAAGGATTTCCCCGTCGCCGATGAATAAATATTTTGTGGCGTCATTCGCGGCTTCGACGGCAACGGCCTTCAGCGCGACTTCGGGGCCGATGCCGGTGACATCGCCAATGGAAATGCCAAGCCAGCCAGTCATATCAAACCACGAATTGCGGATTTTGAATTGCGAATTGAATTTGCGGGCGCGTGGTTTTCATTCGCAATTTGAAATGCGAGATAGGAAATTTCAGAAATAACGGATGAAGGTCTTTTTCTTCAGGCCATCAATCCACTGCTTTTCGAGTCGGGCCTGTTCCTGCGTGCGGAGGGTCTTTTCAATATCATCGCGAACTTCGCCCAGCGGCTGGACATGAGCCGGCCGGGTTTGCTCAACGAGCATGAGGTAGACGGATTCCGGGGTGTCAATCACACCGCTGACCTGGCCGGGGGCAAGCGAAAACGCCGCCTCGGCGAGGTCCTTGCGCAGGACAGAACGCTCGACCCAGCCCCAGTCGCCGCCCTGGTTTTTTTGCGAGCCGTCCGAATAAACCGTGGCCATTTCCGCAAACGTGGCGCCCTTTTTGATCTCGGCAAGAATTTCACCGGCCCGTTGCACCGTGTTGGTGTCGTCGGTGGAGGTTTTGTTCAGCACGATCATGCGCAACTTGATTTGGTCCTCCAATTTGAAATCATCTTGGTGGGCGAGGTAATACGTTTCAACCTTGTAGGGTGAAATCACGATTTCCGACGAAACATTTTTTTGGCGCAGCGCCTGCTCAATGTATTGGTCGCGAACATTCTTGCGAAACTGCTCGACAGTCATGCCCTCCGCCTGCAGCGTTTTGATAAACGTGACGCGGTCGCCGATGGCGCGGATGCGGTCCTGCACAAGCTGGTCCACATAGGTTTCCGGCAGTTGATACCCTTCCGCATCAAACGAGCGGAGGATCAACTGGCGTTCGACCAACTGCTCCAGGCTGTCACTGAGCGCGTCGTTCAGTTTTTGCTGGAAGGTGTCGGGCGCGTCGGGGTATTGCCGGCGCAACGCATCGGCGGCCGGCGCGGTGAATTCCTCGACCTGCGAATAGGTGATGACTGTGTCGTTGACCACGGCCTTGACACCGTCGGCCAGCTCGGCGCGCAGCGGCCGGCCTGCGAGCAGCATCAGCAGGAAAATTGAAATGAACCGGAAAAATTTCATCGAATCCGCCTGAATACTAACAACCGCCAACGTCGGGTCAAGCGCGGCGGTCAAGGTTTTGGCCGGTTCAAAAAATACATCAACGCCACCAAGGACGCCGCCACCAGCAGCCCCACGACGATTGACCAGATCAAAAGAAACCTCTGCTTGCGACGATAAGCCTCCCCGCCCTGGCCCGGCAGCAGGTAGAACCGCTCGGTCTCTTTGTTGCGCTTGGTGCCAAACATGGATTGTTCTGGAACATTTCTAGCACAAGTGTTTCCGGCAAACAAGCCGCGCCTTGCACTGAAACGCCCGCCCCGCTACCGTCTCGCCTCGTGAATCTTGAAGACCATCTCGGCGACATCGTCCGCAAGGCCCGCACGATGACCGGTGTTTCATCGGCGGCGACGGCCAAGGCGGCAGGAATTTCCGAAAGCGAACTTGCCGTGCTCGAAACGTCCGGCCAGTCCTCGCAAAAAATAAATTTTGCCGCGCTTGCACCCTTGATCGGCCTGAACCCGGCGAAACTCGAAGGCATCGCCGCTGGCTGGCTGCCGTCGCCAAAGGATTTGAACCCGTGGCGTGAAATCCGCGTGATCACCACCGCAGGCGAGGGCTTGACGGTGAATTGCTTCCTGGTCTGGGATGAAGTCACGCGTGACGCGGCGCTCTTCGACACCGGCCTCAATGCCCGGCCGGTTCTTGACGCCATCGCCGCCGAACAGCTTCAGCTCCGGCATGTCTTCATCACCCACTCGCATTGGGATCACGTCGAGGCGCTGCCGAAAATCCGCGAAGCCTGGCCGAAAGCGCGTTTGCATTCCGGCTCGAAAAACGCGCCCGTGGACCAGCGCAACAAAACGGCGGAAATCGTCCACCTCGGCGGACTGCGCGTAACGCATCGCGAAACGCCCGGCCACGCGGAGGACGGCGTGACCTACATGGTTGGCAACTGGCAGGAGGACGCACCGCTCATCGCCATCGTCGGCGACACGATCTTCGCCGGTTCGATGGGCAACGGCAATGGTGCCTGGGATCTGGCTAAACAAAAAATCCGCGAACAGATTTTATCACTGCCGGCGGAAACCTTGCTCTGCCCCGGCCACGGCCCGCTGACGACCGTGGCGGAGGAAAAGGCGCACAATCCGTTCTTCTGATTTGCGATTTGACCCTTTCTCTTCGCATTGCTAGGCTTTTCCTCCGTTTCCAAACGGTTTTATGCGACACACCATTTCAATCCTGGTCGAGAACAAGTTCGGCGTGCTCACGCGCGTGGCCGGGCTGTTCAGCGGCCGCGGCTACAACATTGACACACTCAACGTCGGCCCGACGCACGACCCGGCGCTCTCGCGCATGACCATCGTCACGACCGGCGACGACGCGACGCTGGAACAGATCGTCAAGCAGCTCAACAAGCTGCCCAACGTCATCAAGGTGCAAAATTTCCGCGATGGTGATTATGTGGATCGCGAACTGGTGCTGGTGAAGATCAGCGTGGATTCCAAGTCGCGCGCCGAGGTCATGCAGATCACTGACATTTTCCGCGCAAAAATAGTGGACGTGCAGCCCAAGACGCTTGCCATCGAAGTCACCGGCAGCGACAGCAAGGTGGAGAAATTTCTCGACCTGATGAAGACGTTCGGTGTGCTGGAACTGACGCGCACCGGCAAGGCTGCAATGCCCAGAAAGTGACGCACGGCCTGTGACGCGCGACGAGGATATTTGGCTCTCAACTCTCAACTAAAAACCATCAACTGATTTTATGTCAAAAGTCTATACCGACAAGGACGCCGATCTTGGCGTTTTCAAAAACAAAACGCTGGCGATCCTCGGCTTCGGCTCTCAGGGCCACGCGCACGCGCTCAACCTCAAAGACAGCGGCCTCAAGGTTCTCATCGGACTTTACGAAGGCAGCAAATCCATTCCCGTCGCGAAGGAAAAAGGTTTCAAAGTTGTCACCACCGCCGAAGCGGTCAAGCAAGCCGACGTCATCATGGTCGCGCTGCCCGACACCAAGCAGGCGAAGTGCTACAAGAAGGACATTGAGCCGAATTTGACCGCCGGCAAGACGCTCGTCTTCTCGCACGGCTTCTCCATCCATTTCAAAACAATTGTTCCGCCAAAAAACGTGAACATCATCATGGTCGCGCCCAAAGGTCCCGGCCACACCGTCCGCCGTCAATACACCGAAGGCAAGGGCGTGCCGTCGCTCATCGCCGTTTATCAAAACCCCGGCAAGGACGCAAAAAAAATCGCGCTCGCCTGGGCCAAAGGCATCGGCGGCACGCGTGCCGGCGTCCTCGAAACGAATTTCAAGGAAGAGACCGAGACCGATTTGTTCGGCGAACAGACCGTGCTTTGCGGCGGTGCGAGCGCGCTCGTGCAGGCCGGATTTGAAGTGCTCGTCGAGGCCGGTTACTCGCCGGAGATGGCCTACTTCGAATGTCTGCATGAATTGAAACTCATCGCCGACCTGATGAACGAAGCCGGCATCAGCGGCATGAGATTTTCGATCTCCGAAACCGCCAAGTGGGGCGACGTCAGCGTCGGCCCGAAGATCATCGACGCCAGCGTGAAGAAACGCATGGCGGCGGCGTTGAAGGACATCCAATCCGGCAAGTTTGCCAAGGATTGGGTGAAGGAATACGAAGGCGGCTATAAGCGTTACAATGCCCTGCTCAAAAAAGGCGAACAACATCCAATTGAAAAAACCGGTGCCAAGCTCCGCGCGTTGATGCCGTGGATGAAAAAGCGTTCCATCAAAGGCGCGCAAGCCGCCTACTGATTGCCGATTTCGGATTTTCGATTTCTAATTAAAAATATGAGCCGCTGGAGCGATCCGGCGGCTTTTTTATGTAGCGACCTCCGGCAAAGCCGGAGGCTTGAAATAGAGTGAACCGCTCAAAGCGGCTGAAAACGGGCGGCGCTCAAAACGCCACCTGTTCCAGTTGTTCGAGGCGCTTATTTTCTTTTTCCTGATTCTGAATGGGTAAACCTGGGCATGGAATCGAAGTTGCCCCCACGGATTGAAAGCTCGGGTGAGGGAAGTGAATTTCGCCCGCACAGACTTTGATTTCGACAGTTGAAACTGGTTGGGATAATTTGTTCACAATGAACATTAGTTCTCTATCCCCCATGAGCGCCGTTTCGGAAAATTTCCCCGGCGCGCAGCGGGCGTTATTCCGGCGGTATCACATCGGCGGGTGCAGCAGTTGCGGGTTCAGCCCGGACGAAACACTGGCGCAGGTCTGCGCGCGCAACGGCAATCTGGACGTGGCCGAAGTGCTGGCGCACATCCAGTCCAGCCACGAGCAGGATGCGAAGATTTTGATCTCGCCCAAGGAACTCGCCGGACTTTTGCAACGTGACGAATCGGTGAACCTAGTGGACGTGCGTTCGCGCGAGGAATTCGAGGCGGTGAACATCGCCGGTTCCGTGTTGCTCTCGCAATCGGTGATGCAGCAGCTGATGACCAGCGGTTCCAACACCAATCCGATTGTCGTGATCGATCACGCGGGCAGGAACGGGCTGGACGCGGCGGCTTATTTCATGGGTCACGGTTTGCAGAACGTGCGCTGTCTATGCGGCGGCATTGATGCGTGGGCGCAGGAAGTTGACCAAAAAATGAGACGGTATAAACTGAGCTGACATTTACGATAACAAATGACCATCGCTTCCATCATTTATGTTTCAAAACATCCATCTGCGACAGCTCTTGAAATTTTTCTAGGTTTCGTTGTCTTGGTCGGAATAGTTTGGTCGTTCACTGGCGGGAAATATAAATAGTTTCCTTGCGTCTTTGCGGTTCAAAAACTAAACATTGAACTTGAACAGCAGCACATCACCGTCCTTTACGACGTATTCCTTGCCTTCCATCCGGTAAAGGCCTTTTTCGCGCGCGGCGGCGACGGAGCCGCATTTCACCAAATCATCGTAAGCCACAGTTTCGGCCTTGATGAAGCCACGCTCGAAATCGGAGTGGATGACGCCGGCGGCTTTGGGCGCGGTGTCGCCGACGTGAATGGTCCAGGCGCGAACCTCTTTTTCGCCGGCCGTGAAATACGTCCGCAGGCCGAGCAGATGATACGTCGCGCGGATCAGCACGCCGACGCCGGATTCGGTGACGCCGAGTTCCTTCAAGAAGTCCTTCGCCTCATCGGCGGACAGATCAATCAAATCGCTCTCAATCTGCGCGCTAATGACGACAGCCTCGCAGGCGAGGTGCGTCTGCACATAGTCGCGGACTTTGAGGACGTAAGAATTCTGGTCTGCGGTGGCGAGGTCAGATTCCTTCACATTGCAGGCAAAAATGGTCGGCTTGTCGGTGAGCAGGAAAAATGGTTTGGCGATGACTTTTTCCTCCGGTGTGAGGGCGACGGTGAGCGCGGGTTTGCCGGCATCGAGCGCGGGCTGGAGTTTTTTGAGGACGGCTTCGTCGGCGAGCGCGATCTTGTCGCCGCGCTTGGCGTCCTTGGCAACTTTCTCCAACCGTTTCGTCACAGCTTCGAGATCGCACATCACGAGCTCGGTGTTGATGATCTCGATGTCGCGCACGGGATCCACGCTGCCGGTGACGTGATGAATGTCCGCGTCGTCGAAGCAGCGGACGACCTGCACGATGGCGTCCACCTCGCGGATGTGGGTGAGAAATTTGTTGCCCAGGCCTTCGCCCTGCGACGCGCCCTTGACGAGGCCGGCGATGTCCACGAATTCAATCGCCGCCGGGATGACGACACTGGTCTTCGCGATCTTTTGCAGGACATACATGCGTTCATCCGGCACGGTGACGATGCCGACGTTCGGGTCGATGGTGCAGAACGGATAGTTCGCGGCCTCGGCCTTGCGTGTGCGCGTGACGGCGTTGAACAGGGTTGATTTGCCCACGTTGGGGAGTCCGACGATTCCAGCTTTTAGCATAAATTAATTGTTGTTCTGGTCCGGCGCCGCGTGGTATTCCGGCCGGGGGTGATGCCGGCTGTGTTTGGCCAGCTGCCACGCGATGTTCGTGCCTTGGAGAAGGCCGAAAATGATGAGGCCGATGCCGGAAAAATGTTGCAGGCGTAGCAGCGTTTTTTCGCTGAACCGTCCGTGACCGCGCGATACGCCGAAGCTCAAGGTCAGAAACCAGGTGTTCGTGCCGAGCGCGACGCCGCCGACACATGCGGCCTTCGCGGCAAATGAGTCACCATCAACCCATTCCCGCGTCATCAGGTTGGCCGCAAGGACGATCCAGAAGAGCAGCACGCCGAGGTTGCCGAGCACGCGCACAAAGCCCGTCATGAAGGCGGAGTGCGGATGAAACTTCTGCTCGATGCGCGTCTCGATTTTTCCCGAGGCGGTTTCGAGCTTGGTGGGCAGGTGGATGTTTTTGGCCAGCAAAAATTTGGTGCCAATGAAAAAGATAAAGACGAAGCTGAACACCTGCAGGAATGCCTGCACGATGCCATGGTCCAGTAACGAGGAGAAGCCGGTGAAGGAAAAGGCGCAGTAAATCGTCTCCATCGCAGAGGCCCCGAAGCCGATGAGCAGTGCCCAGAGAAAACCGCGTTGCGCACCTTCGTTAAGAATGGTGAGGTTGACGGGGCCGAACGGGATCGAGGAAAAAATCAGGCCGCAGAAAAACCCCGCTATGCCGGCCAGTAAAATGGGATGTGCATCCAGCATGGCTAATCCGCCGCGTCCGGCTCGTCCTCTTCGTCTTCGATGCCGCGCCGCCAGGCGCGGGACAAGTATGGACGCACAAAACCGTACAGCAGATACACGGTGAAAATCAACGGCGCGAGCACGGGCAACACATTTTCCCAAAGGATCAGGAAAAAACCGACGCACAGCACGATGATCAGCATTTTTGAAAAACTCCGTTTGGCGCGGAAGTCGAGCGACTTGAAGCTCGGATATTTCACCTCGCTCACCATCATGGCCGACAGAAACAGCAGCAGCACCGGCAGTGCAAACCGCAGCTTGCTCTGCGAAAATCCTTTTTCCTCGATCCACAGCAGAAACAACGTCAGCGACGCGACCAGGCCCGCCGCCGCCGGGATCGGGAAGCCCAGGAATTCCTTGCCCCCGCCGCCGCCGCTCATCGCGGCGAGGCAGTTGAAGCGCGCCAGCCGGAACGCGCCGCAGATCAGATAAACCGAGGCGATGAACCAGCCGAGCTGCGGGTGCTCCACAAAAACGCCCGCCAGCACGATGCGGTGAACCAGAAACGCCGGGGCCGCGCCGAATGAAACGATGTCCGCCAGCGAATCGAATTCGCGGCCGAACGGGCTTTCGTTGCCGCCCATGCGCGCCACGCGGCCGTCCAGCAGGTCAAAAATGCACGCGAGCAAAATCAAGAACAGTGCGTTGTGGATGACGTGAATGAAATTGTCGGACGCGGGATCGGCCTCGACGATTTTGGTGAGCGCCAGGAAACCGCAGAACAGGTTTCCCGCCGTCATCAGGTTTGGCAGAAAATAAATCTTCAGCTTGTCGCTGTCGTCGGTTGGCGTTGGTTCCGGGTTCGTGGCCATGGCATTATTCGAATTGGGCGAGCACGGTTTCGCCGCCGATCACCTTGTCGCCCAGCTTCACCTTGATTTTGGCCTTACGCGACAGATAAACATCCACGCGCGAACCGAACTGGATGAGGCTGATCCGTTCGCCACGCTGGACGGAATCGTTCTGCTGCACCCACGGCACGATGCGCCGCGCGATCAGACCGGCGATCAGCCTGATGCCGATTTTCTCGCCGGGCGGCTCGGCGGACTCGAGGCCGAGGAGCACGTTTTCGTTGAACTTCGCCGAGTCGGCATTCAACGCGTTCAGATACTGGCCGGGTGCATGTTTGAAATAGGCGACCCGGGCGGTCACCGGCGCGTTCTGCACATGGATGTTCAACACGGAAAGAAAAATCGAGATGCGCTGGCATTCGCCACCCATATATTCCGGTTCGGTCGTCGTGTCAATCGCGTCCACCTTGCCGTGGCCCGGTGCGATGACCAGGTTCGCGCCGGTGGGCACCAGCGGGTCGGGGTCGCGGAAAAAATAAAACGTGAACAGGGCGAACAACACCCACAAGGCCGCCAGCACGCCCGCCGCGTCCAGGATCATGGCTCCGATATGTTCGCCCAGCCAGGCGGCGGCCAGCAGCGCGACCACCGCCGCGCCCGACCAGCCAGTCATCTTCAACGCGGCGACCAGGGCTTTTCCGGAGTGTTTCACGCGGGCAGGGTAAAAATTTTGCGCGCCACTTGCAATTCGGCATTTTGGGTGCAAGTTGAAAGCCGTCACAAAATCCGGCGCGGTGCCGGAGGCGTGAACCGGAAACAACAAGTTAAAACAATAAAATATGTCACTGCATACTCCTGATTTGACAAAGTTCCCGCCGCGCAGCCCCCGCGTGCGGCTGGGTGGTTATGTCATTCTACCCCGCATGTTGGACAAGGGTCGCGCCACGCTGGCCGGCAAGCACGGCGAATATCACTACGCCTGTCCGCTGGACCAGGCCTTCCTTGATTTTGTGGGCATTGACCCCGAGGCGTTGAAAAAGGAACTGCCCAAGAGCGACACCGAGGTGCTCGCCTGGATCACGGCCAACGCCAAACATAAACGCACTGTCCCCGAAATCATTGCGTGGACAAACTGGCAGGAAAACCGCGCGCCAGATAATCCCGATGGCCGCGAGTATCTGAACGGACTGCACAAGGCCGGTGCCCCCGACCGCGAGGACATCATAACCTGGTTTGACGTGCTGGACATGGATGACTTCGCAAGCTTCGGCGGCAAGGCGTAATTTTTTCAACATCAAAACGCAAAGGCACGAAGAATTTCTCTTCGTGCCTCTTTGGTTTTGATTAAATCAAGCCACCGGCTGCGCGTGCGTTTCAGCGGGCAGTTCGTTCACGACCGGCGCGGCGGTCTTCGCCGCCTCAATATGTTCAATACGATGCCGGCGTTTGGTGCCGTGCAGTTCAAATTCCACCTCGTCGCCGACTTTGCGGTTCAACAGCGCCTGGCCGATGGGGGTGAGATAGCTGATGATGCCCTGGTCGGGATCGGAATCCCAAGCGCCAAGAATTGTGAACGATTCGGACTGGTTGGTCTCCAGATCGGTGGCCTGGACAACGGTGCCGATGTTGACGGCGTCGGTCTTGGGGTTCGAAAAATCCATGCCGCGCGCCCGCATCATTTGCGCTTCCAGTTCCTCCTTCTGGCGCATGATGATTTTCTGCATCTCCTTGGCGGCCTTGTATTCGTGGTTTTCGCGCAGGTCGCCGTAGCTGCGGGCGATGGCGATCTCCTTGGAGTTTGCGGGGATCTTCTTCTGCACGAGCTCCTGATATTCGAGCCGGCGGCGCTCCAAACTTTCCCAGGAAACTTGAATCGTGCTGTCCTGCTTGGTTTGCTCGCCGCTGACAAGCGACTGCACGGCGGGATGCTTTTTGACGAGGCGCGCGAGGAGCGAACGCTTGTCCATGTCGTCAAACACGGGCGAGAGCTGCAACGCACGGGTCAAATCCTTGACCACCTCGATGTCGGCGGTCGCGGTCAGCTCGTTGAGCAGTTCATGGTCTTCCAAGATGAAATCGCGCAGGCGGTTCGAGCGCTTCTCGTTGAACTGGTCGCGTTCCATCGCGGTAAGCATGGCTCGGAATACTTCCGGCCCGAGGATGTCGGCGAAGGTGTCGCTGCGTTCGCGGCCGAACCAGAGCAGCAGCTCGCTGCTGGCGGTGTGCTGGCGGATGAGCTTGGCGAGCGTCTCCTTGAGCACCTCCATTTTGCCCTCGGCGATGAGCAGGCCGGCCAGTTCCTTGACGAGCTTGGCGGAGACAAAGTTTAACGAGCCGCGCAAGGTCTCCTGCCAGTGGTCGGGATTGGCCTCCTTGTAGGAAGCAAGCGCGCGATGATGCTTGGCGGCGGGAATCAGTTCCAGCATCGGGCCGAACTTGAGGTCCTGCCCCCAGATTTGCGCGGCGGAAATTTCAACGGTGGCGGCCTGGAGGCCGGCGGCTTCGGCCAGCTCGTCGCGGGCAAAAACGGCCTCAAGCGCAACCGCCGGCTGCGTGCGCAGATAGGAAGTGATGTCCGCGTTGAGCGCGGTGATGATTTCTGCGGCGGCACCTTTCTTGTCGGTCAAATCCGAGACGGCCTTGATCACTTCGGCGACGACCAAAATGCGCGCCTTCAAACCCTTGGCCGCGCGGAAATCCGCGATCAGCCGGTCCTGCAGCGAGGTTTCCTTCGCCTGAAAGACGACCGGCTCGGTTTTTTTGGTCGGCACGATGAAGTGGCCGTCCTTCTTCATTTCGCGCTTGGCGGTCTCCCACCATTTCTTCCAGTCGTCGCGGATGACATCGGGCACGAGGACGGTCTGGATCTGGTCCGCCGTCGCCTTGCCGTCGTAGCTGTTCAAGACCAGCTTGATCAAATCCAGATGATGCGCCGCGAGATGGCGCACGCTTTCCAAGTCGTTGGCCTTGCGGGCGAGAATATGATCCTTTGGGATGGGTTTGAGGTTTTCGGCGGCGAAGGACAAATCCATCGTGTGCCCCGCCTTGCCGGGAAAATCAATGGTGAAGCGGGCAAAAACCGTGTCCACCGTCTTGATGCGGCCAAAGCCCCAGCTCCGGTGCGTGCAGCAGCCGCCCTCGGCCAGTTGCGCCAGCGGCTCGACGTGGCGACCTTCAATTTTTCCGGCGGCGGCCAATTTTTCAAATTCTTTTTTCATAAAAAAATCGTATTCCAGTCGTCACGGAGTCACTATGAGTTCATTAAACACTTTGAACGACGAAAATCCAAGACAAATTGCGGCGCGCGTCCTGGGCCAGCGCCGCCCGAACGGTTGCTTCGTTGAAGACTTGTTGGAGATCGCCCTCGCCGCTGCCCCGCTTTCACCCGCCGACCGCGGACTTTGCCATGAGATCGTCTATGGAATTGTCCGCTGGCAGGCCGCGCTCGACTGGCTGATCGCGCGGAAAACCAACGGCCGTGAACAAAAGCCTGCGCTCCAAAATCTGCTGCGCCTCGGCCTCTACCAGATTTTCTGGCTCGACCGCATTCCCGACCATGCCGCTGTCCACGAAACCGTCGAACTTGCCAAGCAGGGCGGCTTCGGCCCACAGGCCGGATTCATCAATGCCGTGTTGCGCGGCTATTTGCGCGAGGCTGACGGGACCAAAAAACTTCTGGCCGAATTGAAGGTTTCCCGGCCCGCGCTCGGCTGGTCGCAGCCGGAATGGCTCGTGGCGCGCTGGCAAAAGCGCTGGGGTGCGAAGCAGACCGCGCAGCTGCTTGAATGGAACAATTCACCGCCGAAAACCTTTGCGCGCGTCAACACCCTGAAAACCGACGCGGGCAAACTCATTGAAAAATGGCGCGAGGAAAATGTTGAATACGATTTCAAGACCTGCGACTGGACGGGCGAGAATCTTATCTTTGAACTGAAATCACATCCGCCGCTGCCTTCGCTGATGAGTTTCCGTGACGGCTGGTTTTACGTCCAGGACCCCAGCACACTCCTCGCCGTGAGCGAGCTTGATCCGCAACCCGGCGAAACCGTCTTCGATCTGTGCGCCGCGCCCGGTGGCAAGACGACCCTCATCGCGCAATTGATGAAAAACGAAGGCCGCATCATCGCGCAGGATATATCGGAAGACCGCCTGAAATTGATCCATGAAAACTGCACACGCCTTGGCGTGACCAATGTTGAGACAGGTTTGCCCTCAACTCCCAGCTCCCAGCTTCCAACCGAATTTGACCGCATCCTCGTTGACGCGCCGTGCTCGAACAGCGGCGTGATGCGCCGCCGCGTGGATTTGCGCTGGCGGATTTCGCCGGAGGAAATTTCACGGCTGCGCGCGACGCAGCTGGATCTGCTCAAGCTTGCCGCGACCCGGTTAAAGCCCGGCGGCGTTTTGGTTTACAGCACCTGCAGCCTGGAGCCGGAGGAAAACGGCGAGGTTGTTCAACAGTTTTTGCACGGCCACGCTGAATTCAGACTGGAAACCGAACGCGAATTGCGGCCGTTCGCGGATGATGTGGATGGTGCGTTTGTTGCAAAACTGATTCGCGCCTGACTCACATCCCCATGATCTGGTAGCCGGAGTCCACGTAGAGCACCTGGCCGGTGATGGCCGCTGCGCCGTCGCTGGCAAGGAACACCCCGGTCGCGCCCAGTTCTTCGGGCAGCACGTTTCGTTTGAGCGGTGCGTGGGCCTCGTAGTGCTTGAGCATTTCGTTGAAGCCGGCGATTCCGCGCGCGGCGAGCGTGTTGACCGGGCCGGCGCTGATGCAGTTCACGCGGATTTTCTTCGGGCCGAGATCATACGCGAGGTAGCGCGTGCTGGCTTCGAGCGAAGCCTTGGCCACACCCATGACGTTGTAATGGGGCACGACTTTTTCCGCGCCGTAATAGCTCATCGCCACGATGCTGCCGCCGTCGGGCATGAGCGGCGCGGCGGCGCGGGAAAGCGCGACGAGCGAATACGCGCTGACGTCGTGCGCGATGCGATAGGCCTCGCGGCTGGTGTTCACAAACTGGCCTTCGAGTGCATCCTTTGGCGCATAGGCGACGGAGTGCAGGAGCAGATTTAATTTCCCAAATTTTTCGCCGACGGTCTTGAAGACATTCGCGATGTCGTCGTCCTTTGTCACGTCGCAGGGCATGAGCAGCGTGTCCGCGCCGAACGTGGCGACAAGCTCCTCGACGTTATCCTTGAGCCGTTCGCCCTGGTAGGTGAACGCGAGCTTCGCGCCTTCCCTGGCCCATGCCTGCGCGATGGCCCACGCGATGGAGCGTTTGTTGGCAACGCCGAAGACGATCCCGGTTTTTCCGTCGAGCAGTGGCATAAATAAATTCGTTAATATTTGACTGGTTGAAGCATCAGGTCGGGGGACAGCTTAAAACATTTTCCCGTCGCGTCCAGCCTCGACTCGCGTCCGCCGGGGGAATAGACTGGCGCAAATGGATTCACAAATCATCGTCAGTGGCCTCATCACTTATCTGGGGCTGATCATCCTGCTGACGTTTCACGAATTCGGCCATGCGTGGATGGGGATGAAACTGGGTGACGACACGGCGCGCTTGCAGGGTCGCGTTTCGCTCAATCCGCTCGTCCACATTGATCCCATCGGCACGGTGCTGCTGCCGTTGTTTATGATTTTTGGTCCGTCCGGCTTGAGCCGGTTTGTCATCGGCTGGGCCAAACCGGTGCCCTTCAACCCGGGCAACCTCGACAACCGCTGGCGCGATGAAATGCTCATCGCCATGGCTGGTCCGGCGATGAATGTCATTCTGGCCGTCGCGCTCGTGGCGTTTGCGCGCGTCGCCGTGATGTTCGGTTCCGATGTCGCGACGGATTTGCTGCTGCAGATGGCGTCGTTGAGCCTGGTGCTCTGCTTCTTCAACCTGATACCCATTCCGCCGCTGGACGGCTCGCACGTTTTGCGGAACCTGACCGGCATGACCTACGAAACTTATTTTCAATTTTCGCGGTTTGGATTCATCGCAATCATTCTCGTGCTGCAAATTCCGCTGGTGCGCGAAATTCTTGGCGTGCTGGTGGGCGGCACGCTGGACGCCATGATCTTCTCCTTCCACTTTCCGTCGTAGCCGCGCTCATTTCTTGAAATAAAGCTCCTCGGCGTTCCAGGTGGCGCGGTAATAACTTAACGGTGTGGCGCGCACGTTGCCGATGTCGGCGCGGGCGGCAGCGTAATAAATCGGCGTAACGGTGAAGATCATCGGCATCTGTTCGGCGAGAATTTCCTGAACCTCATCGTAATCTTTTTTGCGCTCGGCAAAATCCAGCGTCTTGATCTGCGCATCCATCAGGAAATCAAGCCGCGCCTCCCAGTCGGTCGAGGGGCTTTTCTGACGCGGAAACCACTGGTGCGTGAAGCCGTCGGACTTGACGATGTTCATACTGCCCACCGGGTCGGAACTGCCACCGCCGAAGCCCAACAACATGCAGTCGTAATCGTGCGTGTCGTCAATCTTCCCGATCAGCGTGTTAAACTCGATCGGTTGAAAAATGACCTTCAGTCCCAGCTTCTGCAAATCGGATGCGATCAGCACCGCACTTTTTTCGCGCGCGCCGTTGCCGACGTTGGTATTCAGCACAAACTCAACCTTGTTTCCATCCGTGTCTTCCACAAACCCGTCGCCCTCGCGGTCTTCAAGGCCAATCTCCTTGAGCAGCGCCTTCGCCTTCGCCAGATCATTTGTGTATTGCGGCGTGTTTGGATTATACCATTTTTTATTCCCCGGCGTCACATAGCCGTAATTGGGAATCCCACGACCGGAATAGACGGACTTGATGATGGCTTCACGGTCAATCGCATAGGAAACGGCCTGGCGGAATTTCGTGTTGCGAAACCATTTTAATTTCTTCGGGTCCACCAACGGCTGGCCGGTTTTGGAATTCAGGTTGGTGTTTTGGTTGAACCAAATAAAGGCGGTTTCCAACCCGATGCCCGGTTCCAGCAGGTTGAATTTTCCCTTGGCCGACTCGGTTTTGAAATGTTCATATTCATACGGGAAGATGAAGTCATCCATGTCGCTCTCGCCGCTCAGGAAACGCAGCGACAGCGCGTTCAGGTCGGGCACGACGGTGTAAACGATGTTGTCAAAATACGGCAGCCGCTGGCCTTTCTTGTCCACCTCGCAAAAATACGGGTTGCGCTCCAGTAAAATATATTGTGCGGGCTTGTATTCCTTGATCACAAACGGTCCGCTGCAAACGATGTCCTTTGGATTCCAGTTGATGCCGTAGGCCGAGGCAAAGGTTCCCTCCGCGACGGTTTTGGCCAGAATGTGTTTCGGCAAAATCGGCACACCCGCGCCAAAGCCTTCCAAAAAGGGCGCATAAATTTCCGGCGTCACGACTTGAACCGTCAGGTCGTCCACCTTCGTCACCGCGAATTTTTTGCCGCCAATGATGAAGCCGTCGCGCGTGACATTGTCAATGTTCGTGTTGTAAATCACGTCGTTCCAGGTGAACACCACGTCGTCCGCCGTCAGCGGCTCGCCGTCGCTCCAATGAAGATTTTTCCGCAGCGTGAACGTCCACGTTTTGCCGTCCGGCTCGTTCGTCCAGGACACCGCCAAGCCCGGCGTGATTTGTTGCGTCACCGCGTCCTGGCCAAGCAACCCGGCAAAAAGATGGCGAAAAATGATTTCGGACGATCCTTCGTTGGCCATGATGGGATTGAATGTTTTCGGATCGCCATACGCGGCAATCACCAGCCGTCCGCCCGGAATGCCCGGCTCGCAATCCGACACCAGCGGCGGATCGGGCAGCGGATAACTCGCGGCGGATTTTTCCGGCCCCGCCGCTTTTTGCCCGCAGCCGGACAGGCAAAGAACTGCCGCGGCAAAAACCACAAACATTGGAACAATTTTTTTCATGCGCTTAAATTTTTCGTCATCACCGACGGCTGCCCGCTGGCATCAAATTAGAGTGAACGGGCGTTCCCGGCCACGGTTAATTTGCTTTTCACTCGCCCGCACGGGAATTTTTTGCCAAGTTTCACGCGCCTTTGCAATGTTGACCTTTGTCCTGAAACGCCTGCTGCATATGATTCCGCTGTTGATCGGGGTCTCGCTGCTGACGTTTCTGCTCATGTCGCTCGCGCCCGGCGACTACTTCACTTCGCTCTCGCAAAATCCCCAGATTTCGCAGGAAACGATTCTCAAACTCAAGGCACAGTTCCATCTCGGCGAGCCATGGTATGTCCAATACTTCTACTGGTTCAAAAACATCCTGCACGGGGACTTCGGCTATTCGATGGCCTACAAAATTCCCGCCACGTCGCTCATTTTCGCGCGGCTGTGGAACACGTTTCTGCTGTCGTTTTTTGCGATGATCATCGCGTGGGGCATCGCCGTCCCGCTCGGAATCTGGGCGGCGGTAAAAAAGGATTCGTGGGTGGACCGTGGTTGTTCGCTGGTGGCGTTCGTCGGTTTGTCCGTGCCGGATGTGCTGCTCTCGCTGCTGGCGTTGTGGTTCGCGGCCATCACCGGCTGGTTTCCCGTCGGCGGCGCGCAAAGTCCGATTCACGACCTGATGTCGCCGATGCAACAGTTTTGGGATTTCGCCCATCACCTGATTTTGCCCGCGCTCGTGCTTGCCGCCGCCGACATGGCCGGCATCATGCGCCAGATGCGCTCCAATTTACTCGACACGCTCCGCGCCGAATACGTCACCGCCGCCCGCGCCCGTGGCCTTGGCGAAGGCTGGGTGATCTACAAGCACGCGCTTCGCAATGCCATCAATCCGCTCCTCACCATCTTCGGCTACTCGCTCGCCGCGCTGTTGAGCGGCGCGTTCATCGTGGAAAACATCATGGCTTGGCCGGGCCTCGGCCGCCTGACGATGGAGGCATTCTTTGCCAAAGATTCCTACCTCGTCGTGGACTGCGTCGTCATGGCGACGGCGCTGCTCGTCGTGGGAAATTTCATCGCCGACATTTTGCTCGCGTGGAGCGACCCACGCATCCGGTTGAAATAAAATGGAAACCGCCGCGCCCATTTCAACCGTCGAAGTGAAAACCCCGCTTTCGCCGTGGCAGCTTTTCTGGCTGCGGCTGAAACGCCGTCGCATCGCCATGTTTGGCGGCGCGGTTTTGATTTTACTTTATCTTGTCGCGATTTTTGCCGGTTTCATTTCGCCCTACGATTTTCAACGCCAGGACCGTGACCGTTTTTTTCATCCGCCCATCTGGCCACGGCTGCAACATTTCCATCTCGTCGTGCCGCGCTACGAACAGTTGTCCGGCGATTTCGTTTATCGCGCCATTCCAAACGACACCCAGCCGCTCCACTTATTTATTCACGGCGATAAATACAAATTGTTCGGCCTGATTCCGTCCTCGATTCACTTGTTTGGCACCGGCGACGACAAATATCCCGTTTATCTTTTCGGCTCCGACCAGTTCGGACGGGACGTTTTTTCGCGGCTGCTTTACGGCTCGCAAATTTCGCTTTCCATCGGCGTCGTCGGCATCGTGCTGTCGTTCGCCTTCGGCATGATCATTGGTGGCATCTCCGGCTATTTTTCCGGCGCGACGGACACCGTCGTCATGCGGCTGTGCGAACTCATCATGTCCATTCCCGCGCTGTATCTGATCATTTCGCTGCGCGCCACGTTTCCGCCGAGCATGAGCTCCGCACAAATCTACGCCATGATCATCATCATCTTGAGCTTCATCGGCTGGGCGGGCATGGCGCGCGTAATCCGTGGCATGACGCTGTCGCTGCGCGAACAGCAATTCATCCTCGCCGCGCGCACACTCGGCCAGTCGCACCTGAAAATCATCGTGCGCCATATTTTGCCGAACACGCTGTCCTATGTCATCGTCGCCGCGACGTTGAGCGTGCCTTATTACATCCTCGGCGAAGTCGTGTTGAGTTTCCTCGGCGTCGGCATCCAAGAACCGAGCGCGAGTTGGGGTTTAATGCTCAACGCGGCGCAAAACACCGAATACATGCGGAATTATCCGTGGCTGCTCGCGCCCGGCGTTGCGATTTTTGTCACCGTTCTGGCTTTCAACTTTCTCGGCGATGGCTTAAGAGACGCGGCTGACACGAAGTCGTTATGAACCTGCTCGAAATCAAAAATCTGAAAATGGACTTCGGCAAGGGCGCGGACGCCCTGCGTGCCGTGGACGGCGTGTCGCTCACCATCGGCACGGGCGAAACGGTCTGCCTCGTTGGCGAAAGCGGCTGCGGCAAAACCGTCACCGCGCTTTCCATCGCGCGGCTTGTGCCCACGCCGCCGGCAAATTATGTCGGCGGAGAAATTTTGCTAAATGGCCAGGACACGTTGAAAATGTCGGCGCGCGAACTGCAACAAATCCGCGGCGGCGTGGTCAGCTACGTTTTTCAAGACCCGGGCGCGTCGTTGAATCCGGTTTTCCGCATCGGCAACCAGATCAAGGAATCGCTCAAGCTGCACAAGCCGGAACAAGCGAACGACGCCGAGGTCATCCGCCTGCTGAAGCTCGTCGGCATTCCCGCGCCGGAATCGCGCATCCGCAATTATCCGTTCGAGATGTCCGGCGGGATGCAGCAGCGCGTGATGATCGCGATGGCGCTGGCGAGTGAGCCGAAGCTGCTCGTCGCCGACGAGCCGACCACCGCGCTCGACGTGACGATTCAGGCGCAGATTCTGGATTTGTTGAGCGAGCTGAAGCAACGGCTCGGCATGGCGATTCTGCTTATCACGCACAACCTCGGCATCGTCGGCGACATGGCCGACCGCGTGGCCGTGATGTATGCCGGGCAGATTGTCGAGCTGTCGCCCGCGCGCGAACTCCTGCGCCGCCCGCTGCATCCCTACACCCGCGCGCTGATGAATTCCGTGCCGAAACTGCGCGGCGACGCCGACCGTCTCTCGGCCATTCCCGGCAACGTCCCGCGC
>Ga0302320_10010927_pt1 | contig 19301 bp, 11 predicted proteins | sample Bog_T0_3_FD_202130 | JGI IMG/M metagenome (GOLD analysis project Ga0302320, IMG submission 202130) | Peat permafrost microbial communities from Stordalen Mire near Abisko, Sweden - Bog_T0_3 | ecosystem: Environmental > Terrestrial > Soil > Wetlands > Peat | place: Sweden: Abisko, Stordalen Mire... | reverse complement strand
CGCCTGAGAGCTGGCCGGGGAGGTTGTCGCGTTTGGACTCGAGCTGGACCATTTGGAGGGCTTTGAGGGCTTTCGATTGTGTGCCTGAGAGGCGGCGTTCTTTGAGACCGAATTCGACGTTCTGGAGGGCGGTGAGGTGGGGGAAAAGGGCGTAATTCTGGAAGACGGTACAGACGTTGCGGCTCCAGGGTTTGAGGTTGTTGACGACGGCCCCGTTTAGGAGGACCTGGCCGGAGGTGGGTTGTTCGAAGCCTCCGACGATGCGGAGGGTGGTGGTTTTGCCGCAGCCGGAGGGGCCGAGGAGGGAGTAGAAGCCTCCGCGCCGGAGGGTGAGGGAGAGGGAGTCGACGGCGCGGTGATTGGGGAATTGTTTGGAGATGGCGCGGAGTTCGAGGACCTGGTCCATAGGTTTACCGTATTCTAGCTTTGCCTAAGATGCACTCAGATTCGCTGAGATTATTGGCTTTTGGGCGCTAAGCTCGGGACTAAATGGAAGTGTTCGGGGCCCTGTCAGGCTTTTGAGTTATGCGGGCCGGATGCGGCGACGAGAAGCATTGTTCCTTATGGGCAATCGACGACCTTTTGCCTTGCGTTCCGCGCCAGTCTCAGCGCATTCCGAATCAGCCGCAACCCCACCTCGCCCTGAGCCGACAAAATCGACTCCGGATGAAACTGGACCGCTTCGACCGGCAATTCGCGATGTCGGACACCCATGATGATCCCGTCATCCGACTCCGCCGTCACTTCCAGCACCTCCGGCAACTTCTCCGGAATTGCAAACAAGGAATGATATCGCCCCACCTCAATCTCCTCCGGCAGACCTTCGAATACGCCGGTATTCCGATGCCGCACCTTCGAGGGCTTCCCGTGCATTGGGTAATCGAGCACGCCTAACTCGCCCCCGAACGCTTCCACAATCCCCTGTAGCCCGAGGCAAACTCCAAACACCGGAATCCCCGCCGCCGCCGCATGCCGCACCAGCTGCGGCACCCCGAAATCCTCCGGCCGCCCCGGCCCTGGCGAAATCAAAATCAAATCCGGCCGCACCTCATCGAGTATCGAAAGTGGCATGCCAGCGCGATAAGTCACGACCTCGGCTCCCGTTTGTCTCGCGTAGTTGGAGAGCGTATGGATGAAGCAGTCGTCGTTGTCTATGAGCAACAGCTTCATCTTCATCGGTTCCGCGGCGGCTTCCGCCTGAGGGGCGGCCTTCGGCGGCCCTAACAGCCGGAAAAATCCCGTGGCTTTGAGACGCGTTTCGCGCTCTTCCGATGCCGGGTCGGAATCGTAGAGCAGGGTCGCACCGGCCGGATACGTCGCGTATCCGTCGCGCAGATAAGTGGTGCGAATCGCAATCCCGGTATTGATATCGCCGTTGAGCGAGAGCATTCCCACCGCGCCGCCGTACCAGTCGCGCGCGGTTTTCTCGAGAGCCTCGATCGCCATGGATGCAGCCCTCTTGGGCGCGCCGATCAGCGTGACTGCCCACATATGGCTGAGAAACGCGTCGAGCGAATCGAGCTTCGGATCGAGAAAGCCCTCGACATGATCCACCGTATGGAACAGACCCGAATAGGATTCGATCAGCTTCCGCCCAATCACCTGGACGGTTCCCGGCAGACACACGCGGCTCTTATCGTTCCGGTCTACATCGGTACACATTGTGAGCTCGGACTCTTCTTTGGTCGAGTTCAGCAGATCGCGGATATTCTTCGCGTCCTGCAGCGGATCGCCTGTGCGCGCCACCGTGCCCGAGATGGGACAGGTCTCCACCCGATCGCCTTCTACCCGGATAAACATCTCAGGCGATGCGCCCACCAGTTGTTCGTCGCCAAACTGAATCAAAAACTCGTACGGGCTGGGATTGGCCTTCTGCATCTTCTGAAACAGATCCGAGGCCTTGCCCGCATAAGGGGCATGGAAGGTTTGCCGCAGAACGACCTCGTAGTAATCGCCCCGCCGGGTGCCCGCGCGCACCTTCTGCACGTTGGCCATGTACTCTTCCGGCGTATGGTCAGAGGTGATCGGCCCCGGCTCGCGCTTCGGCCAGGGAGCGATTTTCTCGCCCGTTCGCTCCATTCCCGACGTGCTCACGCCGTCCTTTTCGAACTCATAGGAGAACCGCTCGACGACCTCGCGCTTTCGGTCCATGTAAATGATGTCGTCGCAAAGAAACAGTTGAAGATCCTTGCGCATGCGCCGCTCGAGCCTGAGCGGTATGGGCTCAAACTGAAACAGCAGATCGTAACCGAACGCGCCCGCGAGCGCCAGCTTATCGTCGAGCTCAGTTCGGAACTCATGGGTCAGAGCGCGGAGGACCGAAAATACCGAAGGCTGGCGGCTGCGCTCTTCTTCGGAAAACAGCTTCGGCATCGGCTTGAACCGCCCGTGCAGAGCACTGTTTTCCTCGCGAAAATCGTCCCAGTGCGGATGGTTCTTCAGGAGGCCGGCCAGCATGCGATTGATGGCAACGCCTCTGTCGTTCAAAGGCCGAAACCACACATCGCGCTGAAAGCTCACCAGCTCCAAAGGGGGCCGGACAGAAACAATGTCCCAGCGCGAATAGCGTCCCGGATACTCGTAGCCGGAGGACAGATAGATGCCCCGGAATTCGTCGAGTTCGCGCAGATATGCGCTCAGTCCCGGCTCCCAGGGCAGATTCGCGGCAACTCTGGACACTCCTATGCCGCTGCGCGTTTGGTAACGAACTTCCTGCATGATTTTCGGTTGTTTCTAACAATTATCTCTTACTGCCGACCCTGGGGCCTCATGATACGCTTAAGGCTTCGCCCCTCAAATGTATAAGGCGTTCTTCGGTCTCATCACCAATCCGTTCAACCTCAGCCCCGATCCTTCGTTTCTGTATCGGAGCGCCCAGCACGAGGAAGCGCTGGCGAACCTGATTTACGGCGTTCAGAGCCGTAAGGGGTTTATTCTGCTCACCGGGGAGGTGGGAACGGGCAAGACCACGATGCTCGAGTGCCTGCGCGATCATCTGGACTCGCATGCGACGCCCTTCGCGTTCCTCTTCAATTCGCGCATGACCCCCGATCAGCTCTTTGAGATGATCGCGTACGACTTCGAACTGCCTTGCCCGCGCAATTCGAAGACAGAGGTGCTCTTCGCACTGAATAACATGCTTCTCGAACGCGCCAACCGCAATCAGACTACGGCGCTGATTGTCGACGAAGCGCAGAATCTCGAATGGGCAGTGCTGGAAGAAATCCGTCTTCTGGGGAACCTGGAAAACCGTCGGGGCAAGATGATGCAGATCATTCTTTCGGGCCAGCCGGAGCTGGAAAAGCGGCTGGAGGCCCAGGAATTGCGCCAGCTCAAACAGCGCATCGCCCTTCGCTGCCGCCTTCGCCCTTTCAACGCCGAAGAGACTGTCGAATACGTCGCAAGCCGCCTGCGCAGAGCCGGGCTCAGGGAGCAGACGGTGTTTCCCGAGAAGATCCTGCTGGAGATTCACCGCCGCACCCAGGGAATCCCCCGCCTCATCAACCTGGTCTGCGACAACCTTCTGCTGACCGCGTTTGCCATGGAGAGCCGCCAGATCAACCTCGACATGCTCGACGAAGTCTGCCGCGATCTTCATCTGGAATGGCCTGGCGGCCCGAAGGTTCAACTGGCCGAGTCGCCGCTGGTGACGTAATAACTACCGACGTTCCCCTGCAAACGGTCTCATCGCTAAAAGGTGGTTATTGGGCCGGGCCTTGTGCCCTCGACGCCACTCTGCGCCAGACTGCAGAGGACTGGTACGGGGAGAACGGTCACGACCCGGAACGCTTTTGCGGTTTTGCGCGAAACGCTTTGCCCCGTAACCTTCATGAATGTCCGTGGAAGGGCATGAACGGTCCGGGAAGGTGGGCGGAGCCGCCGTACCCCCTTTCTGACTCTGCGGCCGCGAAAATTTAAGCCGAATTGGGGCGCTTCGGCCCTGCGCTGACCGGCTATAAGCAGCGAGGCGATACCGGCGCCGCTTCGACCTGAAGGCTGCGTCCCAGAACTGCGATCTGCCGCGCCACGTCCCCGGTTCCGGCGGCGAATTCCGGATCGGCCGCGATGCCGGGCAACATCGATTCAGCGTGCAGCCGATACGCGAGAGCCGAGCTGACGGCCAGCATCGCCCGAAGGTGGCTGGACTCGAAGGCATTTGGGGACTGGTCGTAGAGCGTTAGCGCGCCAAGGGGTCCGAACTCCGACTCCAGCGGCACCGAGATTGCCGACAGAAGCGAAAAACCCGAAGGCACGCTGGAGGAAATTCCAAACTCTGTAGCGGGGTTGCCGTTGACAAGAGGAGTCCGATTTACAACCGTCCAGCCCGACACTCCTACGCCCGATTCGACGTACAATTCGCGAAAAAATTCAGCTTCTTCTCCCACTGCGAAACGGCAGTTAAGAAGGTTTCCGCGCCGTTCATAAAGAGCCAGGGTCCGGAACGGAATCAATTTACCAAGAGCCAGTGCGATGGCCGCCAGATCGTCCACAAGAGATCCGGTGCACCCTGCGATTTGACCGGCGAGCGCGCTCAGGAGCGCAGCCTCGTGTCCGAACCGATCCGGGGCCATGTGCTCGGCGCGCTCTTCACTTCCCGTCGCATAGCCGGCATCGGGTCCGCAACCTCGGTCTACCGCTGCGCCGGTAGACAGGACAATAGAGTCTGCCGGCATGTTCTCTCTGGCCAGGCGCTGCAGTTCGTCGCATCTTCGGACCAGCACCTCGACAACCCGCGGATCGAAGCTCTTGCCCGATTCGGAGACAATCAGGGACATCACTTTCTCAAGCGGCAGCGCGCTGCGGTACTGGCGGTCCGTGCTGAGAGCGTCGAGGAAATCCACCGCCGACAGAATTCTGGCGCCGAGCGGGATTTCCTCTCCGCGAAGTCCGTCGGGATAACCGGAACCGTCCCATCGCTCATGATGAGAGCGAACCAGCGGGGCGACCGGGAACGGAAAGGCTATGCTCTCCACAATTTCGGCGCCTACGACCGTATGGGTCTTCATCTTCCCGAATTCCTCGCGCGTTAGTTTCCCCGGCTTGGAAATGATGGATTCCGGAATCGCAAGTTTGCCGATGTCGTGCAGAATTGCGGCCGCGCGCAGGGCTTCCGCCTCATCGCCCGAGAGCTCGAAGTCTCGGGCTACCTCCATCGCGTAGGTCTGGACCCGATGAATATGATGTCCGGTAGTCTGATCCTTCGCCTCAATGGCGAGCGCGAGGGCCCTGATGGTTCGCAGGTGCAGATTCGCGGTTTCCTCGCAGTGCTTTCTTTCCTGTTCCGCGCGTTGAAGCGCCTGCTTCATGCGGTTTTGGTGCATGACGAAGGTCTGATAAATCAGGTAGGCCACAGGCAGAATGGTCAGAGCTACTCCACGCCCCGCGAAATTGCCGAGAAGGTCCGTCAGCCCCACCAGCGACGCGCTCGCCGCGTAGTGCGGCAGAGACCAGCCAAAGGACGAGGTCCAGACGTTCACCGCGGAGCGGCCCTCGGTGAACCCGATTATGACCGCGACGCTGAACGTATTCACCAGGAAATACACCACGGCGGAAACCAGAATATGCGCGAAGTGACCGCCCGGAAGATTTCGGCAGGCGCTGAAGGTAAAACTACCGGCCGATGTGGCGGCCGCTGCCATGGAAAGATTGAAAACGAACTGAATCGGCACGGGCGCTTTCCGGGGACGCCACAAGGCCTGAACGAAAACCGAGCTCCAGGCTATAAGGATCGTCTCGCCCAGGCTCAGGTTCGCCAGTCCCCAAATGATGAAGATGTAGCTGGTGGAGAAACACCCCTCAATCCCGGGCACAGCCATCTTCATGGTTCCGGTTGCGATCGCCAGCCCCAGAACTACAAGAAAGACGCCCGCGCCCGAACTCTGCCACGTCGCCAATGCATAGACGACGGCGATCAGGCCCGCGGCGGTCTGAGCTGTTATCCAGAGCGTTGATTTAAAGTTCATGGCAGGCACTGGGAGCAGTCGAGCCCGGGTGGGGCACTTGTCTATCGGCAGATCGGGCCGAATTCTTTATCCTGTGTCTGGCGCCGCTCCGGGATTGCGGCGCGGAGCCATAAATTGCTCATGTTCCTCAAAAACGATTGCAGGAAGAAGCCACGTAAAAAGTTCGCGCGGGCCGCGGGAACAAAATCCCGGTTCGGCCCGCGCGAGCGGTGCTGCTATTTGGACGATGCTGCTACTTATCGCCGTTAATCACGGCGGTTGTCGTCTCGCTGGCGAGGGACGAGCCGGAATCCGCGAGCATTGCCGAACTGCCCCAGATTACGTTCGATCCCCAGATCACGTTCGAACCCCAAATCACGTTCGAACCCCAAATTACGTTCGATCCCCAGATCACGTTCGAACCCCAAATCACATTCGAACCCCAAATCACGTTCGATCCCGTCACCAGGGTCACTTCTCCCCCGCCGTCGTTTCTCGCCACAGGCGATGCCGCGGACAACTGCGACGAAGGCACGTTAGAGTTGGCAAGCGCTGCCGTTATGTTGAGTTCGCCTGCCCCGACGGTGAACAGATCGTGCGTGACCGGGTAAGTGGCTCCCGTTGTCGCATCGACCGCGACATAAGACGGGACAAAGTTGCTCCGAGTCGCCGTGGCCATCAGAATCGCCTTCACCTGGTCGGGGGTCAGAGTTGGGTTTTTCTGAAGAAGGATAGCCGCCGCGCCGGACACCACGGGGGTTGCCATGCTGGTGCCGCTCAGCCTGAAATACCAGGTATTATCGCCGTTCTGGCTGGCGACCGAGGCGAAGTCCGTATCGGTAACCCTGTTCGCCGGATAGCTTACAACGAGCGGGCAGGACACGCTCGCCCCGCTGGTGGGGGACGGCATAAAACATTGTGTGGCGTACACGTTGTTGCCCGGAGCCACCAGGTCGGGTTTTGCGATGTGGTCGATCGAAGTCGGCCCCTTTGAGCTATAGCTGGCCACCACGTGCTGGCTACGATCCGTGGTGCCGCGTGTGTTGACCGCGCCTACGGTAATCACCAGAGGATCGTTGCCAGGGGCCGAAATAGTGCCGTAGCCCTCCGTGCCCGGGCTGCTCCGCCCGTAGTTGCCCGCAGCCACGACTACCACAATTCCGGCATTCCAGGCCTTTTCCGCCGCCTGGCAGAGTGGGTCCTGTTTGTAAGAGGTGGTGAACGGCCGCCCCAGCGAAAGGTTGATCACGCGGATGTTGTAGTGAGATTTATTGGCGATCGCCCAGTCGATGGCCGCAATGACCGATGAGTCGGTTCCCGCGCCGGTTTGGTCGAGAACGCGCTCGGAGATTATATTGACTTCCGGAGCGACACCGTGAATCCAGTAGCTGGGGTAGACTTGCCACTGATTGACATAGCTGGTGGAGAAGGTTCCCTGACCCGCGAGGATGCTCGCCACATGGGTGCCGTGGCCGAAGTAGTCCATGCCGTTGTCAGGCGCGGTCGTGCTCCCGTTCAGATTTTTGACGAAACTGATCTGGTTCACGTAGCGGGCGGAGCCGGCGCAGTTCATCGAGTAATCGCAGTTGTTGTAGCTGACGCCGGAGTCGATGACGGCGACGCCGATTCCGCTGCCGGAGTAGCCAGCCGCGAGCGCGGCATACGCGCCAACCGATTCGGGTCCCTTATCCAAACCCAGTCCCTCTACCTTCGAATCGGGAGCGATGTATTCCACTTCGGGATCGTTGGCCAGGATGTTGATCTCGAGTTCTGTGAGGTGAGCGAAGGATTGTCCCACCTGGTCGAAGTGATTCCTGAGTTTGATACCGCTTCGCCCCTCGATTCGCTGTCCGGCGCCTTTTGGCGCGTCGGCGCGATGCATGACGATGACGTCAACTGCTTCGCCTTGATGGAGTTGGCGGAACTGGGGGTGGACCCGGTCCGCGGAGCCTGACTCCGCCCACCCGGGACCGCTGGCCAAGGCAATGCTCATCAAAGCCACGGTGAGGGGCTGCCTTCCCATTCTCTTTAGCTTATGTATCGTTTTCACGGTGTTTTCCTCCGAAGTCCTGTGTCATGGGCAGCCGGATCCCGAGTCGGGACCTTTTGCCTGCAAAGTGCGTTTCCTTGCACGGGTAGTTGATCGGCGGAGGGGGAGAAATGCGATAGTGAGAGCGCTGCGGATGGGTACCAGTACCCGCCTGAAGGTACATTTGTACGGGGGGAGAAGATACTCCCCCCAGCCCGTTCACAATCCACTTAATCTATCCCATGCTTGATTCGAAGAATGACAGTTGAAAATGCGGAAGCCAGCTAACCCGCTTTCACCGCCCCGGATTTCACGGGCACCGCGTCTCGGCGGGCGACTTCCAGGGTCTCAGTTGAACTACTGAGGGGACTTCCTATCCACAGGCGGCCGGCCGGAAGCACCTCGCCCTTCATGACCAGCGACAGCGGCCCGAGCCTTGCGCCCGCTTTCATCTCGGTGTCGTAAAGGACGATCGCGTCGGTTCCAATCTCGCAGTCCGCGCCGACCTTAAGCCCTGAACCCTTCATCACCCGGTCCTCGAAGAGGTGAGTCTGCAGGATGCAGGCTTTGTTCAGCATCGCGCGGTCGCCGACCTCAGTGAGATCGAACTCCAGAAAACCGGTCGTTTCGATATAGACGCCTTTCCCGATGCGGCAACCCATGAGTCGCAGGTACCATGGGAGGAGCGGCGTGCCCTCAAGTGTTTCCAGTCCGATCGGCGAGGCGAGGAATTCAAAGAGCGCGTTGACGAATTCAAGGCGCCAGACGAATGCGCTCCAGCAGGGCTTTTCGAAGGGCTGGTAGCGGCCGACTACCAGCCACTTGAGGGGCACGACGGCGAGGATCACCACCGCGCAGTAAAACGCGTAGATCGCCGGAAACAGACAGAGCGTGACCGCCGGTCCAATTGGCTCCCACAAACTCAAAACCGCATCGATCACCCCAACGGTGGCGATGACAAAGCCAGCACCGGGCAGCGAGATCCGCAGCAGTTCAAAGCATCCGCGCGCCCATTGGCGCAGGCGCGTCGGCCGGAACGTGCTCTGTTCGGAACGGCCTGTAGCCGGTTGACGGCGGGCGAGAAAGATCGGCGGCGACCCCAGCCATGAAGCGCCTTTGCGCGAAGCGAATCGCTTATCTTCGGGGGGAACCGTGAGGACTCCGATCAGCGAGCCCTCGCCGATGACCGTTCCCGCGGGGACCACGGCGCCATTGCCGATAAAGCTTCGGCGCTCCAGTCTGACGGGCGCCAGAGTCAGCCAGCCTCTTTCGACGCGCGCGGCGCCAAGCGAAACCTCATCGGCGATCGTGCAGTCGTCGCCAATGTCGAGAAGATCAGGTGAACTGGTGGTGACGTTGGAGAGTTCGACGAACCTTCCGAGCTTCGCTCCCAGAGCTCTGTACCACGGCTTCAGGAAGATGGTGGAGTGGAGCGGACCGGCGGTTTCCACACTCAGCGCCAGAAGTTGCTCCACCAGCCAATGCCTCACGTAGAACCAGCTGTGAACCGGCCACTTACCGGCGCGCGCCCGGCCGATGAGCAGCCATTTCATGAGTGTCACTTCAAGCGCCATGCAGACGATGAAAGACGCGCCGGCCGCGGTCGCGGCAAGATAAAACAGAGGCCGGCCAGGGCTGAAACGCTCAAGCAGCGCGACCCCAGGCACGAATGCCGAAAGCTCGAACAGCGGGAACAGCAAAATCAGCGCGGAGTAGAGCAGGGTAATCGCGATCGTACGGGGCCGATGTTGGGGAGCCGCATCGGCAGGCGATGCGCGGCGCTCCTGAGCCGGCGAACCTGTCCAGGTCTGATTGGCGGGAATTGGCGCGCCGCACGCGAGCAGCGACAGATCCTCCAGCCGCGCACCATCTTCCATAATCGCCCCTGGAGCTAATACGGACCTTGTTCCCACCAGACAGTCGCGTCCCACGTAAACCGGTTTTATCTCCAGATGGCTGGCGGTGACGTGATAGCCCAGCAGCGACGCTCCTTCGTCGATGCTCGATCCGTCTCCGATCGAAGTGATATCGAACGCGGCAATCAAGTCAGACGCGATTTGGACTCCGCTTCCGATATGCGCGCCGAAAAGCCGATAGACGAACGGCAACAGCGGCGTTCCGCCGAGACGTTTGAGCGGCAGGCTGCGAACCAGAGTGTGGACGAGCCACCACCTCAGGTAATAACTGCCCCACAGGGGATGACGGCCGGCTCCGATTCGTCCGAGCAGAATCCACTTTGCGCATGCCGCAATGAGGATGAGAATCGGAAGCGCGGTGATGGCGGTGGCCGCTGCCCATAACGCCGACTGCATCGCGGAGTGATTTCGTTCCAGCAGGAAGAAGACCAGCCAGGGCGCGATCCACTGCATGCCGCGGAAAGCGAAAACGAAGTAAAGGCCGGCAGTCTGGAGCATCCCGGCAATCGCAAGGCGAGTTCGTGTCGCTTTTGCAGGTTGTTCCCTGGGTGTTGGCTCGGCGGGAGTTCCGCGAGAGTCGATTTCGCCGGCCAGCCGGGAAATTGTGGAATGGCGATACACGTCACGCACGGTAACGGTTGCGAATCTCTCGTTCCTGCGCAACTCCGATACCATGCGAGCGGCGAGCAGGGAATATCCGCCCAGGTCCAGGAAGAAATCGTCGCTGACGGACACCAGGCGGGAGCAAAAGAGCGAAGTCCATACCTGCATAAGCAGATCCTCGGTATTGCCGGGCGCAGCGACAGCTTGAGCCCGCTCTCGCCTGCCGGTGGGAATCGGGCATAACGAAGCGCGATCCAGCTTTCCGCTCGCAAGCCTCGGCAGATCCGCGACCGCGCCGATCTCCGCCGGCACCATCCATGAAGGCAGCCAGTTGCCCAGGTGCGCCCTGAGCCGCGTCTCGTCCCACTGCGCGGCGTCCTTCAAAATGACATAGCCCGCGAGGTGGGGATCTCCAGGCGAGTTCTCCGACAGAACGCAGGCAGCCGCCCGGACGTTGTCATCGCGCAGGAGAGCCGCCTCGATCTCACCCAACTCCACGCGCAGTCCACGCAGTTTTACCTGTCCGTCCATTCGCCCTGCGAACTCGAAGTTGCCTTCGGGGTTGAGGCGAGCCAGGTCGCCGCTGCGGTACATGCGCGCGCCATCGGATCCCCGCACAAACCGGTCTTGCGTCTCGGCGGGAAGCCCAATGTATCCCCGCGCCACGCCTTCCCCCGCGATGCAGATCTCGCCGACGGCGCCGTCGGAAACGGGCCGGAGCTGGTCGTCGAGAATCGCGATTCGATATCCCGGAAGCGGCCGCCCGATGGTGATGTGGGTGGCCGCGGAGACATCGGCGTAAGTCGCGATCACGGTTGTTTCGGTCGGCCCATAGGTGTTGAAGACCCGGCGTCCGGGCTGCCTCCAGCGCGCGATCAACTCGTCCGAGCAGTTTTCGCCTCCCAAAATGAGCAGCCGCAACGAAGGCAGAGGGACTGCCGCATCGAGCAGGGAGAGGAGGGTGGGAACACACGAGAGGACCGTGACCCCGCTTGCGGCGAGTTCGTTCGGCAAATCCGGTCCGGCGCACAACATATCGGGCGTTGCAGCTACAAGGGTCGCTCCGGCTGCGAAGGCAAGCCAGATCTCCTCCACCGATAAGTCGAACGACAGCGGCGCGCCCTGATAAACACGGTCGTGGCGCCGAACTCCGAAGATCTGCCTCTCGGCTTGCACCAGGTGCCTGGCATTTCGGTGCTCCACCATCACGCCTTTCGGCCGGCCCGTTGATCCGGAGGTGTAGATCACGTAACACAAGTCGTCGGCATCGGCGCTGTCACTGTCAGCGGGAAAAGCCTGGGAACTCTGGCCGGCGGCAGAACGCAGGTCCGCGTCAGTGACCATGGCGCAGGCCCCCGAATTTTCCACCATCCATGCGATACGTTCAGCGGGGCAGGCCGGGTCGATGGGCAGGTATGCGGCGCCCGCTTTGAGAATGCCCAGGATCGAGACGCAGGCGTCGATCGACCGCGGCATCAGCATCGCGACGATCGCCCGGCGCCGGGCGCCGAGGCCGCGAAGATGCCGGGCGAACTGGTTCGCTCGAGCGTCCAGTTCCCCGTAAGTTATTATCTCGCGGCCAAATATAACGGCGATATCGCGGGGGCGAGTCCTGGCGTTGGCCTCGAAAATCCGGTGCAGGAGCTGCAAGTAGAACAGTGGAAATAAGCACGGATTTTCTCAGTGTGAAATTCCGACGTCATCGTGGCAGGCGGCACAGTGGCCAGGTGGTTGCAGTTCCCTTGCAGCGAAGGAGTTTTTTACGATGATTTCCAGTTCATCCTTTAATAAATCTAATAAATCGCGCTCGCTGGTTCATTCGCTTTGCTTTCTCGGCCTGGCTTCGCTCGTAGCAATTCCCGCGGCCCGCGCCGATGAGTGGAACAAGAAAACAATTCTTACCGTCAACGAACCGATCCAGGTGACCCGAGATCTGCTGCAGCCCGGCAAATACGTGTTCAAACTAATCGATTCGCAATCGGATCGGCACGTCGTTCAGATTTTCAATGAAGACCAATCGCATCTGATCGACACAATCCTCGCCATCCCCAATTACCGTATGCGACCGGAAGGACGGCAGTTTGCGTTCTACGAAACGCCCGCGGGATACGCTAAGGCGGTTCGCGCATGGTTCTACCCTGGAGACAATTTTGGACAGGAGTTTACCTATCCGAAGAACCTTGCTCTGTTGACGGCGGCTGTTGTGTCTGCAGCTCCATCCGCTTCGGCTATTCAGCCCGAACCGCAGCCGGAACCCCAACCCGCGCCTATAGCTGAGACACCGGCACCTGTGACTCCGCCCGAACCGCCGGCCGCGGAACCGGCCCCAACGGAAACAGCGACGAATTCGGCTCCGGAGCAACCCGCGCCCGCGGCTGCCGATACCTCTCAGTCCGACTTACAGACCACACCTTCGACGCTTCCGAAGACCGGGTCGACGTATCCTCTGTTTGGCCTTCTTGGTCTGAGCTCGCTGGGTCTTTTCTCCCTGCTCCGCATGAAACGGACCGCCTAAGGGAGCAGCTTTATGAAGCGGCGTCTTGCAATTGTGCTCTGTAGTTGCGCCGGCGCCGCTTCATTACTGAAAGGAGTCGCCGACGACTTCACCCTTCGCAGCGATGTACGGCTCGTTCAACTCGATATATCGGTACGCGATAAGAAGGGCGAGGACCTTGCGGGCCTGCGGCGCGATGACTTCAAAGTGAGGGAAAACGGACGCATTCAATCCATCAGCGAGTTCGAGAGGGAAGATCTTCCTGCAACCGTCGGCATCCTGATCGACGAAAGTTTCAGTACTCGCTCCATTCGCAGCGATATTCTTGGCGCCGCACAGGGTTTCATCCGGCAATGCAATCCGCACGACGAATTCTTTGTCCTGAATTTCAACGACCGTGTTACCGCTGGGCTTCCGCACTCAATGCTGTTCTCAGATAATCCCGCGATTCTGTCGGCGGCACTGCGTCATGGAAAAGCGGAAGGCAAAACGGCCCTCTACGACGCCATCGAAGACGGTCTCACTGAGGTAAAGCTTGGTCAGCGGCACCGGCGGGCTCTCGTCGTAATCAGTGACGGGGGCGACACGGCCAGCCGCCACAGTCGGCGAGAAATCTTTGCTTTGCTGGAGGCGAGCGCTGCTACCGTTTACGCGATCGGCCTGTTCGATACGTCCGATCTCGATCAGGACCCCCGATTGCTCAAACAACTGACCGAGATCAGCGGAGGAGATGCATATTTCCCCAACAGCGGGGCCGAAATGCAGGACGCATGCGACAAAATTGCCAAAGACCTGCGTTCTCGCTATACCGTCGGTTATGTCCCGCCGAAAGAAAATGGTGGCGCACTCAGGAGAATCAAGGTGAGCGTAACTGCGCCGAATCGGGCCAAAGTAAACGTGCTCACCCGCGGAAGCTACATTTATGACGACTCGTCGAAATAGGTTGCTGCGCTTCGCGGAGTCTTTCCTGCTGTTCGTCGGAATTGCGGGAATTGCGGTCTGGGGCTGGTCCCGGTTGAGAGAGAAACTGGCGCAGCACCAGGACAGCAAGGAGTTCGATTACAGTACTCTCACTCCCGGGAAACAGCCACCCCGCGCCGTCCCGGACAACGCGGTGATCGGACGAATTCTCATCCCCCGCCTTCGTTTCAGAGCAATGGTCAGGCAGGGTACGAGCGCGCGCACGCTCGATGTGGCCGTAGGCCATATTCCCGGAACCGCATTTCCTGGCGATACAGGTAATGTGGCGATGGCGGCGCATCGGGACACTTTGTTTCGAGCCCTGAGAGATATCCAAAACGACGATCTGATCGAGTTTGAGACCGAGCGCGGCAGTTATCGCTATACCGTGGAGGGCACGCAGATCGTAAAGCCCGAAAACGTGGGAGTCCTCAAAGCGGGGTCTTCCAACGAACTCACTTTGGTGACCTGTTATCCGTTCGACTACATCGGCTCGGCCCCCGAGCGTTTCATCGTGAAAGCCCGCCAGATTTACCAGGACAAACCAACGCCGGTTGAAAGCGCGCAGGTTGAAAAGCCTGCGGCGCGGGTGCCACCCCGAATCAAGCCTCTCTCTCTGCAACCCCTGCCTTACAAAATGCCGCAAGTAAGTTCACACAGGTTTCCATTCGAGGTTCCCAAAGGCCACAGCCGACAGTTGGCTGCAGGAGTGTCGGTCGGTATCACGGACTCCGACGCAAACGGCTACCATCTCAAGGGCTGGGTATGGATCATGCCGGAGCGCAAAACTCTATGGCTGCACGATGCCGGCGCTGTCAGCTTTCGCAGCCCTGACGGCGGCAGGATTCTCGAACTGGTGATCACTGCCTTCACGGATCGCTCCGCCCGAGGCTACCTGGTGGTCTCCTCTCCGGCAGACAACTGAGATATTTTAGAGATCTGACCGATCCTGATTTCAAACCGCGCAAGGGCCTGGCGCGCAAAGCCATCGAAGCGGGAACGATGGCACTGCTTGGTTTTGCGGCGGTTGCCGTTCCCCTTCACGTGGTGCTCAGGAGGGAACTGCGGGATGCCCCGGAACCTGTCCGCACGCAGGGCTGGCCCATAAGGCTGCTGCACGTTCTGTTCGCCCGATACGTCGTTCAGTGGATCGACGCGGAAGGCATTGAAAACCTGCCTTCCGGCTCCTACATCATTGCGGCCAACCACGCGTATAAATCCGGTGTTGACGGATTCATTCTCGGACACCTGCTGGCTACCCGCGCGGGACGCGTGCCGCGGATTCTTGTCACTGCGGACAGCCGCAACTGGATGGTCCGCGCGGAGCGTTGGGTGCTGCACCACTACGGGATCGCTTTGCTGATTCCCGATGAACCTCTCGTCCGCCGACGCAGGGGAACGTCTGACACGATCGCGGCTTATCTGAAAGAAAGTCCTCGGCATTCAGTGCTGATTTTTCCGGCAGGGCGCGCTATGGCTGATCCGGCGGCGCAGTTGAAGAACTGGAGCACGGGCGCGGTGGTTGCGGCGGAAAAGAGCGGCTGTCCCGTAGTGCCTGTGGCGATTGGCGGACTGCGGCTGGACTGGTCTCCGGAGACTGTGATCTTCTCGGCCATCGAAGCCGAAGGGCCGGAACCTCCGTTTCGAATCTCGGTGAGAATCGGAAAGCCGATCGTGCCGACGATCGATACGCATGCGGACCTGGAGAAGCTGCGCGCCGCCGTTGCCGAACTGATGCAGGGGATTCCGGGACTGCGTCCGGCGCCTGGCGAGTCCGATCCCGCGTTCGGCAAAATCACGCTGCGGGACGGGAGAACGATCGCCTATACCGACCGCGGCCCGCGCACCGGGACGCCCGTACTTTACTTTCACGGCTTCCAGGGCTCGCGGCTTGAACGCGTTCCCGGCCTCGATGAGATCCTCGCGAAACTCGAAATCCGGCTGATCTCGCCGGACCGTCCCGGTATCGGTCTTTCCACGCCGGTGCGCGGCCGCACCCTGCTGGGATGGGCTGACAACGTGCGCCAGTTGACAGAGCAGGTGCTCGGTCCCGGCCAGCCTTTTTCTATTCTCGGCTTCTCCGCCGGAGCTACTTATGCGCTGGCCTGCGGACAACTGCCCGGCCTGCGCGCCATGGCGCTGGTAAGCGGTCTGGGGCTGCCTCACCTGATCTCGGAATGGCGGCGTTATTCGAGCGAAGTATGGCGAATTCTGCTTTCGGCGAAGCTGGCGTACTTCAGGGCCGGAGTCTTTCTGAAGATCGAAAAGAAGCAGCGCGATCGCGTCGTCAACGACTGGGGCGGTTACTACAAAGACGTCCAGCACGACCTTTCGGCGGACGATCGGAGAATTCTGGCGCGGCCTGAAGTGGAAGAGCTCTTCCATGAGAATCGCCGCGAGGGTATGGCACAGGGCATGGGTTGTTTACTCAATGAAGTGCAGGCATTTTATTCCGATCCGCGAATCGACGTCACGCGTCTTGCCGCCTGTCGGGTCCTCATTTTCCACGGAGCCGAGGACACGGTTGTGCCGGTCTCGGTAGCCTGGGATCTGCATCGCAGGATTCAGTTCAGCCATTTCATTGAACTGCCGGGGCGCGGGCATTATTTCATTTACGACGAGGGCCAGATGGAGAAGGTGCTCTGCGAATTGTCAAATGCGCACCGCGGCTGCCCGGCCGATAAACAGAGTGTGCCGGCCGCCTGAGCCGGCGTGTGGGCGGCAGCGCTGTACATCCACTTCAAATCCGGCGCGGGTCATAAGTTTTTCGAACGCAGGGTCGGAGGCCGCCGACCAGTAAGCGGCGCATCCTCGCGGCCTGAGTGCGGCCCGGGTTCTCCGCAGACCCGCGAAGTCATAAAGGCGACGGTTTGCTCCGGTGCTGAAAGCCGCCGGGCCGTTATCTACATCGAGGATGATGCTGTCGAAGGCCTCGGCCGATTCGCCGATGATATCGCCTACATCTCTCAGCGCTATGCTGACGCGAGGATCCGCCAGCGCCTCCGAGGCCAGCGGGAGCGCCGGGTCTCGATTCCACGCGACCACAGCGGGTGAGATCTCGGCTATCGTTATCGAGGCATCCGGCCGCAGACATGCGAGGGCGGCCGTCAGCGTGAAGCCAAATCCCAGTCCCCCGATGAGGACTCGAGCCTTGCGTGTGTTATGGACGTGGGCGCAGGCCAGTTCCGCGATCTTTTCTTCCGAGGCATGGCGCCGGGTCGACATGAGTTCGGCTCCGTCGATGCGGACGGAGTACGTGCCGTCGTGTTCGTGAAGAGAAATGGTTTCGCCATCGGGCATGAGGGCCGTATCGATGGTTGTCCATTTTTTCATGGGTGGCAAACCTTACCAGCGTAGCGCCGCCGTTCCGGAGGAGGATAATAGAGGCAGGTGCCGTATGAGAAAATTCGTCGTTTATTCTTTGCTGGCGATGACGCCTTCAGTGTTCGCGCAGTCCTCTCAAACCGATTCGACGATGAAAACGGAGAAGGCGCAAAAGGTTAAGAAGAAGGGCAAGGGAGCCGCGTCCGAAGTGGCCGGCGGGGTGGGTTCGGCAGCCGGCGGTGCGGCGAAGGGCGCCGCAGATCTGGTAACGCTTCATCCAATAGACGCAGGCGCCGCTGTGGGCACCGGCGCTGTGAAGGGCGCGAAAGGCGTTACCGTAGGCACGGCCAAAGGGGTAGGACACGTGCTAAAGAAAATCTTTTGAGCGTAAACTCCGGTCTGCGATATTTTTCGTCCGATTTTTAGTTTTTTTGAAATGTCGGTTGCATTTTTCCGCCCGGCAACATGCTACAATCGCGGAATCACTACCAGGGCGTAATCGTTTTGTAGCCTGGACCCAGGAACCCGCCACCAGTCTCGCGGACCCGAGTTTGTTGCCTGGAACGTCCGAAGACCTTGTCGGTCTCACCTTAAATCTGCGTCGGATCCCGATTCCGTTACACAAATTTTCCAGAAGGGGAGACTTTCAGCATGTTCAGTTTATTCAGCAGGCATATGCGCGCACCGGCCGCATTACTCGCTTTGTTCGCCGGGGCTTTGACGGCCTACGGCCAATCCTATTACGGAGCCCTCCGTGGTAACGTTACCGATCCCAACGGCGGCGCGATTGTCACCGCCAAAGTAACGCTGACGAATGAGGGTACGTCCGAGCAGCGCACTACCGTGACCGCTTCGGTGGGTGAGTTCGTTTTCAACGAAGTGAACCCTGCGACGTATTCGGTTTCGATCGAATCGCCCGGCTTTAAGAAGCTGGAGCGCCACGGCATCATCGTAGGCACGCAGCAGCAGATCGCGCTTGATTTGAAGATGGAAGTCGGCCAGGTGTCGGAGAGCGTGCAGGTGACCGAGTCGGCCCCGCTGATCGAGGCCGCGACGGCTTCTCAGGGCCAGGTGCTGGACAATCAGAAGCTCTCGGATCTGCCCAATCTGGGCCGCAACCCGTTCATGCTGTCAAAGCTGGCGGCCAACGTGATTCCGGTAGGCAACCCGGCTTACAACCGCATGGAAGATCAGAGCGGATCAAGCTCGATCTCGATTGCCGGCGGCCCGGTTCGCGGCAATAACTATCTGATCGACGGCGTGCCGATTACGGATGCCGATAATCGCGCGATTATTATTCCGACGCTTGAGGCGGTGCAGGAAGTTAAGGTTCAGGCGAACACGTATGACGCGGAAATGGCGCGCACCGGCGGCGGGATGTTCAACACGCTGATGAAGTCCGGCGCGAATGAATACCATGGCAGCCTCTATGGCCACCTTCGGCGGACGGCGTGGGATGCCAACAGCTTCTTCAACAACGCGGGCGGGGTGCCGATTACCAATCAGCCCAACGATACGTGGGGCGCAAGTTTCGGCGGCGCGGTGATTATTCCGCATTTGTATAACGGCAAGAACAAGACGTTTTTCTATCTGGGCTATGAGCATTACGATGACATCCAATCGGCGTCTTCGGTGTTCAATGCGCCGACCGCGGCACAGAAGTCCGGCGATTTTTCAGGTGCAGGAAACCCGATCATCTACAATCCCCTTTCCGGCACGACACGCACTCCTTTCACCAACAACATCATTCCCCCGAGCATGCAGAATCCGGTAGGGATGGCGCTCGCTACCTATTTCCAGGCGCCCCAGACCACGCCGAGTTCTTATGGCGCTTACGACATCACCGGTTCGGCCCAGCTTCCCTGCCGCGCGGCGCAGTACACGGGAAAGCTCGACGAGGACTTCACCCAATGGTGGCGAGCCAGCATCAGCTATCTGCGCTACTTCTCGCTCGAGCCCGGTAACACCTGGTTCACAAGCCTTTCGACTCCGGATGGTTGGCGCTTGCTGCGCCGCGTAGATGCGACTCAGAT
>Ga0302320_10010926_pt1 | contig 19302 bp, 24 predicted proteins | sample Bog_T0_3_FD_202130 | JGI IMG/M metagenome (GOLD analysis project Ga0302320, IMG submission 202130) | Peat permafrost microbial communities from Stordalen Mire near Abisko, Sweden - Bog_T0_3 | ecosystem: Environmental > Terrestrial > Soil > Wetlands > Peat | place: Sweden: Abisko, Stordalen Mire... | reverse complement strand
ATTTTAACAATATTAATAATGGTCAGTAAATATTGGGTTGATGACGCATTTGTTTAATTAAAATTCAAAAAATCGCTTTCTTTAATTGACTCTGATGAAAAAATAAAGATTTCAAAGTTCATTAAGAAATTTTCAAAAAGACTTTATTTAATTCAAAGCAAACTTTATTGTTTTTTTTTGAAAATCTCTTTTTCGGTTTTTCTTAATAAATAAAAATCCCTTCAAAAATGCAAAGTCTCTTCCTTTTAGAGCTTTTGGCCTTTTTGTTTTTCGTGGCTTATTTAGTTTATTCCTATAGTGCGAAATCTGTGCCTTTATACGTCCTTTTTTTTGTCTATACTTCCTGGCTTTTGAGTTTTTCTATTGTGATAATTCTTCCATTGGACATATATTATGTAAAAATCCATGATAATGAAAAAAGTCGAGAAATTATTAATAAATTTGCTTTAGAGTGTGGTTATTGAAGACCCTGAAAGTCGAGACTTTTATTATCACGTGATATATGATATTTGGATCTTTATATATTGGACGAATTTCCTCTATTGTTGGTAAGAAAAAAATGTTGGATTTCAAAGGAAATTTAAAGAATATAAAAGGGGACTTCTTCCAATATTTCAGGAATATGAAGACGCAGGGGAATTGACTTCTAAGGATAAGTTCAAACGTTCGCTTAAGAATAACCTGATTTTCTATGGAGTTTTAGGACTTTTAGGCGTGATTTTCATCATATATCTGAAATATACCTCACATATGACTGAGTATCTCTATATATCTATATATGAATATCTCTAAAAAGTCTATATCAACAGGTCCAATATCTTAGCTTTTCTCATTGCTATGGCCAATTGCTTGTAAAATAAAGGAAAATACCTCAGAAATTAACAATTTTCTTATAGTGGGATATGTCTGATTATCGTGTTATTGGGTTATGGATTGGTCACAATACCCAGGAACCTTTGGAGAATGGGAAATCAGGAACTCACATTGAAATTCTATCAATTTCAAGCTACTTTGGTTGAAGAAATCAAGGCTTCAGCGGAATATGAACTTAGTGAAACTATAAAGAAAGCCTATGCCTTATCATCTAGAGATTTCAAAAACCCTCAATTTTCCTTATATTTGAAGACTATCATGAAACTAGTATGAAATTAAAGCTTTTTATAACCCTTTATTTCTTTAGATCCCGGAAGACATGTTACAGGAATGTCAAAATCTATTAAAATCCTCAGATTTAAGAGAAATTTGTGAGGAATTCGGGACTTTGAATGAGGGGAAATTAGCTGGATTGCATAAACAATTGAAAAAAGGCATGGAAGAACATAAAAGAAGTGAAACTTGTTGGGAAGATGTATTAGAAAATGCGTTTCTAATGGAGGATATATTAGAGAATCGTAGTTCAAGCGAACATAAGATGAGATCGACTTTTTGGATAGAAAGACATGGACAATGCAATAACGTTATTGATACTCTATGTATTTCTGATAATATTGATATAGAATAATATCTAAGGCTTTTTATAGTATGGTTCTGGCATGTGAAGATAAAACATAGAATGGCTAGAGGATTCGCAGTTGTTTTGGCAGGGCTTAGTCTTATAGTCGTGATTGGAGAAATCACCATATTTTCAGATCTCAAAATAGTTGAATTCACGAATTTCACTAGAACTGGTCAGGGTTTTTTCGCCACACAGGTCTTTTTTTTTCTCTTTAAAAGCTTATTTATTTGATATTTTTCTAAAGATTATTACCTTGATACCGCTTCTTTATCTGGCCTTCGCAGTGAATATGGGGTTTTTTAATATGAAACTTTCAGGCTTCTTCGGATTATATAAAGATCATCAAACTGATGCCCCTTCATTGCTTTTTTCCTCGATAAATTTCGCTAGAGTTTCTGCCCCACTTTGTTTCAATTTCCTCAATATGATAAAAGTGCATAATACTGCATTTAATAAAGTGATGGGTGAAATCAATATCGTGCCGATTTTCGGCTCTGGTTTCACCTCAGTTTTTCCTATCACTTTGATAATTCTCTGTCTATTCAATATTTATGATGTTTATGGCAAATTTCTCTCTTATCTCGGCTTGAAACAATTCCAATTCACTGAGAATTTCACTGATGATAAGATACATGAAGGAAAACAATTACTTTATAAAGGTCTTTTTATTAATTTTAATAATTTTCTTTCAAATTATATAATTTTTAATATTTTTCTATTTTTTCATATTTTTCATATTTGTCTATTTTTCATTGAAATTTTCTCATATTTTATGAAGCGAGGATCATCAGGGAAAGACGTTTCTTGAATTTGAATTCAACAAATCTCCAGAATTTCCATGGCTACACTTCGCGTGTACACGAAACTAGTTTTAATAAAAATTTCGAGGGCTTTGGCGAGGAGGTCATGGGCGGATAAATAATAAAAACACATAAAAATTCTTCTTTTTTTAATAAAAAGCTTTTTTTTTTTCCTTTAGATGAGATTAAAAGATAATTATGATCTGGAGGCTAACACTGAGATCAGAAACATTCCCATTGAATATAAAAAGACGATTTTCAATGATAAAAACGTAAGAGGAGTGAGTCCATTGGAGAAATATCGCAAAAAATGAAGAAAAAATGCTTATTTTTATCTAATTTGTTTAGAACAATGAAATTCTTCCAATTAATATTTTTCTCTTTATTTATTATTAAATTCCTAATAAAAAATGAACCAAACAACAGGTGTAAGAAACTCCATTTCCATAATGAAGTCTTCAGATTTTCCAATAAAAAAGCCTCATTTCAATCTTCCAATAGAATCCATAAAGGAAAACAATGAGCCTAATGAAACAGATATCATAGAAAACAATGATTCGATATCAGAGGGGTCTCCTTTGGGTGAAAAGGATCAATATTCACCTCAGGAATTAGTTTTAAATGGTGTGGATTATAATTATACCACGAATTATTGTTATTACCCTAATATTTTCGATTTTATGCCTAAGAAGGCGGTTTCTGAAGAAGATGATGAAGATGAGGCTTATTTATGGGAAAAACCAAAGGAATTGGCTTTAAAAGAAAAAAATAGCATCCATGACGAAGAAAAGGAAGAAACTGAAGAAGAAAAAAGGAAAAAGGCTTTGGAAAAAGATCGCGAACCTAATTTCTTCATGAATGGCGAAGGGTTTAGAGTAAATTTTATGAGTTTTTATTCGGGGGATTGAAGAAATTTAAGTAGTTTGCGAGAAATTCGATGTTTTTGATGAATGAACAAAATCTAATAAGGCTTTTCGTGTTGAATTTGATTTTATACACAAAGGGTTTCAAAAGGGTGATGTTGTTTTTTCTATTGCTAAATCTCGTGGCATATGGATTATATGATTATGAATATAGATTGGAAATTAAGGGGGAAATTGGAGAAATTGATAATAATATCGTGGCTTTTTATTTGGAATTGATTTGTAATATATTCTTCTCTTTCGAATTTCTCTTAAGATCGATGTCGATTGGAGTGATTTGTGAGAAATACACTTATTTGAGAACAGGAGAAGGCCTGATGAATTTTGTGCTTTTGATAATAAAGTTCTATTTTTTTTGTTTTCCTCATATAAATTTCTTTGATTTTTAGTTGGTTTTTCCTCATCCAAAATGATGAACATTATAATTCAAGTCTTTTGAATACTATTTTATTATTGAAAGCTTTGAGAATCATCAGAGTTTGTCGATTATTGTTTGTTTTCAAAGATATGAAGCTTACAGTGGTATCTTTGATCAATGCGCTCCCTTCAATGGCCCAGACTTTCTATTGTTTAGTGATAGTCCTCATTTTCTATACAATTTGGGGATTGCATTTTTTCAAAGGAGTAGAAGAATATCGTTGTAGAGATACTCCAGATCCTGAACTAATAAATGGATCTTTATTCTGGCCTCCTAATGAAATCGTGGAATTTCATTGCGGATATTGGAATTGTCCTTCCAAGTAAAAAATATAAGAAAAAATGAAGTTTTTTAATATATTTTTATGGACGCGGCAGCTTATATTGTGGCAGTCCTTATGAACATAATATGGAGTTCAATCCCCAAGAACTTAACCTCGAAATATTCAATTTCGGAATTACGACTTTCAGTGATTTTTTCAATGCCTTACTAATAGTCCTGCATTTCGTGTTTTTGGTCGGATGGTCGAATTTCACATATATGGTAATAATATTTAATAATATAAACCCAAATAAGAATTATATTAGAATTGGAGAGTCGTTGATGGCTTTTTCACAGCCCTTTTCTTTGGTAGTTTAGTCATTATAGGTTTCTTTATCATGGTGAATTTATTCTTAGCCTCAGTTTATGATTCCTTTATGTATCATACTAATATTCGTGATAAATCCAAGAAAATAATAGATCAAAATACTTTAGATAAAGATGTTGAAAAAGGCGAGAATTTCTTCCTGAATCTCGGAAATATGCAATCCCCGATCAAGAAAACCCCCCATCACAAAGATCATGATATGAAAGTCAAGACTATTTCTTTTATGCCTAAATTCACCTTGGGGAATATGAAGAAAAATGTGGGTTTTTTATCGGGATATAAAGAGAATATCCTGAGTATTTTTGAGAAAAATTATTGTAGAAGATCTATCAGTCTATTGATTATCGGGGATATTATCGTTCTTTGTCTAGATGGTTATCCGATAACTCATGATCAGATGGTTTTATTACATGAGTTGGATTTTTTCTTTTTCTGTTGTTTTTTAATTGAAATCACTTTGAAAATCTTCGCTTCTGGATTGAATGCGATTAAGAAAAGCTTCATTTTTCTTCTGGATTTTCTCATCATATATTCGAATTTGGCTGTGATTATATATGAATCCTCAATAGGATTGAATATATTTGAAGAAGGGACTCAAATAGGAATAGGGATTAAGACTTTAAAGATGGTGAGGATATTTCGAGTGTTATATTATACCCAGATTTTCTCAAGTCTTTCTATTATAATCAAATCCTTAATAAAGACGCTATCAAAAATGAAGGAATTCTTTATTATTATGATAGTTCTTGTGGTGGTTTTCGCTTTAATGGGTATGCAGATCTTTTCTAATAGGGCAAGATTCGAAGAAACCTCAACAGGAGGAGGCATAATATATGACTTGTAAAAGTAGTTTTTAAAGGCATTTATTAATATAATCTTAGGGAAAATGGAGAACCCCCAAGGCCAAATTTCGATGATTTCTTTAATGCATGTGTTTCTATCATGTTAGTACTTTATAATGAGGAATGGCATATATCAATGTATCAACATTCAAAAGCCGTTGGACATGTTTCTGAGGTTTTCTATATTTTCGTGGTTTTCATCGCTCAAATAATTATGATGAAATTGCTTGTAGCTCTTTTCCTGAACAATTTCATCCAATATATCAAAGCGGAAATCATTGATGATCAACAAGATATCATGAAAGTGTTGAAACTCGGTTTTCGCAAAAAATTGCTCACTTTCGCCAATTATATCAACACCAATAATAAAGAAGATGAGGAAAATGAAAATAAAAACAAAACTTCTTCGAGATTCGGAATGTTTAAAATGAGATTGATGAAAAACATCTTGAAATTGTCTCAAAGCATACATGCAGTAATTCATTTTATTAATTTTTTTCTTCATATTTCATTTAAAATCTTCAAAAGGATGAAGAAGATCTTGAAATAAAAACTGATCCTATGATCCCTGAAAACCCTATTTCTACTGTTATTAGGTTAGCTTTGGAAAAACCAATGAATCCTTTGAATAATCCTTCAAATCTCAACCCGAATTCCGATATTAGTTCCAGAAGATTCATTATTAAGCCAATTAATGAAAAACCACGGAATTCTATGATCCCATCAATGATAATAAACCATCCTGAATTTAATGATTCGAGAGGTTATAAGGTGTTTCTTTCAAATATGTTGAAGAAATCCTTGTTGATTTTCCCAAAAAATAGTGCTTTTCGAAGGTTTTTAAAGCGGATATTAGGCCATTGGATTTTTGAGGCTTTTATGCTTTTGGTGATATTTATTTCCTCTCTAATTCTAGTCATAGAAAATCCATTTGAAGATCCTATGAGTTTTGAACAAGTCCTTTTTCTTTCTTTAAAATTTTAATATTCATTCTTCTAACTGTTTCTTAGGTCCTTTTAAGTAGTCTTGATATGGCTGTGACAATAATATATGGTATCGAATTCTTAATGAATGCTCTCGCTTTTGGATTTATATGGGGTCCAGACACTTATTTGCGTCGAAGTGGTTGGAATATTCTGGACTTTGCAATCTTCATATTTTCGCTTATGGGAGTCATTCTCAGTAAAGATCAGCTCAAAATCAATAGCATGAAGGTTTTTCGAACCATCAGAATCCTCAAAATGGGGCAAAAAAACATGGGGATTCGAGTCGCCACACAGGCTTTGATAGCCGCTTTGCCTAATATATTGCGTTTATTGGCTTTTGCTTTCATATTTATTCTAGGGTTTGCGTTATATGGCATGAGATATTTGAAAGGTCTATATTTTTATTGCACTACTTTGGATGAGGGCTTATTGAGTTCTTCTGTGAAGACAAAGATCGATTGTTTCGATTATGGGGGAGATTGGGTGAGATATGATATGCATTTCGATACTATTTGGGCGGCAGTTTCCACGTTATTTCAAGTCGCGACTTCAGAAGGTTGGCTTATGGAGATGTATAAGGCTGTAGATGCCACAAATATCGATCAACAGCCAGAAATGAATAATAATAAATATTGGATCGTGTTTTATTTGGTCTATTTTTTCGTGGGGAATTTCCTTGTCATTAATATGTTTATTGCTGTTATTGGGGAGACTTATTTAGAACAGAAGAATAGGGCAAGTAATATATTTAATTCAGTAAAATTATTAAAAAATCGGATTTTTATAGGCAAATTCCATCTTATGACTGAAGAACAAAAGGAATGGGCTTTGATCAAAACCTCCATTTATAAATTGAAACCCAAGAAAAAAGTCATTTATTGATTTCATTATTGGAAATTTGTTAAAAATTTAAATTTTAGAAATCCCAAGTCAAATGGAAATTCCAAGAGCAGGTCATAAAGTTCCGCAAGTTAAAAATCGTCAAATATTTCTATTTCATTTGCATTGGCTTCAATATAGTGATTTTGGCCTTATATTATCATCGTCAGCCTCCAGAAATGACAATGGTTCTGGGTATTTATCTTTATTATTCCCTTATTTCTTAAATTAATTATTTCTCTTTATTGATTTCCTTTAATTTAATTAAAAGATCAACTCAATATGGCCATGATCTATATTTTCACCATATATTTCCTAATTCGTATCCTTTGTATAAATTCGATTAAACATTTCCTCAAATCGAGAAACACCATTATTTCAATCCTATCTCTTTCTTTGACCTATGGATCTTTCGGAATAAATAACCAGGATCGTGTCCTCAATTCCTTGGCAAAGGCCACACAAACTATTTATGTTTATCATTTCCTGAAGAATTTGAATATAATTCAAAGGATTTTCCATACTTTGTTTTTCGTCTTGCCTTCATTAGCGAATATAGTCTCTCTTATGATGTTGATATTATATATCTATACAATCATCAGTATGGACATTTTCTCATATATGCGATTACAAAACACAGTGAATGGATATGATGTGGATTTCCGGACTTTCCCCAAAGCGCTTTTTTCTTTATTTCGTGTAACTACAGGAGAATTATGGTTTTTGATCGTTAGCGATTGCATCAGAGAACAGGCTCCGAATTTCGCTTGTATGGATGTGGCGTCCTATGCAGATTATATGAAATATGGTAAAATTCCTCAAATAACCTTACATTTTCACTAAAATCTTTTTCTTTTTAAAAGGCCTTAATGGATGTGGATCTTCCTTCTATTATTTCTTCTTTTATACCTATCATTTATTCTTCTCTTTAATAATTCTCAATCTCTTCATAGTCACTATTTTAGTCTCTTATGGTGAGGTTTTTAATGCCGAACAAAGAGCTATTGATAGGTTCCAACTCAGTAAAATCAATGATTTATGGACACATTTCGACCCTTTGGCTTTGGGTTATATCAATTATAAGGACTTTTGGACCTTGGCCTCGAAAATCGCTGTGGAATTCGGAGTTTCTGAAAAAGACCTCCTGGAAATCAAAAATAAGAAGAATTTCATCAATATCTTGAAAATCCCCTTATATGAAAATCGCAAGGAAAGGGTCTTTTGTTATAAATTTCATGATGTTATTGTGAGATTAGCTGAAATATCAGTCACAATTAAATATGGAGTTGTTGAGTTAATGAATTTCCTTAGTTTTTCCTATAAAAATCGATTAATTTTTAAGTCTCGAGCCTAGTTTAGAGAAGAAAAACGAAGAGAAGAAAAATGAAGAGAAAAATGAAGGAAAAGATAATTTAAATCTAACAAAATTCAAGAAAAAAACAGCTGATATCAATAAAAACAAAGAAATCGATGGTTTCGTGAAAACCAGCTTTCATAGTGGTCATATGGCTTCCATTATGATAATTTATCATAAAATCAGGAAATTGGTGAAAAAGGCCAGAAAAGAGTATAAAAAAACCTGATTTTTCTCTATAAATATATTATGTTTTAGGGATGATGAAATGGTGGATTTAGGTGGTGTGAATAACTTTTTGAAGAAATTAAAGGAAACTATTCAAGCTGAAGAAAGGAAAGAAGCTGAGGAAAAGGCCAGACTTGAAAACGAGAAGGAAAAAGCCTCAAATGTCTGAACTTCTAATTAAAATCTAATCTAATGAATTATAAAAAGTCTTTGAAATAAACAAAAAATTGAACTTTTGACATTTAAAAACCTCAATAATATCAATGCAAATGCAAGAGACTTTGTTGAAATCTAAATGTCCAATTCATGATCGGGCTTTTGAATTGATTTGTACTAAGAAAATCTGTTCAAAGCCTCGTCTCGGTTGTACCAAATGTTTTTATGATAAAACGCATAAAGAATGCAAGTCTTTTACTGTTTTATTAGAGGATTTGACGCCTGAGGATTTCACAGAAAGTCTCGAAAGTTGGATAATTGAGCCTGAACAAAGGAAAAAGCTTAACGAAATCACAGGACTTTATCCTTATGAATTAGAGGCTTATGAAGGAGAAATCATTGATTTAATCACAAAGAAATTCGAGAAAATAAGAGGGATTTTATTAGAACGATTGGTTAAGCTAGAAAATGATGTGAAATCCTTAGTAAAGACCAAAGTCTTGAAGAATGAGACTATGAATATATTCAAGAATCATTATAGTCTAAGAAGATTAAAGGAATTGATAGGGAAATCATTAGAAAAAATGGAGAAAATGGAGGATTTGAATGAATTCTTCAATTATTCCTTAGAAGCCTTTTTGGAGAAATATCGACAGGAGCGGGAATTGATATATTTCGAAAAGCAGAAATATGAGGATTTTCTTAATAACAAGGAGAGTTTTCTTCTGAGTCTAATGAAGGAACTTGATAATGGGTTATTATCTTTAGATTATCTGAAGATCTTATTTATTCCTTCTTTGAATATCGAAACTGTGAAGAGATTCAATAAATTCGGGAATAATTGGGGTTATGTGAAGGATAAATTAGACTGTATTTCCTTTAAAACAAGCAATAATATCCTTTTCCATGGAATTGGCTTATTAAAGCCTTTAAAATCTGGAGAAAAATTGAATGTCGATATGAAATTACTCGATGGAGAATCGAATGAAGCCAATATCCTTATAGAAAAAAGCTATATTATTCAACAGAAAGATGCCGATATCATAGAAAAGATTATTATGGATAATGCCATTTTATTGAAAAAAGAAAAGGTTTATAGTATTTGTTGCAAAATCGAAGGAGAAGATAGTTTTAATGGTTCTGAAGGGATGGAAATAATAGAAAATGAAGGGATTTTCTTTAATTTCAGCGATACTATAGTCATTGGGAATAATAAGGATAATAACACCAATGTGAATCATGGACAAATACCTGAGATTTATTATTCGATAATGGAAGAAAAGTGAAGGTTTTTTTTCAAGACTTTAACAATTTCTTAAAATATTCAAGTTTATTGAGGAAATTAAAATAAGGAATTATATTTTCAATAATGCGATTAAGAGAACTCTTCATTCAATTATATAGGTAGTAAAGAGTTTTTACTGTGATTTTCTCCCCTATTTTTTAAATAAGTTCTCAATCCACTCCATATATTAAAATAAATAACTCTCCTAATGGCTTCTTTATCCGCTGCATCTTTCTCATCATTTATCTTCAATTCCTTAAGAAAACTTCATGAAACACATGAAATCAAAGAAAAATACTTCAAAAACGCGCTTTTAATCAAAATCTCACTCAAAATACCCAAAGAAAGTCCTTCTTTCTTTGAAATCAATCAATTCCTGCTTTTCCTCAAACAGTTCAAAAGACAAATGAAAAAAAACTCATTAAAGAACTTCTTCCTCAAAACAAGAATTTTCTTAGTATGGCTTCTCTCAGTTTATGAACATTTAACCAATAGAGATTTCGAGGCTTTTGTAATCAAACTCCCCTTTTTTCTAATTAATTTTATAATATTTCGACAGTAAAAACGCATAATTTATTATAGAAAAATGAAGATTGGCTGACTTTGAGTAGTTTCCTCCCAGAAATCGACCTTTATAAGCTCAAATTCAAATATTTCTCTTATCTGAAGGCTTCTTCTTCATCGAGATTTTGGGCTTCTCAACAGGATTGGGCTTTACGTGAGACTCTTCAGTAATATTTCCTAATAATTCATTATTCAAGCGATTTTTCTTTAAGGAAACTATATATCCACGAGTATTTCAAGGCTTTTCTCATGAGAAAATCAGTTGGGCTATGATTTCCTTTGAATTTAGTAAAGGCTTTGAAAAGCTTAGTTCCTTTAAAACCGATAAACAATGTAAGGAAAGATGGCTTAATCATTTAAGTCCAGCCTTGATAAAGTAAGATCTCATTTTCTGATAAAATGAAAAAATAAGAAGGCTTTTTTTTTCCTTTTAGAAAACAATGGAGTTTCCAAGAAGATGTGAATCTATTGAATGAAAGCCTCAAATATCCGAAATTATGGGCCAAAATCACTAAGAGTTTCCCAGGAAGAACCCAACATCAAATCAAAAATCGCTTTATTAAGCTTCTGGCTAAAGAATTAAAGCTAAAAAGGGAAAAAATCAGAGAATTCATCAATAAAAATTCACTCATTGGACCTATTTCCAGAGCTTTAGTCAGTTTAGGAAACCAAAAAAGAAGTTTCTCCATAAATGAGGTTTTTAATCAACAAAAAGGCCAAGAAGAAGAAAAAAAAGAGGAAAACAAAGAAGAATCGAGCTTTTTATGCGAGATGTCTTTCAGTTTCGAGGATTTCATCAATGGAAATGAAAGAAGAATAGAGGTTTTAAGCTTAGAACGCGATTTTGAGATGAAATAAGGCCTCAGACTTATGAAATACTTATTATTTAGTCATATTTATATGTGAAAGTAATATAATTCTAAATAAAATGGAATATTGAGAGTTTCTAAAGGACTTTTTATTCAAAGCGCCATTTTTCATAATGGAAATAAACGAGAAAAAACAGTTAATTTGAATATTTTGAAAGGGTTTTTTGAATGGGAAACATTAAAATATTAAAAAAAAAACGCTTTTCCTTTGAAATTCTGAAAAGTTTAATGATTTCTGGAAAAAACAATTAATCATCATTAAATTTTCGGAAGTAAAAAAAATTTAAAAATTAAAAAAATTTTATAAATTTGGCAGTAATCAATCAATACTGCCCTAAAATTAACAAAAAAGAATTTAAAAAGCCTGAAAACTCAAATAAAGGATAAAGGCTTTCTTCCTGCTAGAAAAAAGAAAGTCAAGAGCCTAAAGAATTAATGTTTTTATGAAGAAGAAGAAAAAGGCGTTGATTTTTCTTTTTTTTAAATAATTACAAAAAATTTTATAAATTTCGATTTCATTAAAAAACATTTTCTAATAAGATCTCTAGTCTTGAATATATATTGGCAGTAAAATACATTCTCATCGAAAAATGCGTATATCTCCTTTTTTATTATATTTATTCCACAGTAAAAAGATGTACTGTGGCTTTTCTTTCACGACTAACTATAAATCATTATAACTCTTTAAAAGAATCAATAAATTACCACATGACTGCCCAAACTCCCTTCGATTTCTCCCATTTCCTCTCCAAAGTCCTCAAAAATCCACAGGAAATCAACCTCATTCAAGCCAATTATCAGAAAAACGTCGCTTTGATTAAGGAATCCATCAAAATCCCCAAGAATTTGCCTTCTTCTCAGGAAATAAGCAAATTCTTCGTTTTTCTCAATGAGATGCAAAAGACCAAGAAATCCGTTTCTTTGAAGAGTTTCTTCATTAAAACAAAGGTTTTCTTGATCTGGTTAATATCAGTCTATGAGTTGTTTTCGCAAAAAACATTAGAAATTTTCGTAAAACCTTGATTTTTTTCTCATAAAAGTCCTAATTTCCCTATTTTTAGCAAAACGAGGATTGGAAAACTTTGGCCTATTTCTTCCCGAAAATCGACTTTTTCAAGATGAAATTCCGCCTTTTCACTTATTTGAAGCCTAATTTGCAATCTCGATTCTGGATTCCTGAGCAAGAGGAGCTTTTGACTCAAACTATCAGGTAAATAATAGTAAAAATGTAGTAAAAATAACACTGACTGATTTTAGAAAAATGAGTCCTCAATTATTCACAAGCAATGATCCACAAGCGAAAACCAGTTGGAGCAAAATTTCTTTTGAATTAAGCAAAGGATTCGAGAAATTGCGTTTTTTCAAAACTGATAAACAATGCAAGGAAAGATGGTTTAATCATTTGAACCCTTATCTCAATAAGTAAATTTTAGCCTTTTCTCTGAATTTTCCTAATATTTCTTAAATAGAAAAAACTGGTCTTTACAAGATGATATCAGTTTAATGCGCGAATGTTTGGAAAAATCGAAACAATGGGCCAAAATCACCAGGAAATTCCCAGGCAGAACACAACATCAAATCAAAAACCGCTATTTCGCGTTGCTCACTAAGGAATTAGGCCTTTCTAGAGAGAAAATCCGTGATTTCACTAAAAGAGATTGTCTCTATGAAGTTTCGATTAAAGCTTTAGAAAGTCTTTTGGGAAAAAACGAAAAGACTGAGAAATCAGAAAATGAAAGTGAGAGGATTTTTGAAGAAAGCAGCAATGATTGCACTAAGGAGAACTCGAATGAGAACTCAAATGAAAGCTTCTATGAAGAAATGGAATTCAACATTGATGGATTCATTAATTTCCAAAGAGAAGAACAGGTTTTTCTTGACTTTCCCTAAAAGGATTAAAGTAGACTAACATTATGCTATTATATAATAATTCTATATTTAGTCGTCTATAAATGTTTAGACGAGGCTTTTATTTATACGATTAAAACTTCTAATATTTATAAAGGAAACTCTTGCAATTTAAAAAGTCTTTGTTTATTAATTTTTATTGAAAACTGAGGTTTTTTTTTTTATTTAAAATTCTTCATAACTTTAAAATATTAAAATTTCTATTTCTCTTAAAATATTTAATATCATCATATAATTTTCTTAAATCATTTTAAAATGCGTCCTTTTCCTTGATTCTTTCATTTTCTAAAAATTTACTGCCTTATTCTTCATTCAGAATAAATTTCATTCAAATGAGCTCCATAATCCCAAGCCCTCCCGAAGACCCCCTGCGAAATTTTACCCATCTTCTTCGAAGTCTTTTTTCCCTTAATAGCTGCTCCTTCTACTATGCTTTCTCTTCACTTTATGAGAAAAACGTCTTTTCAGTCAAAGATTCCCTTCAAATTCCGCTTGAATTGCCTGATTTCAGAAAAATCGACCCACTACTACCTTTTTTTCAAACAAAAACCCTCACATCAAGTTCTTGTGTGAAAAAAAAGGTCTTTTTGATATGGCTGATCTCAGCTTATGAGTATTTGACTGAAAGCAGAATAGAAAGCTTTGTAAGGATAAACTAATAAACTATTCATTGTTTTTAATTTATTAGCGAAAAGTAGATTGGCAGCTTTTGGCATTATTTTTCCCTAAAAAAGACGCTTTTAAATTGAAATACAAGATCTTCTCTGGTCTAAAATTAGAAAGTCAATATTGGACCGCAATGCAGGATTATTGGCTGAAATTTACTATCTAGTTAGAATTTATTCTAGCTTTTCATTGTATTTGAAGTTTTTCTATGGAAAAAGCAAATTATATCCAGGTCTTTTCCTCCTAAACGCGCATTACAAAATCAATCCCAGTTGGGCCAAGATTTCATTCGAATTCAACAAGAATATTGATCAAATTTTCCAATTCAAGAATGACAAGCAATGCAAAGAACGATGGTTCAATCATTTGAGTCCTTTTCTCAATAAGTTTATTATTTTTTGTGTCTAATTGTTTTTTTATTTTATTTTTTTTCATTATTTTCTTAATGATTTTATATAGTTTGATATAGTTTATCTTTATATATAGTTATTACATATAGTTTTTAGAATTAGATATTTTTATATAGTTTAGTTTTATCATATAGTTTTATATAGTTTTACTGTAAATAGTTTTACTGTATATAGTTTCATATATAGTTAGTTTATGTGGTTTTACATTTATAGTTTTATATAGATTTATATAGATTTGTATAGTTTTATATAGTTTTATATAGTTTTATATAGTTTTATATAGTTTTATATAGTTTTATATAGTTTTATATAGTTTTATATAGTTTTATATAGTTTTATATAGTTTTATATAGTTTTATCTCGTTTTATCTCGTTTTATATTATAGCTTTTTTATAGTTTTAAAAGGTAGTTTTATCAGGTAATTTTATAAATGCTCTAAAGGAAAAATTGGACCTTAAAGGATGATATCACATTGATGGAGGAAAGTCTCCTCCATCCCAAGAAATGGGCCAAGATTTCTCGAATATTCTTCGGAAGAACCCAACATCAGATCAAAAACCGGTTCATAAGTTTGTTGAGCAAAGGAACCGGTTTGACAAGAGAGAAAATCCGTAAATTAATCAACAAAAATCAATTGAACTCTTTGATTTCTCGGATCTTAGAAGAATTGAGAGAAAAAGAAGTGAGAAATGAAGAAAAAGAAGAAAATCGAGAAAATTTGTTGGAAGAAAATGACTTTAATGTTGATGATTTCATCAATTCTCAGTCGGAAATCCAGAGGTTCGGAGAATTTGAAGAGCTTGGATAGAAAAGAACTAAATTATGAAACATTATTTAACTCATGAAAGCATGGAATTAATAGAATTTAATAGAAAAAAACTCCATTTTTCATGGATATTTTCATTATTTAAATTCATAAAATTGAAGAGATTTTGGCTCTAAAAGACCTGGAGTAACTTAGAACCTTTCATAATAATAAAATCAACAAAATTTAAAGGAATTCATAGTTTTTTAAAAGAAAAATTGAGCATTTTATTGATAATTAAAACATTTCCTCATGGTTTTTGAAAAAAACTGAAATAAAATTCTTTTTTCTAATGGAAATTTTATTTTTTTAAACAATAAAAAAAATCAAAATTTTACTACCATAATTAAAAAAGACTTCTAAACAAACAATGTCCATATATTAAAATTTTTTCAAACTATCCAAAGTCAAAATAGCAAAATTCGTTGCTTCTTTGTTCTTAATTTTTTCTCTGATTTTTTCTCTCGACATATCCAATGTTTTCTTCATGAGATAAACCACACGATTTTTCACAGAATGTTGTGTTCTTCCAGACATTTTCTTTGCTATTTCAGACCATTTCATCTTGAGTCTAATGCTTTTTTCCAAAAGGTAAATATCTTCTTGCGAATTCCAATTATTCCTAAGGTTTTGAAAGAAATACAAATCAAAAACAAAAGAGAAAAAACCTTTTCAAATCTGGATTCAAATGATTGAGCCAACGTTCTTTGCATTGCTTCTGGGTTTTAAAGTCTTTTAAATCTCCTATTTTCATACAGAAATCCTGAGAAATCTTCTTCCAATTAACCATTTTTTCTTTAGTCATAGCATCAGCTCGAACTTGAATCAATGCGGCATCATGGGTTGAATTCCAATCACATCGAGAATTTCCAGTTCCTAACAAGAGGAATATTTGATGCTTTAGGTATAAAACAGGAAATTTCGGGAATAATCTTCCAATTATGTTCCATTCCATTTCATCCTTTTTTAAAAAAAGCTTGTTTTATGTAAATTTTTAAAAAAAATACTAAATTTTCGATTCTTTTTTTAAGCAAAAGCTCTAATATCGTTGATAAAGCAACAAAAAGGGTTTGGACTTGGGTAAAAGCCTTTTTTTCTATAGTGCTTAGGCTGCTTATTTGATTATAGAGGCTTTCTATTCCATCGAAAGTCAAAATAGAGTGATTGAGTGAAATTTGGGTCTTTTTCTTTATGAAATCATATTTCCTCAGCAAAGCCTCAGAAATCTGGAGTTGAGCTGTTTTTGCTATTGAAAGAAAATATCGGAAATAATTCATGGGAAAAGGATTGAAATTGGGATAAAATGAGGGAAATCTGTATGAGAAAAACATAAAATGGTTATAAAGTAATGATAAATGAGAAGGAGGTAGAGAATTCATTTGTTTTAAAAAAATATTATTATTATAGGTGAAAAAGACAAGAATTTAAATTATTTTTTACGACTAAAATTTTCAAAGACATCATCAAAATAAAAAAATTACTCCTTATAAATAAAATGACTGAATCAATAACTTTTGAGAAAATGCCAATAAAAAGTCATAAATTCTTATCATGAATTTATTTTTACTACCTATTATTTTTTGTAATTTTGAGTTGCTTTTTTTTTTTAATTTTTCTGTTTATTTTCTATTCTGAACTCTATTCAAACACGGCCTTTGGAGAATACTCAAAACCCCTCGAATTTATAACGATTATCACCTTAATGGTAAATTTCCGAGGTTTTATATATAATTCATACTTTTATACTGGCTTGGGTTCAGTTTTAATTAAAATTAAAAGGCATTTTTTGGAAGATAAGAGGAAAAGAAATTAGTTTAAGTCCTTAATACAACACAAGAATCCTGGAAGCTATTGGTTTTTCGTTCAAAATTAAAAATTTCCACAATTTTTTCGAAAAACATAAAAAAAAAGTTTTTGTTTTTTGAATTTAAAGGTTTTTTCTTTCTATTAATGTGAAAACAATATAAAAAAACCTTCATTTTTCGGTCTAGATCTTTTATATTTTAAAGACTTTTTTCATTATTAAATTCTGCTTATTTTCTTCTTCTTCCAGTGTTTTCATATAAAGCAATGGCTCTAATTCTTATTAAATTCTCCATTTGTTTTCATTTTCATTGAGAGTTCTTTTGCCAAAACCCTAATAAATTGATTTTTTATTTGATGATTTGTCGTTCCTTTGAATTTCCAAGACATTTCGACTAAAAGATGAATGTTGCTTCAAGACTCCAAACTTTTCTAAATATTTTAACCAAAAGGAAAGTGCTTAATAATTTTCATTAAAAGTTCTTTTTTTAATAGTTTTTTTTAGTACTATTTTTCTTTTTTTTTGAATTTGAAAAAATGAAGAAATACTAATTAAAAATTTACAAATTTTATTGATAAAAATATTTCAAACAAATGCGTGAAAGGTTCACATTTGATATTTAATTATTTTAATTGCCGTTTTTTCTTCATTAAATCAAATCATAAATTTCCCCAGTGCATTTTGATCATTTCTGTTATATATATACTTCATAAAAATTGGAATTCGTAAAATCCTAAAATTCAATTCCTCAAATAGCAGACCCTTTCCAAAACTAAAAAATCGATGTTTTTCCATTTCCTATTGTCTTCTATATCCAATCCTTCAATAGAAGCTAGTTTTCAGCTTATTTATCAGAATAATCTGGCTTTGGTCAAAGATTCGCTCAAAGTTCCAAGAGATCTACCCAAATTCCAATTCCAATTGAAAGATGTTAAAGATCCTGGCAATTTAAAGGGATTTTTCAGTAAAACCAATGTTTTCATATTATGGCTGATTTCAACCTATGAAGTCTATGCTGGCAAGACTTTACTTGATTTCGTAATTTGTTTAGTTATATTTAAAAATAACTCATTGAAAGGAAAACAATGATTGGAGCATTTTAGCAAGTTTTCTCGTTCCTTCTGATCAATTCAAGCTAAAATTCAAGTTTTTCTCTTATATCAAACCTGAAGTTAGAGCCAATCTCTGGTCCTATGAGCTTGATAACCTGTTGAAATTTTCAATACGGTATAATGTATTTAGATATATTTGAATAAAATCGTAAAATAAGCGAAATTTATCCGTTTCTTTATCAAAACGATGTTTATCCGAAACGAACGAAAATTAGTTGGTCGAAAGTATCATTTGAAATGACGAAATTCATTAAGAAATATCATTATTTCAAAAACTCGAAGCAATGCAAAGAACGTTGGTTCAATCATTTGAACCCTTTTTTGAACAAGTTTTTTAGTTCTGCCCATAGAATTCTTAATTTCTTCCTAGAAATCAATGGTCTTTAGAAGAAGACATCCATTTATTGAACGAAAGTCTCAAAAACCCGAAAAAATGGGCCAAAATCTCATGTAATTTCATCGGAAGAAACCAACATCAAATAAAAAATCGCTTCATTTGTCTTTTATCGAAGGAATTAGACATGAAAAAAGAAAAAATCAGAGATTTCATCAATAAAGATAAGATTGAGGAGTTGGTCACCGAAGTTCTTGTCAGATTACAACAGAGAAAGGATAGTCGTCAGATGCTTGAAGGAAATTTTGATATTGAGGAGTTTATGGCTTTGCATACTTATTGCAAAGGCTTGGCTGATTTGTTTTAGCTTTTTTTGAGAATTTTTAAAGGAGTCTTGTAATTACATTTCTCCATTTTCTTAGTGAGCTGTCTAATATGTGAAATGCTCATTTTTTATTATTTATAGCATTCTATTTATACAGAAAATTTTTTTTTTTATTTTTTTCATAAAATTTATTTAAGAAGTTTTTTTATAGATGGTCTAATTTTTTATTTTTATTTTTTCTTTCCATTTTTTAATAATCCATCGAAACTAACTCTTTTTGGAAGAAGTCATTTTGAGATGTTAAATTTTTTTAAATATAAAATTTTATTTTTTTTCAAAATTTTAAGTTAAAATTTATTTTATGCTAATTTTATCAAAAACTTTAAAATATTTTTCTTAATTTTGAAAAATTCCAAATTCTACAAATGCACTTTATAAAATCGAATTTTTTTAAAAAAAATTTGAAAAATTTCACAAAATTATTTTGCG
>Ga0302320_10010924_pt1 | contig 19307 bp, 21 predicted proteins | sample Bog_T0_3_FD_202130 | JGI IMG/M metagenome (GOLD analysis project Ga0302320, IMG submission 202130) | Peat permafrost microbial communities from Stordalen Mire near Abisko, Sweden - Bog_T0_3 | ecosystem: Environmental > Terrestrial > Soil > Wetlands > Peat | place: Sweden: Abisko, Stordalen Mire... | reverse complement strand
GCCTGCAGCGCCTGCGCGCGCCCGATCTCGCCGCCATCCGCCGTCACGGCGGCGTTGTTCGACATATTCTGCGGCTTGAACGGTTTTACCCGTAACCCCCGGCGGAAAAAGGCGCGGCAGAAGCCGGCGACCAGCAACGACTTGCCGACATCCGAGCCCGTGCCCTGAAACATCAGCGCCTTAGCCATGCAAAAGCTTCCGAGACTCGCTCCCTCTCCCCGCCTGCGGGGAGAGGGCAGGGGAGAGGGGCCGGGGGATGATCCGCGACGCCGATCGCCGTGATTTACGGCGTTCGACGTCATCAAAGCCAACGACCCCGCCCCTTACCCCAACCCACTCCCCGCTGAAGCGGGGAGAGGGGGCGCTTGCGATCGGCGTTGCGGCGATTTTCATCAAAATTCGATGCCCTGCTGCGCTTTCACTCCGGCGGCGAAATGATGCTTGATCGCCTGCATTTCCGTCACCAGATCGGCGGCGGCGATCAGTTCCGGCTTGGCGTTGCGTCCGGTCACGACGACATGCAGGTCGGGGCGCCGCGCCGACAGCGCGGCCACCACCTCATCGAGCGGCAGATGCTCGTAGCGCAACGCGATGTTCAGTTCGTCGAGCACCAGCAATTTGATCGTGTCATCCGCCATCAGTTCGCGCGCCTTTTCCCAGGCGCGGGCGGCGGCGGCGAGGTCGCGGGCGCGGTCCTGCGTCTCCCAGGTGAAGCCCTCGCCTAGAGTGTGCCAGCTGATTTGATCGCCGAAACGCATGAGCGCCTTGCGCTCGCCGGTCTCCCAAGCACCTTTGCCAAACTGCACCACGCCGACCCGCCAGTCATGGCCAAGCGCGCGAAGAATCAGGCCGAAGGCGGCGGTGGACTTGCCCTTGCCGGGGCCAGTGTGGACGATCAACAGTCCTTTGGACTCGATCGTTTTTCCGGCGACCTCGGCGTCCTGGACTTGCTTGCGTTTCGACATTTTCTGCTGGTGGCGAAGCTCGTCCTCACTCATTTTGCGCCGTCCTCAATGCCAAGGATTTCGATGCCGAAGCCCGCCAGCCCGACATATTTGCGCGGCGCGTTGGTGCGGAGGCGAATCGAGGAAACGCCGAGGTTGCGCAAGATTTGGGCGCCGACGCCAATATCGAGCCAGTTCCGCGCGCGCATCGTTTCCGTGCCCGATTCCTCCTGCTGGCCGACCAGATTGGCCGGCACGCCCGCGGCGCCGTCGCGCAGATAGACCAATATGCCGCGCCCTCGCTCGTGAAAAGATTCCAGCGCCGAGTTGATCGACACGCCGCCGCCAAAAACGTCGCCGATGATGTCGGCGCGATGCAACCGCGCCGGAATGTCGCGGCCATCGCCGATCTCGCCGGCGACCAGCGCGAAATGCTGCACCGAATCAAAAGGTGTGACGAAGGCGTAGCCAGTGAAGTCGCCGAACCGCGTCTTGACTGGAAAGGCGGCGACGCGCTCGACCAGGCTTTCACGCGCCTGACGATAGGCGATGAGGTCATCCACAGAAATCTGGTGGAGCTTGTGCTTTTCGGCGAAGGCGGCGATTTGCGGGCCGACCATGACCGTGCCGTCGTCATTGGCCAGTTCGCAGATCACGCCGACCGGCGGCAGGCCGGCCAATTTGCAGAGATCGACCGCCGCCTCGGTGTGGCCGGAGCGCATCAGCACGCCGCCGTCGCGCGCGATCAGCGGAAAGACATGGCCCGGCCGCACGAAATCACTGGCGCCGAAATTATTATTGGCGAGGCCACGCACGGTATTGGCTCTTTGTTCGGCCGAAATGCCGGTGGTTAGGCCGTGTTTGACATCGACGGTGACGGTGAAGGCGGTGCCGAGCGGCGCGTCGTTTTCGGCCACCATCGGTTGCAGATGCAGGCGATGCGCTTCTTCGGCGGAGAGCGGCGCGCAGACGATGCCGCAGCAATTGCGGATGATGAAGGCCATTTTCTCGGGCGTGCATAGGCCAGCGGCCATCACCAGATCGCCCTCGTTCTCGCGGTCGTCGTCGTCGGTGACGATGACGATCTCGCCGCGACGGATCGCTTCGACGGCCAAAGGAACGGATTGCGACATGGAAGCCTCCAGCATCTTGTCCTCGCCCGCAACGTCGGGCAGAAAGTCGTTGGGCGTCACGGCGCCCTGGGTTTCGCGTGCTATGGCCTGCGCGGTATCGCGTGACATCCAGACGCTTTCGTGATTGCAAAGCTGGCTCACGGCGCCGGGCGTCACGCCAAGCCGCCGTGAAAACTCGATCCGGCTCACGCCGGATTTGCGCAACCAATCCGCCAGCTTCATGGCGCCAAGGCTTAGAGATTTTGGTGATTTTAGCAATACTAAAATCCGCGCGCGCAGCGATCCTGATGTCGGTGCTGTCCCTGCTGGGACTATGCGGCGCGCCGGCTTTCGCCGCGCCCTGCGTCGATATGGCGCAAGGAGGCCAATCCTTTACCATCTGCCGCTTCGATCCTAAAAAGGACGATCTGCGCCTGTTTTGGCGCGGCCCGGGCGGCGATCCATTCGGCAGTTTCGAGGCGGTGGCGGGGAGCCTCAAGCCCGGCGAAAAGCTGATTTTCGGCATGAACGGCGGCATGTATGACGACACCAACGCGCCGGTCGGGCTTTACATCGAGCATGGCGTCGAGATGAAGCGGGCCAACACGCGCGGCGGCGCCGCCAATTTCCACCTCAAGCCGAACGGCGTTTTCTTTGTCGGCGGCGGTCAGGCCGGCGTGTGGGAAACCTCGCGGTTCCTGGCGGCGCGACCGGCTGCGGATTACGCGACGCAATCCGGCCCGATGCTGGTGCTCAACGGCAAGATCCACCCGCGCATCAATGCCGATGGCACCTCGGCGAAATTGCGCAATGGCGTCGGCGTCGACCACGACGGCCAGGCGGTCTTCGCCATCTCGAACCAGCCCGTCACATTTTACCAGTTCGCCAGCCTGTTCCGCGACAAGCTCGGTTGCGACAATGCGCTGTTTCTCGACGGCTCAATTTCCGCGCTCTACGCGCCCGAACTCGACCGCGACGACTTTACCTTGCCGATGGGGCCGATCGTCGGCGTGGTGGCCGGAGCGAAATGAACCGCTTTCATCCTAAAAACCCCTGTCCGACCCTGGTCAAGCTTTCTTGATTGTTCATTAACCATACCTTGAGCATTAATAAGCGAGCGAGCGGGAACGACAATTATTTTCGATTGTTCTGCCCAGATCGGGCTTCACGACTCGCCGGCAGCGGTTCGGCGTAAAGGGGGGGATCAATGGGCGAAATTATTCCAATCCACGCCGGACAGCGCCGACGGGCCCCGATCGAGCCGCCGCAAGGACCGGCGCAAATCCTGTTCTTCCTAGGCGTGCGCTACTGCCGTGAAGACGATCAGGACGGACGCCCGAACCCCCGCGGCGGCGCCACGAGATCCCGGCAGAAGTGAAGGCGCGGAAATTTCACTGCGCCTTTTCCATCGAACATGAAACGGCGTCGATGCGCGCCACCGCTGTTTCGTAGTCGCTCTCGCGCAACGCGAGGACGCGGAACACTGCGAATCCGGTTTTTCCGGGCGAAATCAGCCGCAATTCGTCTTCCGGCGGCGCAGACGGCTTATTTGCCTCCTCCGAGTCATCCTGTTCGGTCCTTTCACGCGCGGCGTCCTGCGCGTCCGCCTGCGCCTGCGTGACGATCACGATGTTGAAGCGCCCGCCCGGCGTTTGGCGGTCGGCGGCGCTATAGATGACAGTTCCATCGGCCAGACGGACTGAGACTGACAAGGGACGGTCGCCGTCGGCGCTGGCGCGCAGGCGCAGCGGGCCTTGCTTCAGATCGAAACGGCACAAGGCGATGGCGGCGAAAGGATCGGCGAAACTCGGTCTGGATGTCGACGGTTCGGCGCGCGCCAGCACGAGTTTCTCGCCCAGTGGGAGGGAACGAGCGAACTGGCGATAGGCCGAACCCGGCGCCAGCGCCGGCAGCGTCAGAATCAGGATGAGATGCACGGCCACGGCCCCGAGCAGCAGGGCGAGCAGCCAGGGAATCAAGGCGAGGACGCGGCCAAACCAAATCTCGCGACGGAGCAAAATCTCGCGGTCGCTCATGAACAGACCGCCCGCGTAATGGTCGGCAGGGTGAGGCCCTCGAACGCGCCGGCCAGCGCGCTGGTGTTGGCCTGATAGGCGCGCAGAACCAGAATGAAGCGGCTTTTTTCGCCGAGCGGCAGCCAATTGCCCGGCCGCGCCTCGCGCGCCGCCGTGATGGAAAAGGCGCCGTCGGCGGAACGCAACAGGGCGGCGGAGGTGAGGCCATAGCGCCCAGCCGTATTCGCGCGCAAGCGCCCGGCCACGTCATAGGCGGTCAGGGTCCAGAAACGGGCGGGCGGCGCCGCGCCGGAAATCTGGTAATCGCAACGCGCATCAAGCGGACTGCCGGAAGCATCGGCCTGGGCGACGAAGGCCAGTCCCTCGCCGCCGCCGAGCGGAAGCGCGCCTTCGACCGCCGATACGGCGCGCGCATAGGGGTCGATTTCGGAATTGCCCAGCCTCGGCCACGAATCCCAGGGCCCCAGCCGCACCGCGTCGAAGCCCGGTTCGCCGCGCAGGGACAAGATGGTCGCGGCGACGCCCAGCGCGACGGCGGCCGCCAATACGATCGGCAAGGGTTTTAGATCGGACAATGCTCTCTGGTCCCGGCCTTGAGTCCCGCGAACGGCGAGCGCATTCGTGCCATGAACGCGGATCGTCGTGCAAGCTTTTCAGGGCCGGCGAGGCGTGTCGACACGATTCAGGGACGGGCGATCAACGCCAGAGGGCGGCGCCCCAGCGCCCGGCAGCGTCGCGCAAGTTGGCGACTTGCGCGTTCACCTGGGCGCCGACATCCGGCAGGTTCAGACCGAAAACCTTGACCGGTCCTCCTGCGGGCGCCGGCGACTGTTGCGCCGCTTGCCTCGGCGCGCCGGCGGGAGGCGTCGCGACGATGGTTTTCGCCTCTGCGCGGCGCGGCGTCTTTGGATCGAGCAGCGTTTTGGGATCGAATGGCGCCGGTTTTGCTGGAGCGAGAGCCACGGGCGAGACGGCCGGCTTTTCGCCTTCATCCGCCATCGGTTGGAAACCGCTGAGGCTTTGCAAGGCCGCGAGATGTTCCGGATAATAACTGGCCGAACGCAACGGCGCGGGCGCCGGTTCAGCGGCAACAGAGACGGGAACAACAGCGGGGGCGGGCGGGCGGGCCGGCATGTCGGCGAGCGCAAACAGGGTCAGCGCGGCGGCGAGCAGCGCCGCGGCGATTTCCGCGCGTGGTTTAGGGGCGCCCGTCTTCTGGGAACGAGGCGTGTCTGGCGTGTTCGTACGATTCATGCGAGGCCTCGGCAGGCGGAAACAAAGCTATGACGGTAAAAAACGCGATGATTGCGGCTGAAGCGAGACGGCAAACCGAACTTGTGATGGCGGCGCTCACGCCGCATCGCGACCGGACCAATTCACGCCACATTCAGACTTGAAAGACCAAACTGGGTCATGGCCGATTTTTGGGCGAGATCTTGGGCGAAACTCCCGGCGAAACTCCTGCTTTTAAGCGCCTGCATGCTGTTCGCCTTCGGCGCCGGCGGCGCGTTCGCTCAGGGCTTTCGCTTCGGATTCTGGCATTATGGCGTGCCCGCTTTCGGCGGCCCGCGCTATGATGGCCCGCGTTACGACGGGCCTCGTCGTTACGACATGGAGCCGCCGGAAGCGCCGCCAATGGGTCCGCCCTCCGATATGCGGCCTCTTGGTCCCCATATCTGCTACTCGCCGACCGAAACCCGGGAACGCGTGGTCACCCAAAAATTGCATGAGCCTTTCGCGCTCATGCGCGATGCTTCGGCCTTCGCCCATGCCGAGGCTCTGGCGGGCAGACTCTGCCATTGGAATGACCTCGACGTCTATGAAATCACTCTGTTGCGGCCCGACGGACGGGTCATCCATGTGTTCATGAACGCCGCGAGCGGACAGCTCGTCGGCGCCCGCAACGCGCATTGACGGCTATAGGCAACAAAAGGGGAAGATTTTGCGCCTGCTCGTGATCGAAGACGACAAGGACCTTAACCGCCAGCTCGTCGCGGCGCTCGAAACGGCGGGCTATGCCGTCGATTCGGCGACGGACGGAGAAGACGGGCATTTTCTTGGCGACACCGAACCCTATGACGCGGTGGTGCTCGACATTGGCCTGCCCAAGATGGACGGGATTTCCGTGCTGACCGCCTGGCGCAAGGCGGGGAGAGACATGCCGGTGCTGATCCTGACGGCGCGCGACGGCTGGAGCGAGAAGGTGCAGGGCTTCGACGCCGGCGCCGACGATTATGTGGCCAAGCCTTTTCATTTGGAGGAGGTTCTTGCGCGGTTGCGCGCGCTGGTGCGCCGCGCGGCGGGGCACGCCACCAATGAATTGTTGTGCGGTCCGGTGGCGCTGGACGCCAAATCCGGGCGGGTGACGGTCGCGGGCGCGCCGATCAAGCTGACTTCGCATGAATATCGCCTGCTCGCCTATCTGATGCATCACGCCGGGCGGGTCGTGTCGCGCGGCGAGATCGTCGAACACCTTTATGATCAGGATTTCGACCGCGATTCGAACACCATCGAGGTGTTTATCGGACGCTTGCGCAAGAAGCTCGGCGTCGATGTGCTGCAAACCGTGCGCGGCCTTGGCTACATGATCGACTCGGGCGACCCAGGCGGCGCGCGGAAATGAAACGGCGATTCTGGCGGTTCGGCAAAAGCTTCGGCAGAGGTTTCGGAAAAACCTCGATCGCGACGCGGCTGTTCCTGTCCTCGGCGCTGGCCTGCATCGTGGTCCTGACCCTGGCCGGGCTGGTTTTGTCGGCGCTGTATCGCCAGACGGCCGAGGCGGCGCTCGACGAGCAGCTCGGCATCTATCTGCGCGCTCTGGTCGCCGAACTGGCCACGCCCCGAGATGAGGTTGCGTCCGAGCCGGGTCAGTTGGGCGAGCCGCAATTCGAATTGCTGCAATCGGGCTGGTACTGGCAGATCACGCGGCTCGATGCAGGCCCTGGCGACATCCGCACGTCGCGCTCGCTTTTCGCCTCGCGCCTGCCGAAGCTGACCGCGGCTCAGGCGGAGGCCTCGCTGGACGGAAGGCGCCATGGCGATATCCTCGGGCCGGACGGCAAGCCTCTGCGGATGCTGGAGCGCGACATCGACGCCGGCGATCAGGGCCGGTATCTGGTACAGGTGGCGGCGACCACGCAGAGCGTCGACCTTCAGGTCGCGCAGTTCGAACTCGACCTAGGCGTCACCTTCCTGCTGCTGGCGGTTCTGCTCATGGTCGCCATGGCCTTGCAGGCGCGCTACGGCCTGCGGCCGTTGCGGCAGCTTCGGCGCGAAGTGATCGCGGTGCGGCGCGGCCAGTCGGAAAAGATCGCCGGCGAATTCCCGCTGGAGATCGCGCCGCTCGCCGCCGAGCTCAACCTGCTGCTCGTCGCCAATCGCGATATTGTGGAGCGGGCGCGCACCCAGGTCGGCAATCTCGCCCATGCGCTGAAAACGCCGCTCAGCGTCATCATGAACGAAGCGGACAATGACGCGTCTCCCCTCGCCAGGAAAGTCGGCGAACAGGCCGAGGTCATGCGCGATCAGGTGAGTTTTTATCTCGACCGCGCCCGCGCCGCGACGCGGGCCGGAGCTATCGGCGCCGCCGCCGATCCAGCCCCGGCTTTGGCCGCCATGGCGCGGGCCTTCGGCAAAATCTATCCCTTGGTCGACCTGGCGGTGGAGTGTCCGGAAAACTTGCGGTTTCTGGGCGAAAAGCAGGACTTTGACGACATGGCCGGCAATCTCATCGACAATGCCTGCAAATGGGCGACGGGCGAAGTGCGGGTCAGCGTCGAAGCTCTGCCATCGGGCGACCTCGACCGCATGTTTTTCCGCGCCACCTTCGATGACGATGGCCCGGGCCTCGCCGCCGAACAGCGCGAAGAAGCTTTGCGGCGCGGGCGACGGCTCGATGAGGGCAAGCCCGGCTCGGGTCTTGGCCTGTCGATTGTCGCCGATCTGGCGGCGGCCTATGGCGGGCGTCTCGATCTCGGTGATTCGCCGCTCGGCGGGTTGCAGGCGAACTTGATTCTCCCTGCCTTGCCGCCTGGGTGATTGCCCCCTTGCCGGCGCTGGGCGAAGGCGTTCGAGCTTCCGCGGCGAATTTTACAAAAAAGTGGAAAATTCAATGGATTGGAGCCGAACTTTGCAATAAGGAAAAATGCTCGAACGCAGATGGACGATGCAGTTTGCGCAATTATCGGGAAAACTCCAGCGATGAAATTTTTGAAGGAAACGACTTGGGACCAGCATCTCCAGCTTGAGAAGCGGCTGGCGATCAAGGACCGTTTTTCCGAGATTTCCGCTTATCGCGACCACCTGACCCAGTTGTGGGGCTTCCATGCCGCCGCCGAAGCGCAATGGTCGGGTTTTCTGCTCGAGTCGCTTGACGACTATCCCGCTCGTCTGAAAGCGCCTTTGCTGGCGCACGATATCGAAGCGCTCGGCGGCGTTCCGCCGTCGGCGTTGGCCAGCGTTCCGCCTGTGGCCGATCAAATCGCCGCTCTGGGCGGATTCTATGTGCTGGAAGGCGCGACGCTCGGCGGCCAGCATCTCCTGCCGATTGTCCAGCGCAAGCTCGGCCTTTCAGCTTTGCATGGCGCGAGCTATCTGGCGAGCTATGGGCCGGATGTGAAGGCGATGTGGGGGCGGTTCTGCGCGGTCGTCGACGCCCGATGCGTGACGCCAGAGGCCCGTGAACATGCGAGCGCAACGGCGCGCGCGACCTTCCTCGCCCTCGAAACATGGCTGTGTGGAGACTCTCCTGGTGGAGAGGCTCATGGATGACGCCTGGAAATTCGAGACGGTCGATCTGACCGGTTGCGATCGTGAGCCGATCCATATCTGTGGCGCGATTCAGCCTCACGGCGTGTTGCTCGCGATGGATCGTCGCGACTTTGTAATCAGGCAATGGGCGGGCGACACTCTCTTTTTTCTCGGCGTCGAGTTGCGCCGCACGAGTCAACTGAGCCTGTTCAGCCTGTTCGACGAACAAGCGCTTTCGCCGATCCTGGTGCAGCTGAAGAGCGGCAAGGCCAAGATCGGGCCGTCCATCCTGCTCGGGCTCATATCGCGCAGCGGACATTTGCCGCTTGACGCAACGCTCCGCGCCGACGGCGATACTGTCATCATGGAGCTTGAAGCCGCCCGCGGAAGCCCGCTGATGAGCGGCGACGCGCTGTCGCTGGTCAAGAACATGCTCGCCGCCCTGCAATCGGTCGCGGGTCTCGAAGCCTTTTGCCAGGCCGCCGCTGAACAGGTGCGCGCGTCAACCGGTTTCGACAGGGTCATGATCTACCGCTTTTTGCATGACGACAGCGGCGAAGTCATTGCGGAGGCCAAGGGCGCCGGCGTCGACGCCTTTCTCGGCTTGCGTTTTCCCGCCTCCGATATTCCCAACCAAGCGCGCGAGCTTTACCGGCATTCCTGGCTGCGACTGATTCCCGATGCCGACTACCTGCCGGCGCCGCTTGAGCCAGCGTCCAATGGGCCAAATTTTCCTCCACTTGACATGGGTCTCTGCGCCTTGCGCAGCGTCTCGCCGATCCATCTCGAATATATGCGCAACATGGGGGTCGCCGCCTCCATGTCGATGTCCATCGTGATCGGCGATCGATTGTGGGGCCTCATCGCTTGCCACGGCTTCGCGCCGCATTATGTCGCCGCCGATTTGCGCATCGCCTGCGAATTATTCGCGCAGATCTTCTCGCTCCAGCTCGAAGCCAAGACCGAGGCGGGCCGCTCCGAACGCCGGATTTCCGCGCGCCATGTGCGCGAAGGCCTGACCGCTCGCCTGACGAAACCTATCGAGGTGGGCGCCGAACTGGTGACGGGCGAACCGACGCTGCTCGACATGATTCCGGCGGGCGGCGTCGCTGTCTGGCTGGACGACCGGCTGCACACGCTGGGCGATGTTCCGGCCGCCGAATTCATCATGGATCTGGCGGCATGGCTGCACAAGACCGAGCGGTCCTTCGTCGAGACCAGCGAGCTTGGCGCCTTGCTTCCGGCAGCCGCCTCCTGCGCTGGCGTCGCCAGCGGGTTGCTCGCCCTCTCTCTGTCGCGGCAGCCGAAAGATTATGTCCTGTGGTTCCGGCCTGAAGCCGCGCGAACCGTTTTGTGGGCGGGCGAACCCAACAAGCTGGTCGCAAGCGGACCGTTGGGCGAGAGGCTGACGCCGCGCAAGTCATTCGACGTGTGGCGAGAGGAGGCGCGCGGGAAATCGGAGCCTTGGGACCCGATAGATATCGAGACGGCGCAGGCTTTTCGCGTCTGGCTGCTCGGAAACGTCCTGCAGCAGATCGCGCTCGCGCGAAAGGAAGACCAGGCCACGATCGCGCGTCAGGCCATGCTGATGGCCGAACTCGATCATCGGGTCAAAAATATTCTGGCCAATACCCAGGCGCTGGTCCAGCAAAGCAAGGGGTCTGCGGAGACGATCGAGGGCTTCGCGCTGTCGCTGGAGCGCCGCATTCGCGCCATGGCGCAGGCGCATGAATTGACCGGGACTTTTGGTCAGGGCGCGGACCTGCGGAGCCTGATCGACGCCGAAATTGCGCCCTTCCGCAGTGAGGGCAATGTCAGTCTGTCCGGCGAGGCGCGCGCGCTCAACGCCAGCGCCGCCCTGCCGGTCGCGCTGGTGATCCACGAGTTGACCACCAATGCCGCCAAATACGGCGCCCTGTCGACGCCCGAGGGCAAGCTTGCCATCGATTGGCGTCACGAGGACGACAAGCTGGTGGTGACCTGGATCGAGCGCGACGGGCCAAAAGTGGTCCCGCCAACACGGCGCGGATTTGGCTCGGTGATGATCACCCGCGGTCTTGTCCACGACCTGGGGGGATCGGCCAGCCTCGGCTTCGAGCCTCAAGGCGTCTCCTGCATCCTGACCCTGCCAGTCGAAAGCCTTGTGGCGCCCTCCGGAGAAGACGGCAAATGACCAGGCTGCGCGTTTTGGTCGTGGAGGATTCCTACCTTATCCTCATGGCTCTGGAGACGCTGCTCGAAAACCTGGGGATGGAGATTGTCGGCTCGGCGGGAAACCTGCGCCAGGCGGTCGCCCTGGCGCAAACCACGGAAGCCGAACTGGCCATTCTCGATATCAATCTGGGCGACGAAATGGTGTTCCCGGCGGCCGAGATTCTGAGGGCTCGCCGGATTCCCTTCCTGTTCACCACCGGTTATTCGATGGCGCCTCGGTTGCAACAGGATTTTGCGGACGCGCCACAGTTGCTGAAGCCCTATGATGAGGCGGCGCTCATGAAGCAGATCGCGGCCTGCCTCGGCGACGCTTCCCGCAGAAACGACAAAGCGTCAAACGAACCGGAACCCGCTCTTGGCAGAGATGCGGCCACTGTCGTTGTTTGACACTGTGGCGCGGATGATCTTTTCGGGCGAACAGGCGTGCTGACGGGATTTGAGTCTATTATTAAATAGACCGCTGATTGACCCGCCTCGATAGCCCTTCGGCGCTTTCCTTGCGTTCCGAATAGCGGTTGACCAGATAATCCGAACAGCCGCGGGTCAGCAGGGTGAACTTGACCAATTCCTCCATCACGTCGACGACGCGGTCGTAATAAGGCGACGGCTTCATCCGGTCGTGGTCGTCAAATTCCATGAAGGCTTTGGCGACGGATGACTGGTTGGGGATGGTGATCAGCCGCATCCAGCGCCCGAGAATGCGCATCTGGTTGACAGCGTTGAAAGATTGCGAACCGCCGGCGACCTGCGTCAACGCCAGCGTCTTGCCCTGGGTCGGTCGCACGGCGCCCAGCGTGAGGGGAATCCAGTCAATCTGCGCCTTCATGATCGCCGACATCGCCCCATGCCGCTCGGGCGAAGACCACACCATGCCCTCGGACCACATCACCAGGTCCCGCAATTCCTTGACCTTGGGATGGTCTGCTTCGGCGTCATCGGGCAGGGGCAGGCCGCTGGGGTCGAAGGTGCGCGTCTCGGCGCCGAAGCGATGGAGGATGCGGGCGGCCTCCTCGTTCAAGAGGCGGCTGAAGGAGCGTTTCCGCACCGATCCATGCAGCAACAGGATGCGCGGCGCATGGCTTTTTCGCACGACGCCGAACAGGCTTTGCGCGTCAATCGGGAGCAAGCAGGACTCGTCGAGATTGGGCGTGGAATCGGCAGGTTCACTCAACCGGTGTCCTAGCTTGTCAGCCAATGGCTTGCTCCTGAATGCGATCTTCGGCGACGCGGCGCCTGACGGCGGCGCCCGAGTCATACCAGCCGCGCGTGCTGTTGACGATCTTGACCACGGAAAGCATGACCGGCACTTCGATCAACACCCCGACGACGGTCGCCAGCGCGGCGCCGGAGTGAAAGCCAAACAGGCTGATGGCGGCGGCCACCGCCAGTTCGAAGAAATTGCTGGCGCCGATCAAGGCGGAAGGTCCGGCGACGCAATGGGCTTCGCCGGTCGCGCGGTTCAACAGATAGGCCAATCCGGCGTTGAAATAGACCTGGATCACGATCGGGACGGCCAGCATCGCAATGATCAAGGGCTGCGCCAGAATCTGCTGCCCCTGAAAGCCGAACAACAGGACCAACGTGGCCAGAAGGGCGACCAGCGACAAAGGCTGAAGCTTTATCAGCAATCTTTGCAAAGCGCCTGTTCCTCCGCGTGCAAGGAGCACGCGGCGCAGGATCTGGGCGATGATCACCGGAATGACGATGTAGAGCGCGACCGATAGCAGCAGTGTCGCCCACGGCACGGTAATGGCCGACAGTCCCAGCAGAAGCCCGACGATGGGCGCGAAGGCGACGATCATGATGACATCGTTGAGGGCGACCTGACTGAGCGTGAAATGCGGCTCGCCTTTGCAAAGGTTGCTCCAGACGAAGACCATGGCGGTGCAAGGCGCCGCCGCCAGCAGAATCAGGCCGGCGATGTAAGAGTCGATCTGGTCGGCGGGCAGGTGAGGGCGGAACAGCCATCCAATGAAAAACCACCCGAGCAGGGCCATCGAAAAGGGTTTTATGGCCCAATTGATGAAGAGGGTCACGCCAATGCCGCGCCAATGCCGCGCGACTTCCGACAGCGCGGCAAAGTCGATTTTTAAGAGCATCGGAATGATCATCAGCCAGATCAGCATCGCGACCGGAAGATTGACCTTGGCGATTTCGGCCGCCCCGATGGTCTGGAAAAGCGCGGGGAAGAAGTGACCGAGTGCAATGCCCGCGACGATGCAGAGCAAAACCCAGAGGGTGAGATAGCGTTCGAATCTGGACATGGACCAACTCAGTCGAGGGGAAGGATTTTGGGCGGACAGCAGGGGACGAGATCGGCGATCAGCGGCGCGCAAATGTCGGCGCGTCCGCCGCAGCAATCCTTGAGGAGGAACAAAACAACGTCGCTGAACCGGGCGAGATTTGCGCGATAGAGGATGGAGCGGCCGAGACGGTGGCCAATGACGAGACCGGCATTTTCCAAAATCGATAAATGCGCCGACATGGTGTTCGCCGGCACGCCCGCTTCGCGCGCCAACTCGCCGGCAGGAACGCCGTCGGGCTCACGGCGCACGAGGAGCCTGAATGTCTGAAGGCGAGTCGCCTGCGCAAGGGCCGCAAGGGCGGCAAGGGCCGAGTTATCTTCCATATTTCCAGAATATTGGAAATAAATAGCGGGTGCAACAATTCGTTTGAGGGAAATGACAAAAATTCGTTCGGCTCGTCTTTCGCAGCGTGGCCGCAGCGGCTAGTATGCGGTCAGGAATGCGCCCGAAGCGCAGATTTTCCATGAGGTTTTTGCCGTGATATTTCTGGCGCGCGCCGGTTTCGCCCTGGTCGTTCTCGCAGCCCTTTCGGGCTGCGCCTCCACATCGGCCGAGACGCCTCCGCCGGCCGCGGCGGCTGTGGCCGTCACGCCTCCGCCGCCTCCGCCGCCCTATATCGGCCTCGCCAGCGGTTCGCTCGGCCAGAGCCTCAACGTCGTCGGCAAGTCTGCGGCCAACAAGGCGGAACTGGCGGCGCTGGCTTCGGGCGAGCGCAAGACCTGGCGCGGCGACGACGGCTCCTATGGCTATGTCGCGCCGGCGGCGGGAACTGGCGACTGCCGCGACTTCACCCACACCATCTATATCAACGGACGTCCGCAGGTCGGCGCGGGGAAAGCCTGCCGCACCGGCGACAGTTGGAAGCTCAACAGCTGATTTTCGACGCATCCAACCCATAGCCAACACGAAAACGTGCGGGCAGCGCCTGATATTTGAGCGCTTTGGCACGCTTTTCGATTTCGCCCTGACCGCGAAGCGCGATAAGGTTGATCGTTTTCCCGCCATTGTTCGGGCGCTTGTGTGCGCTCTCGTTGCAGGCGCAACCGGTGGGCGATTCTCGCCATTAGCTGGCGCATCTCGCCATTAGCTCAGGAATTTGCATGCGCATTCGGTTCGGTTACGACATGTCCTACCAGACGCAGAAGCCTACGCCGATGGTTGGCATGCTGAATGTCCATCACAGCCGCGCCGGACAGCTCGAATCGCAGGATTTTTTGACTACCGAGCCGCAGGTGCCGATCTCGACCTATCATGACAGCTTTGGCAATTTCTGCTTTCGCCTCGTCGCTCCGGCCGGCGACATCAGGTTTCGCGCCGACGCGGTGATCCACGATTCCGGCGCTCTCGATCCGGTCAACCTGAGCGCCATCCAGCACGAAATCCAGGATCTGCCCGACGACGCGATGCAGTTTCTGCTCGGCAGCCGCTATTGCGAAACCGATGTCCTGTCGCAGGAAGCCTGGCGGCTGTTCGAGAACGCGCCGACCGGCTGGGGACGCGTGCAGGCGATCTGCGATTACGTCCATAATTACCTGCGCTTCAATTATCAGGATTGCGATCCGACCCGCACCGCCGCGCAGGCCTATAACAAGGGCGTCGGCGTCTGCCGCGACTTCGCCCATCTCGCCGTCGCCTTCACGCGCTGCATGAACATCCCGGCGCGCTATTGCACCGGCTATATCAGCGACATCGGCTTGCCGCCGCCTTATTCCGACCAGGATTTCTGCGCCTGGATGGAGGTCTACCTCGGCGGCCAATGGTGGACCTTCGATCCGCGCAACAATGCGCCGCGCGTCGGCCGGATCCTGATGGCGCGCGGTCGAGACGCGGCGGACGTGCCGCTGGTCCAGACTTTTGGGCCGCACGTGCTGCGCCATTTCGAGGTGTGGATGGAGCAGTTGCCGGACTGAACTTGCGAAATGGGCATGTGATTCGACTAAGGCGTTAGCTGCGCGCGGATCGCCTTCAATTCGGTCTTGCGCGCTTCGCTGACGGTCGGGTAGGCGAGGTTCAGCGCGTCCATTTTCTCCAGCACTATCCTCGACACGATCAGCCGCGCCGAAAGCTTGTCGTCGGCGGGAATGACGAACCAGGGCGAGTCCCCGGTGCTGGTCTCCGAAAGGCAGGCTTCGTAGGCGTGACGGTATTCGTCCCAATAGCCGCGTTCGGCCATGTCGGCCTGCGAGAATTTCCAGTTTTTTTCCGGCTCGTCGATACGGGCGAGAAAGCGATTGCGCTGTTCCTCCTTCGACAGATGGAGAAAGAACTTCAGCACATGCACGTTATTGGCGGCGAGGTGCCGCTCAAGCCCGCGAATGGAGCGATAGCGCTCCTTCCAGAATTTGTCCGGGTCGTCGCCGAGTTCCAGCCCTTCGGTTTGCACAAGCTCGGGATGGACGCGCATGATCAGCACGTCCTCGTAATAGGAGCGGTTGAAAATGCCGATCTGGCCGCGCTCCGGCAGAACCCGTGTCGAACGCCAGAGAAATTCGTGCCCCAGTTCGGCTCCGCCGGGATGCTTGAAACTGGTGACCTGACAGCCCTGCGGATTGACCCCCGACATCACATGGCTGATGCAGCCGTCCTTGCCCGCCGCGTCCATCGCCTGAAAAATCAGCAGCAGGGCATGGGTGTCCCCGGCATAGAGCTTTCGCTGCATGTCGCTGAGCCGCTCGACATGATGGGCGAGCAGGGCGTGATAATCTTCCTTCGAGCTGTAGACCGGCTTGATCAGGGTCGGCCATTTGGCGAGATCGACCTTCTTGTTTTCTTTGACGCGAAATTTTTTCGTGGCGATGGCAATCTTGTCCTTGGGCAATGTTTTCTCCTATGGAATCAGCACAGCCGCACCTTCAAAGGCGCCGGCGCGCAAATCGGCGAGCGCTGCGTTGGCCTCGGCCAGCGGATAAAGTTTTGTTGTGGTCTTTACGCCGAGTTGCGGCGCGAGGCGCAGAAACTCAAGGCCATCGCGCCGGGTGAGATTGGCGACCGAGACCAACTGCCGCTCCTCCCACAGCAGCGCATAGGGAAAGCTTGGAATATCGCTCATGTGGATGCCTGCGCAGACCACCGCGCCACCCTTGCGCACGGCGCTCAAGGCGAGCGGAACGAGACCGCCGACGGGGGCGAAAATGATCGCCGCGTCGAGTTTTTCCGGCGGGGACTCGTCGGAGCCGCCGGCCCAGACCGCGCCGAGCGAAAGGGCGAAATTTTTCCCCGCATGATCGCCCGGCCGGGTGAAGGCGAAAACGTCATGCCCCTGTTGGGTGGCGACCTGCGCCAGAATATGGGCGGCGGCGCCGAAGCCATAGAGGCCCACCCGCTGTAGCCGCCCGGCGCTGCGCAAGGCGATCTTGAAAGACCGCCAGCCGATCAGCCCGGCGCAGAGCAAGGGCGCGAGGCTCGAATCCTCGCCCGCTTCGCCGAGTGGAAAGGCGAAGCGCGCGTCGGCTACGGTCATGGTGGCGAAGCCGCCGTCGCGTGAATAGCCGGTGAATTCGGGATTGTCGCAGAGGTTTTCGTGGCCGGTGAGACAGCAGGGGCAGGTCTGGCAGGTATGGCCGAGCCAGGGCACCCCAATGCGCTCGCCAATCTGCAAGCCGCTGACGCCGGGGCCGAGCCGGTCGATGCGTCCGACGATTTCATGGCCGGGGATGATCGGGACGCGCGGATGGGGCAGTTCGCCGTCCACCACATGCAGATCGGTGCGGCAGACTCCGCAGGCCGAAATTTGCAGCCGGATCTCGCCGGGGCCGGGGAGGGGGTCGGGGCGCTCGATGGCCTCCAGCGGCGCTCCGATCCGGTTCAACACCATGGCGCGCATAAAAAGCCTCCACCCTCACCAACCGCAGTGTCGACCAGGCGCAAGGCGACTGTCAAACGAGCGTCCAAAAAACTCCGCGTTGCCGAGGATGGGGTTTTCAGGTTAATGGACCCTCGATTTCAGCAGGGAGAATGTTGTTGGGCCTTGTTAAGTTCCCGGTGGCGCGCCTGGCGCATTTCTTGCATTCAGGTGTCCTGATTTGCGCCTTGCTCGGCGTCTGCGCAGCGTGGGCGGATGACGCGCATCCGCTCAGACCCGTCCCGACCGGCAGCCCGCGCGAGACGCTGACGGGCTTTCTCGCAACCACCGATGCGCTCTATGGCTTGCGCGCGCACCTGCTCAACAGCTACGCCGATTCCGGCCGCCTTTACCTGAATGCGGAAGAAAAAGCCGAGCAATCGGCCATGGGCGCCCTCGTTCCGCGCGCTGTCGCCGATCTCGACACGTCGCAGATTTCCCCGGTGCTCACCGATACGATCGGAGTCGAGCGCGCCCTGTTGCTGCGCGAGGTCCTGGATCGCATCGACATTCCCGCCGCGGCCGAGATTCCGGACCGCGCCGAAATGACGCGGCTCGGACTCAAAAAATGGCGCGTGCCGGACACGGAAATCGATCTTGTTCTGATCGAAGACGGCCCCCGCGCGGGGCAATATCTCGTATCGGCCGACACGGTGGAGCGCCTGCCCGACTTCTTCGAGCAGGTGAAGCGCCTCCCCGCAAGGTCCGAAACCACAAATGCGCTGCTCAAGGCGATGGAGCGACTGAACCCCGACCCCTACGGGACGGTCTACGACGCGTATCTGAGTTCGCCTGCGGCTCTGGGGCGCTTGCTGCCGCCCAGATGGCTGATGGCCATGCCCGCCTGGGCCAAGGCGAGGGTGCTCGGCCTCGCGCCCTGGCAATGGTTGGGAGTGGTGCTTGGGCTGGCCTTAAGCGCGTTGCTGATTTCGGTCGCAAACCGGTTCAGGATGAGCTTGAAGCGCCGCCGGGGCGACCGCGACGGGCCAAAATGGCATGCCTTGCTGATCCCCGTCGCCGTCATCTTTTTGGCCAGTCTGGCCTTGCCGGCTTTATGGGGAATTCTCCGGATCGGCGGCGCCCCGCGCGTTATCCTGGCCTATGCCGAGACGACGGTGAGCACTCTGGCCGCAGCCTGGCTGTGCATGGTCGGCGCCGTTCTGGTCAGCGACGTCATTGTCGCGTCGGAGCGTCTCAAGACCGGAAGTCTCGATGGACAGCTTTTCCATCTCGGCGCAAGGATTCTCGGCGTGATAGGCGCGATCGCCGTCTTGATCAGGGGGGCCGACGCGCTGGGCCTGCCGGCTTATTCGGTGGTCGCCGGTCTCGGCGTCGGCGGTCTGGCGGTGGCGCTGGCGGCGCGCGACAGCGTGGCCAATCTGCTCGGCTCCATTCTCATCATGTTTGAGAAACCCTTCCGGGTCGGCCATCTGGTCAACATCGCAGGTCATACCGGGACCGTCGAGAATGTGGGTTTCCGCAGCACGCGGATTCGCACGCCCGACAATTCGCTGATCTCGATCCCTAATAATTCGGTGGTCAACACCACGGTCGAAAACCTGTCGCTGCGTCCGCAACGACGTCAAAAATTCCTCGTGCAAGTCACCTACGATACGACCCGCGCCAAACTCGACGCGCTGCTCGAAGGAATAAGACAGATCCTGAGAGAGCATCCCTTCGCCAATGGCGCCAATTCCCGCGTTCGCTTCAACGACTTCGGCGAAAGCAGCCTCAATATCCTGGTGATCGTCCATCTCATGACCGATGATTCCGCACAGGAACTCGAATATCGCGAGGACATCCTGCTGCGGATCATGGATCTCGTGACGGAGATGGGCGTCGAATTCGCCTTCCCGACGCGCACGCTGCTTATCGAAAGTCTTCCACCTGCGCGGACGCTCGATCTCCAGCAAGTGGAAGAAGACAGTCGCTCGATCCTGAGCGTCTGAAGCGCTGCGCTAGAGCATTCCCCGTCTAACCTGAACCATAGCCATTATGTCTGAAATAATTTGAGCATTCCGGCGGGCTGAACTCGTCGAGGATGACGCCGATACGGTCCCATAGTTTATCGACGGTTCTTTCTTTGGCCTTGCGGAGCAAGGCCT
>Ga0302320_10010923_pt1 | contig 19308 bp, 13 predicted proteins | sample Bog_T0_3_FD_202130 | JGI IMG/M metagenome (GOLD analysis project Ga0302320, IMG submission 202130) | Peat permafrost microbial communities from Stordalen Mire near Abisko, Sweden - Bog_T0_3 | ecosystem: Environmental > Terrestrial > Soil > Wetlands > Peat | place: Sweden: Abisko, Stordalen Mire... | reverse complement strand
TTCTACAGCAGCCTCCACTCGGTCTGGCAGGAGGAGAGCCGCAGCGCGGCCGTCGAGCCTGTCGCTGACCTACGCCACGGACATCATGACCGACTACCACCTCACGGCGAGCGTCGCCGACTCCTATACGGGGCCGTCGTACGACGTCGCTTATTACTTCGGCTACGTGCTGCCTTCCTACAGCATCGCGAATGCGCGCGTGAACCTCGCCCACGGCAATTGGTCCGCGAATCTGTTCGTCGACAATCTCACCGACAAGGTCGCGCTCATGACCGCGAACAACACGAGTTTTCAGTTCAATATTCCTCAGCTCGTGCGCTATTCGACCAATCAACCGCGCACCTTCGGCACGCAGGTGAACTTTAAGTTTTAGGCGCGCGGGCGCTTCACGCGTGACCGTGCGCCGATCGGGTGATGTGCATGCCGCAGCCTGACGACGAGGCTCAATCGGGCTCTGCATCGATGTCACGCCGGCATTTCCTCAACGCTGCGGGAGCGGCCGGCGTCGCCGCTGCCGCGCCCGCCACCCTCGCGGCGCGGGAGAGCGCAATGATGCCCGCCGATGGAACTCCCGAACAGATTCATCTGACCTGGGGAGACGATCCGGCAGGCAGCGTCGTCGTGTCGTGGGTGTCCGCAGGCCCCTCGCGCGGACCGCGTGTGCTGATCGAACTCCCCGATGGAGGCCGGCGCATCGTGCACGCGATCGAACGCCGCTATTCGGACGGCATGAGCGGCGAGACCGTGTTGACCTACCACGCCCGCGTCGAAGGCCTGCCGGCGGATGCACACATTCGCTACGTGGTGACGGCCGACAACGATCGAAATCGGTCGCGGCCGTTCGCAGCCGATTTTCGCACCGCTGCACGCGGGCGATTTGCGTTCCGCTGGACGAGCTACGGCGATCTCGCGACGCCGGTGACCGCGTGGAATCTGTCATCGCTGCAGAGCCGTCACGCCGTGGGCGCCGTCGAGCGTTTCCGCCCGTTGTTTCATCTGATGAACGGCGATCTGTGCTACGCCAACATGAATCCCGCTGCCCAACCGGGGGTCTGGGCCGACTTCGGCAGGAACGTGCAAGGTTCCGCCGCGCTTCGCCCATGGATGCCGTGCCCCGGTAATCATGAGATCGAATTCGGCAATGGCCCCCAAGGACTCGATGCCTATCTCACGCGCTACACGCTGCCGTCGAACGGTACGGCGTTCCCGGGGCGCTGGTACCGGTTCCAGGTGGGGACGGTGCTGTTCCTCTCGCTGTCCGCGGACGACGTCACCTACCAGGACGGCGGCGCTTTCGTGCCCGGCCCCGAACCGTTGCGGCCGGCACCAGGCACCGGCAACGCACCGATAGCGCCCGGCACGACGCTCTATATTCGCGGGTACAGCGCCGGGGAGCAGACCCGCTGGCTCGAACGCAGCTTGGCGGCCGCGGTGCAGGATCAGTCGATCGATTGGATCGTGGTCCAGATGCACCAGGACGCGCTCAGCTCCTCGAAGAACGGCAACGGATCGGACAAGGGCATTCGCGAGACTTGGCTGCCGTTGTTCGATCGCTATGGCGTCGATCTCGTCCTCTGCGGTCATGACCATGATTACGAACGCAGCTGGCCGGTGCGCGGGTGCAACCACGGAGCCGGCCGGGATGCGATCACCGGCGCGCCCGTCGACACCTGCCAGCCGCGGCCGGTCGTCACGGCCGATCCGAGCGGCGGGAGTTTCGACACGAGCCGCGGCACGATCCATTTCATACTCGGCGGCGGCGGTACGAGTTCGCCGCTCGATGCGTATGGCATCAATCCGCTCAACGGCCGGCCGCAAGCAAGAGTCATCACACGCGCCAACCATCCGGTGCCCGGGCCGACGGCGGGCAGCTTCGCGAAGCCCGGCGCCGATGCCCTTGAAGATGCCATTTGGTCGGCGCGTCGCGACACCGATAGCGGCTACGGCATCGCCGTCTTCGACCTTCAGCCGCACACGCCCGACGGCTGGACCTCGATCACCGTCTCCTATTATCATGCCTTGGGTGCCGATAAGGTCCCCACCGCGAATTACGAACTGTTCGAGACGATCGTGCTCGCGAAGGAGCAGCGCGCGCCCCGGCAGGTTTGAATACAAGGGACCTGCGCTACGCACAGCATCTCGCGCGTGCTCCGCGGGAGCGGTACAGTAGCGGGCAGCGCGCGCCGTGCGCCGATCGACGGAGAGTTCCATGGACGTGCCTTATCGCGCCACCCGCGACGTCATCCTGCGCACCGAGAAGTTCGAGCCGGCGAGAAATTTCTACGAGAATCTGCTGGGACTCACGGTCGCGTATCGAAGCGCCGATCTGATGGGCTACGAGGCCGGGTCACTGCGGTTCTACGTCGAGCGCAGCAACCCCGAACTCGGGTCACCTCACGGTCCGGTATTCGAGTTCCTCGTGCCGGATCTCGGACGCGCTCGAGCGATCCTGCTCGCCGCCGGTTCCAGCATCGTCGAAGAGGACTCGGCGGCCCCGCGCTGCTATATCCGGGACCCGTTCGGTCTGGTGTTCAACGTTCGCCGGGAGTCGGCGTCGAAATCCGCCCTCTACCAGGAATTGACGGAGCGCCTGCGTGCGCTGATCGCCGGCGAGCGGGACGGACTCGCCAACTCAGCAAATTTGGCCGCCCTGTTGTTCGAGTGCCTGCCGGAAGTGAATTGGGCGGGATTCTACTGGATGCGTGCGAGCGAACTCGTGCTCGGCGCTTTCCAGGGCAAGTCTGCCTGTGTGCGCATTGCGCAGGGTCGTGGTGTCTGCGGTACCGCCGTCGTGAACCGCGCGACCGTCGTCGTCCCGAACGTCCACGAATTTCCGGGCCACATTGGCTGCGATTCCGCGTCCCGATCGGAGATCGTGGTACCGCTGATGCGCGCCACGCGCGCCCTCGGGGTGCTCGATCTCGACAGTCCGCGCCTGCAGCGCTTTGATGACGAAGATGCCGCAGGTCTCGAGCGCTTGGTGAACGTCCTTCTCGACGGCTCGGATTTCGCGCGACTCACCGATTGAGCATCGCGGCGACCTCAGGCCACGTTCGCGCTCGGGTGGTAATGCACGAGCCGGTCGCGGCCGGCTTCCTTCGCCGAATACATGCAGCGATCCGCCGATGCGATCAGTTGAGCCGCGCTGGAGAACGGCGTTTCCGCACAGTGTGTGGCCAGCCCCAACGAGGCCGTGGCACGAATCGCGCCGCCCGGAAATACGTGCTCGGTCGTTCGCAGGCGCGAGAGCAGTCGTTCGCAGACGCGCTGTGCCGCGCTCATGCCGATGCCGGCGAGCACGATCACGAACTCCTCGCCGCCGTAGCGTGCCACGTAGTCGCCATCGCGGACGACGTCGAGAATCAATTTGGCGGTAGCGATCAGGACCGCGTCGCCGGCCGGGTGGCCGTAGGTATCGTTGACCTGCTTGAACCGATCCAGGTCGACGAACACGAGACTGAGCGGCCAGGCACCCGCCTGCGCACTGCGGAACTCCTTCTCGATCACGATGTCCAGGTAGCCGCGGTTGAAGACTCCGGTCAAGGCGTCGCGGCGATGCTGATCCTCGAGCGTCGCGGTTCGAACTTCGAGGCGCTGAAGGTCATCTTCGAGTGAACTGACCTGCTGCAGAGCCCGCATCGTGCGCATCGTCAAGAGGTCGCGGGCCTGATCGAGCATCCCGGTCGCATAGGCGCCATCCATGAGCTTGGTGTCGAACAGGCGCTCGATCTCGGGGATTTCACCGACGAAGGCGGCGAGGGCATCGCCCAGACTCTCGGCGTCGATCTCGAGCAGTTTCTGGGCTTTTCCCGCAAGCGCGTCGATGTTTGCGGCATCCGGGGTACCGAGCAGCACGTCGGTGCACTCGCCGCCGAGCGCGACGCAACGCGCCGTCTGACCCAGCGGTGTCGCCTGCGACTCGGAACTCGGGTCATGGCTCAGGGCGACGATCGCACAGAGCGCTTCGGGCAGGCGCCATTGCCGCATGAGCCAGGCGCCGATCTCGGCATGGTCGACACCGAAGGCGGCTCGCTCGTGCGAGATGAGCGCGCCGTGCGTGGCGGCCACGGGCAGTGAGGCGTAAAAGTCCGGCTGCACGCGATCGATGCCGAGGGCGCCGATATCCTGGACGAGCGCCGCGAGGAACAACTCTTCCGGCACGCGCACGCCGGCCAGCGCGCCGAAACGTCGCGCCGCCGATGCGCTCAGGATCGCGCGCCGCCAGAACTGTGTGTGATTCAAGCCGGCGGCGGGCGCACTTGCATAGGCGCCCACGAGTGAAAAACTCAAGGCGAGCGTACTCGCGGCGTTCATGCCGAGGGCGACGAGTGCCTGGCGTAGATTGTCGCTCTTGCGACGGGTGGAATAGAGGGCGGAGTTTGCGACTCGCAGCACCTTGACCGTGAGCGCGGGATCCTGGCTGATCACGCCGGCCATTTCGGTGAGTTCCGTGTCCGGGTCGCCCATGAGCGCGATGATGCGCATCGCGACGCCGGGGGGACTCGGAAAACTGACCGACGTTTGAAGTTTTTGTTTGATCTTCGCGAGCATGTGGCATCCCAGCAATTTTTTGGAAACGTAGCCCCTGTGGCGGCAGCTTCGGGAATCCCTTAAGGGTTTTCACCGTCAAAGATTTGGCCTAAATCGACCTTTGCCCTACAGATGGTCATCCGCACCGGATGGGGGCGCCCCCTGCTTGCCCGTCACATCAGAGACTTACGAGAACTCTCCGGATTCTTGAGCGCGGCTGCGCTGTGCCATCGACAGCGTCGAGAGGGCGATTCCAGCGAGCGTGCTCACGCCGAATACGTAGACGACGTAGACATAAGGCGGCGCGGGCACCGGATAGACGCTCAACACGAGCACCAACAACAGCATGGCGCCGGCAAGCGAGGATGTCACGAGATCGCGCGTCTCGAGCAGGCCGAGGCGGCGCAGATAAATCGGCAGCGCGAGCACGACGGCCAAGTAACCGCCAATCAGCCCGATGGATCCCAACTGCGAGATGAAGGTGATGCCGAAACTCACGCTGCCCCCCGCGACGAGCACGCCGACCGGCAGCAGCATGCTGATCAGGCCGATCAGCCCGATCGACAGGGCCGGCGTCGCATTGCTCGCGTGGACGGCGGCGAAGGCGGGGAAAAACTGACCATCGCGTGCCATGGAATAGAGCACGCGCGCGGCGACCGTGAGGGAGCCGAGCGCGCACGCGAAATAGCTCATCGCGACGCCGACCGAACTCAAGGCGCCGAGCCACGGAACTCCCAAGGCGTGCGCGATGTTGTCGAACGGGACCGTCAAGCCGTCGACTTCGCCGGCGACGACACCCCGATTTTCGAGCGATACGATGCAATATGTCATGAGCAGGTAGACCGCGGTGAGCGGCAGCATGCAACTCGCGATCGCGGTCGGAATCGCCGCGGTTGCGTCCTTGGATTCCTCGCCGAGGCTGGTCGCGCCTTCGAATCCGGCCATCAGCATGAAGGCGAGCACCAGGCCGCCCTGCAAGCCCGAGAAGCGCAGGCCGGTCAAATGCAACTGCGGCAGATCGACCCAGGCATGGGAGTGGAACATACCCGCGAGCACCAGCACGGTCATGAGAGTCACGGACACACATTCGATGAGGAGCATCAGATGGGTGGAGAATTTGACGCCGTAGAACGCGGCGCCCCAGCAGCCGAGCGTGAGGAGCGCCGTGATCGCCGAGATCCGCAGGGCACCGGCCGGCGCCCCGAACCAGGGAACCAGCAGCAGGTCGATGTAGGCGGCGGCGGTGAGCAACGCGGCCGGAATGCAAAAGCCGATGCCGAGCAAATAGATCCACGCAGCGATGAGTCCGCCGCGCGCTCCGAACCCCAGCCGGCTGAACGCCGCGAGAGATCCCGCCGAGGAGTGCAGGGCCGCGAACCGCAGCACCGCCAGCATCACGACGAGGAAAATCGCCAGCGTCACGAGGAGCAGCAGCCACGTGCCGTTGCCGGCACTCAGAATCAGCAGCGGGATGATGACGCTGATCGTGCCCGCGGGCGACAGGACGCCCATGGTCTGCCCGAAATTGTCGAGCAGCGAGATGCAATTGCGCCTCAATTCGCTCAACGGACCCACCGTGCGCGGTGCCCGTGGCGTCGCAATGCCTCGCACGGTGCGAAATCCTTCAAGCGCGACGGTCGGAGTGGAATTGCACGTGATGTCCTCGTGTCGAGTGGATTAGAATAGCGGAAGACTTTTGCTGGTGGGGGCATAGAATGCACTTCGCGCTCGCCGGGTTGCCATATCGCGGCGAGCGAGAGTCGTGTCACGGGAGTTGGATTCACGCTGGAAACTAAGTCGGTCGCGCAGGCGGTGAGATCCGCGTTCTGCTGACTGTGGCGTCACGATGCCGTACGACGGATCCCTAGAATCCGGCGGCATCCAGCGACCGTCGCAATCGATGCACGTTCCGGCAAGCGGCCGAGGCATCGGGCGCGGCCGCGAAAATCCTGGTGACACTGTCAACTGTTCGCGCCGCGGCGCGTTGCAGCTTGGAGTTAGGCCGCGGCATGTTTGCCGTTTGCCGCGAGCCAGATGATCGGGCAGTTGTGTATAGGGAGACATAATAGAGTATGCGAGCTTCAAACCTGAGCTTACGCCTCCGATCGGCGGGTACCGCCGCGGTGATTTCGACCTGGGTGCTTGCGGCGGGCATCGCGCCCGTCGAGGCCGCCGGTTCGGATTCCGGCTCGACCGCGACGGTCTCGCAGGCCGATGCCACGCGTTTCCTGGAACAGAGCAGTTTCGGACCCACGTCTGCGACCGTGGCTGAGGTCCAGAAGCTGGGCATTGCGGGTTATCTGACCCAGCAGTTCGCGACGCCTGCGACCGGTTACAAGGGCTACGTCTACTATCCGAGTTCGCCGAAGGAGGGGTGCCCCGCGCCGATCGCGCCGAACTGCTATCGGGACAATTACACGCTCCTGCCGATACAGATGCAGTTCTTTCGAAATGCCCTGACTGGATCCGATCAATTGCGCCAGCGTGTCGCCTTCGCTCTGTCGCAGATCATCGTCGTCTCGGGCCAGACGGTGTCTCAGCCCTACGGGATGGCCGCCTATCAGAACCTGCTCCTCAACGATGCGTTCGGTAATTTCTCGAAGTTGCTGACCGACGTGACCTTGAGTCCCGTGATGGGCACGTATTTGAATATGGTAAATAACGATTGGGATCCAAGGTCCGGCGAGAATGACCCGAACGAAAACTATGCACGGGAAATCCTCCAGCTGTTCTCGATCGGTCTCTACGAACTCAATATCGACGGCTCGCCGAAGCTCGCCGGTGGACAATCGATCCCCACCTATGCCCAGGCGCAAGTCGACAGCTTCGCGAACGTGTTCACCGGGTGGACCTACCCGGCGCTCGCCGGCGCCACGGCGAAGTGGACCGATCCCGTCAACTATTCCGGCGCCATGCCGGGCTTCCCGAGTCATCATGACAACGGCGGTCAGGAGGTCTTGTTGAATGGCTACACGCTGCCGGCCAACGGCAACCAGGCGAAGGATCTGAGCGAGGCGATTGCCAACATCTTCAATCACCCGAACGTCGGACCGTTCATCGGCAAGCAGCTCATTCAAATGCTCGTGACCAGCAACCCGAGTCCCGCCTACGTGAAGGCGGTGGCCGAAGCGTTCAACGACAACGGCAAGGGCGTGCGCGGCGACCTGAGCGCGGTCATCACCGCAATTCTGACCAATTCAGAAGCCCGATCGGCCGGCGTCGCCGCCGGGGCAACCTACGGCAAGCTGAGGGAACCGGCGCTCATGCTCACGAGTTTCCTGCGCGGCGTCGGCGGCGCGACCCAGAGCGACGGTTTCTTCTTGACCGAGGAGAGCTCGAACATGTCGGAGACGATCTTCGATTCGCCGACGGTGTTCAATTTCTATCAGCCGAGTTATCCGCTGCCCGACTCGGATCTCGTGGGGCCGCCGTTCGGCATTTATGATGCGGCCACGGCATTTGAACGCTACGATTGCGCCGTCAAACTGATCTCGGGACCGGTTGCACCCAACAAGACCATCGACTTCATCAAGCCGACCGGTACCTCCCTCGACTTTTCCGCATGGACGAAAGCGGCGGCCTCGCCCGCAACCTTGATCGCCGACATCAATGAGCGATTCTTTCACGGCGCGATGTCGACCCACCTGGATCGCGCCTTGACCGGCCTCATGAGCCAGATTCCTGCAACCGATCCGCTCGGCCGGGCCCGGGCCGCCTTGTACGTCGCGGTGACGTCGCCTGAATTTCAAGTGGAGCAATAGCCATGACGATGAATCGCAGGACTCTCCTCCAAGGCATCGGCGGCGGCCTCATGGCCGGTCAACTGGCATTTCTCCCGCGTCTGGCACAGGCCTCCTCGGGCGGCAAGTATCAGGCCCTCGTGTGCATCTTCATGTATGGCGGGGTCGACGGGAACAACGTGATCATCCCGTCGCCGACCAACGATGCCGCGAACTATTCGATCTACCAGCAATGGCGCCAGAGCGTCGCGTTGCCGTCCGGCGGTGGCGCACCGCTGAACCAGTTGGAGTCGACCAAGTTTGCGCTGCACCCGGCGCTCGTCAAGACGAGCGCGCTTTGGAGCGGCGGCGAGCTCGGCGTCCTGTTCAATGTGGGCACGACCATCGATCCCAAGCTCACGGTCGGCGAATACCAGAGCAATCCGGCCGGTACCAACGTGCCCGCCAATTTGTTCTCGCACGAGGATCAGAAGAACGAGTGGAAGTCGGCCGTCTATCGCGAGGGCAGCACGACGGGCTGGGGCGGACGCATTGCCGATACCCTGCCGGCCTCCGGAGGCGGCAATATCGCGCCCCTGTTGTCGTTCGCGGGGCCCGACCTGTTCACGCTCGGAGCCGTCAACGCGCCCTTGTCGCTGCCGGCCTCCGGACCGTTCGTGATCGACGCCTATCCGACGGCCAAGTATGCGGGCGCCGTGAACACGGCCACGGCAAGTCTTTACGATTCCGCCCAATCGCCGTACGCGAACGCTGCGATTCATGCGGCCCAGACCATCACGGCGGCAGGCGCCGGTGCGAGCGGTTTGCTCAATCCGGTGTTGAGCGGTACGAACGACACGATCGATCCGTTCTTCAGCAGTCTCACGAGTTCGCTGAGCTCTCAGTTGTGGAGCGTCGCGAAGGTGATCGCCGACCAGTCGCAGTTGGGGGCCAGGACGCAGGTGTTCTATGTGGACATCGGCAACTTCGACACGCATCACGATGAACTCGAAACGATGAATACCTTGCTCACCGAGTTCGATGATGCCGTCCACGCGTTCTACGGCGCCACGGCAGCGCTCGGGCTCGCGAAGAATGTGACGACGTTTACGATGTCGGATTTCAATCGCACGTACGTGCCGAACACGACGGACGGGACGGATCATGCCTGGGGAAATCACATGTTCGTGATCGGGGGCTCGGTCAAGCCGCGCTCGATCGTCGGGACCATACCCGCGCTCTACGCTCCGCCCGGGAATGCGCAGAAGCAGGTCGGACCGCTCGATGTCGGCACGGAGGGGCGCTGGATACCCCAGATCGCCGTCGATCAATATGCCGCCACACTCGCCGCATGGCTCGGGGTCAGCAGCACCAACATTCAGAAGATCTTTCCGAACCTGGCGCAGTTCTCACCGCAGAATCTCGGATTCTTGAACCCCGTGGCCTGAAGCAAGGCGTGAAGCAGCGGTTCAGCCCAGGCCGAAAACGATGACCGCAGTCCCGATCGCCGCGGGCGCCGTGAACCACAGCAAAGCGCGTGGGGCGGTCACGACGCGCGACGTGACGATGTAACACAGCGCCGCCAGGCCGCTGACGCTGAGGAGGTAGAAGATCATGGCGCGCGACATCAGCGTTTGGCGCAGTGTGACGGCGAGCGCGTGGGCGTCGCTGGTCGTGTTCCAGGACTGGCGCAGGGTGTCGACCAGCGGCGCCGCCGCGGTCATGAGCAGAATTCCACCCAATAATACTTGGGCCGTCCTGCGTACCGTACCGCAGCGCTGGCCGAGGCCGTAGATCAACACCAGCAGGACCAACAGAAAAATCAGCGGGGATGCCAGGAATATCGAGGCAAAGCTCATCAACTCATCGTCAAGGATGCCCCCGTTGCCGGAATTGGTCCAAGCGCCCATACCGTCGTGCCCCCGTCAATGTAGTTCTAATCAACCGCCCTCAAGTTCTGTGCACCTGGAATATACGCCACGACGCGGTCTCCGGCATCATCGAATTAGGTGATCTCGGCCATCGGCGTTCGTGGTATCGCCCTGTCGCCGTCGTATCAAGTCAAGGCTCAATTGTCCCCGCCACCGCCGTGTTTATGGGCAGCGGGCGTCTCCCACAGGCCGACAACCGTGCCGAACGGCGCGAAGGCGCCCGGCAGCGGACTCTGATTGAACACGGTACCGGCCGGAGCGGGGTAGGTCGCATTGATCGTCGCGCCTCCGTAGACGAGATCCGCCGGCGCCAATGCCGCCCGAGCTTGCGCGTCGGTCAAGCCGATGAGGTTCGGAACGAGGGCCTCGACGTACGTGAGCACCGGCGGGAGCTGGTTCACCGTCAGCGTCGCAGTCATGATGTTCGGGTTGCTCCCGGGTGCGGCGACGTTCCCGTAGTGATCGATCGCGACTCCGCCCGATGCGGGGATTGCGAGAGTCGCGTTGTAGCTCGTGATGACGCCGCCGCGGAAATCCCACGTAACGACGCTGGTGCCTGTGTAGGTGTGCGGTGTCGAGCCGCGTCCGCCGCTCGAGCAACTGGTCGTTTCGGACAGCGACCCCTGCACGTTGTCGTTCGAATCAAACCCGACTATCGTCACGGTGCCCCGGAAGCCGCCGCAGGAGACACCGAGAATATTGGGTATCTGCAGGTCGATCGCGTTGGACGCTGCGGATGCGGTGAGCATCAATGCACAAAGCAAACCTTTCATCGTGTCCCCTGTTTTTATTGAGTGAATCGATGCGCGAATGGCATTCATTCGATCGCCCGACCTTGCGAAGTCACCATAAAGCGCGACCACCCCGGCGTTCACCGAAGCCCCGTCATCGTTTGTACGAAAACGCGCCGCACCATCATCTTGAGCGGCCATGCGAAAGATTGCAAGACAATTGGGTTCGCGCGTCAGACCGCGGGCGCAGCGCCCAGCACCCGGTCTGCCGGCATCGGTCGCCCGAAGAGGTAACCCTGCCCGTAACGGCAGCCCATGGCCTGCAAAATGGCCACTTGCTGGGGCGCCTCGACACCCTCGGCAACGCTGATCATGCCGAGGTTCTCGATCACGCTGACCGTCGCGTGGGCAACGGCCAGCACGTGCGGGTCACGGGACAGATCGGTAACGAACGACTTGTCGATCTTGATCGTGTGAAACGGGTACTCCCGCAGACAGCCCAGGGACGAAGTGCCGGTGCCGAAATCGTCCATTGCCAGCCGTACTCCGATGGCGCTCAAGCCCAGCAGCAGTTCACGTGCACTCGCGGGATCCTTCATCACTTCGCGTTCGGTGATTTCCAGCTGCAGGGCGGAACTCGGCATTTCGGCCTGCTCCAATGCGGCAAGCACGGCGGGCAGCAGCTGGTTTCCGAGGACCATCTGCCGGCGCGACAGGTTGACGCTCACGCTGGCGGGTGCAATGCGCGGGTTCTCGCGCTGCCAGCTCGCCCACTGCAGGCAAGCCTGCCGCAACACCCATTCACCGATTGGAATGATCAGGCCGGTCTCTTCCGCAATGGGGATGAACTCGTCCGGCGACAGCTTGCCCATTTCCGGATGGTCCCACCTCAACAAGGCCTCGACGGAGAACATGCTGCCGGTGCTCAGATCGACGATCGGCTGGTAAAGCACGCTGAACTCGCGGCGCTCCAGCGCCGTTCGCAGTCCGGCCTCGATGCGCAGGGCGCGCGTGAGCCGGTCGTGCATCGTCGCGTCGAACAGGACGGTACTGCCCCTGCCCGCACGCTTGGCCTCATACATGGCCGTATCTGCGTTGCGCAGCAATTCGTGAGGAACGCCGGCGGTGGGGCCGCCCATGGCGATGCCGATACTGGTCGATGACTGGAACGTCTGGCCGGTGAGCCGGTAGGGCGCCGAGAGTGCGGACTGCAGGCGTTCGGCGATGGCCCGGGCCTCACTGATTCCCTCGATGCCGGCCGCGACATACACGAACTCGTCGCCGCCGAAGCGCGCGGCGAACGACCCGCTGCCGCCGCTGCCTGCGCCGGATGTCGCCAGATCACGGTTCAGACGTTGAGCCAGCGAGACCAGCAACTCGTCGCCCGCTTCGTGGCCCAAGGTGTCGTTGACGATTTTGAATCGGTCAAAATCGAGGAACAGCACCGCAAAGCAGAAGTCGGGTTCGGTGCGGCTGCGATCGCAGTGCTGCTGCAGCCGCTGCAACAAGACCGATCGGTTGGGCAGACCGGTCAGCCGATCCTGCTCGGCCGCCGCGCGCAGTTCCCGCTCCATTGCCTTGCGTTGCGTGACGTCCTGCTCGATCGACCAAAGGTAGGGGCTGCCATTGGGTCCGAGTATTCGCGTGCCGCTTTGCAGTATGTCAATTCGGCGACCATCTTTGTGAATGAAGACGCTTTCGATGGGCCCGCAGCGGCCCGTATGGCGGGCTTCCAGCAGGTATCGCTCGCGATCCGCGGGCGACTCGTAAAGCGCGGGCCGCGAACCGTGTGGGTGCAGAAGCTCGTCACGGGTGTATCCGACAACGTTGCACCAGGCGGCATTGAAGTCCACCGGCTCCAGTGAATTCAGGTCGATCAGGCTGATACCCAACGGCGCCAGATCAAAAAGCCCTTGAAGCATTCCATGTTCCCGGCGCTGCGCAATCTCCGCCTCCTTGCGACGTGTGATATCGAGGTGACTGACCGCGACCACCGGCGGATCGCTCTCGAGCCGGGTCACGTTCATCTGCATCCAGCGTCGCTGGGTCGGGCTATGACAGGGATATTCGAGATGAAACTCCGGTATCCGGCAATCCAACACTTCTTGGATGCCGGTGCGCGCGGCCGATGCCTCCTCACCATTCGGCAGACCGACGGCCCGCTCACAGACTACGAGATAGTCGATGCCGACGGGATCCGCGGCGTGCTCCGGCGAACCGTTCTGGCGCCCGAACTGCCGCCAGCTCTCGTTGACGTCGAGGATGATTCCTCGTTCATCGACGATCGCGATTTGCTCGGCGAGCAAATTGAACGCGGAAGGACGGAATCGCTGGCCCAAAGGAATACCTCAGGATGTAAGGCGTACGACCGCTTCGGGCAGCCCTGCCACCACCTCGAGGCAGACATCATCGTCCAATCCCAGGTCGGCAGTCGAGGGGGAGTCGGGTGTGATGCAGGGGGGCGCCCAGAGGCGAAATCCGGCCTCTGCTGCGCAGCGGCCGCCCAAGGCCAGCAGCGTTGGCAGGGCGGCGGTCCCGATGACGCGGCCACCGGTCATTGACCGGTGATGGGTGCGCAGGGCACGGCACAGCCAGTCCGGCAGGTGCCAGGCCTCTGCCACCAACGCCGATGCCGAAGCTTGATCAATGCCGAGCAGATCGATCTCGGCCTCGAGAATGGCGGTTTCGTCCAGGTCCAAGCCGGCGAGAGTCGCGACTGCCTCGGGTCGAAGCCGTGCCAGGATGACGAGCCCGATGTCGTGGATCAGGCCGGCCATGAACGCTTCGGCGTCGACCCCCGCACGCGCACGCCGGGAGAGCGATTGTGCGGCGGCGGCGACCGCGATGCTGTGACCACGGAAGCGCCGCGCGTCGAGAAGATTGGCAACCGTGGGGACGGCGATCCGGTCCATGCATCCCACGGCGGCAATCCCGCGAACGCCGGAAAGGCCCAGGACCACGATCGCCTGCTCGAAGGTCCCGACGTTGCCGCCCCGCCGATAGTAGGCGGAGTTCGCCACTTTGAGCAGCCGCGCCGCGAGCGCCGGCTCCCCGTGCAGACAATGCACGATTGCCGCCGCATCGACGCCGTCGTCGTAAAGCAGCGCCAACAGCTTGGCGGCACCGGCGCCTCCGCCGGATGCGCCGAGTTCTTCGGCGACCGCGACGATGTCCGATGCCGCAATGGGTCTCATGTCCGGAGAGGGACGGTTCATTGCAGCGGTCTCGTTACTCGGGGTGATCGCAGGGTCAAGATTCAAACATCCGGCGGGACTGCTGAGGATATCGGCCGATGCCGTTGCTTCCGTAGCTCCGCATCCAGCCCCAGCCAGACCGAGGGCAGACGCTTCGTCATCCCCGCCGGCTCCTCTCAAGTTCCCGGGGGCGGCGCCGATAGAACTGCATGCCGGACGCCGATGAGGGAACGGCAGCCTTCTACCCTTCACTGAGCAGGTCGCTCTATTACTGGAGCGACGCCATGAAATCCGTTTTGCTGGTGGATGACGACAATACGCTGCTGCTCTCGATGGGCATACGGCTCAAACGCATAGGCTACACGGTGTATACGGCCAAGGATGCGGTGACCGCCGTGTCCACGGCGATCAAGTGTGCACCCGATGTGGTCGTTCTCGACGTCAAGATCCCGGCGGGTGACGGCTTCTTGGTCGCGCAGCGCCTGCACAACCTGGTCGAATTCGCGGCAACGCCCATCATCTTCATCACGGCGAGCGAGAATCCGCAGTTGCGCGAACGCGCGCTGGCGGATCGCGCGTCCGGTTTCCTGGTCAAGCCCTTCGATGCCACCACGTTGGCCGACGCGATCGAATCCGCGCTGTCTCCGGGCGACCATTGGCGGCCGCTGGCCAGCGGCGAATAGGCGTGCTGCGGCCATGAAGCCTCAGCTACCCGCCCCGCAGAAGTACGACGCGCCGAATGGCACCGGCCCCTCGGAGGTCGCAGGCCGAGAGGCCTTCATCGGCGCAGGCGCGCTGCAAAGCGCGATCTTCAACAGCGCCAATTTCTCGATCATTGCCACGGATGCCAAGGGTGTCATCCAGATCTTCAACGTGGGTGCCGAGCGCATGCTCGGTTACGCCGCCGAAGAGGTCGTCAACAAGATCACTCCTGCCGACATTTCCGACTCCGTTGAGATCGTCGCGCGCGCGCAGGCGCTGAGCGCCGAACTCGACACCCTGATCGCGCCGGGTTTCGAGGCACTCGTGTTCAAGGCGTCACGCGGCATCGAGGACATCTACGGGCTTACTTACATTCGCAAGGACGGCAGCCGCTTTCCCGCCGTCGTGTCGGTCACGGCACTGCGGGATGCGGAAGGCTCCATCATCGGCTTTCTATTGATCGGCACCGACAATACGGCCCGCAAGCAGATCGAGGCCGATCAGGCCGCCCTGGCCCAACGGCTGCGTGATCATCAGTTCTACACGCGCTCCCTGTTCGAATCCAACATCGACGCACTGATGACGACCGACCCGATCGGCATCATCACCGACGTCAACAAGCAGATGGAGGCGCTGACCGGGTGCACGCGCGACGAACTGATCGGAGCGCCTTTCAAGGGGTTCTTCACCGATCCGGCGCGCGCCGAGGCGGGCATCCGCCTGGCCTTGAGCACCCGGAAGGTCACCGACTACGAACTCACGGCGCGCAACCGCGACGGCAAGGAGACCGTGGTCTCCTACAACGCCACCACGCTGTACGACCGGGACCGAAAACTCCAGGGTGTGTTCGCGGCGGCCCGCGAGATCACGGAGCGCAAGCAGTACGAGCGCTCATTGCGGGAGGCCACCCTGACGGCCGAACGCGCCAGCAGCGCCAAGAGCGAATTTCTCGCCAACATGAGCCATGAGATCCGCACGCCGCTGAATGCCGTCATCGGACTCGGCTATCTGCTCGAACACACGACCTTAAACGAAGACCAGCGCCAGCTCCTCACCAAGATCCAGTTCGGCGGACACGCGCTGCTGGGCGTCATCAACAACGTGCTCGACCTGTCGAAGATCGAAGCGGGAGAAATGCTGCTCGAGGATGAGCCCTTCGACCTGCCCGAACTCGTGCGGGACCTGGGGCAAATGCTCGCGCCACAGGCGGCGGCGAAGGCGATCGAACTGATCGTAGACTCTGCGGCCACGCTGCCGCGAATCGTGCGGGGCGACGCGTCGCGGCTGCGCCAGGTGCTGACGAACCTGCTCGGCAACGCGATCAAATTCACCGAACGGGGCCGTGTCGAATTGAGGGTGTTCTGTACGGAACGCACGTCCGAGCGCATCCAACTCCGATGCACGGTGGAAGACTCAGGGATAGGCGTAGAGCCGGCAGCGCTCGCCCGCCTGTTCACGCCCTTCACCCAGGCCGATGCATCGACGACACGGCGGTTCGGCGGAACGGGGCTTGGTCTTTCCATCACGCGGCGCTTCATCGAGTTGATGGGCGGCGAGATCGGCGTGACCAGCACGGTCGGTGTCGGTAGCCAGTTCTGGATCGATGTGCCGCTTTGCATCGCTCACGACGTGGACGGTGCGCTGCACGAACGCGGTTTGAAGGTCCTCATCGTGGACGCCCACGGCGATGCACCGGGGCGTCTCGTCGGCATGGTGCGCGCGCTCGGCTGGAGTCCGCAGGTGGCCGAAGCGGGCCAGCAACTGGTCAGCTTGTTCGCCGACAAGCAGGCGGGAGCTTGGCCGGACGTGCTGATCCTCGAGCTGCGGCTGCCGGATACGAACGCGGACGAGCTGATCGCGCGCTTGGAGCAGGAGTGCGCTCCCGGCCAGCTTCCGCCGCTGATCATCGTCGCCGATCTCGGCGAATCCGAGATGAAGGTCGAGATGAAGGGCGCGCAGCTCATGCGCAAGGCGGACGTCCTGTTGAGGCGGCCGGTGACGAGTTCGGCGCTCTTCAATGCCCTGAATGCCGCCGTCGCCGGACGGCTGGACACTCTCGACCGCGTCTTGCAGTCCACCAGTTTCGACGAACTGCACGCGCAATGGCTGTCCGGCGTGCGCGTCCTGGTCGTGGACGACAGTGAAATCAACCTGGAAGTGGCGAAGCGAATTCTCGAGAAGCAGGGCGCGCTCGTCGCCACGCGTAACGACGGCCAGGCGGCGCTCGTGTATGTGCGCGACCACCGCCATTCGATCGACGTCGTGCTCATGGACGTGCAGATGCCGATCCTCGACGGCAATGAGGCGACACGCCGCATTCGCAGCGAGCTCAACGAGAGCAATCTTCCCATCGTCGCGCTGACGGCGGGTGCCCTGGTCGGCGAGCGCCAGCGCGCACTCGATGCCGGAATGAATGATTTCATCAGCAAGCCGTTGGACCCCCAGGCGCTCATTCGTAAGGTGCGCCGACTTGCGGAAGAGTTCCGCTGCGCACCGGTGCCGATGGTCCTGCTCGATGCGAAGCGCAGCGCCGGGGTCGCCGAAAGCCCGTTCATCTCCAGCGTCGATGCGGGCATCGTCCAGCGGATCTTCGGCGACGATTTGGCTCTGTTCAAATCGCTGCTGCACCGCATGCTCATCGACTTTGCGGACTTCGCGGTTCCCGTCGCGGTACCCGGCGATGACGATGATCGGCGTAAAACGCTCGAGGCGAGGGCGCACAAACTCAAGGGCAGCGCTGGGCTGCTGGGTGCGACCAAAGTGATGAGGCTCGCAGCGGCCCTGGAAGCCGCGTTAAACGGTTCCCGGCCGGTGGAAGTGATCGATGGAATCCTGAAGCAACTGGCCGAGTCGCTCACCACGCTGCGCGACGAGGCGCAACCCATGCTGCGGCGAGCGTCCGACGGGGAGGGACGCACGGGCGCCATACGGTCGCGCGATGCGACCGGCTTGCCGGCCGAGAGCATCTCGGCCCGCGAGCAAATCGACGAACTGTGCGCGCTCCTCGATCATCAAAACCTGGCGGCGCTCGACAAGTTCGCTGCGCTGTCGACGACTCTCCCGGGGCTGATCGGCGACGTGTGCTTCGAGCGCTTGCGCGAGGCAGTGGAAGATCTCGATTTCAAGGGGAGCGTCGAACTCTTACGCGAAGCCGGCGTCGCCGGAGGCTAGTGAGCCGCGGTCTCGCATAGCCAGTCGCCGAGACACTCGAAGGTTTCAATCGCCGCACTCACCGCACGCGCACGCTCCTCCGTTCGCGTGCAGGCGTTCTCGACCGCTGCGCCAAATTCCCGCCACATCGCTGTCACGTTCTCGCCGTAGCTCGCGAGAAATGCCGCACCGCGCAGCGCGTCGAAGCCCATGCTCGATGCGACCAGCGGCAGGAGAGACCGGCCGCCGAGGGTCGCCCCTTCGAAGACATAGACGCAGCCGAGCGCCGCAGCCGTGTCATCACACGCGGGCAGGCGCTCGCAGACTGGCAGCAGGGCGATCTCTTCGGGGGAGCAGCCAAGCTCGATCAAATCGCGCGTCAATGCCGGAACCTTGCGCCGGTCCCCGTAGTCGCGCAGGGCGGTCGTCACGAGCGCGGGATCGAGCGCCCGCTCGAACGCGGTACAGAATCCCCACATCTTCTGAAGGTGCACGCGGTATCGCGACCGGTCGGTGAAGCGCGCTCCGACGTTGATGCGTCGTTCGAGACGCTGGTGACAAGGCCAAGACGCCGCCCGCAACTCCGCCATGACACCGCCGCCAGGATGGCGCGGGTCACGGGATGCGGCAACGCCGACTTGTCGCGTCATCGAAGGGATGGGTCGCCTACGGGCAGCCGCACTTCGCAGCACAGTCCGTCGCGCGAAAATACGAAATCCACGTTCCCGCGAAGATCGTCTTTGATCGTCCGCACGATCAGATCGATGCCCGTGCCGGGTGTCACCGGGACCGTCAACATGGGGCCGCCGGCTTCCTTCCATCGGATGAAGATCGCATCGCGGGCCGCATCCATGTCCCACTCGATCGATACCCGGCCCTGATCGGAGGACAGCGCGCCATGCTTGAGCGCATTGGTGAGCAACTCGTGCAGCACCATGCTCAAAGCCAGCGCCTCGAGCGGCGAGAGAAACAGATCATCCCCGGAGAGCGATATGCGATCCCTCTGGCCGAGCGTGGTCGGCGCCACATCCTCCTCGAGCAGTTTGCGCAGCGAGGTGCCGACCCATTTGCCTCCCGCGAGCAGAATGTGCGTTTGGGTCATTGCCTGAATGCGGTGGTGCAGCGTCAGGGCAAATGACTGCATCGACATGGAAGTCGTGCTGGCCTTCGTCACCATGGCCTCGACTTTGCCGAGCGCACTTCTGACACGATGATCGAGTTCCGACAACAAGAGGCTTTGCCGCTGATAGGCCTTCTCGCGGTCGCGCAACGCCCGATCGGCTGCTTTCAGCGCGTTCTCGAGCAGGTCGATCCGGAGTGCGTCCGCGGCTTCCAATTCCACTTCCGTCCA
>Ga0302320_10010921_pt1 | contig 19309 bp, 13 predicted proteins | sample Bog_T0_3_FD_202130 | JGI IMG/M metagenome (GOLD analysis project Ga0302320, IMG submission 202130) | Peat permafrost microbial communities from Stordalen Mire near Abisko, Sweden - Bog_T0_3 | ecosystem: Environmental > Terrestrial > Soil > Wetlands > Peat | place: Sweden: Abisko, Stordalen Mire... | reverse complement strand
CACAAGCAAATGCATTCCCTGTCGCTTGAATGCGATATCAACCGTCGCGCTGCCCACATGCAAACGCTTCACCTCGGCTTGATCCCAGGCGGCAGGCAGATGCGGGGTAACTGCAATCTCATGCTTCAGCGTATTCACTTCCACGCCGAAAAGCCCGCGCAGAATGGGCGTGACAACCATAGCGGAGGACCACAACTGATGACTTGTGCTGCGGCCAAAGGGCTCGTAATAGCCACCTGAAAGCAGTTCCGTCACAGCACCGATGTCCTGCGCCGTGGTGAGATCGGCATTCTGCATCGCGGCCTGATACCCGGCCAGCGCATTTCCCGCTCGATACTGCGCCATGGCCGCCCATCCGGTATACAGCGGCCACACCGAACCCTGGTGATAGCTGATCGGGTCATAGATCGGTTCGCTGGCCGCAACGTCGCGCAGTCCCCAGTCCGTGTCGAAATCATGCGAGGCCCAGCGGCGCAGCATCGCTTGCGGATGGTCAAGACCGCTGTCCGCGTTCCACCATGCAATTGCCGGAAAGATGGTGGCTATTTCGTCAGGCCTTCCATTGTTGAAGCTGAAAGCGTAGAGACCGGAGTTCGAATTGAAATACTCGCGCTCAATCGCTTTGTGAATCGCATCCGCGCGCTGCTTTGCCGCCTCCGCCAGCGCGGCATCGCGGAGCAACTTGCCCAACTCCGCCATGGCGCGCGATGCCTGCTCATCGAGCGATGCAAGGTAAATCTCCTGCTTCGGCATTCCCGTCGGCCAGCTCTCCACCCAGCCGGTTCCCTGCGCGTTGTCGTAGACGCCGTCGCCATTTGCATCGTGCGCGGTCTCGAACCGCCATGCCTTCCGCACTTGCTCCGCGTGTTCGCGCAGAAACGGAATATCGCCGGAAGCGCGCACGTAGTCCAGCATTGCTGTAAGAAAGAGCGGCGTGGAATCGGCTGCGGCGTATTCGTAAGGCAGCGACTTCCAGTCCACTTGATCGGCGGTCTGCGAGTACTCGTGAATGATCTTGCCGTCCTCGCGCTGGCGGCGTAACAGAAACTCCAGCTCTTTACGCGCCAGCGGAAAGTCGCCGTAGCTGTCGATCGCGTAGAGCGCAAATAGCGCGTCGCGGCCAAAGAACCAGCCAAAGCCGGGACGCGCAGAATCCCCGGAAGCGTAGTAGCCCGCCACCAGCCCGATCTCGCCACCATCTGTTCGTGCCTGCAACTGGCCGATCGATGTCTCCGCCCATTCAAAATCGCGATTCAGTCCCGCATCGGGAGTTACGATCTCTGTCAGCAATTTTTCCTGCTCGCGATAATGCGCCGCGTGCTGGGCATAGAGCGATGCGAGGTCGGAGTTCAGCTCATTCAGTCTCGCTTCGAGGGATGCCGTCGAAGCGGTATCTGCCGTTTCACCAACCGCCATCAACAGCGGGTATTGCTTTCCTGCGTCTGTCTTCGGATCGAAGTGAAGCCTGAACTCAAGCGGATGCGACTGCGGCCGCTCCTGGTACGGCGCCATCACGCCGGAGGTAGCGCCAGGCAAAGCAGCTGCCGCCGCAAAATCCGGGAAGTCGCTATGCAGTACATAAAAACCGCTCGCACCCCGCGCAACCCACTCGGCGGATGGCGAACCGCTGCTCGGAACCGGCCACATCTTGCGCAACTCGGGGATAAATCGAAAAACGAGATCGACCGGCCGCACCGATTGAATTTGAAAGACGACCACGGCTCCCGTGCCGGCGGGCGCGTGGTCCGGCGCGAACATGGTCTGCGTCAGCGTCATGGCAATGTGCGCATAGGTGATTGTGGTCCGATCCGGGCGCACCTCAATCTCACGCGCCATCGAATTCAGGTCGAGGGGCACGGGGTAGTTCTCAACATTCGCCTCGATGGTCATATGGCTGAGCAGCTTCACTGGCAGTACCCATGCTTCCATCACGCCCTGTTGCTGACCAACGATAAGGCCGCGTTGCCCGGCGACGGTGAATGGCTCCCCGGTTTGCACCGCTTGCCGCAGCACAGGGCCGGCCTCGGAAAATTTCAAACCTTCGGCAGGGTGAAGCTCCGCTTGCTGCCCGAAAGCCGCGGATGCAGACAGAACTGCCATCGCGCCGACCACACAACACAAAAAAACATATCTCGACAACATGAATCACCCTTTTCGCAAGCGCCCTCAGTTTACCTTGCAAGCTGTCAATACAGCTCCGTATAATAATCGCCTATGCAGGCACGCCGGCGAATCCGGATAGTTTCACTTTTTTCGCTGGCGCTGGCGGTCTTGCTGGCCGGCGCGCTCAGCGCGCAGGAGAAGCCAACGATCCTCACCCGCGACCAGGCAGGCACCCTGATTCCGGCGACTGTGTTTTTCCGCGGCCAGATTGCCCCGGTGCAGGCGCGCAACTCCGCCGGGCTGCGCTTCCACGATTCGAAGCTGTTCCTCGCGGCCCTTGTCGATGCATCCGGTTATGCGTCCTCGGTGCAAGAGACATACCAAGGCTATCTCATCACGGAAGTCGCTCTGAAGATTAAAGGCAAAACACTGCCCCCGGGCGCGTACGGGTTTGGATTCATCGCTGGAGATCGCATGGTCGCGATGGATGTCGGCGGCAACGATGTGCTCTCCGTCGCCACCGCGAGAGACGCGCAGATGGCGCGGCCCAATCCCCTCCAGATTGTCTCCGACGCAACTTCGCCCGATCATTTCCGCCTCTACCTGGGCCGCAGTTACGTCATCCTCGAAGCCGCGGAAAAGTAGGCCCGGATGCTCTGCCCCTCTCATGTCGTCAAAATCCAAATTACTGTGGCTGCATATTGTTCTCTCGGTCTTGTTGCAACCTGCACACTGTTCGCGCAGCAGCCAGTCGGCAATCTGGTGGCCGCCCGCGCTGCCATGGCCGCCGGACTCAATGCCATGCAACAGGGCGATCTGGCCCAGGCCAAACTTGATTTCGAGCGCGTGGTCAAACTGGCGGCGCAGATCGAGCCTGGCCACGCCGCACTGGGCTCGGTTCTGCTCGCGCAGAGCGATTACGATCCGGCAGAGCGCGAACTTGAAAATGCACATCGTCTCGATCCCCAGGATCTTGCCGTCGATCTCAACCTCGGTCGCGCTCTCACTGCGCTCGGGCGTTACAATGAGGCCATTGATTCTTTTCGCAACTGCCTTGACGCGCCAAACCCTCTCACTCTCTCGCTCGATGAGACCCTGGCGTATGCTGTCGCGCTTTCGGCAACCGGGCAGCAAACTTCCGCTCTCCATCTCCTGCAACACGCCGTTGTTGCAACGCCCGAGTCAGCGCCTCTGAACGACGGCCTCGGCACGCTACTAGCACAGTCCGGCCGATTCGACGATGCGCTGCCTTATTTCAAGCACGCCGTCGAAATCGATGCAAAGATGCCGCTCGCCCAACTGCACTTGGCCTCGGCGCTGCTGGAGCTGAACCGTCCTGACAACGCGATTGCACCAGCCGAGTCCGCGGCTGCGGCCTTGCCGAATTCCTTTCAAGCGCAACTGCAGTTGGGCCGCGCCCTCTCCGCGCTGCATCGGGATACCGAGGCCCTCGCGCATCTGCATCGCGCTGCTGAGCTGCGCGCGCCCGGCCAGTCTGCCGACGCGCTCTACGCGCTGGCGCTTGCCTTGCAGGCAAGCGGCGACGCGAAGGGTTCGCTACCCATCTTTGCCGAGGCGCTTGGAGTCGACGCCGGCAAGAATCAGGGCTCACTCAATCAGAGCTCGTTCAATAGGGGCTCCGCTCTCACCAACTACGCCCTCGCGCGTGTGCAAACCGGCGACGCCGCCGGGGCGTTGCCGCTCTATCAGCAGGCGCTTGCCGCAGGTCCGGACTCTGTCACCCTGCGCGAAGACTTCGGCGCCAGCTATCTGCAAATGGCCGAGATCGACCACGCCATCGAGCAGTTCAACGCCGGTCTCGCCATCGAACCGGATAACGCGCATCTGCATTACGACCTCGGGCTGGCTTACAAATTGAAAGACAATCTCGACGCAGCCGTTCCCGAGTTCGAGCGTTCGGCTGCTCGCGATCCAACGCTCCCCGACCCGGCCTACACGCTGGGCGTGATCTACATGCAGCAGGCGCACTATCCGGAGGCCATTCTCAATCTCGAGCGCGTCACCGCTCTCGAGCCCGCCAACGGCGATGCCTGGGCGCTGCTCGGAACCGTGCTCAAAGATTCAGGCGATGCCCCTGCCGCTGTCGATGCAATTCAGCACGCCATTCAACTCCAGCCGGACCTACCCAACCTGCACATACAACTGGCCGCCCTTGTCGCCCAGCAGGGTCAAACCGCTCAAGCCGCAGCTGAGCGCAAGATTGCCGCGGACCTGAGCAAAGCCGTGCTCAACAATCAGCGCGCTCAGTTTGCCCTGCGCAGCGGCCGCGCTTTGCTGGAACAAAACAAGCTGGAAGACGCAGTCTTCCAGTTGAACGCGGCATTGAAAGCTGACCCCGCTTTGACTGAGGCGCACACGCTGCTGGCCGAAGCATTTGATCGTCAAGGAAAATCGGCTGAGGCCGCGCTCGAACGCAAACAGGCCAACAACTACGGCTCAACCACCACGGCTCCATAACAACACTACGGCATCTTTGCCGCGAACTTTCCACTCGTCAACATGCGATAGTGGTTCAAACAAACTGTGGTGAGTCAATGTGAACCAGCTTTGAAAGGGCACGACTTTAGTCGTGCCGCAAAGATTGCAAAATCAGCGTGGCCTTTAGGCCCTGAGGGATGTTCTTTTCAAACTGACCCATTACCCAACAAACATTTCGTCAATCGGCATTTCGTCAAGCAACATATAGAAGGCCAACACATGAATGCAATCAAGATCGGCGTAAGCGGCTTTGCCTGGACGCGGGAATTTTACAAGCGTCACCTCGAGATTCTCTCTCTTTTGCTCCCGCGCGGAATCACCGCGTTTGAGGTTCCCATGTTCAGCCCCGCCAAGCTCCCAGTTGCTTCCATCCGGCGCGCCATGGAATCGAACTCACTAGAATGCACCGTCTGCGCTATTTTGCCCGAGGGCATCAACCCGATCAGTCCCGATGCCGAGGTGCGAAAGAAGTCCATCGCGCATCTCATCGACTGCCTCAATGCGGCAGCAGAGATGGGCGCAAAGCGGATCGGCGGACCTGTCTACGCCCCCATCGGCTACCTGCCAGGCCACCGCCGCAACCGAGAAGAGTGGAAGCATGCGATTGAGGCCTTTCAATCCATCACGGCTACGCTCGAGGCCAATGAGCAGCAGCTATCGATTGAACCCGTCAACCGCTCCGAGACTTTTTTCCTCACCACGACTGCCGACGCCGTGGATCTGTGCGAGGCGATCAATCATCCGCGCATCGGCGTTATGATTGACACGTTCCACGCCAACATCGACGAAAAGAACATCGCCCGCGCCGTGCACACCGCAGGCAAGCGCCTCAAGCACATTCATGCCAGCGAGAATGATCGCGGACTTCTCGGCTCAGGCCACGTCGATTTCCCGGCAATCGTAAGAGCGCTGCGAGAGATAGACTACTCGGGGTATCTAATGATCGAAGGCTTTGGCTACTCGCCCTCAGAGCCCGATTCGCCGGGCGCGCTCTGGGCCGACATGGGTGTGCCGCCGGAAGAGATCGCCTTCGCCGGCGCGCAGTATCTATCCGGCCTTCTCGCCAACGCCGCTTCCACCTGAGGCCAGACGTGACCGCACTTATTCCATCGCGCTGCATCGCCGCCTACGTTTTGGTCGCGCTGGCCGTTGCCCCGGCTGTCGCCACGCTTTTGCTGAGTCATAAAGAACCTGCGCCCGTGCTTGCTGCGGAGCTTCAACCTCGCATCGTTCTCAATCAACCCGATGCCGTATGCGCCACCTGCCATCGGGAGATCTACGAGAAATATGAGAAGACCTCGATGGCGCGCGGCGGCGGCATTGCGACGGATGGTTTGCTTTCCGGCAAATTCACCCACGCACAATCGGGAATCAGCTACTCCGTCTTCCTGCGCGACGGCGCGGCGTGGATGAGCTACACGCGCCCGTTCACGGATCCCCGTGGCTCGCTCAACGGCGAGCGACGGCTCGATCTTTACATTGGCTCCAGCCATCGCGGCAGAACTTATCTCTACAACGAAGTCGGCCGCTGGTACGAACTGCCCATCAACTTCTACACGCGACGCAACGGTTGGGCCATGGCGCCGGCCTTTGACAATGCCGCCAGTATGCCCGCGCCGCTGCCCGTCGATGCCAACTGCCTGCACTGCCACGCAACCGAGTTGCAACCCGCCCTGGCCGATGCGCGCAACCACTACAACGATCTGCCCTTCCACCAGGCCGGCATCGGCTGCAGCGCCTGCCATGGCGATCCGGCGCAGCATCTGGCCCAGCAGGGGCATGGCCCCATCGTGAATCCAGACAAGCTGCAGCCGGCCTTGCGCGATAGCGCATGCATTCAATGCCACCTTGAAGGCGATGCGGTGGTCTATCGCCCCGGCCGCTCGCTGGCGCAATTTGTACCCGGTGACAACCTCGCTGACATTGCCGTCTATTTTGTGAAGGCCAACCAGCAGGGCGGCGGGCATCGCGCAACCAGCCAGTATGAAGCGCTGCTGCGCAGCGCATGCAAGCGCGCCAGTGGACACAAGCTCACCTGCACCACATGTCACGACCCGCACTCCGATCAATCGCCGGCCAAACGCGTCAGCTACTTCCGCGGCCGTTGCCTGAGCTGCCACACCGAGGCGGCCATGGCCACGCATCATAGCGAGGAACCCGATTGCGCAAAATGCCACATGCCTGCGCTCGGCACGGTCGACATCTCGCACGAGCAGGTGACCGACCACGACATCGAAGTGCATCTCAAATCGCAGCCTGCTCCGCGCGATTCAAAAAGCTCTGCTATTGAGTTGGTGCCTGTCGGAGACTTCAAAGCAGGCAATCGCGAACTCGGCCTGGCCTATGCCCAGTTTGCCGAGCGCGGCGACCGCAAGTCCGCGGAGACTGCTCTGCGGCTGCTCTCCACCGTGCCACCCATCAAACCCGCAGATGTTGAAGTCATGGTTCGTCTCGGCTTCCTTCAGCAGGTGAATGGGGATGTGGCCGCGGCCCGCGCCGCATACCGATCCGCCCTTGAAGCCAACCCCTGGGAGCCGACAGCGCTGGGCAATCTGGCCGTACTCGATGCTGGATCGGGCAAAGCGGGCGAGGCGATTCAGTTGCTACAGAAATTAGTTAACGCCGACCCCTCGCAAACCAAAGCGGGCCTCAACCTTGCGTTTATCGAGTGCGAACTGCATCAGACAGAAGATGCAAAGTCCATCCTCAATCGCCTTGCACGCTCCAACCCCGATGATCCGCAGCTTCGGCAGTTTCTGAAGACGGGCACATACTTGGACCGTCATTGCTCGCTGCCCGGCATCACCCAATCACGCTGACTAATTCTTCACCAGCCTGCGCTGCAATTGCTCCAGCGACTGCCCCTTGGTCTCAGGGAACACGAACAACACAACCAGGAATTGCACAACCGTCATAATGGCAAAGAATGTAAACGGCGCGCTGCGACCCTGGCTCACCACCAACACCGGGAACAGAACCGCGATGATGGTGTTCATGATCCAATGGCTGGCATTGCCGATTCCCTGCCCCTTGGAGCGGACGTGGTTTGGAAAAACCTCTCCGATATAGACCCAGATGACCGCTCCCTGCGAGGACGCGAAAAATGCAATGTACAGCACAAACACCCACACCAGCAGGCCGGGGTGCGTGTTGGCGGTAAACAGCCACGATACGGTAGCTAGGCAGGTTGCGGTTCCTGCCGCGCCCACGAGCAACAGCGTCTTGCGGCCCAGTTTGTCAATCAGGGTCATGCCCACCATGGTGAAGATGAGATTGGTGAACCCGATGGCGATTGATTGCTTGTCACCCGAGATCTGCGTAAAGCCCGCCGATGAAAAGATGCTGGACAGATAATAGAGAATTGCGTTGATGCCCGAGAGCTGGTTGAAGATGCCCATGCTGATGGCGAGAAACAATGGGAAGCGATACTTCCAGCGGAGGACGGGCTCATGGGCGGTGGAGTGTTCTTCCGCCAACGCGGAGAGAATGTCGGCAAGCTCTGCGTCTGGATTCGCCTCGCCCATCTGGCTGAGAACGTCGCGCGCTTCCTCATTGCGGCCCTTCGCCGCGAGCCATCGCGGGCTGCGCGGAATGCCGAAGAGCATGAAGAGGAATCCTACAGCCGGCACTGCGGCCACGCCCACCTGCACGCGCCACTCGATTGCGCCAAGGTTGGCCAGCCGCACTAAATAATTGGAAGTGTACGCCAGCACGATGCCGAAGACGACGTTGAACTGGAAGGCGCCCACCAGCCGACCGCGCCACTTGGCCGGCGCAAGTTCGGCAATGTACACCGGACCCAGCACAGACGACGCGCCAATGCCCAGCCCGCCAAGAAAACGAAAGAACATCAGCGAAGTCCATCCCCATGCAAACGCGCCGCCAAGTGCGGAGATGATGTAAAGCACTGCGGTGATCTGCAGCGTTTCACGCCCGCCGATCTTCTGCCCGATGACGCCGGCTCCGAGCGAGCCCACCACCGTGCCGATCAGCGCAATGGCCACCGTCCAGCCCTTGCCCTCCGGACTCAGGTGGTAGAGCTTGACCAGCGCGTCGATTGCGCCGGAGATCACGACGGTGTCGAAGCCGAAGAGCAGGCCTCCCAGAGCGCCAGTTAAAGTTGCTTTGATCAGGTTGCCGTTGAGTCGCATGCCGCGCCCATCGCCCGGGGAATTGCTACGTTGTGCCGTGCTGGTTGAAATCATGTGTTGAGTCTTACTCCTTGCATGATGTTGTTTCTATAATGCCGTTCAGGTTGTCAGCCGATCCGGTGATATCGGCGCAAGTTGCCAGGCCGTCATACTCGCAATGCCGGCAGTGTTGCCCTTCCACTTCATGCCCACGTCCGGCGCCTGGCTGGCAGGGTAATAAAAGCGTTTTGTATAGCCCGCCTGTCCGTTGAGAAAAACCTCCATCACCGATCCATCCACGTATATATGAATGTTCAAGGTCTCTGCCTCGGCCAAAGATACTTGGATGGGATAGGAGTCGATGGAAATTTGTGCGGCATTCAGCGGATCGAATTTGAAACGCAGCCACCCAGGCCCGTCGGCAGCGAACTCGCCGAGTGAAAGTTCAAACGGCCCGTTGGCTTTGCGCACGGAAATCAGCAACTCGCCGCAACACTGTTTCAGGCGCAGGCCGCCGATCTGCCGCTGATTTTGCATTTCATTCTGTGTGAGCGTAAGAGCCTGTTTGCCTTTTCTTAATTGTTCAAACTCCGGCGCAACATCGACTCGTAACCGCCCATCGCCCGCAAGCGTCAGCACACGCGGCAGAGACATCATGCCCGACCAGCCTGCGGCGTTGTATTCCTTCACGGGGCGCGTCTCCGGAATCCATCCCCACAGAATGCGCCGCCCGGTGCGGTCCAGTTGCGTCTTCGGCGCGTAGAAGGAACCCATATCAAGCGTGCCGCTCCTTTCCGGATGGAATATCATCTCCTTCGCATCCAGTTCCCCAACTTGCCAACGAGCCTTGCCGGTTGTCGAGTAGATCAGAACATGTTTGCCGCCCAGCGCGAACAGATCCGGGCACTCCCACATATCTCCCGAATCGACCGGATTGGATGCGTCCTTCCCGCTCGCGTTGCCCCCGGCAACCACGTGCAGAAACTCCCAATTGCGAAGGTCCTTCGATCCGTAAAGCAAAACCGCTCCACCCTGGCCCTTCACTCCTGAGCCCACGACCATGAAATAGGCGTCGCCCACTCGCCAGGGTGAAGGGTCTCGAAATCCCGTAACCTTCATCCCCGCCGGCGGCGCAGCGATCACCGGCTGGCTCACTTTGGTAAACGAACTCAGCGAGGCATCGTTTGCAATCGCCAAACACTGCGATTCGCGAAAGGCATTCACGCCGTCATCAAGCGTTGCCTGCTCCTTGGGCACCGTGCGAACGCCGGTATAGAGAAACGCAACTCGCCCATCCTGCACAATCGCCGTACCGCTGAAGCAGCCCTCTGAATCCGGACCGCCCGGTGTGGGAGCCAGCGCCACCGGCATATGCCGCCAGTGAATCATGTCCGGACTCACCGCGTGTCCCCAGTGCATATCGCCCCATACCGCGCCCTTCGGGTTGTACTGATAGAACATGTGGTACTTGCCGTTGAAGTAGATCGGCCCGTTGGGATCGTTCATCCAGTTGGCGGCCGGCAACAGGTGGTATTGCGGCCGCAGCGGATCGCCGGCCAATCTCTCCGCCAACGCATCCGTCGCCGCACCGGCCACCGCCAGCGGCCAAAAGCCGCCATCCAGCGCCGATGTCCCGGCCGCTCCCAACATTCCCGCAATAAATCGCCGGCGAAGAATCATAGTCTCCAAACTTTCCCCGGCACGGACCTGCGGCCAATCGCCGACCTTTGATTCCGTAACCATGCCGTACAAGGCTAAACCGGGATTGGGTGTCCATTCCCGCTCTCAATGTTATGTCATATTGCCAGTTTTGACATGTCCGCATCTTTGACAAGAACTGGACAAGCCTCAAAATCCCCTGAATGGAGACATAAATGGAAAGTTGACTCATGAGGGCGCAATCCATGCCGCCGCCTTATCTTCACCCATCCAGCCCGGATTCCGGCCTTGCAGGGAATTACCGGGGAAAAGCGCAAACTAGCGGTAGGCCCAAATCCACCCGCCGAAAGGCAGAGTTGGCCATGCGGGAATCGCATTGTCACTCAAAGTCGAGGTGGAGTCGAGGCCCAAATCGCCAGGCAGGCCAATCCATAAAACCACACTTTATTTCAGTATTCCACTATGCCGCCCGCCAAGTGCCGCAAACCGGTTTCTATTTCGGCAGCAGGCTCCGCGCGATCGAATCCAGCATGCCGTTGAGGAAGTTGATCGACTCGGGCGCAGAGTAGCGGCGGCCAATCTCCAGCGCCTCGTTGATGACGATCGGGAAAGGCGTGCCCTTGAAGCCCAGCATCTCGGCAACGGCCATGCGCAGCAGGTTGCGATCGACGGCCGGCATGCGCTCCAGCCGCCAGTGTTGCGAGTGCTCGACGATCAGCTCGTCGATCTTTTCCTGGTTGGCCTCGGCCACGCGGAAGATGTCTTCCGCAAAGCCGCGTGTGGCTGCGTCCACGTCGTCCCCGGCCTTCCAGAAGGTGGCGCGCACCTGGTCGGGCGTATGCTTGCCCATGTCTGCCTGGAAGAGCATTTGCATGGCCAGTTCGCGGGACTTTCTGCGGGTTCCTGTCGTCAAGCAGCGCCGCCTTGCCCAGCCTGCAATTTGCGACGCAGGCTCACCATCTCAATGGCGGCAATGGCGGCTTCGAAGCCCTTGTTGCCCGCCTTGATGCCGGCGCGGTTGAGCGCCTGCTCCAGCGTCTCGCAAGTCAGCACGCCGAAGCTGTGCGGTATGCACGTCTCCTGCTGCGACTGGCCGATGCCGCGCGCGACCTCGTTGTAGATGGCCTCATAATGCGCCGTCTCACCGCGCAACAGGCAGCCGAGCGGAATGATCGCATCAACTTTCCCCGAGTTGGCAATGATTCGGGCTGCGGCAGGAACCTCCCACGCGCCGGGAACGCGGACCACTTGAATGTTTGCCTGGCGTGCGCCGCTGCGCAGCAGTGCATCGATTGCGCCTTCGAGAAGCCGGTCTGTAACGACGGCGTTCCAGCGGGCGGCAACGATAGCGAACTTCATTCCTTCGGCGGAGAGGTCGCCTTCGACGGCGATAGGCTTGCCTTTTAACGGATCTGTCCAGGCCCAGAAGCTGAATGAGAATCCCGGCTCGGGCTCAACGGTGAAGATGCGCGACTTCCAGTGCGTGTCTTCGATTGCTCCCAGTGCGGATTCCATTCTCTGCGTTTGCAGCCATGCGGCAGCAGCTTGGTGCGCCGCGTCGAGCGAGGTGACCTCAACGAGTATGGGAGCCGTTGACGGCAAGGGACCTTCGACAAATTCAATATTGCCCAACGGAGCCAGGAAGGAAGCGCCGCGGCCGGACTCCTCCTGCCAGCCTTTTCCGGGCGCAAAGCCCAGAGCCGCAAAGAAGGAAGCCAGACGGTCATAAGCCTCCGCGCTGGGAGCGGGGCGTAGAAAGGTGATGCCCTTGATCATTGATTCAAGTTTAGCTTGCTGAGGTAGTTCTATGATTGCGGAGGGAGCAGGGGGCTTCAGCCCCCTGAATAAGTGCCAGATATCCTGGCCTTTAGGCCCGGATCGCGTCGAATCGATGCAACCACAACCGTTGTACCAGTCCTATGTCGTCGAACGAGGCTTCACTGTAATCACTTCCGCGGGAACCACTGTGCCCGCTCCGCCATACACGCAGCCAGGATCAAGGCCGCCGGCCGATACCGGAGTGCAGGCCGGCAGGTTGGGGCTGATCTGCTGCTTGTCGACCAGCGGCGTCTGCGTGGTGATAGCCGTAGGAATGTTGATGTAGTGGATGTTGTTGTCGCCAGCCGTGGAGACGAAGAAGAGCGTGTTGTCGGGGCTGAATGCTCCGGCGACGGGCGCGGTAATGTTGTTGCTGCCGGTGAGGGAAACATAACCCAGCTTGCCCGCTCCGCCGGTGGAGCTAGGAATGTAGTAGGGTAGCGACGCGCCGGTGGTGTTCCCGGAGTAGGTGACGAAAGCCAGGTTGGCAATCTGCGGCTGTGCGCCGATTGTGGGCAGCGAGCCGGTAACAACCTGATTCACCGAAGTGGCATTCACGCTCGTCAGCGCGACCTGATTCACAGCGCCGCTGATGGTGAGCGGTTTCAGCGTCTGCACCGTTGTCGTTCCGTTGGTGACTGTGGAGTTGGGGCACGCCGCCGGCACGGTGATGCCGTTGCTGGTGGTCGAGGGAATGGTAATGCCGATATCGGTTAGCTCGATGTTGCCGCCCGCAAGCCACTGCGCTCCGAGGATGTGTTTGCCGTCGAAGGTGGAGGCCAGCGCGTCAGACTGCACGGTTTCCTGATCGCCGCCCTGCGTGGCCACGGTGCCCGGATAGGGGCCGGGATAAAAGCTGGAGATTGTGCTGTTGACGGTGGTTGGGGTCGTGGTAACCGTGCCGACAGGGCACCAGGCGTGAGCCACGGTGGGGTTGCCGCGCATATACGCTCCGACGTTGGGCACAATGACGGCCGGGGTTTGCGATAGCGCCGCAGTGGCTGTATTGGGTTGCGCGGAGCATGAGGGAATCTGTGAAGGCGGCAGCGGGCTGGGCGGCAGCGGATAGGTGGTCCAGCCGGTGTTGGTGTTGTACACATACAGCATGTCGCTGTGGCCGGTGATCGCAGGGTTCGCGCCGCAGGCTGCCGGCGTGTTCAGGTTGGCGTTGTCGGTGATGTAGAGCGTCTTGTTGTCCTGGGTCCAGGCGGCTGCGTTGCCCATGCCGGAGAAGGTGTTGCTGATGCCGCTGTTCGCGATGCTATAGATGTAAAACAGATGCCGCGCCTGATCGTTGATCAAGAGCGTGCTGTTGTCAGGAGAAACTGCAAGCACCACTCCGGGGACCGACGTGTTCTGCGTCTGCACGCTGTTGTTGAATGTGCCGGCAACCATCAATTCGCGCGTAGAGCCAAAGTAGATGTTGTTGCCGCTCTGGTCCATGATCATCGAGTTGGGCACGTAAGGCAGTCGGACTACGCCGTTCGCTACGCCGGTGAGCAGTTCGACCGAACCGAAATATTGCGACTGGCCCGGTGCGCCGAACCAGATGAAGTCGCTGGCTGTGCCGGGTGTGGTGATGTTGACCGGATTAGAGGCCAGGGATAGGCCTGTTCCGTTCGATCCCACCACATTGATCGGCGCCGGATTGCAACTGGGAGGCTGGCAAACGGCAAAGACCGAAGCAACGCCGGGGAAGTTGGCATTGATCGTTCCATTGCTGCCGGAGGCAATCGAGATATCGATGGGATTGGTGGACTCGTAATCCAGCGTGAGGCCGGTGATCACGTTGCCCTTTGTATCGGTAACGGTTGTGGTAACGCCCTGCTGCACGCCCTGGGTCACAACGCCGGATGTGCTGCCGTTTGCCAGTGCAACGGAGATCGAAGCCGGTGGGCAGACGGAGAAGTAGCCGGCAGACGATCCGGTATTGGAGATGCTGGCGGTGATCACGGCGGTCCCCGGCTGCTCGGCGGTGATCACATTGGTGGTCTGGTTGATGGTGGCTATGGACGAAGTCCCGCCGGTGCTGGTGAAGGCGTAGTTCATTGTGCCAATCGCTGTGGTGCAGGACGGAATGGAGGAGATGGGCACCTGAGCCCCGTTCACCCCGTTCACATACGGCAATGGGCAGGCCAGCGGAGGGTTGGCTGAACTGGTGACCGAGGCGGGCGCGCAGAGCAGAGCCTGGTTGCCGTTCTGGAGGTAGCAGGCCTGGGAGTCAAGCGTCGCAGTCTGGCCCTGGGAGAGGCACTGCTGCGGCCCGACCACGGTGATTGACGTAATGGGCGCGTGAACATAGACGGCGACGGGATTGGATGTTACCGAAGCTGCCGAAGCAGTGATGTAAGCAACGTTATAGGGCAAACCATTTGTGGCCGGAAGCGGATTCGGCGGATTGCAAACAGTGTAGTCGGCAATGCCCCCGCCGGTGTTGCGGTTCCAGGTGCCGGCGCAGAGGTTGCCGGTGGGCGAGATGTCCGCGATCTGGTTATTCGTGGTGCCGTACGTCAATTGGCTGGCAACAATGTTGGCGGTGTTGCCCTTGCAGGTAAAGCCCTGCGGCGACTGGGCCTGCGTCGTCTGCCCATAGGACAAAGAGATACCGGCCGTCACCGGTGCAAGCGTGATGGATGCAATATCTGTAATTTTAAGACCGTAGCCGGAGATGCCATCCAGGTTGCAATAGTTCGCAGCCGGGTTCCTCGTGCAGCCGGAAAGGGAAATCCCGGCAGGAATAGCCAGGCCCAACAAACAAATAAGCGTAAAAAACCGCCGCATGAATCCTCCCCGTCCCGCCTGATTGAACCGCGGAACGGTCTCTGCCGAATCCGTCAGAAAAAAATGAATGAACAGCCGACCCACAGGCGCGCGGTGCACGAGACTTGCCTGCAACCGATGGCTTGCCGAGCAACGAATCCCCTGGTGGCGAACAGCGCCCGCCAGCTCGGAGCCCGTGAGTCCGCCGACTGACTCTAATACAAAAGTGTATCAGCACGGGGGTGCCTGTTGCATGGGGCAGCGCCAGTGTTGGAGCGCAATCGCACGACTGCATTTTGCGAATTTCAATATGCCAAGCATTACTCGGCGTCCCGTAGGGACCGCAGGAAAATAGCCCAGGACAAGTCCCCCGCAGCGGACGCAGTACTGGGAATGCGCACAATTAATCCTCATAGCCCCGTCGGGGGGCGCGAAACCAGTCAACAGTTGAGTGTGCTGTTCATGTAACTACCTTCCCCAGTTTTGCGCTGTCGCGCGCCCCAAATCTGAGGAATGCTAATTACCCTCAATAAATGCGTGAGGACGGTAGTCTCACGGTCCTCAAATGCGTGGCAGCTGTGTTTTGCACATTGCAAATATGGTATATTTGACTCATGCCATGGCTGGTCGGATTCCTCGATGAGGAGACGAAGGCCGCTCTCGACGCATTACCCGTCGACTTCCGAGCCAGCTATCAACGAATTGTAGAACTCATTCAAGCCCACGGACTGGAACGAGTCCGCGAGCCAGACCTTAAACACCTTCGCGGCCCGCTCTGGGAGATGCGCCTCAAAGGCAAGACTGGCATTGCGTGAGCCATTTACGTTACGGCAATCGGCATGAAGATTGTCGTAGTCCATGTCTTCGTCGAGAAAACGCACAAGGCTCCACGCAGCGAAATCGACTAGGCCATGAAGAGGGCTAAGGAGGTCAAATGAAGCAGAAATTCATCCCCGTCGAAGCCTCGTTCAACCAATGGAAGAAGGACCCTAAATTCGTCGAAGCCTATGACCCAATGGAGTCCGAGTTTGCCTTGGCATCCGCTTTGATCAAAGCCCGGGCAGACGCAGAGATGACTCAGGAGCAGGTTGCCAAGGCCATGGGGACAACACAAGCCGTCATCGCTCGCCTAGAAAGCGGCAAGGTGCTCCCCTCAACCCGCACCTTGGAGCGCTTCGCTAAAGCCACGCGTACTCGCCTGCGCATTAGTTTTGCCAGATAGGCCGGTGACCTAGGACCCGACGTTCATCAATCATTACTTTCGTTGCCCCTAACGTAACATCGGTCCCCCATTCCCCTCGCCCAGTTCCCCATTCGCTGGAAAATTTCCCCGTTCGCTGCATGGTTGTTGGGTTGCCAATGCTCGCAAGTTACTCTTCTCATGAGGTTTTAGATCTAATTTCCTGTTGGCAAATTGCGGTCGAAACAGAGGTCATGGCCAAGTCGGCGTTCGATTGCCGGCAGCCTTCCATTTTTGAGGAGAGTTGAATCCTATGCCGAAAGCTATCAAGTACGTCGAGAAAGCAGCCGTCTACGCCGCGCAAGGCGCGTGGGTGGTGTTTGAGCGCCTGAACCGCATCAGCCCCAACGCCGGGTTCATCCCCAAGTGGAGTGAGAAACCACTGCTCAAGTCCTGGGAGAAGGAAAAGCCCCCCCTCGGCTGGCCGCGCACCACGGATTCGCTTTGCCCCAAGTGCGTCCCCGAAATTCGCAAGCAGATTCTGGACGGCAAGCTGCCCCACGAAGTCCTGCTCAATGAAAAAGTCGGCGAGATCAAGGCCCAGATCATCGAGCGTGACGGCCAGATCCTGATGGTTAAGGACTGCCCCAAGCACGGCCACTTTGAAGATGTCATGTCCATGGACCCGGCCTTCTTCAAGCATCTCGAAGAGGTCTTCCCCGGCCGCGACATCAAGGCCCACGGCGATGGCGACAAGAAGCTGCACAATCACGGGACGTCGACCGTGACCCACGGCCGCGGCTCGGTGCTGACCATCGACCTCACCAACCGCTGCAATATGATGTGCGACCCCTGCTTTATGGACGCCAATCAGGTCGGCTTCGTCCACGAGCTTACGTGGGACGAGATCAAGACCATGCTCGACAATGCCATCACCATCAAGCCCCGTCGGCAGATGAGCGTTCAGTTCAGCGGCGGCGAGCCCACGCTCTCGCCTTACTTCCTTGACGCCGTAGCCTACAGCCGCAAGGTTGGCTACAACTCGGTCCAGGCCGCGTCCAACGGCATCGAATTCGCAAAGTCCAAGGAACTCTGCCGCGCCGCCGCTGAAGCCGGCCTCCGCTACGTCTACCTCCAATTTGACGGCATCGGCAACGCAGCCAACTCGCACCGCAAGGTGGGCAACCTATTCGATGTGAAGCTGCAGGCGATCAACAATCTGCATGAAGCCGGCGTGGACATCGTGCCCGTTACCACCATCGTGAACGGCATCAACAACGAGCAGGTGGGCCGCATCATCCAATTCGCTTTAGATAATCCCAAAAAGATCAGCTTCCTCAGCTTCCAGCCCGTCAGCTTCACGGGCCGCGACGAAGAGATCACCGACGAGCGTCGCACAGCACAGCGTTACACCCTTTCGCACATGGCCCACGACATCAAGAATCAAGTCGGCATGGGCGAGCCGGAGCGCGACTGGTTCCCCATCTCCTTCATGTCCACCTTCTCTGACTGGGCCGATCTCGTTCACGGGCCCACGGCTGAATGGGGCCAACTGAGCTGCGGATGCCACCCCAACTGCGGCATCGGCATGGCCGTGATGATCGACAAGGAAACCAAGGAATGCGCGCCTGTAACGGCCTTCCTCGATATGGGGCAAGTGTCCAAGGATCTGGCCAAGGTCAACGATGCCGCGCGCGGCAAGTTCCTCTCCGTCCTCGGCTTCGGCATCTCGCTGCTGCGCAACTACGATCCCTTCATGGCGCCCACCCACTTCCGCATCACAGACATGATGAAGAAGATGGACAAGACCTTCAACGCCACCGGCAAGAACTACGGCAGCGTCAAGGGCGACCGCACCATGGACGACATCAAGAAGCGCCGCCAGGACCGCTGGAACTTCCTCTTCATCGCCGGCATGTGGTTCCAGGATCTGTTCAACTACGACTTCCGCCGCACCGAGCAATGCATCATTCCCTACGCCACGCAGGAAGGCGAAATCAGCTTCTGCGCCTACAACACCGGCGTAGGCTGGCGCAACATCATTGAAAAAATGCACATGACAGCCACGCTCACCAAGTGGTATGAAGAGCACGGCCGCCACGAGATCTTCGCCGGCGGCAAGCAGGTGAGCATGAACAACGTAGGCCACGAGCTGGTGCTCAACATGGAGCACGTCAACTCCGAAGCCAACCACACGCTCGACAATCTTGGCATCGCGAAGAACGCCCGCGAAGAAAAAATCCGCGCCCGCGATACCAAGGTGACCACCGACGCCGAAAACGCCCGCATGGCCGCTCTCTATCGCGAGCATGTGCTGGGTGAAAAGCCAGTCGATGGCATGGTGAGTCTGAGCTCGATCCGCCCCGCCTCCAACAACGCCGCCAGCCCCATCAACCGCCACACAGAAACCGAACCGGTCGCAGGCGACTAAGCATTGCATGCAACAGCCGCGCCTACGGCGCATTCACATCTGGCCGGTCAGCTTATGTTGACCGGCCATTTTCCTTTTCGCCGGTAGAACCTCTGTACAGGTAGGTTTTGTAACAGGGCGCGACTTCAGTCGTGCCGCAAGCGATATTAAATAAGCGAGGGCTTTAGCCCCTGCGGAGACTTCCCACGCCAAAAATTATTTGCGCAGAGGTTCCATAAAGCGGAATATCAAATTTGACGCAGTTCGTGGGGTACTAAAACTATGCTTGCCAAGGTCAACATTCCGGACCACACCTACAGGGAACTCGATCTCCTGGCAGCTCAGCGCGGCGAAACCATACAGGAACTTGTTTTAAAAGGATTGGAATTGCTCAGGCAGCCCCACCCCAAAGCTCAAATGCCCTTCGAGATTCCCACAATACCCTCCGACGGGCCCGGCACGCTTGACCTGACGAATGAGCAAATCTATGACGTCATCGGTTTTTCCTGACATTTAGGTATGGCGCGTGTACCCGATCCCGATAACCGATTCCCAAAAACCACAATGTGGGTGCCCCCGGTCCCTCGCTTTTGGGGAACGGGGATTGTAGCTGCAGAATCCTTGCCTAGCCGATTGGGAATTGGTGCTTTTGCGCAAGTCATGAGAAGCAATTTAGGTACGGGTAAATTAGAGCGCGATGGTTGATCAGGACTACTCACGTCCCGGTCCCCAAAAGCAAGGGACCGGGGG
>Ga0302320_10010920_pt1 | contig 19309 bp, 9 predicted proteins | sample Bog_T0_3_FD_202130 | JGI IMG/M metagenome (GOLD analysis project Ga0302320, IMG submission 202130) | Peat permafrost microbial communities from Stordalen Mire near Abisko, Sweden - Bog_T0_3 | ecosystem: Environmental > Terrestrial > Soil > Wetlands > Peat | place: Sweden: Abisko, Stordalen Mire... | reverse complement strand
CCGGAACAAGAATCCATGCTTCATTCAGCTCAATCTCGTAGTTCACGGTGTTCTTCGACGTAACGATGTGAATCACGCTGTCAGGACCTTGCGTAGCAGTCACGTAACCGACGGTGAGAATGTCAGCAGGCAGATGCTTCTGCTTCCACGTCTTGCCATCATCATCGGAGAGCGCGACGTAAGCTCCATCTTTGTGCAGGTGTTTCTCGTCGTGTGGATTGAAGTCAGCGACGAAGAAGAGACGGCCTGAAGCCAGTCGAATCACGCTAGGTCGCTCGCCGCTCGCAAGCGGATCGAAGCTGGTCTTCGACTTGACCCATGTTTTGCCGCCATCGGAACTCGTCGCGAGCGGCATGCGGCCATCGATGTTGGAGTTCTTTCCACCGAAGCCGAGAATGTCGCCGTTCTTCGCCATCACGATCGTGGTGTGACGGCCAGCAGTTCTTCCTCCCGTGTCGAACCATGTTTTGCCGTTGTCGCGCGTTGCCCAAACAGCAGAGATCGAGCCGTTGCCATCCGCATCGCGTCCCGTGGAATCGGTAGGAATGTAGATGGTTCCGTTCCTGGCACGCACGATGGAGTTGATTGGCTGCGAGACGTAACGGCCGATCGGCGCAGTGAAGTGGGGGAACTCGATCGCGGACCACGAAGCGCCGTTGTCGTCGGAAGTGGTGAAGGCGAAAGGCGGAGCGCCGATCAAGCGCGGGAAGCCGAAGAAGAGCCAGAGATGTCCATGATCGTTCCAGAAGACAGGCGCAGCGCAAGCAGCATCGGCAAAGTAAGGCCAAGGTTCAGGCATGTCCCAATTTTCCGCGCCGGCGCGCCGACGCATCACCATGACGGTCTGATCGGGATCGTCTTCGCTGCGCGGCGTGTTGTAATACGCGGCAACGACATCGCCGTTCGCGAGCACCTGCACTGCGGAGTTGTGATAGTTGATGCCAAGTCCATGCGCTAGTCCCGCGCGCCAGCCAACTTCCGGCATCGATTTGCCGTTGAGATTCGGGAACAGTTCATGCACGTGGTAGAAGGGCTTCGCAGGATCGGGGCCTTTGGCGACATCAACCGGCGTTTGCTTCACGTCAGTGAAGAAGAGGAATTGCCCGGCTGGCGAAGGATGCGGCGCGAGGTTCGGCGCTTGCACAACGCGGAATCCGATGTTGCCTTCAGTCGATGCGTAGCTCGGAGCAATGCTGGCGCGATTGGCGGAACGTATGAAGTAAGGAGCGGATGCTGGGTAGATTTCGCCGGGTTTGGATTTGCGAAAGTCGAGTCCGCCTCCGCGCACAACACGAAAGTATCCTTGCAGCGGCCCAGTGGGATCGATCTGCGCCAACGAGGAATACGGACCGTACCAATCCGCGACCCATTCTGGTGTGCCTTCGCCCATCACGACGCCCCATGAGTTCGCCAGTCCCGATTTCGGCGGCGCGTCGCCAGTAAAGAACGGAGTTTGCATGCCTGCGCGTTCTGCGTATTCCCACTCCGCTTCAGTAGGCAAACGATACTGCTTGCCGGTCTTCTTCGAGAGCCACGCGCAGAAGGCGACAGCCTGGTTGTAGCTGATTCCGGCCGCGTAATCGGGATACGCGCCGATGGGTTTGTAGGAAGGATCGAACTGCTGGAACTCCTTGACGGTGATGAGATGCGTGGCGATGGAGAACGCGCGCGTAATGGTAACGCGATGCGCCGGGATCTCATCGAAGTCGCCGCGCACGGGACGCGAGGACATTACGCCGAAGCCGTTGACGATCGCGGGCGAGAGCGTGGTGTCGTCGGCGCCCATGGTGAAGGATCCGGCGGGAATCTGCGCCATCGGGATGCTCGGCGCGGACTGCGCCGTCACAAATGTCGCGAAAGGAGGTGCCGCGAAGAGTGCGGCGAGCACGAAGATCGCATTTAACCGTGTTGCCATGCGTTCAAGACCTCTCTGGATGAGCAAGGATTGCGAGTTCGATGGATTCAATGCGGCAGTTCGGCTTCGAGCGGGCCGAGCGTGGTGCGGCTTGCGAGCTTCTTCCCGTCGACAAACAGCATAAGTCCGCGGCCCTGGCGATAGTGCTTGCCGGTTTCGTCGTACACGATCGCGAGCAGATGACCGTGATAGGGAAGGCCGTCTACGGCAAAATACGTCCACGTGCCAGCAGGCAAGAGCGGGTGAATTTCGATCTTGGCATCCGCGCGCGGCCGCAGTCCGATGAGGCCCGTGATCAGCGGATCGGCGAATCCGGAATGATTGTAGTAGTTTCCGCGGCCGACTTGCTTGTGTTTTGCAAGCAACATGTCTTTCGCGATCCACTCATCGGTGTCGGCGTCAAGATCCTCGTCGATCCATTCGATGACGCGGCCGCTGGGCAGCTTGATGTGCTGCGACAAAACGTAGTTTGCGAAGAGTTGGTAGTACTGCCGATTGCCGATGAATGGTTGCGCAGGGCCGTTGAGCAGATTGGCCAACGCGAGTAGCGTTTGCGTGGTGGCGTACGGCCAGGATGGGCCGTTCCACGTGCATTGATCGTCGGAAGTGAAGCGAAAACGCGGGCTGCGCCGCTCGGCGGTTGTGGGCCCGTATTTGCCGGCAAAGCCACTGGAGTCGAAAAGTTGCTTCCATGCGATGGCGTGACCAGGCGTGGGCGCGTAGAACTGCCAGGGAATGTAGCCGATGAGCTCGCGCACGCCGGCGAGCTGGAGTTGCGTTCCGGGGTCCTTGAATCTTTTCTCTTTGCGAATGCCGGAGTCGGCAGTGGGAGAGAGATCTTCGTAGGACTGATCTTTAGGACTCCAGAGTTTTGTCTCGATGAGATCTCTAAGTGAAATAGCTTTTGTCTCCCAAAGGGCAGAAAGGGCGCGGTCATCCGGCTTCCACGCAAAATCCGCAATTGCTTGTGCGTCGGCGAACATGTAGCTGTTCAGAGGCGCGCGATAGCCGTCGCCGCCGATGGATTTCTCCATGGCGTCGCGGGTGTCGATCTGCCAGTAGAGGCCGACAGCAGAATCGAAATGATCATCCCATGCTTTGTAGTTGGCTTCGAATGCAGGCAGAAGATCGATTCCGAGTTTCCGATTGCCCGTGGCCTCCGTCACTTGATCCACGCTCCATGCGAACGGAAAGCTGTAGGCGCGCGGATTGGCGCCGGGACTGCCCCAGAACCGCGCATAATCTTCGGCGATTTTTGGATTGCGCAGCCAGCGCGCTTCGCCGAGATGAAAGGGCGCGGCGTCGGGCAGCACGCCGTTGTGGGGAATGTCGGGGCGGTGCACCCATTCGGTGATGAGGAAGCCGTAGTCGGGTGTTTCCTCAACGTGCTTTTGGAATGAGTACCAGCGGAAGTAATACATCTCCTCGAATTGCTTGTTCGAGGAATCGAAGAGGGGGATGTTGGCGGCGATCCACGGCCATTCGTCGGCGGGTTGCTGGCCTGTGGCATCGCGCTCGTCGGCGGCGAATTGGTCAATGTAGTGGTGATAGTCGTCGGCATGGAGGACGGTGAAGGTTTCGTTCAAGGATTTCGTCTGCGCCAACGCGGAGGAAACGAGAAACGGGCCGACAAGGGCAATTGAAAAAGACATTCTCATCGGCGAACCATGGGAAGCACAGTGACAGCTTGCTCTGGGAGGATTTCCAGCCATAGTGCGGTCAACCAGGATAGGAAAAGCAACCGCAGATCCTTCGACTCCCTCGCATCCGCCTCGGCGGACGCTCCGTCGCTCAGGATGACAGCACAATAGTTGGGTTTTGGGCGCAGTAACATACGAGTCCATCTAAACGCGGCGCATGCCGCCGACCGCTGCTTTGTGGGGGTTGAGATTTTCGAGAAGTTTGCGCGCATCACCAAGCCAATCTCCGGCTGCCTGCTTGAGGCACGAGATATCGTTGGCGCAGAACAGGAGGTCGACCCCAAGCCCGAGCCAGAAAGAAAATTCGTCAGGTGCGCAAGCCGTGGCGACACATTTGTTGTGATTGCGGGCGGCCTTTACGATTTTTGCGGCGGCTGCCTGCACTGTTGGGTGCGATGTTTGCGAAGGCAGGCCGAGGCTGGCGGCGAGATCGGCCGGGCCGATAAAGAGGTCGACATCGGGAATGGCGGCCAGCTCGTCGACGCGGTCGAGCGCTTTCCTGGTCTCGATCTGCGCCATGAGGCAAAGGTCGTTGTTGAGGCTTTGCTGCTGGACGACGGCGGAGCTGGGAATGCTGTAGTTGACGGCGCGCGAGACGGAAAAGAAGCCGCGGCTGCCTGCGGGAGCAAAGCGCGCGTATTCGCGCAGGCTTTGCATTTCCTCGGGGGTTTCAATCATGGGAACGTCGAGAATGTCGGGCCCGCATTCGGCGCCTTTGAGTACGTTTTCACGGCGCACGTCGGAGATGCGAAGCATGGTCAACATGCCAGTGCCGGCGGCCATGCGGCAAAGGTCCGCAGCTTCAGCAAATGTGATGTGGCCGTGTTCCATTTCGATCCAGATGACCTGGTAGCCGAGGTGCGCACAGATTTCAAGAAAGATGGGATCGTAAAAGTAAACGGCTGCGCCCAAAAGAGTTTTGCCGCCGTTCGCTTGAACAGCTTGCTGCAAACGATTCATGGAGTATCTCCCAGTGGAATGGATTGAGGGCTGGACTGCTTGCGAGCGGCAAGCCAGGTCCAGAGAGTTTGAGTTGAAAGACTATGAGGCGCGGGGGAAAGCGCCGCGCAGAGCAGTCCGGTGGCCAGCAGCAGAAGATTGCCGAAGACGCCGATGGTGTATTCGCTCCACGGGTAGTTGTAGCGATGGAGGTTGAGCATCTTGCCGCCGTCGAGAGTGAGCGTGGCGTAGGCAGTGAAGAGCAGGTTGACAACGATCCCAGCCACGGCAGCCGATCGGCCTGCGCGCGGCGAGAGAAAGGCCAGGAGAAAGAGTCCGGCCAGGCCGCCAGCGACGATGGCGGTGGCGGCGTAATAGAGCGCCAATGCGGAGCCGTGCGTGGAACTGAGGCGAAGGGCGACCGCGATGGCGAGAAAACCGCAGAGGACGACGGAGAGTTTTCCGAAACGCAGGCGCTCAGCATCGTTGTGGCGCGGAAAGAAGTGTGCATAGAAATCCTCGACCAGAATGAGGCCGAGGCAATTGAGATCGGAGGCAAGCATCGACATGGCCGCGCCGAAGAGCGCCGCGAGGAAAAGGCCGGCGACACCGACCGGCATCTGCGTGACCATGTAGTAAGGAAAGACCTGATCGGCGCGTGTGATGGTGGCGGGGAGCGATTGGCCGGAGAGACGGTAGAAGGCCCAGAGAAGGGAGCCGATAAGCATGAAGGCCGTCCACACGGGAAGGCAGAGCGATGCGCCCAGCGCAATGCCGCGCAAGGCGGAGCGGTCGGATTTAGCGGCCAGGTAGCGCTGCACTACGGTCTGGTCGGCGGTGTATTTCTGCAGATAGTAGAAGAAACCGTAGAGCACCATGGTCCAGAAGGTGGGGCGGGCGAGGTCGAAGTCGAAGCTGCCCAGGCTCGTTTTGTGATTCACGGCAATGAGGTGAATCATTGCGCTGGGATGAACCTGCGGCGAAAACAGCAACAGGACGAGCGTGACGGCGATGCCGGTCCAGAGCAGAAAACCCTGCACGACATCAGTCCAGATGACGGCGCGAAGTCCGCCGATGAAGGTGTAGAAAATGGTGATGATGCCCAGGCCGGCGATGAGAAGCGCGATGGACCAGTTGGTAAAGCCCGCGACGGCGAGCGCGAGCAGGTAGAAGACAAAGCCCATTTTGGCAAAGTGTCCCGTGGCAAAGGCGAAGGAAGAATACATGCGCACCGCGGGGCCAAAGCGCTTGCCGAAGTATTCGTAGACTGACATTGAGACCACGTGGCGGAAGAAGGGCACGATCACGGGGCCGATGGACAGAATGACGAAGACGAAGAGAATGCCGGGAACGAGGAGGTTCCAATCGCCTGCGTAGGCCGCGCCGGGATAGGCGATGAAGGTGAGGCTGGTGACGATGGTTGCGAGCAGCGAAAGTCCCGCGGCCCAGCCGGGAACTGTGCGCCCCGCAATGAAGTAGGAGTCAGTGGTTTTCTGGCGGCCTGCGACACGAATGCCAATGCCGACGAGCACGATCATGTAGGCGGCAATGATGAGAGTGTCGGCGAGATGCATGTCAGCTCACGCCCCCAACTTTTGCGGATTCGCCTGCTTTGCAAGCCAGAGCGAGCTTGCCTTCAGCCATGCTGACGGCAAGGCGCATGGCCGACTTCATATTGGTGGCATCGGCCTGGTTGCTGCCGGCGATATCGAAGGCGGTGCCGTGATCGACGGAGGTGCGGATGATGGGAAGCCCGAGCGAAACATTTACACCGCCGGTGAAGTCGATGAGCTTCATGGGAATGTGGCCCTGATCGTGATACATGGCGACGATGAGATCGAATTCGCCGCGCAGGGCGCGGACGAAGACGGTGTCGGGCGAGTGCGGGCCGGAGCAATCGATGCCCAGCGCGCGGGCTTCCTCGATAGCCGGGGCGATGATGGCGGCATCCTGTGTGCCGAAAAGTCCGTGTTCGCCGGCGTGAGGGTTCAGTCCGCAGACTGCGACGCGCGGAGCGCGGCGGTGCATCCAGAGCAGTGCGTCGTTGCCAAGCCGGATGGTCTCGACGATGCGTGTACGGTCGAGCTTGCAAGCCTGCTCCAGGGGGATATGGGTGCTGACGTGGATGGTGGCCAGCTTTTCGGAGTAGAGCAGCATGCGCGGCTCAGGCGCGCCGGTCAGCTCGGCGATGTATTCGGTGTGACCGGAGAAAGCGCGGCCGGAGAGCGTGACCGCTTCCTTATTCAACGGCGCCGTGACCATGGCGTCGGCTTCGCCGCTCCTGCAAAGTTCTACGGCACGGCGCACGTATGCGATGGCAGCGTTACCGTATTCCGCGCGAAGCTGGCCGAAGGCAATGGTGTGATCGGCCGGCAACGTACCGGTGTCAACGAGGGCGCAGGGCAGAGTGGTTGGGTTAATGTCGCAAAGGTGGCCGGCAGCGTCGAGTGCGGCTTTGTCGGCAATCAGGATCCACTGCGCAAGTGAGGCGATGGAGTCGTCGCGCAGAGCCTTGAGGGCTATCTCGGCGCCGACGCCGGCGGGGTCTCCAATGCTGATGGCGATGCGCGCAAGCCGGCTCATGCGGGGCCTCGTAGCATGGCGAGAATCTCGTTAAAGATTGTTGGCACTCCGAAGCCGCCTGATTTCGTAATCACGATGCACCCTTCCGCCATGCCGCCCTGCACAGTGCCCCAGGGAATTCCCGGCGCGAGCTCTCCATGGAGGATAAAAGAGTGAGCGCCGAGCGTGCCGGCCGCGAATACGGCGGTGTCGCCACCGGTGAGGATCAGCGCCTGTGGAGCGAAGTTGTGGAATGCGTCGAGGATGCGCGGGCAATCGCGTCGGCTCAAACGGATGCGCAACACCTGGACGGCGTGAGAGTCCGCGCGATCAAGTACCCGGAGCTGGAGTTCTGTCACAGGATGATCCGATCCAGCAACGATCAATGTGCGCGCGGCGGAGGGCGCCGACGTACGAGGGACGTGCAGGGAGTTTCGGCAGGCCAGCGCCTGGGCCAGGCCGGCTGATCCAGCAAAGAGCAGGCCGGGGAAGTTTTCCGCGGAGCGGACCAGCGATTCCAGATCCGACTGCGTGGAACTGTCGCACAGAAGCACTGGTTTGCCGGTGTCGAGGGCAGCACCAAGCATTTCAGAGCGTGAGACGAGATGGATGAGATCCCTGTGCCTTGGCGGAAAGAGAGCGGCAACGTCGATGAGTGTGCGCTGGCCGGTGGCATCGTGGATTTCCAGGATGCCGTTGCGCACTGTACGACCCGCGGCGGGGAATGCAGGCGCAAGCAGGACTGCACGCGATCCAGAGACGCGATGCGCAGCCAGAATTTCGGCGGCCAAAGGACCACGGCCCGCGGAGTCAATCTTCTTAAACAGAAGTGCGTGAGGATTGGAAGCGATTGCCGCTAAAGAGCGCGAGACGACGTGCGAGGCCTTGGCCGGCGAGAGCGAACGGGAATCTGTGTTGAAGGCCTGGACCGGTTCCGGAGCGGAAAACTGCGCAGCGGCACCCAGCCAAACGCGCACACCACTGCCTGCGCGAAGAAAAGAAATGCCAGAGTCGCAGGCACCGGTCAAATCGTCAGCCAGAATATAGATGCGATCGGGAAGGGAAGCGGCCGAAGGAGCCGAGTTGTGCAGCGGATTGGCGGTTACGGACGGCATAAGAGCATTCACGCTTTATTTTCGCGAGTATACGATTATTTTCTAATTTTCGGAACGGCGATTTTGTTTAGAAGGGACGGCGCCGGGACGACGCGCGGACCCGGCTGTACGATGCGACCTTCCGGAGCCCCCAAAGCATCGTTCTGCTGGCCATAAGTGATCTGGAATCAACAAGTGTCACGAGAGACCCAGGAGCACTTTTGGGGGCCGGTGAGCCGACTCTGCAAGGATGCGCCCTGCTGCGGGCGAAGGTCTGAAAGTTGGAGTCCATCACGGTGCTTTCCTGCGGAACCATCAACGATCGTCGCCAAAAATGAGAAAACATCGCGGCAGAACGCGCCTGCGGTGACAAGGAGATTGCGGCCAATCCGCAACGCGGAATCGATGCCCGCGGCGAGGACGAGACTGAGGGGAGCAGGACTTCTGGGAAGGGAACGTGCACAAGCGGCAAAAAAGAAGGGGACGGTTGCCAAACGGCGCTCGTCCCCTTTGTTGGGTTATGCAAAGGAGGTTAGAAGGTGATTTTGGTGTAGAACTGCATCTCGCGCGGGTCACCGTAACTGGAAGCAGTTCCGAAGGAGGTCGAGCCGGGCGCCCAATTTGTGTTGAGGCCCATCACGTTGGGGTGGTTGAAGATGTTGAAGGCTTGCGCACCGAGCTTGACGTTGGCCCACTCGCGGATTGCGAAGCCCTTTTCGACGCTGGCATGGAAGGCTACTTCCTTAGGAGCCCGCATGGCGCCAACCGATGCGGTGCCGTAGAACCCATAGGGAGGACGGGTATAGTTTGTCCAACTGTACACTGGCAGTTGCCCATTCTTACCGCTGGTGCCGTGGGTACGGACCAATGAACCGGCGGCCATGGGACGGGTTGCCAGACCCGTGCTGTATGCCGCCGTTTGAGCAAAGCCGCTCTCCACAAGCCCATAGGAGTTCAGGTTCCAGCCGCCGAGGAGTGCGCGCTCAAGGTAGTTCGACGATTTGTTGAACCATGGCACGGAGTACACCACGGAGTAGACAAACTCGTCGGGCCGGTCGTAGTTGGGGCGACCGTAATCGCCCATCGGATTGTTGGAGTTCTGGAATGCTCCGCTGGAGCTATAGGCAACCTGAACGCCTGATGCATTGACGTCGCCGAGAGCCTTGCTCCAGGTGTAGGAAACATGCGTTGTGAGGTTATGCATCTTTTGCACGTAACCGACCAACAAACCGTTGTAGTTGGCGACCCCGAAACTGACGCCGGTGGAGACACCCGCGTATCCGGAGTACGGACGATAGTAGTTACTGATGGTTGGCGTTGCGGTGTACGCGACACTGTTGACGGTGACGGAGCCCGATGCGGCGATGCATGGATCGTATTGAAATCCGCTGCCGGGCTGGGAAAGGATATCGAACGTGCCGGCGGATGCCATGGCCGCGCCCTGGGTGACGCAAGCCGAATCGCCCGCCGAGGTTCCGTTGAGCGGGAAGTTTGAATCCCAGCCAGTGGTAAAGATGTGCTGGGTGATCATTCCCGCATAGCCCACGGAAACAACTCCACCCGGCAAAACCTCTTTCTCCACGGTGAGGCTATAGTTGCGGATCGATGCCGGCTGATAGTGCGGGCTGGTAGCGCTCAGCGCGGTAAGGCCAGGGGCATTGGGAATGGAGCCTGAACCGCCGGAAGGGTTGGTGAATTCCGTTGAGTTATAGGTGGGCAATTGAACGAATGGAATGTTGCCCAAGAGGTTCGAGGTCTGAAGCAGGCCCACCTGCGTGTAGCCCATGCCGAAACCGCCATGGAGCGACATCTTGCCATCATTGGTCAACCGATAGGCAAAGCCAACGCGTGGAGCGAAGAGCCCTTTTCTGGGGGTGGTGAAGCCGTTGGGCACTCCCGAGCCAGCTATCGCCATACCGTTGCTGGTAATGTTGGCCACGGTAAGATCGTCAGATTCCAGTGGCTGGTTCTGGCTGTTCAAGTAGCGCCACGATGTAGTGAGGCCATAGGTCGATATGGCGCAAGCAGCAGTGGTTTGGCAAAGAGCCGGAGCCTGCGACGATTGGAATGAGCTGGGAACAAAGTTCGAAATCTGGTTCCCATCCATGGTTGTCGCAGTGAAATAGCTCCAACGCACGCCGAGGTTCAAAGTGAGCCTGGGATTCACCTTCCAGTCGTCTTCGCCATAAGCCTCGGTCCACTTTTGACGGAAGCGACCATCGCGTTGCAGGTTCGATTGCTCATAACCGAAGCTGCAACCATTGGCCGGCCCGGCCAGGAATCCGAGCAGGTAGTCGCCAGCGGTGTCACCCGAGTACATGCCGTTGATGCAGAAGTTGCCCATGGGGAATGCGCTGGCGGCATTGGCGTGCAGCAGGGTCCACATGTAGGTCAAGCCGCCCGACACGACATGGTTGCCCTTCACCCAGGAGACATCGTCGGAGAATTCACCAATCTGGTCGTTGGAGTGCGTGGGCAACGCGCCCTCGCCCATCCAGAACCAGTTTTCGCCGCCTTGTGCGTCATTGTTCATGCTGATATCGGGAATACGATTCAACGGATCGACGCCGGGGAATTTCTGGTTAATGGTGACGCCGCTGGGGAGCGTGAAATTGCCGAGCAGTGCGGCAGCGTACTTGGTGTAGATCAGTCCGCCGCTGGCTACATTGATCAGCGAAGGCTTGATCGTCCACTGCCAACGCAGCAATGCGTTCATTGCCGGCGTGTAGGTTCCGGAGTTCGGGTTGGGCGCGAAATCGTTGTAGCCGCGCGTGGCATTGATCTGTGTGGCTTCCTCATGCAAAATGCGCAGGGTAATCAAATGACTCTGGTTCAGGTTGTAATCGCCACGATACAACTGGTCGTTGACACTGAACCGGATGGGGTTGCTGTTGAGGTAGTTCTGATTATTTGAACCTGTATAATTCGGGCCCGGCCAATAGGTTTGGCCAAGCGTGACTGCATTTGAGTCCATGCACTTGGGCAGAATCTGGTTGTAGTTGCCGCCCGCCGTCTTCTGGTAAATGCAAGCCGCGCCGGAGCCTGCGCCGCCGCCGAAGCGCGCATCCAGAATGGCCTGGTGCACGGAATCGAGCGAGCTATAGGGAACCATGTGCGCACCGGTCGTATGGATAGTCGGTGTGGGACCCGTGCTGAGGTCGCCACCGTAATAGGCCGTCGGAAAGACGTTGCGGGCACCGGAGGTGTACGCATAGTGGTCGGCCTTCCAGTCGGCGCCCACGAAGAAGAAAAGCTTTTTACTCAAGCTTGTGAAGTGATGGGGTATTTCGACAGGACCGCCGAGAGTGATGCCCCAGTCAGAAAGGTGGAGTGAGGTTAAAGGTACCGATCCGCTCTGGAGATAGCCGTGTGCCGTGCCGTATTCGTTGGTGCGGTCGAAGAAATAACCGCTGCCGTGGAACTGATCGCCGCCGCTCTTGGTGGTGACCAGGACCTGGCGGCCGGCCAAGCCGTACTTGGCGCTGAAGTTGTCACTCAGCACGCGCATTTCGGCCACGTGATCGACGACCGGGGTGATGGGAAGGGTGATTTCCGAAGCTGGCGTCACGTCGTACACGCCATCGATGGTGTACATCGTCTCTTCGTCGGACGATCCGTTTACGACGACCTCAGAAGAGATAGCTCCCTGACCGGCAGAGTAGAAATTGTTGGCGCCGTTTACGTTGCTGACGCCGGGAACGACCGTCAGCAACGATGAGAAGTTGCGGCCGTTGAGCATAATGTTCTGGACTTCCTGCGAGGTGATGGTGCCGCCCGCCTCGGCGCTCTCTGTTTGCACGACCTCGGCATCGGCTTCCACGCTGATAGAGACGGTTTCGCTGCCCACGGCGAGCTTCACATTCAGTCCGCGGCGCTGGCCTGGATCGAGGTGGATGTTTTTGATTTGCTCACTTTTGAATCCGGCTTTTGCAGTGGCGATCGAGTAATCGCCGGGCGCCAACGATTCTGCGTCGTAGAACCCGTTGCCGTTGCTGGATTCGGTCTGCGACAGGCCCGTGGCCTGGTTGGTGATTGTGACCTGGACCGCGGGCACAACCGCGCCGGTGCTGTCGGTAATTGTGCCGGTAATCGAGCAACTGGTGACGTTCTGCGAGTGCAGCCAAGCGGCCACACAGAACAGACTCAACGCTACAACCAGTCGCGATGCATTCCGCACTTGATCAAGTGTCATTGAGGCCTCCTTGCGATTTTGGTTGGCTCTCGCTGCTTGCCGTGAAGAGAGCACAGTATTCCTGTTGCGGGGGAACAGTAAGAAACCGGCAAAATCTGTGTCAACGTGAAAACCAATTTTTCGCTGCCCGGGATTGCGGGAGAGAGAAGGGGACAGAACTGCCTCTCGGACCTGAGGCACTTTTTCGGCACAAGAATCCGCATTGCGGAACAAAATTTGAAGCAGGCGAGGGCGTGATTTTCGCACGGTTCGAGGCGTGGCGCAGATGGTTCGCGGTTATGAAACGGAACGCATCAAGGGTCGCAGAGTGGGCATAAACACTTGAGGCAAATCGATTCGGCAAGGATGCACCCGCTTGCTTCCCGACTGCTCTACATCCGGACTTTCATGCCTCGATCAATCACAATCGAAGCGAGCGGAAGGGCGATGCCGGGCCAAGTGAGGCCGGTAGCTCGAAGTGGCAATAGGAATCTAGTTTCCGCAGTGGCGCGTGTGCACTTCTGGTTCCAATATCCGGAACGTCCACGCGGGCTCATCCGGGGGCTGAGTAGGAAGTTGGATGTGCAGTCCGTCAGCTTCCTGGCGCCAGGAAAGCGGCTCATTTGAGCCCAGCAATTTCACTCCGCAAACGGGTCCCTTGAGATAGGGCAAGCCGCTCGCCAGCGAGCGAATGCGTAGATCTCCGCTGGCAGGCCAGCCTAGCGCGATGGCGTAGAGCACGCCGTTGTGCGTGGTGAAGCGAATGTCCTCGGCTGTGAACTGCTGCTGATCGGAGTTCTTTGCCGAGCCCATCACTTTTGTGGGGCCTTCACCGTAAACGAGCCACGGGCGCGATCCGTAGATCGCTTCGCCATTGGTTTTGAGCCACGCGCCCATTTCGAGCAGGATCGCACGGGCCTGATCGGGAATAGTGCCGTCGGATTTGGGGCCGACGTTGAGCAAGAGGTTGCCGTTCTTGCTGACCACGTCGATCAACTCGTCGATGAGCGACTTGGCGCTACGGTACTCGTCGTTATTTGCGTATCCCCACGAATGAATGCTGACCGAAGTGTCGGTTTGCCAGGGCAGAAGGCGAAGCGTGTCAAGTTTGCCGCGTTCGATGTCGAGCGTGGCAGCGTTCTCCGGGAAATCGTATCCCTTATATGTGAGCACCACGCCCTGGCGGCGGCTCGCCGCCTGGTCGTAGTAGTAGGCTGCGAAGCGTTGGAGATAGGGCTGAAAGGCAGGCTGGCCGATCCACCAATCAAAGTAAAGAAAGTCGGGATGGTACTTGGTGACGAGTTCGGTGCTGCGCCCCAGCCAGTCATCGAGGAAGGACTTGTCCGGCGGAAGCCAGCGCTCGAGATGATCGGGGTCCGGCTCCTTCGAGTCGTCGTCGCCAGCGAGCGCCATGGGCTGCGCGGGGCGGTAGAGGCCGGCATAGCGCGGATCGCGCACATCGGAGTCGAACTTCATTCCGTTGCCATACCACCACCAATGCTCGGCGCGATGCGAGGAGACGCCGAAGTACAGGCCGTGGCGGCGCGTGGCAGCTTCCAACTCACCGACAACGTCGCGTTTCGGCCCCATCTTCGCGGCATCCCAATCCGTAAGGCTCGAATCGTACATGGGGAAGCCGTCGCAATGTTCGGCCACGGGCACCACGTAGCGCGCGCCGGCCTGCGCGAAGAGGTCGAGCCATGCATTGGCGTCGAAATGCTCGGCGCGAAACATGGGAATGAAGTCCTTGTAGCCGAATTTGGACTGCGGACCGAACGTTGCAACGTGATGCTTGAACGCGGCATTGCCCTCGACGTACATGTTGCGCGAATACCATTCGTTTCCGAATGCCGGAACGGAGTACACGCCCCAATGGATGAAGATTCCGAACTTGGCGTCGCGAAACCAGTCCGGCACGCGATATCCGGCAAGTGAATTCCAATCGGCGCGGAAAGGACCCGCGTGCGTGGCGGCGTCGACGCGCGCAAGTTGCTGCTGCAGTTTCACCGGCGTTTGCTGCGCGCGCGCGGAGCTGACGAGCGCGGCCAGGAGGGTTGCGGCGAGGGCAAGTTGCATCGAGCGAGTGCGGCCTTTGCGGTTCATCCCATCCAAGCTAGCAGACATAGTGCGGGTTTGAGGATTGCGTTCTTGCACCCGGGTGCTGTATCACGGGGCTGATGATGTTGTGTGCAAAGTCTTTGACGTGCTTTCGAGATCGCGCCGGCCGATTGAGCTGCTGCGCGGCCTTTCTCTGGCTCGCAGGTGGGCTTGCCGCTGCAGCCGCACCTGCATCGCATTTGGTCCGTCCAATTGATTTGCGCTGCGATGGCAAGAGTGAGCCGCTGGCAATCGCGGATGCACATCCAGAGTTTTCCTGGCAACTGGCTGCGGCGTCACCTGCGCTTCACTCGGTGAGCCAGTCCGCGTATCGGATTCAGTTGACCGCGGATTCTCGCGGCGCGCGATCGACCCGCGCGATTGTCTGGGATAGCGGAGTGGTTTCGAGTTCGGCGATCTTTGGGATTGTTTACGCAGGGCCTGCACTTGAGCCGGGTCGCGCGTATGCGTGGCGTGTGGAAGTTTGGGACGAGCAGAAGCACACGAGCGGCTGGAGCGTTGCGGGTCACTGGAGGCAAGCTCCGGTGTGGCGCGCTGCATGGATTGCCGCGCATCCCGCGGACACGAACGACAGCGAACCGCTTCCGCTGTTTCGCAAGACATTCACGCTGTCGCATCCGGTGACTCGCGCCTTGCTCTATGCATCGGGATTGGGGCAGGACGAGTTGCGGCTGAATGGCCGCAAAGTGGGCGACGACGAGCTCACGCCGGGTTGGAGCGACTATCGGAAGACGGTGTACTACGACGTGTACGATGTGACTTCGCTTATGCGTGCGGGGCAAAATGCGATGGGGGTCATGCTCGGTAACGGGATGTATCGGGTTTTGAAAACTCCCGGCCGCTTTACCAAGTTTGTGGGCAGTTACGGCGAGCCGAAGTGCACGGTGCAGCTCCACATTGAGTTCACAGATGGAAGTTCGGCGGAGATCTTGAGCGACGGCTCCTGGAGGACCGCGCCGGGGCCGATCACGTTTTCGTCTACCTACGGCGGTGAGGATTTTGACGCGCGGCTTGAGCCGCAGGGATGGGACCGCGCGGGTTTTGACGATCGTTCATGGCGCACCGCTTCGGTGGTCGATGGTCCCGGCGGCGCTTTGATGCCGGAGATTGCGCCGCCTATTCGCGTGATGCGTACCTACCAGCCCGTTAAGGTGACGCATCCGAAGCCTGGCGTAACGATCTACGACCTTGGACAGAACTTCGCGGGCTGGCCGGAGATCGCAGTCACTGGAAAAGCTGGGGCCACAGTAAAACTGATTTCGGGCGAGCTGCTCGATAAGGACGGCCTTGCGTGGCAGCGCAGTTCAGGCGGCCCGCAATGGTTTTCGTACACGCTTCGCGGCGAAGGCTCCGGCGCGCGCATCGAGTCCTGGCATCCGCGTTTCAGTTACTACGGATTTCGCTATGTTGAGGTGGAAGGTGCTGCAGATAACGGCGTCCGGGTCGTGAGCCTGCGCGGCGAAGCGGTGCATTCTTCGTCGCAACAGGTGGGCGAATTCGCATCGTCCGACGAGATGCTCAACCGCATTCACGCGCTGATTTTGCGCGCCATCGAGAATAACGCGGAGAGCCTGTTTACCGATTGCCCGCACCGCGAGAAGCTTGGCTGGCTTGAAGAGACGCATTTGATGGCGCCGTCGCTTCTTTACGATTTCGACTTTGCGGGCTTGTATGCGGCCACTGCGCGCAATATTGCGGACGTGCAGCGCAAAGACGACTCTGAAGCCGGCATGGTGTCAACCATCGCGCCGCAGTACGTGGTCTTCGAGCCGAAGTACGCTATCTTCAACGATTCGCCCGAATGGGGAAGTGCAGCGGTGCTGGCACCCTGGTCCGCCTATCAACGCACTGGCGACCGCGCATTTTTGGCAGCACAATATGGCGTGATGCGCGCCTATGCGGTGTATCTTGGCTCGCGCGCACACGATGGTATCGTCGATTACGGCCTCGGAGACTGGTTCGACATCGGACCTGGCGACGCAGGAGTATCCCAACTGACGACGGCGGGCGTGACTGGCACTGCGATTTACTACCAGGATTTAAAGGCACTCGAGCAGACTGCCGCAGTGCTGGGCCGGAACGAGGACAGTGAGGCTTATGCCGAGCAGGCGGCACACGTTCGCGCGATATTCAACGCGAGATTCTTCGATGCTGCACGGCATCGCTACGACAGAGGCAGCCAGACTGCGCAGGCCATGCCGCTCGCATTGGGGATGGTTCCCGAGGGCGAGCGACCGGCAGTGCTCGATACGTTGGTGAAGGACATCCGCGCGCACCAGAATCACACAACCTCGGGCGAAGTGGGATTTCACTATGAGGTCGAAGCGCTGCTTGAGAGCGGTCGCTCCGATGTTCTGCTGGACATGCTGGAACGCACCGATGCGCCCAGTTACGGATACATCCTGGCGCAGGGCGCAACCTCGCTGACCGAGGCATGGGACGGCGGCCACTCGCAGGACCATTTCATGCTGGGGAGCGCGGAAGAATGGTTGTATCGCGGGATGGGTGGGATCGAAGTGGATCTTTCGCACGAAGGGGCTGCGCGGTTGACGCTGCGTCCTGTTGTGGCGGGGAACATCGCATGGGCGCGCGCCCATTATCGATCGGCTCTCGGCGAGATCGAGAGTGAATGGCATCGCGGAGCAACGGAAACGGTTTACAACTTCACCATTCCGGCGAACGCGACGGCGACGATCGAGATTGATTCGGCGGCTGCCGGGACAGCGACTGTAAACGGCGCTGCGCCGGCCCATGCACAGGGAGTTCTGCTCAGGCTCGTCGACGGCGCTCGCTTTGTGATTACAGTTGGTTCAGGAAAGTACGAGGTGCGCGCGGAGAACCCCGTGCAGTAGGTGCGGTCTTTCTACCATGGTTTAGAGCGCGCGACGGAGATGCCACGGATATCGTGCGGCCATTTGCCGGAAACCGCGCAATAGAAGTGGTAGAGCGCGCCATTGTGGAAGAGGATGCAGGGTTTGTGCGCGTAGGTTTCGTCCACCGTGCCGGGCGCGCCGCGGTCGATGACGATCTCATTCACTTTTTCGAAGTGGTACGGATCGCGACCCAGCGCCAACAGCTCACGGGCGACGCCGCGGCGGTCGAGGCCGAAGTAGTACATGCCCCAGAGATTTTTGTGTTGTACGACGAACGGATTGCTGGCGAAACGCGCGTCCCATGAATCCTGTCCGCCGTTCGGCAGGATGGGATTGCCTTCGTAGCGGGTCCATTGCTTCAGGTCGCGCGAAGTGGCAACGCCGCTTTGCTCGTGCCAGCCGCCGCCTTCACTCTTCGGCAGCACGTCAGTCTTGGCGTTGTAGTAGAGATAAAAGACGCCGTCCTCTTCGATGAGATTAGGCCGGTAGAGGCCGCCGTGCTCCCATGGTGCGCCGTCAGCGGGAAACAGAATCGGATCTGTCAGCTCCCAATGCAACAGATCGCTGCTCCACGCGAGGCCGATGACCGCGGCGCCTGCTTCGTAACCTGCATTGGGATATGCGTTCCATGCCCCCAAATAACGGCCATGCACCTTTTTAAGGCGTCCCTTTGAGGTGAGGCCGTGTTCGTGCAGAACGCAACTGAGGGCGATGTTGAAGCGCGTGTATTTCGAGTTGGGATCGCGGCGCGCCACGCAGGCGATGCGTTCCCAGTGCACCAGGTCGGCGGATTTGGCGAGGCCTGTCTGGTAGCCAGTGCCATCGAAGCCGATGTAGAGCATGTGGAATGCGCCCTGGTCGAAAAACACGAAAGGGTCGTCGACGGATTTCGAGTCGAATGCGCTGGGGTCGTCCGATGCGGCGAGCACGAGCTTGCCGTATTTGTAAGGCGTGCGGAAGGGAGCGATCTCCGAGTTGCCAAAGCTTTCGGCGAAAAGGCGCGTGCTTGGGGCGAATGGAAGGCCGGCGAGCGACATGGCCAATGAGGAGGCGAATTTTCGGCGTGTAAGATGTGCATTCATCGAGTTGATTCTTTTGTGTTTGGTTTGTGCGAGCGGGGTCAGGGCACATCGGTCGCCAGCAAGGCCACACCCTGTGGTTCGAGGTCGACGCTCGTCACGCGGCTGTCATGGAGAACATCGTTCATTGTGGACGGCAGCGCAACGTGTACTCCTTCCGAGCCATGATTGATGAGCACAAAGACCGAGTGGTTGGCCTGCACCCGACGGCAAACTTCAACGCCGGCCGGGACATCGGGGAATTCAGCTTTGAGTTGCGCCTCGCTTGTAGCCCACGCAACGACGTTGCGCATCAGACCGGGATCGAGAACTGCACCCAGGTAGGTGATACTTCCTTTGCCGACGCGGCGTGTGATCATCGCAGGTTGGTTATCGAGCCAGCCATTTGATTTCGCGTAGCGAAGGAGAACGTCCACGTCCGGCGCGCTCGTTGAGAGTTGCTCGGCCCAAAGCGACGCGCCGCCGGAGCCGAGCTTTCCACCGACCGGCACGGCGCTATCGAGGGCGTAATACTGCTCGACGCGGCCACCGAGCGGCACAACTAGCGGTCCGGGCTGTCGCTGCGTGTTGAGAGCGTTGTACTCGTCCTTCATGCCGGAACGCGGACCGAGCACGAGACGTCCGCCCTGTTGCACATAGGTGAGTAAGTGCGCGGCAAGATCTTTCGAAATGACATTGAGGCTCGGCGCGAAAACTAATTTGTAATTGTCCAGCGGCGCGTCGGCGCTCACGATGTCGACCGTCAATTGTTCGTCACGCAGCGGGCGATAGTAGCCGAGCAGAACATCGAGTTGATCGTAGTTCTTGTTGTGCGGCTGGAAGTCGATGGCCCAGCGGCTTTCGTAGCTCACGAGCAAA
>Ga0302320_10010915_pt1 | contig 19311 bp, 25 predicted proteins | sample Bog_T0_3_FD_202130 | JGI IMG/M metagenome (GOLD analysis project Ga0302320, IMG submission 202130) | Peat permafrost microbial communities from Stordalen Mire near Abisko, Sweden - Bog_T0_3 | ecosystem: Environmental > Terrestrial > Soil > Wetlands > Peat | place: Sweden: Abisko, Stordalen Mire... | reverse complement strand
GTCGATGACGCCATTATGCTCGCCTTCGAGGCCGATCGGGATCTGGAAACGGACGGCGTTCTTGTTGAGCCGTTCTAGGATAGATTTGAATGAATTTTCAAATGAAGCGCCCATGCGATCGAGCTTGTTTATAAAGCAGAGGCGCGGCACGTTGCCATCATCGGCATAACGCCAGTTTGTTTCCGATTGAGGCTCCACGCCGGCAACTCCGTCGAAAACAACGACAGCTCCGTCAAGTACGCGCAGAGATCTCTTGACCTCGACGGTAAAGTCGATGTGTCCGGGAGTGTCGATGATGTTGAAGCGGACTTTTTTTGACAGGTCGGGCTGGCCTTCCTTGGTCAAAATTTTCGACATATACGTTGGATTCCAAAAACAAGTGATAGCCGCCGCCGTAATAGTGATGCCTCGCTCGCGCTCCTGCTCCATCCAGTCCGTGACTGTGTCACCCTCGTGCACCTCGCCAATTTTGTGCGTCATGCCGGTGTAATACAAAATACGCTCGCTGGTCGTGGTCTTGCCTGCGTCGATGTGTGCAATGATTCCGAAGTTTCGTACTGATTCTAGTGGGTAGTCGCGGTTCATGAATAATTATTTATAAGTTTGTAAGGTTAGAAATTTTATAAAGTAGGAGGAGTCTTTTTATTAAGCTGAATCTGGCAGATCAATAGGACAACAATCCCAAGGATAGTTCCTGGTATACCTACAAAAAAGTGCAGGAAGCCAAGGACAAGGTCGCTTTGGCCAATACCATAAAGAAGTACAGTCCCTTCAATTATTAAGCCAACTACAAGCGAAAGAGCGCCGATAATTTGGAAGAAACTTATGAACGGATTCTTCATGGTAAACAAAAAAGCGTCAGGGCTTTTAAGTAAGGGGTATGGTACAGGAAAAGGGGGAAATAATCAAATTATAAAAAGAAAAAGCGCAACATCACTGCTACGCTTTTGAAAACCAGATGACTTCATCATTTTCTCCAGGTGTGAGCAACCTTGGAACCCAACAATTTCATCAAACTTCTTGGATCGTTGAATGAATCGTCAACTTCGGTGATGACACAGCGACTCAAGCCTTTGCCAACCGCTTCGCCGCTATATTCACCAGCCCAAGTGTTACCATCCTTTATTTTGAAAGAGTAGAGGATTTCATCGCTTCGGCGCTCGTATCTCTTTGTGAATCTGACCTGTATATCATTGATCTCGATATCGCTCAAAACCGATTCGCCGTAATGATCGAGCATTCCGCCGATGAGTTGAGAAGGAAAATTAGGATTCTGGCGTATGATGCCGGCAAACATATCCCATATAAGTCCCTTTTCAATGACACAAACTGTGCCCTCAATAGGTTCTGTTCGCAGCCCAAGCCATTCTTGGTTTTGGAAAAAACAACCTTGAATCAGAAACATAAGATGTCCTTTTGTTGTTTGTTGAACTTGTTTAAAGTAAAGCTACTCCAAGCAGGCAAAAAGTCAAGTTATTTTTCGACGTTGAATCCAATATTTCCTTCGAGCGGTATCGGCGTGTCTATGAATTCTTTTACATACTTATACAATTTGGTCAGGGTTATTCCTTGCTTTAGCTGATAAATTTCAAGACCGTTGAATTTGCTGGCGAGTTATTTATTATCAATAATCATCTGGCGAAGTTTGACGAATGTACGCATGATGAAGATATTTATCTGCACAGCTCTATCGCTTTTCAATATAGAAGAAAGCATCGCCACGCCAAGAGACGGCTAGGTTGAGAGTTGAATGTAAAAGCAACCTATCGAAATTTGCGATAGGTTCAAACTTCAATTTCCCATCCAAATCGCCAAATTCAAGTATCCTGCGAATGTAACCCAGAGAAAATAGGGCAAGAGAAGCCATGCCGCTGTTTTCGAGACGCGATAGAAATTTATGATGAGATAAAGAATAGAGAACCACAAAGCAAGTAGTTCAAAGAAAGCCAAGCCCGGCTGGTGCAAGCCAAAGAAAATATATGACCACACAACATTGAGAACGAGTTGAATACAAAAGATCGCGATGATGTTCGCCTTTTGCCAATCACCGCTCCAAAACCTCCTTGTCCAAGGATTCCAACTCTTGTTGCGATCATCGAACAATTGATTGCGCACCTGCCAGCCCTTTTTCCAAACAATAAAAAGTGCAACGCCTATAAAGAGAAAAAGTACTGTCCAAACCGGGCCAAAAACCCATGCCGGTGGATTCAAAGCTGGTTTTGCAAGAGTCGAGTACCACGAATCAATCGAGGGTAGTGTGACAATTGAACCGATCCAACCAGCGAGGATTGGGATGATGAGCGCGATGACGAGCTTGATCCAATTTGAATTTTTCATACTAGAAGTATAACAAGATTCCCGCTGGAGTTCACCCTCGACTTAATTGGGGGCGGGAATGACAATCTTGCGAGTACAAGGGCTACCCTTGTACAAGAAAAAATCCCTTTGGGGATTCTTCTTTAGCTCGTTAAATAAATCTAACTGAAATATAGACACCTCTCGCTCGTTTATAATTTTCAAAACAAATAGAGTAATATTATTCGCTTCGAGGAGATTTCGACCTATGTCTCGCCCCGCCCGCTCTTATCCTTCAGTATGAAAGATAGAGAATATTCTGGGACGGGCGGGATGATTGGAACTTAGTTCCAATCATCTACCACGCAAAGTGGGCAAAGGCCTTGTTGGCTTCGGCCATCTTGTGCATCGTTTCGCGCTTCTTGACAGCGTCGCCTTCGTTTTTTGAGGCGGCAAGGACTTCGTCGGCTAGTTTTTCGTGCATTGGTTTGCCTTTTTTATTGCGAGCGGCTTCGACGATCCATTTCATAGAGAGGGCGTTGCGGCGTTCCGGACGGACTTCGCGTGGTACCTGGTAATTTGCGCCACCAACGCGTCGTGAGCGGACTTCCATGGCAGGAGTGGTATTTTTCAAGGCAGCCTCAAATATTTCCATTGGTTTTTCGACTTTTGCTTTTTCCTTTATAACATCAAACATACCATAAACAATTTCCCGGGCAGTAGCTTTCTTGCCGCTGTCCATACAGTAATTGATAAATTTAGTTATTTTGACAGATTCATAGCGCGAATCAGGACGAATGGGTTGTTTGTTCTTTATTTTGCGTCTCATGGTAGTTTATTTTGCTGCTTTCGGACGTTTGTTGCCGTATTGACTGCGACCTTTTCTCCTAGCTTCGACGCCGGCGCAATCCAAAACGCCACGGACAATCGAATAGCGCAGACCGACGTCCTTGACACGGCCCCCGCGAAGCAAAACGACTGCGTGTTCCTGCAGATTGTGCCCCATGCCGGGAACGTATGCTGTCACTTCCATACCATTCGAAAGGCGCACGCGGGCGATCTTTCGAATGGCGGAGTTAGGCTTTTTAGGAGTCTTTGTGGTGACTTTTATGCAGACACCGCGCTTGAAAGGCGCCGGGAAAAAGCTCGGGCGGTTCTCGATCGAGTTGAAAGTGCGGGTCAAGGCGACGGATTTCGACTTTCTCTTGAAGCTCCTGCGGCTCTTTTTTGTGAGTTGGTTTATTGTGGGCATGAATAAGTTTTTAAAGTCTATAAAGTCCTTAAAGTCGTAAAGTCAAGAATACTTGCGTCCGCTTTATGGACTTTATGACTTTCGACTTTATGGACTATTTTTTGGTTCGCCTGATTTTTTCACTCGATTTCCCCATGAGAAGCGAGGAAATGAATTACTCATGCGAAACCGTGATTAATGTACGTTTTTTGGACGTGAAATGAGTCTACTTTATTTGAAGGGGAAATGCAAGCAAATCTTGACATTTCAACAACTTGTATTAAGGTGAGTCCAGAAGTTCACATCCTTAACCAGAACCAAAAGGAACCATATGGAAAACAAAGACCATCTCGATGGGGAAACAAAGACCTTCATCGATGACATCTCTTTCGATGGCACTATAGCAGTATCTTACCGCCCTGCATTGCCGAACATGACATCGGCTGATGCACTCAAATTAAAACAATTGAGGGAAAAATTCTGGCGCATCAACCCTGTTGAAGACCGTAAAGACGGAGGGGTGATAACATTGGGCGTTCTCGGGGAAATCGAGAGGCTACTGAAAGAAATAATCGCCCGCACAAATCCGTAAACTTGATACCAGTTCACAAAGCCCAGCCAAGTCAGCGCGGGGCTTTTTATTTGAAGGGGGAATGCAAGCAATTAATAAAGCTTATAGTGTACTTTTTATATTACATCTTGGAGAATAAGTTGAACTACCTCTTCGGGTGAAAGTTTCTCGGTATCAATATTTCTTCCAAATTCATATCTGTTCTCTTGCCACTTTTTTAGATTTTCATCGATTCGTTCGGCTGTCACAGGTGGCTTTTTCGGAGTATTTGGTCTGCCTTGAGCCCTTTTCTTTAAAATTTCCACCGGGGCTTCGAGTTGATAGAAGTGTAAATCTGCTTTGAATTCATTTGCTAAATCTATATATGGTTGAACGTATTCTTTTTTCCAAAAAGCTTGTTCGATGAGTAGATTGCATCCTTGTTCAAGAAAAGTCTTGCACATCCCAAGCATCACCTTACTCACTAGATCATAGTCATCAACTCTCTGAAAGTCAGATAAAAACCATTTGATCTTATCCATACCAAGGAGTGCCGTTCGAGGCAGCCTTGAATGAAGTAAAGATGAAATCGTCGTCTTACCAGATCCCATTGGACCCTCTACAATTATTACAAATTGTTTTTTCATTAAAGTAATCTTATCAGCTCACGACCACAAAGTCATCCGCGGATTATACCCCACCGGCTTTGAACAAAATCAAAACATAACTCTAACTTGCTTCGACTAATTGACACATATATATTTACCATATAAGATATATATGTATCCATAACCATACAAAAACCATGACCAGCCAAGTTATTGTCAACATCGATACTAAACTAAAGAATCGCGCCATGAAGCGGGCTAAAAATCATGGTACGACCCTTTCGGCAGTTTTAAAATCGTCTGTCGCGGCCTATGCCCTCGGTGAAATTGATTTTGGCTTGAAGGAAACATTAAATGCAAAAACTCTTCGCCAAATAGAAAAAGCTGAAAAAGATTTTGAAAAAGGAAAAAATATCTCGCCGGCGTTCACTTCAGTTGCGCACATGCGCAAATATTTGAGATAATTATAGGGTGAAAATCTTTCTCCATAAGGATCTCGAAAAGAAGCTGAGAAAAATTCCTGCAAAGATACGGGATAAGTTTTTTGAGCGACTGGAATTATTCATTGAAAATCCACACCACTCTATGCTTAACAATCATTCCGTCAATAATGCTTTTCCAGATCGCAGAAGCATTAATATAACCGGAGATTATCGAGCTATATTCAGGGAGTACGATTACGGGATAGTATTTACTGATATTGGCACTCATCCAGAACTATATGGCTAATTTCACACCCCCGTTAGCGCATGGAAAACGACATAGATGAGCGGGCTGACGAGCGGCCAAATACCAAAGAGCGCGATGAGGAGAAAGAAAATGGAGTAGCGCTCGATTATGGCGCGGATGTAATTATATTTAGGCGGCAAAAGGGCGAATAGCACATGCGAGCCGTCGAGCGGCGGGAGAGGCACCAGATTGAAAAGGGCCAGGACTATATTGATCATGACGACATACGACGATATCTCGAGAAATGATTCCGAAATAGGCACAAAACGGATGAGGAGGCTGAATACGACGGCAATGAGGAGGTTGCAGGCAGGACCGGCGACACCGATGAGGAATTCGCCCGTGCGGCGATTCTTCAGGTTATACGGGTTCCATTGCACCGGCTTGGCCCAGCCAAAGGTGAAACCGAACAGCGACGTGATGATTGGCACCAGGACGGAGCCGACCGGATCGAGATGTTTGAGCGGATTGAGCGTCAGCCTGCCCTGGATGCGCGGCGTCGGATCGCCGAGCGCCACGGCCGCATAGCCGTGAGAAAGCTCGTGGAGCACCACGGACATGATGAGGATGATTATGGAAAAGATGAGGGAAACAGGGTCCATGTTGCGTAAATGTAAATGTATGATATCATGTCCCTTACCTAAAAACATGGCAAAAGTATGTGCAATAACAAAAGTAGGCTCGCGAATGGGCGGCGGCTATTCGAACCGCACCCGCGCCACACAGTTCAACCCGACCGGATCTGTGCGCCGCTACCCCAACCTGCAGAAAAAGCGCATCTACATCCCTGAATTGAAGAAGACCATGGTCCTCACTATCTCGACCCGCGCCTTGAAGACGATACAAAAGAACGGCGCATACAAGACGCTGAAGAAAGCAGGGTTGATATAAGAAAACTTTAAAAAGCTATTTTAAAAGAAGTCGTAAGGCTTCTTTTTTCTTTTCCCGGACATATCTTAGCTCTTGACTCGTCATCTTATCCAGATTGTGCGAAGGTCTGCTCCTTGTATGCTATAATCATTCCACTTTACCCGCTTATTACAAAAATAACATGACAAAATTTGAAGAAAAAAAGTTCACTATACCGGCTTTGAAGGGCATTTCGGCGAAAAATATCGAGGAGCATTTGAAGCTGTACTCTGGCTACGTAAAAAATGCGAACGCAATACAAGAAAAGCTAATGGAATATAAAAAAGACCGTGAGGCAAACGCTTATGTTATTGGCGAGCTCCGTCGGCGTTTGAGCTTTGAATACAATGGCATGCGCAATCACGAGATTTATTTTTCTTTATTTGAAGGAGGGCCAAAACCATTGGCTGAAAATGGTCCGGTCAAGAAAGCCGTGGAAAAAGACTGCGGACCGTTTGATGAATTCTTGGACGGTTTCAAAAACATGGCGGCAACAACACGCGGCATAGGCTGGGCAGTCCTTTGGTACGACAGAAAAGCAAAATCTCTTTTGGCTTCATGGGTTGATGAACAGCATCTCGGTCTCTTGAATGATTGCGCAATGATAATCGGTCTCGACATGTGGGAACATTCATACGTCGCCGACTATGCTCCGTCCGGCAAAAAACAATACATAGAAGACTTTTTCACAAATTTAAATTGGGAAGTCGTCGAAAAGAGGTTCAAGGACGCGCAGTAAAAAATCCTGCTTTCAAGAGCTAATGTCTTTTCAAACTGATCCATTCCGACGGAATGGTCCTATGTCTATTGATCTTCATTTTTACAATGTACGTACATTGTAAAAATCAATACATGGAATGATACTCACCCCCCTCGACCTGCTCTTGGCTCACGATTTTTGGCTGGCTTTCCATTCTTTTTGCTTTTCCATTCTTTAAAAGTTCCTGCAGGTCATTTGCCGCGTAGCTCTATCGGCACATTGTCTGCGAATGAGGTTGCGATGACATCGGCGCGCTCGTTTTGCGCGACGCCGCTGTGGCCGAGCACGACATTCCATCTGATTTCTTTTCCCTCCGCCACTCTCAGCAATTCCTGCCAGAGATCCTGATTCAAAACCGGTTTTTTCGCCGCCGTGCGCCAATTTTTCGCGAGCCAGCCCTGTATCCAGAGCGTCATCCCCTTTACCACATATTCAGAATCGGCGTTAAGCAGGACTTTTGAGCCGGTCGGTACCGCTTTCAGCCCTTCGATCGCCGCTTTCAATTCCATCCTGTTATTCGTCGTGTGCTCTTCCCTACCGCCGAGCTCCTTGATGCTTGCGACCTCATTTTGCGCTTTGCCTTTTGAGTTTTGGATTAATATCGCCGCCCAACCTCCGGGCCCGGGATTTCCGCGCGACGAACCGTCGGTGTAGATGGTGAATTCGTTCATGGAGAATATCTTAGCATATAAAAAAGCTCCCTCGGGGGAGCTTTGTGAAAAATTGCCAGAGAACGGCTTTTTCTTGGAAGTCTCGTTCAAAACATCCCCTTCAAGACCCCGTTGGCGGCGTCTTCAAAATGCTTTTCGAGAGTCGCCACAACGGGATGGCCTTTGGCCGGACGCGGGACTTTGACGCTGCTGCTTCTCCTGAATGCCGCGTTGCCGCCGTCCAAAAATGCGACGCTGCAAAAATGGGTATGCAGAGATGGGTTCGGTTTGGTTTCTTCTCCAGTTTGTTTATTTTTCATTCAAAGAGCCTTGGTTAACTATTTACTTTATTGTACATCCAAAATCCTCACGCGCAACTCCGGTTTCCACTTGAAAGTGGATTTCTCCAGAGTGCCGATGATGGTCGCTTTTGCGCCGACTTCGAGTTTGACGCTAAAATCATCCGATTTTTTAAAAAAAGCGATGGCCGAAACGGTGCCGCCGTTTTCTTTTTCCAAAAGCAATTCGAGATGATTCTTTTCCTTGCCGAAATGCTTGACTGCGGCTATGGTCGCGTCCTGTATCATAAAAACCGGCTTTGGATTTCCTGTGCCGAATGGCGCGAATTTGTTCACTTCGTCATAGAGGCTCCATGTTATGCCATCGGCTTTAAAAATCCCGTCGACAAAAGTCTTTTCTTTGTTTTGATCATCGATCCTTGATCCTTGATCTTTTTTTATCCTTTCATATGCCTTGTTCAAGGTCTCTTCAAAATCGAACACCGCCTCTTTGCTCACGGTGAATCCACCGGCGCCCATGTGACCGCCGAATTGCGAAAAGGTCAAAGCGGGCATCGCCGTCATGAGCTCGACCAGGTGCACGTCGTCCCCGTCGCTGGTTCGGCACGAGCCTTTGTAGAGGCCGTCGCCGTCGCGGCCCCAGAGAAAGACGGGGCGATCGAATTCTTCGGCGCACGTGTTCGCCGCCAAACCGAGAAGCGATGGCTTCCATTGCGGATTCCCGAGAACGATGGCGCTCGGCATGACGGTTGGATAGCGCTCTTTTATCTTTCTCTTGACCTCCTTTACGAGACTGGCGACGACGCCTTTGCGTTCGTTGTTGATATGGTCGAGATGTTCGGCCAGACCCTCCGCCTCGTTCTCGTCCTCGGCGACGAGGAGCCGGAAAGCATCCATCGGCACGCCCATCCGCGAGGCGGCATTGATGCGCGGAGCTATGGAAAATCCGACATCGTCCTCCATGATGTCCTTTTGCTTGACGCCGATCTTTTTTAGGAGGCTCGCGAGGCCTTTCCTCGGCGATTTGCGCAGGACGGAGAGGCCGTAATACGCGAGGATCCTGTTTTCGCCGGTCAGAGGAACCATGTCGGAGAGCGTTGCGATGCCGACCATGTCGAGCAGCCATTTTTCATGGCCTTCCTTCATGCCGAACCTTTCTTTTTTCAAGATCGCTTGGATCAATTTCCAGCCGACGCCGGCGCCGCAGAGATCTTTGTCGGGGTAGGCGCAGTCGGCCTGCTTTGGGTCGACGATGGCGAACGCCGCAGGCAATTCCGCAGGAGGCGTGTGATGATCGGTGATGATCACGTCCATTCCCAATCCGTTCGCGACCTCGACCGGACCGACATCGGTGACGCCACAGTCGAGCGTGACGAGCAGTTTCGCCCCGTTGTCTGCGATCTCCCTTATCGCCGCATCATTCAGGCCGAATCCTTCGTCGTGGCGATGCGGGATATAGTTGTAAAAATTCTGATAGCCGATGCGTTTGAAAAAATCATGGAACATCGCTCCGGCTGGAATGCCGTCCATGTCGTAATCGCTGTAGACGACGGTTCTCTCGCCCTTCTTTATAGCTGAAATGATGCGCTCGGCGGCTTTTTCGGCGTCTTTCAATAAAAAAGGGTCGTGCGATGCTAAAAAATCAGGGTCAAGGAAAACCCGCGCCGTCTCGGCGTCAGAAATGCCGCGGGTATGGAGCAACCGCGCCGACAGATCGGAATATTCTATCAATCGCGCGCGCACATCGGCAGGGATTTCAGATCGGAGGGAGTAGCTCATTATGTGATTATAACATAGCACACCGGAACAATCAGAAAAATTCGTTCGATATCCTTTTCCGCCATTTCACAGCTTTTATCTTATTCTTCTCGATGACGAGCGTTGATTTCGCATTTTTATCAATCTCATACATAGAGGATTTTGCGTCTTCCACATTATCCGCAGCTTTGAAAATAGATTCTATGATCCTGTTTTCCCGATTACCCAGCTTTATTTCAAGAACATAATCTTCGAGCACCGCTATATACTCGTTTGCATTGACCTTGGAATTAATCGAGCAACGAAAATCATTGCTACGGCGCTTATTCATCATTTGTTTGTCTAAAAAGGTGCGGCCATGGACGGCGAGAAAGGTATTCCGTCGCCTTGCCGATAATAGTCTATTATAGATTTTTTCAGTCAGATTAGTTAGGTCACCAACAAGGGAAACGTCATGACCGCTTTTCTCTAAGACATCATTCCACTTGGCAAGCCATAGATCATTTACGGATACGATCGACCTATACATGACCACTTTTTCTTCTTTTTTTAATTTTCGTAATACGCGATATATACCTTGTTTGGTGAATTTAATATTACCAGAATTGATTTTTTTGATTAGATCGAGGGTTGGCAAAGGGCTTTTGTTAAGAAGGGCAATTAGAATCATCTCTTCCAGATTTCCGTTTAGCAGCCTCATTTTGTTAGTAAACAACTTGTTTACTATGGCTATATGTTCGTTTATTTACTTGGAAAAGTCAACTGGATAGTTTTTAATATGCAAAGAAAGGAGAAAAAATTATGCCATTATCGGAACGGGCAAGGACTTGATCATCCAAAAGAAAATTTCTTTAAGGACTTCGAAAAACTGCTTGATTTTCTTGTCGAGCTGGATGACAAGTATTACAAAGATCTTCGACCAAACAATGATCCTGAAATCGCCCTTAAAAAACTCACTCGTAAGATGTTTCAAACGAGTGAGTTTTTGTATGCTAGTGAAATTTGATATAATTCACATATGCAAAACTGTGTCTTCTGCAAAATAGTTAAAAAAGAAATTCCGGCTCATGTCGTTTATGAAGATATGGACTTCCTCGCTTTCCTCGACATCCATCCGCAATCGCCCGGACATACTCTCGTTATACCGAAAAAACATTATAGGTGGGTTTGGGACGTTCCGAATGCCGGAACCTATTTCGAAATCGTCAAAAAGATCGCCTTGGCGCAACAAAAAGCTTTTGATCAAGAGATGATTTTGAGCAAGATAGTCGGCGAAGACGTCCATCACGCCCATGTTTGGCTTTTTCCGAGCGACATAACAAAAGGCGACAAGATGGATTTTGGGGGTAACAAGAAAAAAATCATCGATAATCTAGAGCAGGAAAATAATCTTTAAAAAAGAAAAAATCCCTTTGATATGGTCGCTGGGATTTTTGTGCGATTTCAGACTAAAGATAATTTCTACCTGTCAGGAATTCGATGAGATTAGATTTTTCCTGGGCAGTCAAAGTATTTGTAAGGGCTTTGCCAAGAAAAAAATCTACTATGGGTGGCACAGAATCCATTCTTGGGGCTCGCTTGAAGTATTTCCTGATGGCACGCGTCGAATCATCGCATTTGGCGTTCTTGGCAACACGAAATGTACAGGGCATAACGATCCTTTCTGTTGGTCTGCCGAAACTCTATCAGAAATGGCGAGATGGTCAAGCATTCAAAGCATCGATCCCAACCAACGTTCCCTGTGCCAGAAAATCGAGCATGGCCCCGCCGCCGGTCGAGACGAATGTGAAAGAATCCTCCAATGATTCGCCGCTCGTCTGCTTTAGCTCGGCGATAGCCGCCAGCGTATCACCGCCTCCAACGACGGATTTTGCGCCGCGCCTCGTGGCATAGGCGATCATACGCGCTAGTTCATGCGTCGGTTCCTTGTAGCCATTCTCGTAATTGCCGAGCGGGCCGTTCCAGAGGATGAATTTGGCCGTATCTATCTTTCCCTTCAAAAAAACGAGGGTTGCAGGGCCAGCATCGAGTATCTTTTCATCTTTTGAAACCTTATCCGGCACGAGAACCTTTTGTCCGCCGCCGCTATCGGCAACAACATCAACCGGCAAGATTATTTTTTTATTCGAAAGAAGGTCGCCGAAATCTATCGCCGCCGAAGAGACTATGGAACGGCCGACTTCGAACCCTTTGGCTTTGAAAAAATCGTTGGCCAGAGCACCCCCGATGAAGATATCGTCCGCTTTGCCCAAAAATCTATTCACGAGCGGCAATTTTGTATCGAATTTCGCTCCGCCGAGTATGAAAAGGAATGGATGCGACGGATCGAACGCGAGCGATAGATTTTTTACTTCGAGGGCGAGCTGAAATCCGGCGAAATGTGGCAAAAGCTTTGGCACGCCGACGATGGAAGCGTGTGCGCGATGAGACACAGAGAAGGCATCATTGATATATATATCGCCAAGCGTCGCCAGTTGCTTCGTAAATGCCGAGTCGTTCGCCGCTTCGCCCGGATAGTTGCGAATATTCTCGAGGAGGACAAAGCCCGCTCTCTGTCCGGCGGACTTTTTTGCAGCTTCTTCTATCGTCTCCGCAAAATCACATGGAAACCCGAGACTGTTCAAGGTTTCAACGACAGGTTTTAAAGTCGCCTTCCCTTCCACCCCTGCCGCATTCTCGATATGGCTCACCATGACGACGTTCGCGCCCTTCTCCTTCAAGAAATCGAGCGTCGGAAGCGTCTTTCTGATGCGAAAATCATCGACGACCTTGCCGTTCTGCACCGCCACATTGAAATCTGCGCGCAAAAGAACGCGTGTGCCGTCTTTGATGTCAGCTTGATCGAGAATTTTCATTATTTTCTTTCATTACGCCACATCCACCGCTTTTGCCAGCTCGATGAATCCCGGCACATTCACGCTCTCGCGGCCGACGAGGAGACCTTGGACGCCTCCGATGCGGATGATGTCTCCCGCATTCCTCCAATTGACCGAGCCGCCATAGAGCACGGGCAGATCGAGCGCCGCAGAGTGGCCAAAGATATCGGCGATGGTCTTCTTTATAAAAAGGGCCGTTTCGCGGATCTGTTCCGGCTTCATAGCCTCCTTTGCTCCGATCGCCCAAATCGGCTCGTAGGCGATGATGATCTTTGAAACTGAAGATTTGGAGATATTCGGCAGAGATCTCTTCAGTTGGTCTTTGATGACAGATAGATATGCGCCATCGGCATCATGGACAGCCTCGCCTATGCAGATTATCGCGCACAGGCCCGCGGAAATCGCGGCGGCGGCTTTTTTCGAGACGATCTCATCCGTCTCGCCCATCTTTCTGCGCTCGGAATGGCCGACGATCGCATAGGAGACGCCCATGTCACGGAGCATTTTTGCGCTCACCTCGCCCGTAAACGCGCCTTCACCTTCAAAAAAGACGTCCTGCGCGCCAGCCATGACATGCGCCCGATTTTTCGAGCCTTTTCTCGGCTTCTTGTTCGATGGCGCGACGAGCGACAGGTAAACGAACGGCGGGCAAGAGACGATGGAGGTGCGATCGAGCTTTGTTGATATTTTTTTATAGGCAGAGATGATATGCCGCGCGTCGTCCAGCCGCACGGGATTCATCTTCCAATTGCCGACAAGGAGTCTTTTTGATCGCGATGGCATGATGGGATAAGTATAAAGGAGAAAGGGAAAAGTAGAAAGCGGCTTTTTATCGCATTTTATTGCAACTGCTTCCACGAAGCCAGCTGGTACTGTGTAGATGCCAATGGAAAATTAGGTGGGGGGCTGTAGAAAAGATTTGCGTCGTACGTGATATTGCGAATCGCGTACCCCGTACCGTCGGTATACGCGAAACCATACCGCTGATTAGTCGCTATCATTCCATCTAGATTCAGCGTCGAGCGATTGTAATAATATCTATCAGAAGAATTGCCAGGATAATTGGGATCTGTGATGGAACAAGATGAAGAATAATAGTACCTTCCGACACGGCCATTTTCTGCCATGAGAGCGGCGTCGATGGTCACAGTATCCGGACTTTCGAGCGGCACATTCACGTTCCCTTGGGAAATGAGCCCTATCGTATCGTTGCCGTTAAAATTGGTGTAGAGAAGGCTGCCATTATCCTCATTATTGACAGCTCCAACCGTTATGCTCGGCTCATATCCGTAGCCTGGATCAGGCAATTGGCCGGCGGCAATTGTCAGGCGTGCGCCATTTATCTGTCCATCGACCCAAAGATTGTCTTGGGCAAATATAATGCCATTCGCGGGAAACGGGTACACCCCGCTCGATTGGCTGCCAAGCTTGTACAGCGTCTCCGATTGTATGCTCCGAGTATCCCACTGGGCTTCGCTATTTGCGGTGCCATCGTTACCGCAATTCCCCGGAGGGCTTACGAGAGCGGTCACTACATACATAGTGAAATAGCCATTCGGATAGCTTGCATTCGGCTGGCTCAAAACCATATGATAGCCGTAACCGTTATAGGTAGTGTTGCCTATTTTGTATTTCGAAGAAGAAAAATTATACCCTGCAGAAGTCTCCAGTTGCTGGAGATTCAGTGTGAGCCCGACGAAATCTGTCGCCGGCACCGGATATTGCCTCCCAGCTGAAAATACCGCCGTGTTATTCGCGGCAGCGCCTGGCGGCGAAGGGTCTGTAGGGCTGACGCATGTATGGACGCCATATGATAGGTTCGTGCAGCTGCCGCCGGAATTATTATCATTGGGATTGCCATCCCAATCAGGGTCGGTGTATGTCGCCATTGCGCTCGATATGACATTGTTGGCTATCCCGTCAAAATGGATCCCTTTATTCGAAGTGACGGGTCCATTCACCATAGTGCCGATACCGAAACGCATATAGTCATTCGACACGACGGCATATTGCGCGAGCGAGGGCTCGGCCAAGATTGCCTGGACTACCCTTTTTACCGTCTTGTTGGTCGTCGTCGTTCCGGTCGAAACAATAACGACTTTTGTCGAGCCGAGCGGCGGTGGTGTGATGGCGAGAGAGTATCCGCCGATCAAATTACCGTTCTTGTCGTAGAAATTGTGATAATACGGGCCCGACGTCGCCGTGCCGTCCTGGTAATCCGTCGGATATTGCGCCAAATGCCAGCGATAATAGTCGATGCCGGCTTCGGCGATCTGAAAAGCCTGCTCCTTTGCGGCCGTAGCACGGATGCCTGCGAGCATGGATGCTCCCCAATTGACCAACCCGGTCAAAACCGTCACCGCCACGGCGGCGAACACGAGGACTGATACCAGGATGTCTCCTTTATTTTTCATAGATTTGTTTTGAGATTGCGCAAGCTGACCTGCGTCGTGTATGTCCGCACGACGGGAGCCTGGTTGAGGAGGACGTCCAAGGCCAAGCTTATCTTTATCAAATGCACGGAGGAAATATTGACCGGCGAGGACAGAGGCGAGCTCGTGCCGGTGTAATTTTGATCATAATACTGGAACATTGGCGTCGAGGATGTGTTCCTCACATCGGTCAAGAGGGACGACGTCGCCTGACTGGCCGGATTGTAGGAAAACGGCGAGCCGGACGGCTGTATGACGGCACGATATAATGTGCTGCCGATGAGCGCATAGGTGATCTCTTCGGTTATCCCGTCGTTATCGACGTCGGAAAAGAACGTGACGCTGGACGTTCCCGCTGTAGCGATCGGGTATGCGCCATTCGCCGCTGTCGATGATTGGCGGAGTTCCGTCAACATCGTCTTCAATATGACTTGTGCGTCTTGGGCAGTCTGGAACGAGCCGGATACTACCGTGTTGTTAGAATAGATATTGACCAGAAAGGTGCCGACAGCCACCATCACAGCTACGAATATGGCCATCGATATAAAGACTTCGACGAGGGTGAAGCCGGAAGAAGTAGGAGGTCGATTGTACTTGCATTTACTTTCTACTTTATACTTTATACTTTTTACTTTTTTAAATAGACTCATTTTATTTTTTATAGTATAACTCTGCTTCCAACTAATGATTCAGTTGTACTAATTTGCTTTGCCAACCGCTCATGGTGGAAGAGGAATATACCGATGTCGTGTATCCTGATTTAGATATAGTCAAGGTATATGCCCCTACCGGAACACCTTGGAAAATAACTTGCCCAGGCGGAGCACAACTGGAAGTAAACGTAAATGACACGTCGTTTATTGTAGGCGTTACCGTTGCTATTTGAGTCTTGAGATAAGCCATATAGCGCGCATATTCTGTGTTATTGTTCGCCGTACTTATCGCAGTCCCTGGTGAATTGTAATATGTATTACTTGTTCCATTGGGCCCCAGGTAATTCCAGGGTCCTGTCGAGCTCGGAGATGTAGCGAACTGGAACGCAATAGATGTAGAACTATGCTGGCTGAGCGGAGTCCAATTTAAAGAATAAAAATTACTCGTCGTACCTGTGTCAAATGTTGATGATTCGAGAGTGCTTGTTGCACCAGTGTTATAGGGACCGCTATAACTATTCCAATGAAGAAGGATACTTCCAGACGAAGAAGCAGTCTGCGTATCTACTCCGCTACCTGAAGCATATCCATTTGAAACACTCCCAAAAGTCTGATTGCCCTGGCCGCCTGACCAATCTCCTTGGTCAAAGTATCCTTGGCCAGTGATTTGAGTTTGATTAAAAGCTGAACCGGACAATTGAACGGTCGCACCTGAAAGAGGTTTATTTGAATTAGCACCGTCTTCCACTGTGACCATAAAACTATTTTCATATGCCGGCACGACGACCAATTGCAGATTCTGCGCACTGCCGGCGTTTAAGACGAACGGACTGAACGGTGTGATGCCGTTCGTGTCATAGCTCGAGCTTTTTGGTGTGAGAGCATATGTATCTGGGATCATCGAATTCAGAGTGAGCAGTCCGGACGAATTTGTCACCAGATTTTGCGAGAATAATGGGTTACCGCCGAATGTTTTCGTTCCGGTCAGGTTAAAGTTGAAATTGCCGACCGGCGAACATGTCGGCGAGACGCTCGATATGGCGAGCGTGCTCAATTTATCTATTTCCAAACTAGTGCTTGTCAGCTGGCCATTCACAACAGTCAGATTCGGGCTCGTTGTCGCCGTCGAATATCCAGACTTGGTCGCGGTCACATTATAGACTTGATAACCACCTGGAACGCCTATTATATTGAGAATACCGTTATTGTTGGTGATGTCATTATTAGTTATAGATGAAGTGGCTGTACTCTGCATGACCACTGTTGCCCCTTGGACGGGATTTGCATTTGAATCAAATATATTCACGGTCAAGGCACCCCCCGCTCCAGCAGATTGCAGATTTGCCGGGGAGACTTGGCCAGTCAAGGCAACTGGCGTAAAACTTCCTTGGCACGAAGCGCAAGCTATGTCTACTTCAACTGTTTTAACAGACGCTTGAACCGTAGATGTAGATAAATTTTGAGCACGAATAACAAGAGTAACATTAAAAGTAAACCCGCCGCGCGACAGAGTCTGCGTCTGCGGCAAAACTCCCTGCGGTATGCCGTTGGTCAATCCCACATTCGTATACGGCATGTTACGGATGATCTCGAATTGCTCGTCGGCCAGCTCGACCGCCAAAATATTCGCCTGACTGGCATTGGCCAGCCGGAGCAGGCTGACAAAGGCGCCGTAAACCGCTCCGGCAACGATCAAAAAAATCGCCGTACCGACCAGAACTTCGACGAGGGTAAAACCGGAAGAATTGTTTTTAATGTATGACATTGACGAGCGAATACATCGGTTCGATCATCGAAATGGCGAAAAAACCGACGGCCGCGCCGATAAATACTATCATGACCGGCTCGATGATGGTGGACATGTCTTTGGTCTTTTCATTGACGTCGTCTTCATAAAAAGCGGCCACATTGAGGAGCATCTCCCCCATTTTGCCCGTCTCCTCGCCGACCGACAGCATCTCGGCGAAAAAGACGGGGTAGAGTTTTTCGTTCTTTTCAAATATCTTCGACATCAGGTCGCCTTTTTTTATGGCCTCCTTGGCATTTTCTAGGACGGCGCGGAAATACACGTTTTGGATGACTGTGGCTGTTATGGATATAGACTCCACGACTTCTACGCCCGAATGGAGCAAGGAGGCCAATGTCCTGGCTGTGCGCGCGGCATTGACTTCCTGGGCCAAGGGACCGACGATAGGCATTTTTAGGATGATCTTGTGCATGACCTTCTTGCCCGAAGGCTTCTTTGACCATCGATACCAGAGAAAGCCGATGATGACGAGCCCGATCAGAATATATATGCCGTCTTTTTGGAATACATTGCTCAGGTTCAGGATGAATTGCGTGGTCGGCGGCAGGGGCGCGCCCAGGCTTTCGAACGTGGACAAGAGGGTCGGCACGACAAAGATCATCATGAGCACGCCTATGATTATCATGACGGAAAATATCACCGCCGGATATATCATGGCGCCACGGATGCGTTTTGTCAGGGTATATGTGCCGTCCATTTGATCCGCGACAGCCTTGAGGGACTCGGACAGGGCGCCGCCCTGTTCGCCCGCATGGATCATGGATACGAAAAGCGGCGGAAAGACATTGGCATGCTTGGCTAATGCATCGGCAAAGCTCATGCCTTTGTTGATGCTGTCGATCAGATCGTCCAAGACCTTTTTGAGAGCCTTGTTTTTCGACTGCCGCTCCAAGACAGAGAGCGCTCTCGAGAGCGCCAGGCCAGCCTTGAGCATGAGCCCGAGATTCCTGGCAAAATTTATCTTGTCCTGTGTCTTCACCTTGCCGCCGATGGATATGTGAAGCGACGAAAAGAGCGACCCCGGCTTTTTTTCTTCGGCAGAAAGCGTCTCCAAACCATCGTCTTTCAGAATTTTGTACAGGTCATATTTATCCGTCGCTTCGCGTTGGCCTTTTACGGTCTCGCCTACGGAGTTTTTCGCTTTGTAGATAAAAGTAGGCATACGTTTTATTCGCTTACCACCCTCAAAACTTCTTCGACAGTCGTTATACCCTCGACCGCCTTAAAAATGCCGTCCTCGAACATGGTTAGCATGCCTTCCTTTTTTGCCTGCGATTCGATCTGGTCAGTGGTTGCATTCTTTATGATGAGCTCTTTGATGGTCGGAGTGACTTTTAGGATCTCATGGATGCCTATGCGGCCTTTGTAACCCTCGTCTTCTTTGCCGCCGCCAGGCTTGTAAAAAGGTATCTTGCTCCAATCATCCGTCGGCTTGACTATCTTTTCCTCTCGGAGGGCGGTCAAGACCCGGTCCAGGTCGATGGATTTTGACAGGACGGCTATCTCGTCTTTGGTCATAAAATATTTTTCCTTGTTCTCGTCCAATTTTCTGACCAGGCGCTGGGCGATGATGACGTCCAGAGTCGAGATAAGGAGGAACGGCTCGATCTTCATATCGATGAGACGCGGCATGGCTCCCGCGGCCGAATTGGTATGGAGGGTCGATAGAACGAGGTGTCCGGTCAACGCGGAATTGACGGCCAGAGACGCCGTCTCGTTGTCGCGTATCTCGCCGACCATTATCACGTCGGGGT
>Ga0302320_10010910_pt1 | contig 19316 bp, 15 predicted proteins | sample Bog_T0_3_FD_202130 | JGI IMG/M metagenome (GOLD analysis project Ga0302320, IMG submission 202130) | Peat permafrost microbial communities from Stordalen Mire near Abisko, Sweden - Bog_T0_3 | ecosystem: Environmental > Terrestrial > Soil > Wetlands > Peat | place: Sweden: Abisko, Stordalen Mire... | reverse complement strand
AAAGCCCCTGTTGATGGGCGCCATGGCGGACTTGTCACGCGGGCGCGCCCGCACGATCAAGATCCCGAAGGCCGAGGTGAGGATACCGATCCCGGCGACGATGAGCGGGTAGAGAAGGCCGCGCGCCGGTGGCAGGTGGAGCGACTGGAAAGCAGAGTAGCCGAGGATCAAAGAGGCGATGATCGTGATCTCGTAGGACTCGAACAGGTCGGCCGCCATACCTGCGCAGTCGCCGACGTTGTCGCCGACGTTGTCGGCGATGGTGGCGGCGTTGCGGGGGTCATCTTCTGGGATGCCCGCCTCGACCTTGCCAACGAGGTCGGCCCCAACGTCGGCTGCCTTGGTAAAGATGCCGCCGCCGACACGCATGAACAAGGCGATGAGCGAGGCCCCGAACCCGAAGCCCACGAGCACGGCGGTGGCGGAGTTCTGGAAGATGAAGACGATGCCTGTCGCCCCGATGAGGCCTAGGCCTACACAGAGCAGACCGGTTATGCCTCCGGTGCGGAAGGCAACCTTCAAAGCGGGGGGCAGCTTGCCCTCCCGGGCGGCCGCCGCCGTACGTACGTTGCCACGCACAGACAGGCTCATGCCGATGAAGCCGGTCAGACCCGAGAAGGTGGCACCGAGGAGAAAGGCGATGGCCCGGGCGAAGCCGGACTGCACAAAGGTCAGCGCCACGGTGCCGTCCGGGCGTACGACCTTGGTGGCAGTGAAGAACACGAGCACGAACAGCGGGACGATGATGACGGCGATCGTTTTGAACTGGCGTCGCAGGAAGGCACTCGCGCCCTCTTGGATCGCGGCCGCGATCTCGCGCATGGAGTCGGTGCCGGTGTCGGCTGCCAACACACCACGCATTAGATAGAGGGCGGTTCCGATCGCTACCAGTCCGGTGGCGAGGGCAAAGACGAGCCATACTCGCTCAGCCCCGCCAAGCACGAACGCCTGGTAACCACCGTCAGCAGCGAGGAGATGAGGCACTGCTTACTCCTTTGGTCAAGTCGGGTCGCACGTTAGGGTAGGTGAGGGGCAGATTCAAACTGCGCGATTTCTCGCGGCCAATTAATTGCCGGACAGCGTGCATCGCCCCTGGGCCTTAACTGCTGCCTACCAGGCTCGCGACCTGCGTCGCAACCTGCGGCCTCGTCGTAGCCTGAATCGGCCGGCAAGGCGTTGGCTACGCCTCCTCGGTAGGGATGATCCAATAGAGCGGGTTGACCATGACGAGGTTGCGACCCCGGGCGGCGACCATGCCCTCGACGACGACGTGGGCGCCCGGCTCGATGCCGGCCACGCGTCGGCGGCCCTGGAAAACGAGCATCAGCTGGCCCGTGCCGTCCGCGATCGTGCACTCGATCGAGGACACCCCAGCGCGAGGCTGCACGCGGATCGTCTTGATGCGTCCCGTCACACGGGCCGGTTGGCGGGACCGCAGGTTACCGATCGGCACGGCACCGGCGGACAAGCCGGTCGTCGACGGGCTCTGGAACCCGGCCGCCCGCTCTGCGGCCGTCCTCACCCCTGCTTCGCGTGCCCCGCGGCTCGACTCGATGGTGCCGTACTCGGCGTCGTGCATGGCGTGCGATCCGTGCTCGCCCCCCGCCTTCCATGGGACGAGCAGCTTGCGCCGTTTGCCCAGCTGGAAGGGCACGATCGTCGCGTTGACGTTCGGGAGCTGGTCGACAAAGGCGGCAATGTGGTCAGCCGTGTGGTCGTGCAGCACCCGCTGCCAGACACCTTCGAAGACGCGGTGGGGCAACAGGACGCTCACCTCTGTCTGGCCGTCGGCAGCCACCTCGGCGATCAGCTCCATGGCGGCCCTTGTGAGGCGCCGGTCCGGGCACTCGACGATGTCGAGGGGAAAGCGGCTTAGCCCGAGCTCGCCCCACTCGGTCTCGAGCCCGTCTGCTAGCACGCTGTCGAGGACGAAGTGGACGGCCCTCAGCTCATCGGGATTGAGCGTGCGTGCGTACTGCAAAGCGCGGGCGGTGGCGAGGTCGAGCCGGTCCACGAACACAAGCACGACGTGGCGACGAAGTATCGGGGCGATGGCCGCGTTCGAGACGTTCTCCTCTAGCTCCTTGCGCTCCACCTCGTACTGCTTGTGCAGCCTGATCAGGGTGGGGACGAGGATGATGAAGAGCACGACGACGATCCAGACACCCTCGCGGAACTTCACGATCACGAAGATGAGGACAACGCTCAAAGAGAGCACTCCGGCAAAGCCGTTGATGGCGAGCTTGTGCTTCCAACCCGGCTCTCTCAATCTGAGGTGGTGCTTGGACATGCCGAAGCCGGCGAAAGTAAAGCCGGTGAACACGCCGACGGCGTAAACGCCGACGAGGACATCGACCTTGGCGTCGGTGACGATGAGAAGCGCCTCGGCGGCGACGGTGAGCAGGATGATCCCGTTGGAGAACACGAGCCGGTGACCACGGCGGGTGAGCTGGCGGGGAAGGAAGGAGTCCCCGGCGACAAAGCTCGCCAGGTTCGGGAACCCGTTGAAGCTCGTGTTGCCACCCGTCCACAAGATGAGCATCGTGGCGCCCTGCACGAAGTAGTAGCCGAACTTGCCGATCCAGGTCGAGCCGAAGACGTACTCCGCTTCTTGAGAAAGAACCGTGGGGCTGCCGAGGGTGTACGGCACGGCATGGGTGATGTGGGCGAGCAGGGAGACCCCGCTCACGAGCGCGCCGAGGATGATCGCCATGATTACGAGCACCCGTCGGGCGTTTGCGCCTTCTGGTGGTCGGAAGGTCGAGACGCCGTTCGAGATCGCCTCGAGACCTGTCAGCGATGACCCACCGTTGGCGAATGCCCGCAGCACGATGATGATCCCGGCGCCGTAGAACAGGCCGCTGCTGACATGGCCGAGGGGCACGACGCCCCCGTGAAGGGGGATCGCATGGGCGTGCAGCTGGCCGAGGGCGGTCCGGATGAGCCCGATGATGATGAGCGAGCCTGTGGCGAGGATGAAGAGATAGGTCGGGATGGCGAAGGTGTGCCCGGCCTCGCGGATTCCGCGCAGATTGCCGTAGCACATGAGCGCGACGACGACGCAGGAGATTATGAGGGGAAAGTTGTGATGGGAGAGGGCAGGAAAGGCCGAGGTCACAGCGTCGGTGCCCGCCGCCACCTGCACGGCGACTGTCACGATGTAGTCGATGATCAGGGCGACGGCGGCGATCTGTGCCACCTTCACGCCGAAGTTCTCCCTGGCGACGACATAGGAGCCGCCGGCGCGGGTGTAGACCATCACGACCTCTCGGTAGGAGAGGGTGACAAAAAGAAGAACGACGATGACTGCCAAGGTGATCGGCAAGAGGAGGCTGAAGGCTGCGACACCGACTGCTCTGACCAGCACGAAGAGGATCTCCTCGGTGCCATAGGCCGTAGAGGAGATGCAGTCCGGCGAGAGCACGCCGAGAGCCGTCGGCTTGCCGAGCCGCTCGACAGAGAGCCGCTCGGTGATCAGCGGGGGTCCGAGGACAGCCTTTTTGAAGCGGTAGGAGAGCGACTCGGGGAGTATGACGACGTCGTCGGATTCCGTTCGACCCATAGCGCCCTCAAAGGCTCGTTCGGCGCCGTCATCGGGCGGGGCCGCACCATCGCTCCCAGCTGCGGCTTGCGGCGAATTCACCTGCCCGACGGCGCGTTCAGGGGGTGTCACCTGGCCGACGGCCGACTCGCCAGATTCGTCCATAGCTGGGGCACGGCCGACGAGCCTACTTTGTCTCCCTCACGGCCACGAGGAGCAGTCTCGGCGCCCAGGCAGCGCTTGGAAGCCTCAAGGCGAGCGAGGTGAGTTGTGTAAGAGGTTGCGAGAGTGTTCGATAGTCCCATGCATGTCGTTGTCATAGGGTGCGGGAGGGTCGGTTCGGGGCTCGCAGTCGAGCTGACCAACGCAGGACATTCCGTCGCTGTCATCGACAAGGTGCCCCGCTCCTTTCGCCGGTTGCCGCCGGACTGGCCTGGTCAGTGCGTCGTCGGGTACGGGTTCGACCGGGACCATCTAGACGAGGCCGGTGCCAAAAAGGCCGGGGCGCTCGCTGCTGTTACGAGCGGTGACAACTCCAACATCCTCTGTGCCCGCATCGCCCGGGAGACCTACGAGATCCCGAGCGTCGTCGCCCGCATCTACGACCCTCGCCGGGCGGAGATCTTCCAGCGTCTCGGCATCCCGACTGTCCCGACCGTGGCTTGGACGATCGACCACGTGCTGCGGCGGATGCTGCCCGAGCGCTGCGTGACCTTGTGGTCCAACTCGACCGGACGCATCCACCTCGTCGAACAGCCCCTGCCGAAGGAATGGGCGGGGCGCCGCCTGCCCGCCGAGGTCCTCCATGGCGATGGGGTCCGCGCAGTGGCGGTGACCCGGACAGGGGTGCCCACCCTCGACGTCGAGGACCTGATCGCCCAGGAGGGGGACGTCTTGAGCCTCATAGTCACCTATGACATCGAAGACAAGCTCGAGGCGCTCTTCCCGGGCGTATCGATCGTCGCAGCGCCGAAACTCGATGTGGAGCTCTCATGAAAGTCGCCATCGCTGGTGCAGGCAAAGTAGGCCGGTTCCTCGCCGAAGATCTCGCTCAGGGCGGCCACGACGTACAGCTGCTCGACTCGAACGCGGACCTCGTCGCCTCCTTCCCTCCGGTAGAAGGAGTCCGCTACGTCATGGCGGATGCCTGCGAGGTGAACTCGCTCAAGGCGGCCCATTTCGATGAGATGGACGTCGTTGTCGCCACTACAGGCGACGACGAGGACAACCTCGTCATATCCCAGCTGGCAAAACAGGAATTCGCGGTCCCCCGTGTGCTCGCGAGGGTGAACCACCCAAAGAACCACTGGCTCTTCAACGAGATGTGGGGCGTGGATGTCGCCGTGTCGACGCCGCAGCTGCTCGCGAGCCTCGTCGAAGAGGCGGTGTCAGTCGGGATGCTCGTCCGTCTCTTGCAGTTCGACGGTGGCAACACCCGGCTCATGGAGGTGACCCTGGACGAGGACTCGCCTGTCATAGGAACCGAGTTCGGCTCGATCGGACTTCCTCGTGGTGTCGCCGTCGTCGCCTTGGTGCGAGAAGGCCACGTGGTCGTGCCCCGCTCGGACTCGCCTTTGGACGTGGGAGACGAGGTGGTGCTGCTCGTCAGCGCGCAGTGCGAGGACGACGAGATCAGGTCACTTCTTCTCCAGGGCACGTGACGGCCGCTCCAGGCGGGGCGCAGGCCGGCGAGGGCGGCGTCGGGCCGGTAGAACCGGGAGACGAGCAGCAAGGCGCGGACCGGGGCGAAACCACCCCCCCGACAGGCACCGAGGCGCCCGGAGACGACCATTCCCTAGGTGAAAACTCGAGCCAGCAAGAACCGCACGAGACAAGTCCCTCGGAGCAAACATGCGAGGAGGACGAGGACACCGCAACACCTCAAAAGCGCCGGCGCAGCCGCAACCGTGCCCGCCACCGTCGCGGCTTTGAGGCCGAGGTGGATACGAGCAACGATGCCGATGAGGACCCCGAGGTCGTCGTCAGTGCGACTAAGGATGTGCATCGGCTCGAGCCGATCGTGCCAGCTACTTACGGCGCGCTCGAAGCCGCCTTCTTCGACCTCGACAAGACCGTGATCGCCAAGGCCTCGATGGTCGCTTTCGGCCGGCCCTTCTATCACGGTGGGCTGATCAATCGCCGTACCGTGCTGCGGGCCCTTTACGGAGAACTCATCTACCTCCACCTCGGAGCGAGCGAGCAGAAGCTCAACCGGATACGTGAGTCCGTCCTACGCCTGATCACGGGCTGGCACAGCGACCGGGTACGCGAGATCGTGGCCGAGGCCATCGAGGAGATCGTCGAGCCGATCATCTTCGCTGAGGCCGCTGACCTAATCGACTGGCACCACGAGCAGGGCCGTTTAGTCGTGATCGTCTCCGCCTCCCCAGAGGAGATCGTCACCCCCCTGAGCAGGTTTTTAGGGGCTGACGAGTGCATCGCGAGCAAGGCCCGGCTCGATGAGGACGGCCGCTACACCGGCACGATGCAGTTCTACGCGTTCGGGCCTTTCAAAGCTGAGGCGATGGACGCTCTCGCCCGCGAACGGGGCATCGATCTCGCCTCCTCTTACGCCTACACCGACTCCTACACCGACCTGCCCATGCTGGTCGCTGTCGGCCACCCCGTTGCCGTCAACCCCGACCGCGTCCTCAACCGTTTCGCGCGCGAGCACGAGTTCGAGGTGCTGCACTTCAGCCAGACCGTCAGCCTTTGGAGTCGGGTTCGCGATCGACTTGGTGGCGTGCCACCCCGACCCGCTATCGCTGCCTCCGCTGGCGCAGCCGCCCTCGGCTTCGGAGCAGCGGCCGCGGGCTGGTGGCTCGGCTCGCGAAGACGCGCTGGCTGAGCCCGAAATCCTTTAGCCGGTATTCAGTCGCCGCGAAGGCGCTTCGCCGCGACGGCCCCCAAGGCGACGAGGAGTGCCAATATCACGAGCTTTTTGATCATGGCGCGATCGTAGCCAGCTGCGAGTCGCTTGAGGCCGATCCCGTCTAAGAGCGGTGCCTGTCCCCAATGAAACCGCCCACTGGCTCCAGCACCTCGCACAGTGGCGACGCATCCGGGCGCCTGGGACGCGAACGAGCTGCTCAGACGGTCAGAAGATCCCTGGCGCCGGTGTCGCTCGAAGGGTGGCGCAGCTTCGACATCGCCCGCGCCTCGATCTGGCGGATCCGCTCCCGGGTCAAGTTGAAGTGCTCCCCGACCTCTTCGAGCGTGCGTGGCTCGCCTCGGTCAAGCCCAAAGCGAAGCTTCAGAATCTCGCGCTCACGCTCGTCTAGCGGAGCGAGCAGCCGGTTGATCTCGAGAGGCAACAACGCCGTGGCGGCGACCTCGAATGGAGATTCGGCGGAGCGGTCCTCGACGACGTCGCCCAGCTCGGCATCGCCGTCCTCGCGCAGCGGCTCGGAGAGAGAGAGCGGCTCGGCCCGGAACCTCAGCGCCTCGATCAGCTTGTCCTCGGGCAGCTCAACTTCGGCCCCGAGCTCGGTGAGCGTCGCCGGCCGCCCGAGCTTGAGCTCTAGGCGGGCCTGGGCCTTTTGTACCCGGGCGAGAGTGTCCCCAGCGTGCACGGGGAGCCGGATCGTACGTCCCGTGTTGGCGATACCGCGTGTGATTGCTTGGCGGATCCACCACGTCGCATAAGTCGAGAATTTGAAGCCCTTGCGCCAGTCGAACTTCTCAACGGCGTGCATCAGGCCCAGGTTGCCCTCTTGGATAAGGTCCAAGAGGGGCAGGCCAGAAGCCTGGTACTTCTTGGCGATAGACACCACGAGACGCAGGTTCGACTGGACGAAGGTCCTCTGGGCGGTCTCACCTTCTCTGACGAGACGGTTGAGCTCCCTACGCCGGGTCGGCGTAGTCCCCTTGGCCTTGGCCCGCAGCTCTTCTTCGGCGCTCCAACGAGCCTCGATCGCCTGGGCAAGCCGTACCTCGTCGTCCTTGGTGAGCAGCGGGTATTGGCCGATGTCGGTCAGGTACAGCCTGACGAGATCTTCCTCGTCGCGCTCAACTCGCTCTTTCGCCAAGATTCTCAAAGCCTCCGTGGGTTCGGCCGGTACAGCTCCGCGCTGGCCCGAAGTGGTGACGCGCATGCCGGGAGCGTGCGCGCCTGCCTTCGCTGCCCCACATCGCGCCGGTCAGCGAACTGCGCTGCCTCATTACTCGAAGCTAAGTGTAACGGTCGAGTCAAGCTTGCCCGTGCAGTGTGCTTGCCCTCTTGCCAGGGCCGTGCTAGACGAGTCCTTAAGCGATTGACTCCGCTTTCGTCGACAAGCCTGGCGTGCCCGTCGCACCCAGCCGATGCAAATCAGACCCACTTGCCTTAGAAGATCACCTGCTCAGTCCTTTTCGCGCTCAGCGCGTAGTGGCCGACCAGCCATGGCGGATGCAAAGAGCGGCGCCGTCGGCCCGGATCGCCTCGAGATCGGCGGCCGCCCTGCCCATGCATCGCAGCATCGGGCCGTCGCTTGCCGGGCCGGGACTTTCGAGGTGGCGAGCGTATTCGCCGGCCAAGAGCGGGTAGAGCCGCTCGACGAGGTCAACGACGAGCCTTGGACCGCTGACCGTCGGACTGTCGCGAAATTCACCTCCCACAAGCTCGCCTGGCGCCTCGGGCAGTGCTCTTGCCAGCTCGTCTCCGAGGACGCCGCCGGGTAGGACCGTGAGCTCATAAGGGCCGGGGAGCCCCACCGAGACGGGGAGGAGCCCCTCCAGCTCTGTTGCCCTCCAGGCATGGGCAAGACTCGCGGAAGCCGCCCACCTGACGCAGCTCGCGGGCTCGAGCCATCTCGCGCGCTCGCCCAGGCGTCTGAAGCAGGCGAGCTCGACGGCGCGGACCGCCCCGAGGTAGCTCGAGGCCTCTTGTAGGTTCAACGCGAAGGCGGTGAGGCTGGGGGGACACCTGCCGGCCCGGCTGCTCCGGCCGAGGCACGAAAGCGGTTCGTGATCGGCATGCGCCTGTCCTTGCCAAAGCCGCGGCTTGTGACGCGGGGCCCAGGCGGTGCTTGGCGGCGCTTGTACTCGGCGTGGTCGACGAGGTCGATCACCCTGCGCACGGTCGCCTCGTCAAAGCCGGCGGAGACGAGGTCCGAGACGGTGAGGTCCTTTTCGACATAGCCCTCGAGGATCGGGTCGAGCACCTCGTAGGGGGGCAAGCTCTCGTCGTCGCGCTGTTCTGGGCGCAGCTCGGCGGAAGGAGGCTTTGTGATGACGGACCGAGGGACGAGGTCACGACCAGCGACGGAGTTGCGGTACTCGCACAACTCGTAGACAAGCGTCTTCGGAACGTCTTTCAACAGGGCGTAGCCCCCCGCCATGTCCCCGTACAAAGTTGCATAACCGACGGCCATCTCGCTCTTGTTCCCCGTCGTGAGCACGAGCCATCCCCGCTCGTTGGAGACCGCCATCAAGATGACGCCCCTGATGCGTGCTTGGAGGTTCTCCCCGGCAAGGCCCGCTGCCGGGTTGCCCGAGCTCGAAACCGGCTCGAGCAATTCGAGAAGGGCGCGATGAGCGGGCTCGATAGGCACGGTGCTCGTGCTGATGCCCAAATTGACCGCCAGCGCCTCAGCGTCGCCGACAGAGCCTTCGGAGGAGAACCGTGACGGCATCAGTACGCCGTGCACCCGTTCAGGACCGAGAGCGTCGGAGGCGATAGTGGCGACCAGCGAGGAGTCCACGCCTCCCGACAGACCGATGAGCACGTCGCTGAAGCCGTTCTTCGCGATGTAGTCGGACGTCCCGAGCACGAGAGCCTCGTAGACCTCGGCTACACGGTCGAGTCGAGGGGCGAGAGCGGGGCCGCTCTCGGCGAGGCGAGCCGCCGGGGCATCGACGGGCTCCGAGATAGTGAGATGGGGAAGGGCGAACATTCCCTCATGGCCCCTCGGGTCCAAGAGCCGCTTGCGAAAGACCGGGCGGATCTCGAGCTCGCAGATGACGAGCGCCTCGCGGAACTGAGGGCCGGAGGCGACGAGTTCGCCGTCGGGGTCAAAGACCATGGAGGCGCCGTCGAACACGAGCTCGTCCTGGCCGCCGACGAGGTTCACATAGCAAAGCGCCGACGAGGCGTCCGAGGCCCGCGTGGCGAGCATCCTCTCGCGTTGGGAAAGGATTCCGGCACGGTAAGGAGAAGCGTTCAAGCTCACGACCAGCTCCGCGCCCCCCTCGCCGAGGCGGCCGACCGGACCGGACGGGCTCCAGGCGTCCTCGCAGATAGTCACACCGACGCGAACACCGGCAATGGAAAAAAGCTGATCATGGGGCTCACCGGGGGTGAAATAGCGGCGCTCGTCGAAGACCCCGTAATTGGGGAGGACCTGCTTGCGCACGACCCCCCACACCTCGCCCGAGGCGCAGACGGCGGCCGCGTTGTACAAATCGCCATCCTCTTCGACAAAGCCGACGACGGCCGCGCAGCGTTGCGTGGCGGCGGCGACCTTTTCGAGGGCGCGGAGGTTGCCCGCGACAAATCCGGGCTCGAGCACAAGGTCCTCCGGGGGGTAACCAGTGAGGACGAGCTCGGGGAACACCGCCAGCTGGGCGCCGAGGGATTCCGCCTCGGCGAGCGTCGCGATGACCTTCTCGGCGTTGGCCTCGAGGTCGCCCACGGTGACGTCCACCTGGCAGAGCGCGAGGCGCAAGCTGGTCACGTCACAAATCCTACCGGCGGCCAGGGCTCTTGCCCTTGTCCAAAGCATTAGCCTTTGGGAGGAGACGCTCGAGCCGATGCCACTTCCACGCCTGCCCGAGGACCTCGTCCGGCAATCCGCCGCTCCCGACACCGTGCGTCTCATCGCCGACCAGCTCTTCGCGGCCTTGCCTGAAGCTGGCGAGCGGCTCGCCTCGGATCGGGAATTGGCCACCGTATTCACCGCCGTCGCCGCGGCCAGCCAGTCGCTCTCGCGGGTGATCGTCACCGATGTGGCCGCCATGGAGGTCCTCTCCGAGGTCGCCGGGCGAGCGCCGGTCCGCTTCAAATTCGACCCCGCCGAAGCGACGGACGCGGAAGAACTGGTCCGCCTAAAGCGACTCTGTCTGCTCGAGGTGGCGGCGCGTGACCTCGTCGGCCTCGACGATCTCGGCCAGGTCACCTCGTCCCTCTCGTGGGTTGCCGACCGTGTCCTCGCCGGCGCCATCACCCTTGCCGGAGCCGCGGAGGGCCTGGCGGTCATCGCGATGGGCAAGCACGGCGCGCAGGAGATCAACTACGCGAGCGACGTCGACATCGTCCTCGTGGCAGCTGAGGGGGCAGAGGTAGACCCATCGCTCGCGCAGTCGGTCGTGGCGATCGCCTCTCGCGCCTACCGGATCGACACCAACCTGCGGCCGGAGGGACGCTCGGGTTCTCTTGTGCGCTCCGTCGCCTCTTACGTCGCTTACTGGGAGCGCTGGGCGCGGCCATGGGAGTTCCAGGCGCTCCTAAAGGCTCGCTACTCAGCCGGAGATGCTGCCACCGGGCGTCTTTTCGAAGCGGAGGCCGCGAAACACTTGTGGTCGCGGACCTTCGGGGCCGACGAGCTGGCGGAGCTGCGCACGCTCAAGGCCCACGCCGAGGCTGCCGTCGCCCGCCGGGGCCTCGACGAGCGCGAGCTCAAGGCGGGCCGGGGCGGGATACGCGACGTCGAGTTCTCCGTGCAGCTCCTCCAGCTGGTCCATGGCGGGCGCGACTCTGCGCTGCGCCTCAGGGCAACGCTTCCAGCCCTCGCCGAGCTCGCCGATGCTGGCTACGTCGCCGCCGAGGACGCCGCCGCGCTGGCAATCGCCTACGCCTTCTTGCGCACGGTCGAGCACCGCCTCCAGCTCGTTGAGGAGGCCCAGGTCCACACCGTGCCGGCTGATCGCGAGTCAAGGGACCGCCTCGCCCGGGTGCTGGGGTTCAAGGGCCAACCGACCGAGACTCCTGCTGAGCGGTTTGACATCGTTCTTGCCCGTCATCAAAGTGCCGGCAGGGCGATCCACGAACGCCTCTACTTCAGGCCGTTGCTCGAAGCCTTCTCAGGGCGCAGCGCGCGGACGAGGGCAGCCGAAGGCGCCGTGCGGGAGGCGACGCAGCCCGCCTTTGCCGCGGCCGTCGCCGAGGAGCGTTTCGCCGCTTTCGGCTTCATGGATGTGGAGCGGACCCGACAGGCCCTGAGCGAGCTCACCCGGGGCCTTACCCGTTCTTCCCGACTCATGTCCCAGTTGCTCCCTCTTCTGCTCGACTGGATCTCGGAGTCACCCAACCCCGATCAAGGCCTTATGGGACTCAGAACGCTCGCGGGCGGCCCCCACCGCCGCGACCTTCTCGTGACGGCTTTCAGGGAATCACCCGAGGTGGCACGGCGCCTTTGCCTGCTCCTCGGCACGAGCCGTCGCCTGGGCGAGATCATCGGCCGCAACCCCGACTTCGTCGAGCTGCTGGACGACAGGGCCGCGCTAGCCGCCCCCAGTCGCGACGAGCTGTTGCAAAAAGCTGTGATCGCTGCCGACCAATCTCACGGTAGGCGGACTGGCGCCCTGAAACATTTCTTCGAGATCGAGACCGTCCGCATCGCCGCCCGGGACGTCCTTGACATCTCTGGGCTTCGCGAGACGGGCAGCGCGCTGGCCGATCTCGGCGCCGCCGTTGTCGGAGCGGGTCTGCACGCCGTGGCTCCCCGCGTAGCCATGGCGGTCATCGGCATGGGGAGCTTCGGGGGAGCAGAGATCGCTTATGGAAGCGACCTCGACGTCCTCATCACTTACGAGGGCTCGAGTGCTTCAGATGCCGAGGCGGCCGAGCAGGCGACGACTGCCCTCTTCCGCCTCTGCAACGGGTCCACCCCAGCGGAGGGGATTGTGCGAATCGACGCCTCCTTGCGCCCCGAGGGGCGCCAGGGACCGCTCGCCCGCAGTCTGGACGCCTTCGAGGAGTACCACCGACGCTGGGGGTCGACCTGGGAACGCCAGGCGCTTTTGCGGGCCCGGCCGGTGGCCGGCGACGTTGCTGTCGCGGAACGTTTCGTCGCCGTCGCCGACACCGCAGTGTGGGCCAGGCCACTCGACGAGGCTGCAGAACGGGAGATCCGCCGGATGAAAGCCCGCATCGAGCGGGAGCGGATCCCGCCGAGCGACGATCCCCAATTCCACCTCAAGCTCGGCCGCGGCTCGCTGAGCGACGTGGAATGGACCGCCCAGCTCCTCCAGCTGCGCACTGGCACTAGAGCAACCTCGACTCGTGACGCCCTCGACCGCCTGGAGCACGACGGGGCGCTCAGCGCTCCCGATGCCAGCACGCTTCGCGACGCCTACCGTTTTTGCGCCCGCACGCGCAACCGGTGGCACCTCGTGGGCGACTACGTCGCCGGAGCGGGAGGCGTCGTCGGCAGTGGGGCGGACGCCATGCCACACCAAAGCGAGCTCCAGTCGCGCCTTGCGAGAAGCCTTCGGACCACGCCTGCCGACCTCCGCGAGTCGTACCGGCGCGTCACACGCCGGAGTCGGAAGGTGGTCGAGCGCCTCTTCTACGGGCTTTGAGCAGCTGAGGCCGGCCGGTATCAAGCCCGAGGAGGTCCGGCCTACTTGTTCGACCAGACCGCGGTCGAGGTCGCCTGCCGGACGACTGGGACACCGTAGCCCTCGAGGTCGTCGAGCAGGCGGCTCCAGTTCGAGGTCCAAAAGATCACCGGGTCGTCACCGACACCGGTCCGAAAGCGCACACCGTGCGAACCCCGCTTGGCGATGCGCAGGCCGCGTCTCGCGTGCTCGGCGGCGGTGATCTCCTCGTAGCGCACACACCACGACGGCACGAAAGGGGCAAGAACGCGCCAACGGGCCCCCAACCGCAGGCCCCATGGGTAAAGCGCGAGCCCGACGAGTACGCCGGGCATGGTCGTCGTGCCCAGGCCCTTCGGCAGCGCCCAGCGCAGGCCGCCTACGAAGCTGACGATCAGATCGTCATCCACGTCGACGTCATCTGCTACCCGCGCTCTTTGACGTGAACAGAAATACAAGATGGCCAGGGTCGCGACGATGAGGACCACGGCGAGTGCTATCGCCAGCACCGAAACACCGGCGGCGGAAAGGGACATCGCGCGCTAAGGCTAATGGCAGGCGCGACACAAAGGCGGACTCACAGCTGGCTCACAGGCTCTCTTGACCTCGAGCCCAGATGACCGGGCGAGCCTGCCTGGGTGAGAAGAGGCGGGATGAAATCCGCCCTCGACGTCGCGCATGGGCCGCCGATGCCTTCATCGCCGTAAGGGCCCTCGGGTTCAAAATCGACATCGGCCTCAAGGTCACGGCAAAGACCCGTCACGCCCTCGCCGCTCCTTCTGGCCTCGCCACCGCAGCCGGGCAGCTCGCCGGCCTGACGGGCAGCTACCTGCTCGTTGTCATGCCCCTCTCATCTCGAGGCTCCCTGGCTCAAGGTGTCCTCGGCCAGGATCGTCTCGTCCGCTGTCACCGTCGTCTTGGCCCTTGGCCAATCGTCCTCTCGGGTGCCAACGCGGTCCAGCCCACCCAAGCCATAGGGAGGCCCCTAACCGTCCGGCGCAGGCAGGCGGTCGCTTGCGCGAAAGCCGGGACGTAGACTTCTTCGGTGCAGATAACCGGCCTGGTGTTTGTCCGGGCGAGTTTGTACGTGAGCCTCGGTCTCGTGTTCGGCATGCTGGCCTTCGTGCGCTCGAACGCCTACAAGCGCCGGACGGGCAGCAGCCCGTGGCACATCCACCCCCTCATCTGGGGTGGCGTAAGCGTCTTCGTGGCCTTTTTAGTCACATTGCTGTCGATCGTGTTCGTGGCGATTTTCGGCACCCTGTTGTCCATCGCCGCCTGGTCACCCCGCCTGCAGCCGGGCCGGCCGCAGGAGACAGCAGCGGGGAACGAGTACCAAGCGCTACCCGGCTCGACAGTGATCCCGGAGCTCAGCGCGACCTCGGGCCCACCAAGCTCGCCACGCGCCCTCACGGCCTGGCTCAGCGACCCGACGGGGCGCAACGAGCTTCGTTACTTCGACGGGTCGGGCTGGACCGAGCACGTCGCCAACGGCGGGGTGATCTCGGCCGACAAGCTCTAGGGCTCCGCCGACTCCTTGGTAAAAATCAGCAGAGACTGATCGATGCCGCCGAGCACAGTGTGCAGGCGGTAGCCGGAGAGCTCCGGCTCGTTCAACATGGCCTCCAGGCCAAGGGCGCCGGTCTCGCCCGCATGCACCGAGCCCGTGTGCCATTCCCTGACCTTGTACTGGATGTTCATCGCGCTCCGGGTCCCATCTGAAACCCCGCTCCTGTTCCGAAAGAAATTATCGCCTCAGCTCAATTCGAGCTGTGAAAAGGATAAGGCGCCCTGTGGCCCGCCGCTCAGCGACGCGCGGCTCGCTTGCCTGGTCTTCTCATCAAATGTGGGCGACGTCGCGGCGTCGCGGGCTTTAGCCCGAGCGCCGGAGCATCGCCTTCGAGCTGTTGGACCATCCGGTCGACCTCGGTCAAGATGGCGCCGGACACGACCCAGGACCCGGTCTGGTCCACCCGGCGAAGGCTGCGCAACGACTCGCGGCGCGCTTGTCTCACAGCCTCTAGAGCAGCGTCGACGTTCGGGTCGTCTCCCTGCAGTGCCTCCGCCCGGGCGTGGTAGGCAAGCGCGGTCCGCGCCAGCACTTCTGCCAGGCTCGCCGGCAGCCGTGGTGCCCCGTCAAGGCGGTGGTCGAACAGCGTTCGGGCGATGGCCCGCAGCTGGGCGACCGAATGCGTAAGGGCAGCCAACACCCCGGAGAGCTCAGAAGAGCCGGTCTTGCGACCGAAGATGTCCACGCTCAAAAAGGCGACCGCCTCGTCGACAAGCGGGCGTAGGTGCTCGAGATCCTCCTCGAGACCCCGTGAGCGGGCGAGCCAGAGATCAGTCTCGGTCGCCGTCGGGTTCCGGGTCACCCCGACGCTCATCTCGCCCAAAAGATCGGCGATCGACGCCGCCAGCTCGGCAAGGGCACGACGGGCCCTCGCCCGGGGATCTCCCGGATAGGCAACATAGGAAGCCGCTGCGCCGATGATCGCGCCGATAAGGGTCGCCCACACACGGTCGAAGACCTCGGCGGTGGTCAAAGAGGTCCCGAGAGCGAGGATGAAGATGGCCGTGCCGGGGATCTGCAACGAGCCGCTCAGGCCGAGCCTCAAGAGCTGGCCAACCCCGAGGGAGACGAAGACGAGGGCGACTACAGCGAAAGGGGAAAGCCCCACGGTCCTCAGGATCCCGACGGCGAGGAAGACGCTCAGGCTCATGAGCACCGTCCTTTTGGCGCCGTCGACCACAGAGGTCCGGACGGTCAACTGCACCGCGTAGACCGCCGAAGCTGCCCCGAAGGCGGAGGGGACGTTGCCAAGGGGATAGCACACAGCCCACGCCACTCCGGCGGCGGCGGCGGTCACCGACATGACCCGGAGCGTCCAGCGCGCCTCGTAGAGGCGGTGGGCCAGCAGCTTCAACCAGGCGAGGACGATAGCTGGCGATCGGCGCGCTACATAGGTCTCGCTCCTGTGGCGCATCGTGGCCCTGCCCGTGGGCCGGCCGCCCGGGAGGCTCGGCTTGCCTGCATTTGGGCGAAGCTCGCTATCCACCTAACGAGCATGGAGCATCGGCCGACGGCGTGCCAATGATTTCCGAGCCGACCGTCGGGGCTTCGCGCTTAGGTCCCCGGCTAAAGATGAGCCTCGCTTGACTGGTAGCGGGCGACGGTGAAGCTGATGATGAGCGGGACGATGACAGCGAAGAGGACGAGCATGGCCGTGATAAGCACGAGAGGTCCTCCGCTCGTGTGGTCCTTCACGAAGGCGAACTCGATCAGCCCCGCCGCGACTACATAGGACAAAAGGGTCCATCTGCCTACCAGGAAGAACTTGTCCCAGGCAAAGCCCTTCGTCCGTGCGAGCATGACCAGGTTCGCCAAGACGAGCGTCGCGCTCGCGATGGTGAGCCCGATCGGCGGGCCGAGCGGTGCCCGGCGCGGCGCGTAAGAAGCCATGTAGATGCCACCGATGACGATGAGGACCAAGGCTGCGGCGCCGACCTCGGCCACCGGGGCGAAACGCTGGCCGCTCGTTTCTTGTGCTCTTGTCTGCGGACTCAGCTCGTTCATTGAGATGCCACCCTGGTCATGATGATGAGCGTCGCCACCTGCATGAGGCCTGTGATGCCGGCGGCGTAGATGAAGCGCTTCATCAGCTTCGCGATTACTTCACCGTTCGGCCGGGGCTTGCGCATCTCGAAAAGGACGGCGAGGTTGGCCGGCTCGAGGAGGGCGAGGGCGATCACGGCCATAACCCCCACGACGACGAACGAGAAGATGAGCCAGGAATGGTTCGGGCTCGACGCCTTCAAGTTGCCGAGGTCGAGAGCCAGCTGGAACCCGGACGCGAGCGTCATGGCTACCAGAGTCGGCATCAAGAGAACCATCTTCGGCATGAACCTCGCCGAGAACTCGGCCCGGGCCGGGATCGAGAGGCGCCCCAGTATCGGGCCCACGACGAGGCCGACGAATAGATCGATCCCCGTCCACAGGCCGCCCCCGGCCACATGGTTGAAGTCGAGGCCCCATTGCCAGTTGAAACCGATCGAGGCCACCAGGAAGGCGATCAGGACAGCGACAATGGGAAGCCCCTTTAACGGGACGATCTGGATAACCGGCGCGGGGCCTACAAGAGGAGGACTGTGCCTGGCCGCGTGCCCAGTGCTAAGTACCTCAGCCGTCGTGTCTGTCATGGCCCCCCACATCCCCCAGATCCCCAACATTTGCTCGACACCAAAAAAGGGCGGTTCGAACAAGGTCAATTTAGTCAACAAAGCCGGGTCTCGGGAGCCGTTAGCGCGAACAGGGGGCGCCGTGAGTATCCTCGGTGCTGAAAGGTGAGCCTGGAAGACTGGTCGGCGTCCATTGGAGCGACCCCTATGACCCGTTCCCCATCCCCAGCAGCCGCCGGACAGCCCATTTCGCAGGACAGCTCGCGCCTGCTCGGGGGACGGACCGAGGCCCTAGAAAGGCACCGCAAACTGGCCAGCTGGCGGTGGGAAGCGCTCCGCACGACTTTGTGGATGGTGCCGAGCGTCCTTGTCGCCATCGCTTTGCTGCTCTTTTTCGTGACCTACGAGATCGACTGGGCGGCCTACTACGGCCACATAACGCTTCCTTTCTGGATGAGGACAGAGACCGCCGATGCCGGCCGCCAGGTCCTGATCGCCATCGCAGCAGCGGTGATCACCGTCGTCGGCGTGGTCTTTTCGATCACGATCCTGGCAGTGACCTTCGCCTCCCAGCAGTTCGGCCCTCGCATGATGCGCAACTTCGTCCGTGACATCGGCAACCAGGTCACCCTCGGGGTATTCGTGGCAACTTTCGTCTACTCGACGCTCGCCCTCGGAGCGATCGCCATCAGTGGCAAGCGAGGGGTCTTCGTGCCCGATCTCTCGATCGTGGTCGCGGAAGCCCTGCTCGTGGTCGACATCGCCGTTCTCATCTACTTCATCCACCACATCGCGAAGTCCATCCAGCTGCCGGAGGTGATCGCCGGCATCGCCCGTGACCTGACTCGGGAGATAGATGCCGAGTTTCCCGAGGACACTCCCCTTGTCGGCGAGACCGACCTCGTCGGCTACGGCAGCTCGTCGGCCGAGATGATGAAGGTGCTGGAAGAGCGGGGCGGCACCGTGCCCGCCCTCTCGAGCGGCTACCTGCAATTCGTAGGCTATGCACAGCTCGTCGAGATCGCCGCCAAGACCGACGCCGTCATCCGCCTTGCTCACCGCCCCGGTCACTTCATCGCCGCCGGACGGCCGCTCGCCACGGTCTGGCCCCGGGGGGCCGAGCCACAAGTCGCCCAGGCGCTCGCCCGAGCACACGTCACCGGCCCGCACAGAACTCTCATGCAAGACCCGGCCTTCGCCATCGACCAGCTCGTGGAGATCGCCATCCGCGCCCTGTCGGCAGCGATTAACGACACCTTCACCGCCCTAACCTGCATCGACTGGCTAGGGGCCGGGCTGCGACGGGTCTCGGGCCGCACGCTCGGGGAGGGGATCTACAGGGACGGGTCAGGGCGCGTACGGCTAATCGAGCCGGCCCCCTCCTACGAGCGCATGGCCAACCGGGCCTTCGACAAGGTCCGCCAGGCGGCAAGCGGCATGCCCGTGGTGATGATCCACATGATGGACGCCCTCAGCTCGGTCGTAGAAGAAACCATCACGTCCGACCAGCGCCAGGTCCTCTTGCGCCAAGGTGAGATGATCGCCCGCAGCGCCGCCGCGTCAGTCCAAGAACCGAACGACCTCGCCGACGTCCGCGCCCGCTACGAGAACCTGGTGGCAAAGGTGGCCGCAAAAGATTCGGCCGCAGCGCCCGAAAGCACATAGCCCGCGGCTAGGGCCGCCCGGGTCCGATCCCAAGCAGATCTAACAGGCCCGGATCCAAAAGAGAGGGGACAACCACGTCGGCTGTCGCCCTGAGCGCCTCAGAAGTCCCGAGGCCGACCACCGTCAAACCGGCGGCACGGGCGGCCCGGGCACCGGGAATCGAGTCCTCGACGGCGATGGCGCCCGATGGGTCCACCGCCAACAGCCCACAAGCGCGCAAATACAAATCAGGCTCTGGCTTAGGCCGAAGCGGTGGCTTATAAGCCACGATGGCGTCAAAGACGAAGGGGATCGAGGCTGCCCGCATCGAAGCTTCGACGGTCTCCCTGGAGCCGTTGGAAGCCACCGCCAACGGGCGTGTGCCCCGGATCTGCTCGAGTAGGTCGATCGCCCCGTCGATGGCCACGACACCCTCGTT